>Ga0070741_10004918_pt1 | contig 30530 bp, 35 predicted proteins | sample Coa_R1_4_FD_66440 | JGI IMG/M metagenome (GOLD analysis project Ga0070741, IMG submission 66440) | Surface soil microbial communities from Centralia Pennsylvania, which are recovering from an underground coalmine fire - Coalmine... | ecosystem: Environmental > Terrestrial > Soil > Unclassified ... | reverse complement strand
GGGATGAACCAGGTCGTCTTCAGCCCGTACTTGTCGAAGAGCTTGAGCAGCCGCGGGACGCCCACCTCGCCCGCGAACAGGCCGCGGGAGATGTCGTCCGGCGAGTCCTCGCCGCCGTACGAGCCGAGCCAGCCGGCCACCGCGTCGACGTCGACCCCGATGCAGCAGAAGATCTCCTTCGCCATGGCTTCCTCCCGTCGGTTGTATGCAATGCCGGAATATATGCCTCGCTGGTAGAACGGAAGCGCGATGTGCATCCTCTGCGGCGTCCTCCTCGACGAGCACTGGGCCGAACGTGACGGCGGTCGCCGCGCGCGCGTCTTCCGCGGACGGCTGCTGAACCGCGTGCTCGCCGTCTACGGGCTGCGGCTCGACGACTGGAGCGGGCGGGTCTGGGTGCTCCGGGACGCCAAGGGCCGCTCGGCGGTGGTCGACAACCTGGGGGCGGTCTGGGCGGAGGCCGAGAAGCTCGCCGGACGCGCGCTCGACCCGCTCGACCCGGCGCTGGTCGCCGCGCTGTGACCACCCCCGTCACCGTGCTCACCGGCTTCCTCGGAAGCGGCAAGACGACCTTGCTCTCGCGGCTCCTCGCCCACCCCGACATGGGCGAGACGGCGGTGATCGTCAACGAGCTCGGCGAGGTCGGCATCGACCACCATCTGCTCCGCCGGGTGGACGAGCGCACGATGCTCCTGAAGAGCGGTTGCGTCTGCTGCGCCCTGCGCGGCGACCTCGCCGACGAGCTCCGCGACCTGCTCGGCCGCCGCGACCGCGGCGAGATCCCGCCCTTCGAGCGGGTCGTCGTCGAGACGACCGGCCTCGCCGATCCGGTGCCCGTCGTCTACACGCTGCTCTCGGAGCCGGTGGTCAAGCACCACTTCCGGCTCGAGCGGGTGGTGGCGACGGTCGACGCGCAGCACGGCCTGCGCCATCCCGAGTCGGTCAAGCAGGCGGCGGCCGCCGACCGGCTCGTCGTCACGAAGGTGGACGTCGCCGACCCCACCCCCGCCCGGGCGGCGCTGAGGCGCCTGAACCCCGCGGCGGAGGTGCTCGAGTCGTCGTTCGGCGACGTCGAGCCCGCCGCGATCTTCGGAGCGGGAACCGGCCCGGCGGTGGCGGAGCCCGTCTCCGTGCCTGCGCCGTCCGAGCACGCGCACCGAGACGACGTGCGGGCGGTCGGCGTCGCCTTCGAGCAGCCGATCGACTGGACCGCCTTCGGCATCTGGCTGACGATGCTGCTGCAGGCGCGCGGCGAGGACGTCCTGCGCGTGAAGGGCCTCCTCGACGTCGGGGCCGAGGGGCCGCTGCTGATCAACGGCGTCCAGCACGTCGTCCACCCGCCCGAGCACCTGCCTGCGTGGCCGGACGAGGACCGCCGCTCGCGGCTCGTCTTCATCGGGCGCGGCTTCACGCGGGAGGAGCTCGAGCGCTCGCTCGCCGCCTTCAACGCGGCGGCTCGCTAGCTCGCGCGGGCCCGATGCGCCGGGACGCCGCGGATTCGCCTACCGGGCGAGGGGCGCCATCAGCGTCGCGCGCGGCTCGTCGCCGACCCGGCGCGTGATGTGGCCCTTGCCGGTCGTGTCCTCGACGAGGAGCACCGAGCCCGGCGGGAACTCGCGGAGCTCGCCGTCGGAGACCTCGACCGAGAACGTCCCGCGCAGGCCGACGATGAAGAGCGCGTAGGGGGCGTTGTGCGGCTCCGGGCTCGACTCCTGCTGCACCTCGCGGAAGTAGACGCCCGTCACCGGGAACGTCTCGGACACCGTGCCGACGAGGTCGGACTCGACGGCCCGGATGGTCTCGCCGGCCGTCTCCGCGTCCGCGAGGTGCGTCTCGCCGTCGGGCCCCGTGTACACGCGCGTGTACCGCATCAGTAGGAGCGCGGCATGCCGAGCACGTTCTGGCCGATGAACGCGAGGACGAGGTTGTTCGAGACGGGCGCGACGGTGTACAGGCGGGTCTCGCGGAACTTGCGCTCGACGTCGTACTCCTCGGCGAAGCCGAAGCCGCCGTGGGTGTCGAGGCAGGCGTTCGCCGCCGCCCACGAGGCCTCGGAGGCGAGCAGCTTGGCGGTGTTCGCCTGAGCGCCGCAGGGGAGCCCCTGCTCGAACAGCCAGGCGGCCTTGTAGCGCATCAGGTCGGCGGCCTCGACCGCCGCCCAGGCGCGCGCGATCGGGAACTGGACGCCCTGGTTCGCGCCGATCGGCCGGCCGAAGACGACCCGCTCGCCCGCGTACGCCGCCGCCTTCTCGACGAACCAGCGGCCGTCGCCGATGCACTCGGCGGCGATCAGGATCCGCTCGGCGTTCATCCCGTCGAGGACGTAGCGGAACCCCTTGCCCTCCTCGCCGACGAGCGCGTCGGCGGGCACCTCGACCCCGTCGAGGAAGATCTCCGTCGTCGCGTGGTTCATCAGCGTCCTGATCGGGCGGATCGTCATCGTCCCCGCCTCCTGCGCCGCGCGCATGTCGACGATGAACGTCGACAGCCCCTCGGTTCGCTTCTCGACCTGCTCCAGCGGCGTCGTTCGCGCGAGCAGCAGCATCAGGTCCGAGTGCAGCGCGCGGGAGGTCCAGATCTTCTGGCCGCGGATCACGTAGCCGCCGTCGACCCGCTCCGCGGTCGTCTGGATCCGGGTCGTGTCGGAGCCGACCGTCGGCTCGGTCACGCCGAAGGCCTGCAGGCGGAGCTCGCCGGAGGCGATCCGCGGCAGGTAGGTGCGCTTCTGCTCCTCCGAGCCGTGCCGGAGGATCGTCCCCATCACGTACATCTGGGCGTGGCAGGCGCCCGCGTTGCCCCCGGACGCGTTGATCTCCTCGAGGATCGCGCTCGCCGCGCTCAGGCTCAGGCCGGCGCCGCCGTACTCCTCCGGGATCAGCGCGGCCAGCCAGCCGTGCTCGGTGAGCGTACGGACGAACTCCTCCGGGTAGCGGTCGGGCTCGAGCGTCCGCCAGTACTCGCCCGGAAAGCGCGAGCAGAGCTCGCGCACGGCCGCGCGGATCTCCGTCAGCTCGTCCGGGATCGCGAAGTCCATCGCGTCAGACCGCGTGGCGCTCGAGCAGCCTCCGCGCGATCACGAGCTGCTGGATCTCGTTCGAGCCCTCGCCGATGATCAGCAGCGGCGCGTCACGGTAGATCCGCTCGACCACGAACTCCTGCGAGTAGCCGTAGCCGCCGTGGATCCGCATCGCCTCGAGCGCGACCTCCTCGGCGGTCTCGGTCGCGAACAGCTTCGCCATCCCGGCCTCGAGGTCTGCCCGCTCGCCGGCGCTCTTCCGCTCCGCCGCCTGCATCGTCAGCAGCCGCGCCGCCTCGATCTTCGTCGCCATCTGCGCCAGCTTCAGCTGGACCGCCTGGTGCTGCGCGATCGGCTTGCCGAACGTCTCGCGCTCCTGGGCGTAGCGGATCGCCTCCTCGAAGGCGCGGGTGGCGATGCCGATCGCGCGCGCGGCGATGTTCACCCGGCCGAGCTCGATCCCGCCCATGAAGTGGTAGAAGCCGGCGCCCTCGGCGCCGCCGAGGACGCTCGAGGCCGGCGCGCGGAAACCGTCGAACGCGAGCTCGACGGACTCGACGCCCTTGTAGCCGAGCTTCGGAAGCGGCTTCGAGACCTCGAGCCCCGGCTGCGAGGCCCGGCCCGGCTCCTTCTCGAGGAGGAAGGCGGTCATCCCCTTGTGGCGCGGGTCGGCGTCCGGGTCGGTGATCGCGAGCAGCATGATCGCGCCGGCGCGGAGGCCGTTCGTCGCCCACATCTTCTGGCCGGTGATCACGTACTCGTCGTCGTCCCGCACGGCGCGGGTGCGGATGGCCTGCACGTCGGAGCCGGCATGGGGCTCGGTCATCGAGTAGGCGAACCGCAGCTCGCCGCTCGCCATCCGCGGCAGGTAGCGCTGCTTCTGCTCGTCCGTCCCGTGGGTCGCGATCATCCAGGCGGAGATGAAGTGCGTGTTCAGGACGCCGGAGAGCGACATCCAGCCGCGCGAGAGCTCGATCTGGATCAGCGTGTAGGTGAGCAGGTCGAGCCCGAGGCCGCCGTGCTCCTCCGGGATCGTCACGCCGAAGAGGCCCATCTGCTTCATGTCGTCCACGAGCGGCGCCGGGAACTCGTCCGCGTGCTCGTACTCGGAGGCGCTCGGATACACCTCGCGCTCGACCCACTCGCGGACGGCCGCGACGAGCTCGCGCCGATCGGCCGCGGTGGTCACGCGGCGACCTGCGCGAGCGGGAGCCTGCGGAAGGTCTCGCGGACGTCCTCGACCCGCTCCAGCCCGAGCAGGTCGCGCTCGAGCGCATCCGCGGGCGCCCCGGCGAGGGCGGCGTTGTCGCGGAACTTCTCGCGCACCTGGTCGGGCGTCATCGGGTTCTCCGGCGCGCCGAGCTGGTAGGGGAAGTCCGCCTCGAGGACGCGCCCGTCGCTGCTGCGGATCCGGACGCCGCCGGGAAACGCCTGCGGGTAGGTGGCGTACTCCTTCGTCTCGTACCGGACCTTCCGGGCGAGCTCGAGCACGCGCGGGTCGCCCAGCGCCTCGGGCGTGTACGTCGGCAGCCCGACGCGCCCGTGGACGAGCATCGCCGCGGTCGAGTACTGCAGGCTGAACTTGCCCTCGTACTCCGTCCGCGGGGCGATCTTCGCGTCTGCGGGCTCGAGCACGAGCGAGACGCCGGCGGCCGGGATCGTGACGACGACCTCCTCGACCTCGTCCGCCTCGACCTCGCTTACCAGGCTGGCGGTCGCGCCGAGCGAGCCGTGGACGAAGTGGCAGGCGGGGAACGCCTTGAAGGCGATCCGCGGCGTCTCCCAGCGCTCGCCGAGGTCGCCGAGCTGCGGCTCGAGGTCGACGCGCCGGTCGACGAAGGCGTGGTAGAGGCCGAAGCGGCCCTCCAGGACCCCGGGCGGCCCCTCTGCGCCGAGCGGCGCGAGCCGGGCGGCGAGGAGCGCTCCGTGCGCCGCCCAGGCCGGGTGGACCGGCTTGGTCGCGGTTGCGTCGTCGAGATAGGCGAACAGGCCCGACGCCATGCTGCCGGCGAGCCCGAGCGCGCTCGTCGCGTCGCCGGCGGAGAGCCGCCCCAGGCGCGCGGCCGCGACGGCGGCGCCGAAGATGCCGCAGATCGCGGTGGCGTGGAACCCCCGCGCGTGGAACGCGCCGGGAGTCGCCATCCCCACCCGCACGGCCACCTCGTTCCCCGCGACGATCGCCGCCAGCAGCTCGCGTCCGCTCGCGCCGCGGGCCTCGGCCGCCGCCGCCGCCGCGGGGACGACGACCGTGCTCACGTGGGCGAGCGCCTCCGAGTGCGTGTCGTCGAAGTCGAGCCCGTGGCAGAGCATCGCGTTGGCGAAGGCCGCGTTCGGTGCGGGGAGTGCCGCCTCGAGCCCGATCACCGACGCCTCGGCCTCGCCGCCCAGCCCGGCCATCGCTGTGCGGCCCTCGCCGGCGACGCCGAGGCCGTGCGCGGCGAGGCCGCAGCCGAGCACGTCGAGGACGTGGAGCTTCGCCGCCTCGATGACGTCGCCCGGGACGTCGTCGAGGTCGAGCTCGAGCCCGAACGCGGCGAGCCGCTCTGCGGCGGTCGCCATCAGACCCGCCAGTCCTCGTCGGTGCCCGGGAAGCTGCGCGCCGCCTGCGGCGCGGTGCGCTTGTACACCATGAAGGTGCGCCGGTACTCGATCACGACCTCGCGCCGCTGGTTGATCCCGCGGCACCGCATCGTGACGATTCCGACGTCCGGGTTCGACTTCGACTCGCGCTTCTCCAGGATCTCGCTCTCCGCCCAGAGCGTGTCGCCGACGAAGACCGGGTGAGGCAGCGTGATGTCCGTCCAGGCCAGGTTCGCGGCGGCGTTCTCGCTCGTGTCCGGGACGGTCATCCCGGTGATCAGCGCGAGCGTGAACGTGCTGTTCACCAGGATCTGCCCGAACTGCGTGCGCTCCGCGTGGGCCCGGTCGTAGTGGATCGAGTTCGTGTTGTGGGTCAGGCAGGTGAAGAGGATGTTGTCGTACTCGGTCACGGTTCGGCCGGACCGGCTGCGGAAGACGTCTCCCGCCTCGAAGTCTTCGTAGAACCGCCCGTGCCAGACCTTCGGGGCAGGCCCGACGTCAGTCGCCACGCGCTTCTCCTTTCGCCTCGGCGAGGATCCGCCGCGCGCGCTCGACGACCGGCAGGTCGACCATCAGGCCGTCGACGGCGATCGCGCCGCGTGCTCCCCGCGCTTGCTCGTACTCCTCCACGATCCGCCGCGCCCACGCGACCTCCTCCGCGTCCGGCGCGAACAGCCGGTTGACGATAGCCACCTGGGCGGGGTGGATGCAGACCTTGCCGCGGAAGCCGAGCGAGCGCGCGAAGCGGCAGGCCGCCTCGAGGCCGGCGTCGTCGCGCGTGTCGAGGTGGACGACGTCGAACGGCGGCCGGATCCCGGCTGCCGCCGAGTCGACCACGACCTGCGAGCGCGCGTGGAGGATCTCGAGGCCGTCCGGGCGGGGCTGCAGGCCGAGCTCCTGCCCGAGGTCGGCAGCGCCGAGCACGAGCGCGGCCACACGCGGCTGCGCCGCCGTCTCGTAGGCGAGCCGCAGCCCCATGGCGGTCTCGACGATCGCGATCACCGGCGGGCCGTCCGGCCCGAGCGCCTCGACCGCCTCCGGCGTCGCCTTCGGCAGGACGAGCGCCTCGAGCTCGAGCTCGGCGACGGCGACGAGGTCGTCGTCGAACCACGGCGTGCCGGCGCCGTTCACCCGCACGACGCGCGGCCGCAGGCGGAGCACGACCTCGCGGGCGAGGTCCTTGCGGTCGGCCGCGACGGCGTCCTCGAGGTCGGCGACGACGGCATCCGCCTCGGAGGCCATCGCCTTGGTGAGCTTGTCCTCGTCGGAGCCGGGCGCGAAGAGCAGCGAGCGGAGATGGGCGAGCGTGGTCGTGCGGCCTTTATGTCAGACATCCGGCGAACGGTCAAACCGCACCTTCTTGACGGGCGGCCGAAAGTCAGACATAAAGGCGCGTACTCGGTCGGCAAGGCGGGAGGTGCGATGAAGGCGGTCGTGTTCCACGAGTTCGGCGGCTCGGACGTCCTCACTCTGGAGGAGCTGCCCGACCAGCCGCCCGGCCCCGGCGAGGTTGCGCTCGACGTGCTCGCCTGCGCGCTCAACCACCTCGACGTCGACATCCGGGAAGGAATTTCGCGCTTCCCGGTCGAGCCGCCGTTCGTGCTCGGGATCGAGGTGGTCGGCCGGATCTCCGCCGTCGGCGAAGGGGTCGAGGGCTGGCAGGTGGGCGACCGCGTGATGCCGCTGCTGATGGATCTCTGCGGCGAGTGCGAGTACTGCAAGACCGGCCGCGACTCGCTGTGCCTGTCGGCCGGCTTCATCAGCTTCGCCACCTCGGGCGGGTACGCCGAGCGCCTCGTGTGCTCGACCGGACACCTCGTCCGCGTTCCCGACGAGCTCTCGAACGAGGCGGCGGCGGCGACGCAGATCGCCTTCGGCACCGCCTGGCACATGCTGTTCACCCGCGGGCGGCTGCACGTCGGCGAGACCGTTCTGATCAACTCGGTCGGGAGCGGCATCGGCTCCGCCGCCGTCCAGCTGGCGAAGCTCGCCGGCGCGTACGTGATCGGCAACGCGGGCTCGGACGAGAAGCTCGCCCGCGCGACCGAGCTCGGGATGGACGTCGGGATCAACCACCGGACGCACGACGTGGCCGAGGAGGTGATGCGGATCACCGGCGGCCGCGGCGTCGACCTCGTGTACGAGCACGTCGGCGGCGACCTCTTCCAGAAAGGGCTCGACTCGCTGGCGAAGGACGGACGGATGGTGATCTGCGGCGGGCACTCCGGCGAGGTCGTCCCGTTCGACATCATTCCGTTCTTCCGGGGCCAGAAGCAGATCATCGGCTCGTTCGTCTACGACCGCTGGGAGGTGGAGAAGGTGCTCGAGCTCGCGGCTCGCGGGGTGGTGACGCCGGTCGTCCACGCCACGTTCCCGCTCGAGCAGGCGCGGGAGGCGATGGAGCTGATGGAGCGCCGCGAGCACTTCGGCAAGATCGTGCTGGTTCCCGGGGGTGCATCGTGAAGCGGCTCGGGGTCGACGTCGGCGGCACGTTCACCGACCTGATCTACGTCGACGACGAGGCCGGCCGGATCGCGGTCCACAAGGTTCCGACGACGCCCGAGGACCCGTCGGAGGGGACGCTCGCGGGGCTCCGGGAGATCTGCGAGGGCGCCGGCGCGGCGCCCTCGGACCTGGACCAGATCTTCCACGGCACGACGATCGCGACCAACATCGTCATCGAGCACAACGGCGCGACCGTCGGCCTGATCACCACCGAGGGGTACCGCGACATCCTCCACATCGCGCGGCACAAGAAGCCGCTGAACTTCTCGAACTACCAGGACCTGCCCTGGCAGCGGTATCCGATCGTGCGACGCCGCTACCGGCTCACCGTCCCGGAGCGCGTCAACAAGGACGGCTCGGTGCTCGTCCCGCTCGACGAGGAGCGGGCCCGCGAGCAGGTGCGCCGGCTGAAGGAGGCGGGCGTGGAGGCGGTCGCCGTCTGCTTCCTCTTCTCGTTCGTCAACCCGGAGCACGAGGCGCGCGTCGCCGAGATCGTCCGCGAGGAGTTCCCGGATGCGTTCCTCTCCGTCTCGTCCGAGGTGCTGCCGCAGTACCGCGAGTACGAGCGCTTCTCGACCGTCTGCCTGAACGCCTTCGTCGGGCCGAAGGTGTCGCGCTACATCCGGCGGCTCGAGGAGCAGCTGAAGTCGCTGGAGGTGAAGACGACGCTGCACCTGATGACGTCGGGGAGCGGCGTCGCCACGCCCGAGGGGGCGATCGCGCGGCCGGTCAACCTGCTCATGTCGGGGCCGGTCGCGGGCGTCGTCGGCGGCATCTGGGCCGGCAAGCAGGCGGGCTACGACAACGTGATCACCCTGGACGTGGGCGGCACCTCCGCGGACATCGGGCTCGCGCAGGAGGGCAGGCTGCGGATGAAGCACCTGCTCGACACGAAGGTCGGCCCCTACCAGGCGATGATCCCGATGGTCGACGTGGACACCATCGGCGCAGGCGGCGGGTCGATCGCCTACGTCGACCAGGGCGGGATCTTCCGCGTCGGCCCGCGCTCCGCCGGGGCCGACCCCGGCCCGGCCGCGTACGGCCGCGGCGGCACCGAGCCGACCGCGACCGACGCGATGGTCAACCTGGGCTGGCTGCTCCCGGAGTTCTTCCTCGGCGGCGGGATGACGCTCAGGCCGGACCTCGCCCGCTCGGCGTTCGAGGACGGGCCCGCAGGCGCGCTCGGGATGTCCGTCGAGGAAGCGTCGATGGGCGCCGTGCAGATCCTCACCCATTCGATGGTGCAGTCGATCGAGGAGAACTCGGTTCGCAAGGGCTACGACCCGCGCGACTTCGCGCTCGTCGCCGAGGGCGGGGCGGGGCCGCTGTTCGCGGCGCAGATCGCCGTCGAGGCGTCGACGCCCTGGGTGCTCGTCCCTCCCTACCCGGGGATCACCTCGGCGATGGGCCTGCTCGCGACCGACATGGTCTACGAGTACGTCTCGACGGTCTACCAGCGCCTGTCGAAGCTCGACGCGGCCGCGCTCCAGGCCGCCTTCGAGGATCTCGAGGAGCAGGCTCGCCGCCAGCTCGAGGAGGACGGCGTCGCGGCCGACCGGATGGTGATCCAGCGCGTCGCCGACTGCCGCTACCTCGGCCAGGGCTACGAGCTCAGAGTCGACGTCGCCTCGGGCGCGATCGACGAGGCGTGGACCGAGAAGGTCCGCTCGTCGTTCCACGACATCCACGAGCGCGAGTACTCGCGCCGGTTCGAGGATTCGGACATCGAGATCCCGAACGTCCGCGTGCGTGGGATCGGGCTGATGCCGGCGCTCGCGACCCCGGAGGTCGCCGCGGGCGGCGAGTCCCCCGACGCCGCCCAGCGCTACGAGCGCGAGGCCTGGTTCAGGGTCGGCGGCGAGCTCGTCCAGGTGCCGACCCGCTACTACGAGCGCTCCGCGCTCAGGGCCGGGAACCGGCTCGAAGGCCCGGCGATCGTCAACCAGTACGACTCGACCACGGTCGTCCCGCCGGGGCTGAGCGCGCACGTCGACCGGTTCGGAAACATCGTCATCGCCATCTCCGAGCTGCGCCCGGACATGGCCAGAAGAGAGGAGTTGGCAGCTTCATGACTCGCGCCTCAACAGCTAGCCGCCCTCCGACCGAAGGGAGGAGGGAGGCATGAGCGTCGTCGAGTACGAGGTCGGCAAGCGTCCCGGGCCCCCGGCCAGGGAGCGGGTCGAGGTCGACCCGGTCACGCTGCGCGTCCTCGGCGGCGCCTTCCACGCGATCGCGAAGGAGATGGCCGGCGTGCTCTTCCGGATGAGCTACTCGTCGATCATCCGCGAGTCGGAGGACCTCGGCGCCGGGATCTTCGACGCCGAGGGCCGGGAGCTGTGCGAGTCGGACTCGACGCCGATGCACATCGGCTCGCTGCCCTGGTACATCCGCGGCTTCCTCTGGCGGCTCGAGGGGCAGATCGAGGACGGCGACGTGATCGTCCACAACCACCCCTATCTCGGCGCGTCGCACTCGCCCGACGTCGCCGTCGCGGTGCCGATCTTCCACGAGGGCGAGCTGCTCGGCTTCGCGGCCGTCACCGCCCACGTCCTCGACGTCGGCGGGTCTTTCCCGGGAATCAACGCCGACGCCTTCGACGTCTACGCCGAGGCGAAGATGTACAACGCCCTGCGCTGGTACCAGCGGGGCGAGCTGAACGAGGACCTCGACCGGATGATCTTCGACAACGTCCGGACGGAGACGATGAACCGCGGCGACATGAACGCGATGCTCGCCGCGTGCCGGCTGGGCCGCGAGCGGTTCCTGCGCCTGGTCGAGCGGTACGGGGTCGAGGTGGTGATGAGCGCCGCCTACGAGTGGATGGACTACTCCGAGCGGATGCTGCGCGCGGAGATCGCCAAGATCCCGGACGGCACCTACGGCCCGGTGGTCGGCTGGCTGGACGACGACGCCCGCAACCGCGACCAGAGGCTCCGGGTCGAGACGAAGGTCGTCGTCGACGGGGACGAGATCACGATCGACCTGACCGGCTCCAACCCCGAGGTGCCGACCGGCTACAACGTGCCGCTCGAGGGCTCGCTGCTCGTCAGCTGCTACTACGCGGTGCGGACGATCCTGCTCGACGAGGTCACCTTTCCCGAGCACGTGCCGCAGAACGACGGCGTCTTCCGGCCGGTGAACGTGATCGCGCCGAAGGGGACGATCTTCAACCCGAACTTCCCGCGCGCCTGCTTCTCCCGGTTCTGCCAGACCCAGCGGGTGGTCGACAACGTCAACCTCGCGCTCGCCGAGGCGCTGCCGGAGAAGGTGACCGGCGGGAACTCGGCGGGGATCCACTTCTGCGCCTACGCCGGCTTCGACGAGTCGATGGGCGAGTACTGGCTCTACCTGGAGGTGAACGAGGGCTCGTACGGAGGCCGCCACGGCAAGGACGCCATGGACTCGGTCGACAACCTGATGGCGAACACGCGGAACAACCCGATCGAGGAGCTCGACATGCGCTTCCCGATGCGCTGCGACCAGTACGAGCTCCGGCCCGAGCCTGCCGCGCCGGGCAAGTGGCGCGGCGGGGTCGGGATCATCAGGCGCAACCGTTTCCTCGTCGACGGCACCTATTCCTGCGAGGGCGACCGGCAAACCGACCCGCCGCGCGGCGTCTTCGGCGGCTGGGACGGCCTCGTCGCCTCGTGCCGCAAGAACCCGGAGACGCCGCACGAGGAGTCGCTGCCGGCGAAGGTCACCGGAGTGCCGTTCCGGGCGGGCGAGTTCATCGAGTTCCGCGAGCCGAACGCCGCCGGCTACGGCGACCCGCTCGAGCGCGACCCGAGGCTCGTGCGCGAGGACGTCCTCGACGACTTCACGTCGATCGAGCTCGCGCGCGAGGCGTACGGCGTCGTCTTCGCCGACGAGCGCACGCTCGAGGTCGACGAGCAGGCGACGGAAGCGCTCCGGCGCGAGCTGGCCGCGCGGCGCGGCGACGGCTCGCTGACCGAGTGGTACGCCGGCCGCGAGCTGCCGGCTGCCTCCGCGCCCGTCTCGGACGCCGGCAACGCGGAGTTCTCGCTCGGCGGATGACGAAGGCGTACGAGCAGGTCGCGGCCCGGCTGCGCGAGGAGATCCACGGCCGCGTGCTCCCGCGCGGGGCGCGGCTGCCGAACGAGGTCGAGCTCGCCGAGCAGTTCGGGGTCAGCCGCGCGACCGTCCGGGAGGCCCTGCGGTTGCTCGCGGCGCAGAACCTGATCCGGACGGCGAAGGGCGCGGGCGGCGGCTCCTACGTGACCGTTCCGAGCGCCGAGCACCTGTCCGAGTCGCTCCAGGCCGGCCTCGGGCTGCTGACCGCGTCGGAGGACGTGACGCTGGACGAGCTGCTCGAAGCCCGGGCGCTGCTGGAGGTCCCGGCGGCCGAGCTCGCGGCCAGGCGTCGCGCCCACGACCACCTCGAGCGGCTCCGCGCCGCGATCCCCGGCGAGCCCCTGCGCCTCGGCAGCCAGGAGCAGTTCGTCTACAACGCCGACTTCCACTCGATCGTGATCGAGGCCTCCGGCAACACGCTGCTCGCGATCGCCGCGCAGCCGATCTTCGCGGTGCTGCAGACGCACCTCGCGCGCTCTCGCCTCGGCCGTAGGTTCCACGCGGCGATCAACAGGCACCACCGGGAGATCGTCGGCGCGATCGAAGAGGCCGACGAGCGGGCCGCACGGGAGCAGATGGCAGCGCACCTCGAGTACCTGCGCCCGTACTACGAGCAGGCCTGGCGGGCGATGCGGCGCTCGGCGGTCGCCGCCCGCGGTTGACCGTCTCGTTCGGCATCCAGGGAAGCGGACAGCAGGTCGGGCGCCCGGTGCCGGACGCGGGGCGCCTCCGCGAGCTCGCGCAGACGGCCGAGGAGCTCGGGTACGACTCGATCTGGGCCGGCGACCACGTCTCCTACCGGAACCCGCTCGTCGACATCGTCGTCGCGCTCTCGACCTTCGCCGCTGCGACCGAGCGGATCGCGATCGGCGCCGGGGTCGTCCTCCTGCCGCTGCGTCACCCGAGCGTCGTCGCGAAGGAGTTCGCGTCCCTGGACCACGTCTCGGGCGGCCGGCTGATCCTCGGCGTCGGGGTGGGCGGCGAGGGGGCGAAGGACTTCGAGGCGGTCGGCGTCGACCCGCGCGAGCGCGGCGCCCGGACCGACGAGTCGATGCGCGCGCTCAGGGAGCTCTTTCGCGGGCGCGCGAGCTTCTCGGGCCGGTTCTTCTCGTTCGCCGACGTCGAGATCGCGCCGGGACCGGCGCAGCCCGGCGGGCCGCCGCTCTGGGTCGGCGGACGGTCGCCGGCGGCGATCCGCCGCGCCGCCGAGCTCGGGGACGGATGGGTTCCGATCTTCGTCTCGCCCGAGCGCTTCGGCGCGGCGCGAAGGGAGCTGCCGCCGCACGTGGTGCCCGCGGTCACCGTCCCCGCGCACGTCGGATCGAAGACGCGTCTGTACGAGCACCTCCGGCAGCGCTACTCCGGGGACTTCGGCGAGCACGTCGTCGACCGCTACTGCGTCGCCGGCACGCCGGAGGAGTGCGCCGCCCGCGTCCAGGCCTACGTCGACGCCGGCGCCAGGCACGTGGTCTTCAACGTCGCCGAGCCGGAGGACGCCGAGCGGCTCGCCGAGGTGGTGCTTGCTGCCGCTCGCTGACGTCCGCGTGCTCGCGATCGAGCAGTTCGGCGCCGGCCCCTGGGGCACGCTCCAGCTCGCCGACCTCGGGGCGGAGGTGATCAAGATCGAGGACCCCGCCTCGGGCGGAGACGTCGGCCGCTACGTGCCGCCCTTCGCCGAGGGCGAGGACTCCCTCTTCTTCGAGACCTTCAACCGCAACAAGAAGAGCGTCTCGCTCGACCTACGCCACCCCGAGGCGCGCGCGGTCTTCGAGGATCTCGTCCGTGTCTCCGACGTCGTCTACTCGAACCTGCGCGGCGACCAGCCGGCGAAGCTGCGGATCACCTACGACGACCTGAAGGCGGTCAACCCCAGGGTGGTCTGCTGCTCGCTGTCGGGGTTCGGGACGACCGGACCGCGGGCGCGCGAGGGCGGATACGACTACATGATGCAGGGGCTCGCGGGCTGGATGAGCCTCACCGGCGACCCCGACGGCCCGCCGACGAAGAGCGGCCTCTCGCTGGTCGACCTGTCGGGCGGCTACGTGTCGACGATCGCAGTGCTCGCCGGCCTCTGGCGCGCCCGTCGCGACGGCGTCGGCTGCGACTGCGACATCTCGCTGCTCGACACGGCGCTGCACGAGCTGATGTACGTCGGCACCTGGGCCGCCTCCCGCGGCCACGTCGTTCCCCGGCGGCGCAACTCCGCGCATCCCTCGATCGTCCCGTTCCAGAACCTCCCGACCGCTGACGGCTGGATCGTCGTCGCCTGCCCGAAGGAGAAGTTCTGGGTGCTGCTCTGCGACGCGATCGGGCGACCCGACCTCGCGGTCGAGTTCCCGACGTTCGCCGACCGCGACCGCCGGCGCGACGAGCTCGAGCCCGTGCTCGAGGAGGTCTTCCGGCAGCGCACGAGCGCGGAATGGCTCGAGGCGCTCCGCGCGGCGGGCGTGCCCTCGTCGGCCGTGAACGGCGTCCTGGAGGCGGTCGAGGAGGAGGCCCGGCTCGTCGAGTACGACCATCCGCGGCTCGGCCGCGTACGCCAGGTCGCCTCGCCGCTCCGGCTGTCGGACGCGGAGCCGCCGGTGCAACGGGCACCGGCGCGGGGGGAGCAGACGCACGAGCTGCTGCGCGAGCTCTGCAGCTACGAGCCGGCCAGGCTGGAGGAGCTCGCAGCCGCCGGCGTGTTCGGAAACCGAGCGAAAGGAGAAGGGAATGCCGAGGCAGGCGCTGCAACCTGAGAGGCTGGCGAAGCCGAAGCCGCCGTACTCGCCGGTCGTCGTGTCCGGCGACACGGTCTACACCGCCGGCCAGGTGGCGAACGACCCGGGCGGAAACCTGGTCGAGGGCGGGATCGCCGAGCAGACCCGCCAGGCGCTGGCGAACGTCCGCACGTGCCTCGAGGCGGCCGGCTGCACGCTGGACGACGTCGTCAAGGTGAACGCGTACCTGGCCGACCTCGCCGACTTCCCGGGCTACAACGAGGCGTACGTCGAGTTCTTCGGCGAGCCGTATCCCGCACGCACCAGCGTCCAGGCCGGCCTGCCGGCGGGCGTGCTGGTCGAGATCGAGGCGGTCGCCCGCCGCGCCTGACGAGCGGCGCGGCGCCGGCCGGCCGCTACAGCGCGAGGAGGGCCGGCGCGAGCCGGTCGAGCTGATCGAGACCGAGCTCGTCGCGGCCCCGGCCGATCGGCTGGACGCAGACGTGGTCGGCGCCCGCCTCCAGGTGTGCGCGGACACGCTCGGCGACGGCCTCCTCGTCTCCCCAGGCGACCAGGGCGTCGACGAGCCGGTCGGAGGCGATCGGGGCCAGGTCCTCGTCGCCGAAGCCGAGCCAGCGGAGCGCGTTCGCGTAGTTCGGCTGCTGCAGGTACCACGAGAGCGCCGTCCGGGCGGCGTCCCGCGCCGCCGAGGCGTCCGGCTCGAGGAGGACGAACTGCTCCGGCGCGAGCAGCGGGCCGTTGCCGAGCAGCTCCCGGGCGCGGCGCGTGTGCTCGACCGTGACGAGGTACGGGTGGGCGCCGTCGGCCCGCTGCGCGGCGAGCTCGAGCATCCGGGGACGGAGCGCGGCCAGCACGCGCGGGAACGGCTCCGCCGGCGTCGGGCCCTCGTAGCCGGCGGCGTCCATCGCGTCCAGGTAGTCGCGCATCGTCGCGACGGGCGAGCGGTACTCGTGCCCGCGCGGCGCGACCTGGGTGGGGTGGCTGACGCCGAGGCCGAGCAGGAACCGGCCGGGGTAGGCCTCGGCGAGCGCGTTCGCCCCGGCGGCGGCCGCGGTCGGGTCCCGCGCGTAGACGTTGGCGATCCCGCTCGCGACCGTGATCCGCTCCGTGGCGGCGAGCAGGAGCGCGCCGTGGCTCAGCGCCTCCTTGTTCGAATGGGACTCGCTGTACCAGAGCGTGCCGAAGCCGAGCGACTCGATCCGGGCGGAGGCCTCGCGCTCGACGGCCGCCGGCATCCAGCCGAGCCGGCCGAGCCAGACGCCGACACGGCCGAGACGCGTTCCCCGGATCTCGTCCCGCTGCACGGCGCGATGCTACCCGGCGGGACGTGAGAGGCTTCCGGCGTGCACGCGACCGGCCGCGACCTCGTCGGCTACGGGCCCACGCCGCCCGACCCGCGGTGGCCGAACGGAGCGCGCCTCGCCGTCAGCTTCGTCCTCAACTACGAGGAAGGCGGCGAGCGGACGCCACTCGAGGGCGACGCCGAGGCCGAGTCGTACCTGCAGGAGGTGGTCGGAGCGGCCCCCACCGTCGGGCGGCGCAACCTGAACGCCGAGTCGATGTTCGAGTTCGGAAGCCGGGCGGGCTTCTGGCGCGTCCACCGCATCTTCGCCGCGCACGGGCTGCCGCTGACCGTGTACGCGATCGGCCAGGCGCTGGAGCGCAACCCCGAGGCGGCGAGGGCAATGGTCGAGGCGGGTTGGGAGGTGGCGAGCCACGGCTGGCGCTGGATCGACTATCTGGACATGGCCGAGGACGAGGAGCGGGCGCACATGCGGCAGGCGATCGAGGCGATCGAGCGGGTGTGCGGCACGCGCCCGGTCGGCTGGTACACCGGGCGGATCTCGGAGCGCACGCGCCGGCTCGTGGTCGAGGAGGGCGGGTTCCTCTACGACTCCGACTCCTACGCCGACGAGCTCCCCTACTGGGTCGAGGTCGCCGGCCGCGACCACCTCGTGATCCCGTACACGCTCGACGCGAACGACATGAAGTTCCTGATCGCGAACGGCTTCCAGACCGCCGGTCAGTTCTGCGACTACCTCGTCGACTCGTTCGACCAGCTCTACCGCGAAGGCGGCCGGATGATGAACGTCGGCCTGCACTGCCGGATCGTCGGCCGGCCCGGCCGGGCGCCCGCCCTCGACCGCTTCCTCGAGCACGTGCGGCAGCACGAGGACGTGTGGGTGACGACGCGCACCGAGATCGCCCGGCACTGGCGTGAGCACCATCCGCCGTCCGGCGGGGCCTAGCGGAAGCCGGATGCGCTGAAGACGGCCTTCCCGATCAGACGGTAGCCGGCGTCGGTCGGGTGCGGGTCGCCGGCCGAGCAGATGAAGGTGACCCAGCACAGCCTCGCCTTCCGGGCGGCGAGACCGGGCGGATTGAAGGCGCGAGCGAGATCGGCGAGCCGTGCCTTTGCAGCGGCCGCGCTCCGGGCGATCGCCGCGTTTGCGGAGTGCACGAGCGGATCCGAGGTCTTCAAATCGTCGACGTCGAAGTTCCAGCCCCCGGTCACGACGATCACCGCGTCGGGGGCGGCGGTGCGCAGGCGGTGGAGGATCGTCGTCAGGCGCGAGCCGAACTGCGCGAGCGCCTTCGGAGCGCGACGCCGGATGCACGCACCGTTGTCGTGGCAGGCCTCCGCGAGCTCGGCGACGTCGTTCCCGAACAGCGTCAGGGTGATCGGGCTCACCTGGCCGGGGTGTGCCCGGAGGAAGGCGACGGCGGCATCGAGCTGCGTACCCCTGAACGGATCGTGCAGGCGGCCCGGAAGCCAGGGACAGCCGCCGCCGACGAACGTCTTCGTCGACTCGCCCGGGCAGCCGTAGTTCACGACGCGGATGTGCGGCGTGATCGCGCGCAATCGCGCCGCGAACACGTCGACGAAGCCGGTGTGGAATCCCGAGGGCGGAAGTCCGGCGTCGACCTTCGCCGGCTGGATGCCGTAGACGAGCGAGTCCCCGAGCGCGAGGTAGTACTGCCGCGGCGTCGATGCGCCGAGAGCGGGCGCCAGCCCGGCGAGGGCGAGAGCGAAGGTTGCGGTGACGAGAACGACACGCTTCACGGCGCCGAGCATCTCACGACGTGGCAGTCGTCACAAGGAGACGACCGGCACGAGCCTCCGCAGCGCGGATCATCTCCGGCGGAGTGGTGGAGGCCACGGGCAGCCGCTGCATCCTGCTTGCGCTGGCGTCGGCAAGGACATCGCGATCACCTTCTCGCTTGCGTCCGGCCTTTGCTCGTGGTGAGCGCACTGGCGGCCTCCATGTGCGGCGTGCTCGCTCCTGCCGCTCCTCCCTCGCAGCCGGTACGCGAGCTCGCCGCGGCGCTCTCGGCCTGATCGACGCCTGTGCGGCGTCAGGCGTCGAGGGGCCGTACCTGTGCCGCTTCGATGCCGAGAGTGCCGACCGCGAGCGTGTATTGGACGCGCTGTCCCTCATGGAGCGCAGTCTGTCCGTCCAGGCTGCGCGGGCGGATCCAGATCTCCCCACCGTGCCGGTCGGGAGCGATGAAACCGAACCCGTCCGCGTTGATCGCGGTCACGGTCCCCTTTTCCACCGCCGGCGTGGGAAGGTGCCTGGCCACGCGTCCGGCAGGCTCAGTCGTCGGTGGTGCGCTCGGCGGCGAAGGACTGCTCCCAGCCGACGTTGACCAGCATCGCGCCCACCTCGCGGATCGCGATTGCGATCTCGAGGCCGATCTCTCGGATCGCTTCTGTCTCACGAGCGGTCGACGGGTTCGCGCGAAGCTCGCCCAGGAGTTGCTGCAGACGCTCGATCTCCTCGAAGTTCTGCTGTTCAGGACTCACCAATGCGGACCGCCTCTGCGTGTTGAGCCGAAGCCTTTGTAGCCCGGGCACGTCGGCCCGGGCTACGGATTGTTTGGGTGCTAGGCGACCGCGACGACGTTGGTCGCCTCGGGGCCCTTCGCGCCGTCGCGCTGCTCGTACTCGACCCGAGCGCCCTCGGCGAGCGACTTGAAGCCCTCGCCCTGGATGCTCGAGTGGTGGACGAACACGTCGTTCGACCCGTCGCCAGGGGTGATGAACCCGTACCCCTTCGAATCGTTGAACCACTTCACGGTTCCGTTAGCCATGAGAAAACACCTCCCCTACTACTGGTGAACGCGTTGGGAAGGCGCTTCGCGCAGACCGGACCCGTTCTTCGTTGCGACCACGGTAGCAGGCTCCGCCCGCTCGGGCGGGCGTGCGACCTCCTCGACGACTCTGACGAAGCCAGTCCGAGCGCTTCTGCGGCCTTCGTCGCCCGTCGATCGGCCTTACGCTGTGGCTCGTCCTCGCGTCGCTTGCACACCGCTTGCTCGCGGCGCATCTTCTCGAACGCCTGTCGGTTTTTCTTCGAGCTCGTTCGCCCTCTTCGGTCTGGTCTCGAGGTCGACGTGGTCGAATCCGACTCGGTACACGTCTGCGCCGACACTCACGGTCGTACTCGCGATCTGCTCCTGGCGCATCCATGCTTGCACCCGTTTGATGAGAGCCCGGAGCGCCGACGTGTCCATCAGTGGCACCCGCACGATCCACTGGCCGTCCACATCCTGCGTGTTCTGACGCCGCGAACCGGGCAGGCGGGTGACGAGGAGGAACCCCGCCAACCCGCTCGGGGCTTTCACAAACGCCACTTCTGCCTCGTTCAGCGGTGCCATCGCGTCCTCACCTTCGGTCGTCGAGTCGAGGCCTCAACGAGAAGGACGTACAGCTCGCTGCCCAGCTACAGTAGCAGCGTGAGGCGGCTGCGAATCGTCTATTCCGGCGACGCATCCCGGTCGGGCTGAAGCCTGCGAGCTCAGGACGGGCGCAGGCCGCACACCGCTTCCGCTGAGGCACCCAACGCGAGCACGCGACCTCGGCTGCGAGGGGTCTTCCACCTGTGTGCGTTCTTCGTCTCGCTGATCGTCGGCGGCTTCCTCGTCGCAGCAGCCCCGTCAGGCAGGGTTCAGCTTCCAGCGGCGATCTTCGCGGCGGCCGTCGCAGTGATGTTCGGCGCCAGCGCTCTCCACCACAGAGTCACCTGGACCGAGCGCGGTTACCGCTGGTCACGCCGAGTCGACCACGCCGGCGTCTACGTGGCGATCGCTGGAACCTACACCCCGGTCGGACTGCTCGTTCTCGGCGGCACGTGGCGAATCGCCGTTCTCGCCGTCGTCTGGGGCGGGGCAGCCGCCGCGATCGTGCTCAAGTTCGTCTGGGTCGCCGCACCCAAGTGGCTTGCCGCGGTGATCGCGATCTCGCTCGGCTGGGTGGCGGTGGTCGTCTTCCCACGTCTACTCGACGGAGTCGGCTGGGACGGAACGACGCTGCTGCTCGTCGGTGGCCTCTTGTACACGGTCGGCGGCATCGTCTACGCACTCCGACGCCCCGACCCATTCCCCACCATCTTCGGCTACCACGAGATCTTCCACCTCCTCGTCGTCGCCGCCGTCGCACTCCAGTACTCAGTCGTCGCCTTCTGGATCGTCGCCCCCTAGACCGACCCGCCGCCTGAGGGGCAGGTATGGGTGGAGGACTGCGTCTGCCGGCACGGCACGGCCGTACCCAGGTCCAAGCCGGCTCTCGGCGGAAAGATCCCAGATAGCTGGGATGGCTCCGAAGCCCGCGCGACCGGAGAATGGAGGTCGACGCCCGGCAATCCGCCGGCACGAGGAGGAGGTGCCAGATGTCTGCAGCGAACAAGGAGCTCTCGCGGAGGTTCACCGAGCTCTTCTCGACGGGGGACGAAGCGGCGGCCAGGGAGGTCCTCAGCCCGGACGTCGTCTTCCACGGCACGAGCGGCGACGGCGAGATCGTCGGCATCGAGGCGATGCTCGGCTTCCTCGCCGGCTACCGAGCGGCGTTCCCGGACGCGCGCAGCACGGTGGAGGGCCAGGTGGCCGAGGGCGACAAGGTCGTCACCCGCTGGCGCGCGGCGGGCACCCATCAGGGCGCGCTCGGCCCGATCGAGGCGACCGGCCGCCCGTTCGCGATCGACGGGGTCACGATCGAGCGGGTCGCCGACGGGCGGATCGCGGAGGTCTGGGTTGTCCGGGACGAGCTCGGCCTCCTGCGCCAGCTCGGCGTCGTCCCCGAGCCGGCCGAGGTCGCCTGACCCTCGCGGCTACAATCGAGCCTCCGAAAGGCAGGTGGGCCAGTGAAGCAGGGCCCGGCGCTCGAGAACCTGACCGCCGCAATCGTCCGTGTGTGCCGCGCCGGCCTCTCGGCCCACGAGCTGCGGGGCCAGGTCCTTCCGCGCCTGCGCAGGGCCGTGCCGTTCGACGCTGCCTTCTGGTCGACCGCCGACCCGGCCACGCTCCTCTTCACGCAGCCTCACCAGGAGGAGATCCCGCCTGACACGATTCCGTACTTCGTCCAGAACGAGTTCCTCGACGACGACGTGAACAAGTGGACGACGCTCGCGCGGGACCGCGTGGGCGTGCGGACTCTGGCGGAGGCGACCGACGGCGACCTCGAGGCGAGCGCGCGCTACCGCGACGTCTTCTCCTCGCTCGGCCTGGGCGACGAGCTCCGGGCCGTCTTCCGGGCGGGAGGCGCGTGCTGGGGCTACCTGTGCCTGCATCGCGAGCGCGGCGGGACCTTCTCGCCGGACGAGGTCGCCTACGTCCGCAGGCTCGCGCCGTACCTGGCGGAAGGGATCCGGGCCGGCGTGCTGATCTCGAGCGCCGACCTCTCGGGCGCCGTCGACGCGCCCGGGCTGCTCGTCCTCGCCGGCGACGGATCGCTGCTCTCGATCACCTCGGCGGGCGAGCGCTGGCTGGAGGAGCTCGGCTACGGCGAGCCGGCCCGCTTCGGCGTGCCGGCCGAGCTGCAGGCCCTGGCGGCGAGCGTCGACCTGGACGGCCGGGGGAACGACCTCCCGCGGCTGCGCGTGCGCACGCGGGCCGGACGGTGGGCGATGTTGCACGCCTCGCCGCTGTCCGCTCCCGGCCTGGACGGCGTGGCCGTGATCATCGAGGAGCCTTCCCCCGCCGAGCTCGCCCCCGTCCTGATGATTGCCTACGGCCTGACGAAGCAGGAGCAGACGCTCACCGGCCTCGTCTGCCGCGGCCTCTCGACCCGCGAGCTCGCCGACCGCCTGCACATCACCGCCAACACCGTGCAGGATCACCTGAAGTCGATCTTCGAGAAGACGGGCGTCCGCAGCCGGCGCGAGCTGGTCACCGTGATCCTGCAGGAGCAGTATCTGCCGCGGGTGATGGCCGGGCGGCCGCTCGGGCCGTCGGGCTTCTTCTCCGCGGAGGCCTCCCAGAGCGGCCCGGAGTCGGAGGCCGCGGGGCAGGCGCGCCGCGCGGCAGGCGGTTAGACTCGCGCGGGAAAGTCTGACATTCGAGTGGAGGAGGGAACGTGGCCACCCAGACGCAGGCGCTGACCCGCGACCAGCTCGCAGCTCTTCCGGACAGCTACTTCAAGGCGGTCGACGCGAAGGACGTGGACGCGATCCTCTCCCACTTCGCCGACGACGCGACGCTGACGGTCCAGACCGACCACGCCGTCTTCTCCGGCGCCGAGGAGATCCGCCGGATGTTCACGGACTTCTGCGGCAACTCCGTCTCGATCTTCCACGAGATCAAGAACACCGTCGTCGAGCCGGAGGCCGGGAAGGTCGCGACGGAGCAGAGCTACATCGGCGAGCTCGCCGACGGGACGAAGAACGACATGCACAACTGCAACTTCTTCGACGTCGGGCCCGACGGGAAGTTCACGCGGGTGATCATCTGGATGGCGGGGACGAACCCGCTCAAGTAGCCACGAGCGACTTCTCGAAGAACTCGCCCACGATCCGCACCGCGTCCTGCGGGCACTCGACGAGGTCGGCGTGACCGATGTCGGGGAACTCGACGAGCTCGATCCGCTTGTTCAACTCGGCCATGCGGCGCGCGCCGAGCCCCGACGGAGCCAGGTCGGGCGGGCAGAGCACGTCGTGCGTGCCGTTCGTCATCAGCAGCGGCCGGGAGATCTTCGGCACGAGCGGCGAGAGGTCCATCGTCTCCATCGCCAGGCAGGCCTGGCGGACCGTGTACGGGTCGTTGAGCGCGACGATGTCGCGGACGAGCCGGAAGATGTCCTCGCCCTCGGGGGATTCCATGAACCGGGCTCCCACCGCCTGTGTCGTGACGTGATCGGAGAAGTCGTCCCAGGGCATCGACTCGGCCATCCGGCGCCAGACGCGGAAGAGCGTCCGGCGGTAGAGGTCGGGCTTCGCGAAGGCGACGTCGGCGCAGGCCGCGACCACGCGGTCGGGGTGGAGCGCGGCGACGGCGATCGCGATCATCCCGCCCATCGAGGTGCCGTGGACGAAGACGCGGTCGAGGCCGACCCCGTCGAGCAGCCCTGCGGCGTCGCCGGCCCAGCCCTCGATCGTGTACTGCTCGCGCGGGCAGGACGACGCGCCGTACCCGCGCGCGTCGAAGGAGAGCAGCCGGAAGCCGCGCTCGCGGAAGCCGTCGTTGACGAGCCCGAAGTTGTGCCGCCCGAACAGCCCGCCGCCGAGCTGGAGGATCACAGGCCCGTCGTCGGGCCCGGTCAGCTCGTAGTAGAGGCGGACGCCCCCGCCGATCTCGGCGAACGGCAAGGGCTAGTCCCAGCTACGGCCGACGCGGTCCCAGGCGACGTCGCTGGGCAGCCATTCGGTGTTGATCTGCGAGAGGAGGCGCGTGACCTGCTTCCCGCCGCACTCGGGGCAGGGCGGCGCCGGCTTCGTCGAGAGCGAGAGGAACTCCTCGAACTCCGCCTTGCACGACTCGCAGCGATACTCGTAGACCGGCATGGACAGCGAGTGTAGCCCGCTCCGGCAGCTGCGGGAAGCCGCGGCCGCCCAGGGCGTCCGGCCGACGGGCGAGGACCTCCAGGGCGTGCTGGACTTCCTCGACCGCATCCTGCCGGCGCTCGCCGAGATCGAGGAGCGGGTACCGCCCGAGGCGACCCCGTGACCCTCGACCCGTACAACGCCTTCCTCCACCGCGCCGACGCGAGCGGAGACTGGCGCGTCGGCGTCAAGGACGTGATCGACGTCGCCGGCATGCCGACGACCGCGGCGTCGAGGATCCTCGACCGCGTGCCCGAGCGCGACGCCGAGTGCGTCGCCCGCCTCCGGGCGGCGGGGGCCACGATCGTCGGGAAGCTGAACACGCACGAGTTCGCGTTCGGCGCGCTGACGAACAGCCCGCATTTCGGCCCCGCGCGCAACCCCTGGGACCCGAGCCGGACGACCGGGGGGTCGAGCGGCGGCAGCGGCGCGGCGGTCGCGGCCGGGCTCGTCGAGCTCGCGCTCGGAACCGACACCGCCGGCTCGATCCGGATCCCGGCGGCGCTGTGCGGGGTGACGGGCCACCGCCCGACCGTCGGCCTCGTCCCGACCGGCGGCGTCGTCCCGGTCGCGTGGACGCTCGATGCGGTCGGCCCGCTCGCCCGGAGCGCGGAGCAGTGCCGGCGGGCGCTCGAGGTCATGTCGGGGCAACCGCTCGCGGCCGGCGACGCCGAGCTCAGGATCGGCCTCGTCACCCGGCTATTCGAGCTCGCCGACCCGGCGGTCGCGGCCGCATGCGAGCAGGCGCTGCGGCTGCTTCCCGGCAGGCAGGAGCCGGTCGAGCTGCCGCTGCACGAGGAGATCGCGACGATCACGCAGCTCGTGATGCTCCCGGAGGCGGCGGCGGTCCACCTCGGTTGGCTGCGGACGCGGCTCGCCGACTACGGGGCCGACGTCCGCGCCCGCCTGCTCGCCGGGCTGCTGCTGCCGTCGACCGCCTACCTCACCGGCCGGCGCGCCCGCAGCTGGGCGCGGGCGCTGTGGGAGCGCGAGCTGGGCCGATTCGACCTGCTGGTCGCGCCGGCGATGCCGATCGTCGCTCCGCGGCTGGACGCGATCCCGGCCGACTACCGGCTGCTGATCATGCCGTACAACTCGCCGGCCGCCCTCCTCGGGTTGCCGGTCACGGTCGTGCCCTGCGGGCTCGTCGAGGGGTTGCCCGTCGGCCTGGCGCTGACCGGACGGCACGGCGAGGACGGGCGGACGCTCGCGGCCGCGCAGGCGTTCCAGCGCCTGACCGACTGGCACGATCGGAGGCCGGTTGACGGAGCGTCCGGAGACGTTTTGTATGCAACCGACACAGCCGAGTAGAAGGGAGATCACATGTCCGTGCTGATCAAGGGCGGGCGCATCGTCACCGCCTCCGACGACTACGTCGGCGACATCTACGCCGAGAACGGCACCGTGACCACGATCGGCCACTCGCTCGAGGTCGACGCGGACAAGGTGATCGACGCGACGGGCAAGTACGTGCTCCCGGGCGCGATCGACCCGCACACGCACGTCGAGATGTTCTTCGGCGGGACGACGACCTGCGACGACTTCACCTCGGCGACGGTCGCGGCCGCGTTCGGCGGGACGACGTCGCTGGTCGACTTCTGCATGCAGGCGCCGGGGACGCCGTTCCCGCAGGCGCTGGAGAACTACTTCGAGAAGATCGATCGCTGCAAGCCGGTGATCGACGTCGGCTTCCACATCGGCATCACCGACCTGGCCGGGGGCGGCGGGCTGGAGGCGCTGGCGAAGCTGCCTGACGAAGGGGTCACCTCCTACAAGCTCTTCATGGCCTACAAGGGCGCGGTCATGGTCGACGACGAGACCCTGTTCAAGGCGATGCGCGTCGCGCACGAGTCCGGGGCGCTCGTGATGGTGCACGCGGAGAACGGCGACGCGATCGACGTGATCGTCAAGGAGGCCGTCGCCGAGGGCAAGACCGACCCGATCTGGCACGCACGGACGCGGCCGATGGAGACGGAGGCGGAGGCGACGAACCGGGCCGTGCAGCTCGCCCGCGTCGCCGACGCGCCCCTCTACGTCGTGCACGTGTCCTGCCAGGCGTCGGTCGAGCCGATCGCGCTCGCCCGGGAGAAGGGCTGGAACGTCTGGGGCGAGACCTGCACCCAGTACCTGTTCGTCGACGAGACGGCGCTCGAGAAGCCGAACTGGGAGGGCGCGAAGTACATCTACACGCCGCCGCCGCGGCCGAAGGCGGAGCAGGAGCACCTCTGGAAGGCGCTGATCGCGGACCAGCTCTCGGTCGTCTCGACCGACCACTGCCCGTTCAACTGGCCCGACCAGAAGGGGGTCAACGGGCGCGAGTTCCAGGTCGTCCCGAACGGCGGCCCCGGGATCGAGAACCGCCTGCACATGCTGCACGAGTTCGGCGTCCGCACGGGCCGGATCACGATGAACCGCTTCGTCGAGCTGACCTCGACGAACGTCGCCAAGCTCTTCGGGCTGTACCCCCGGAAGGGCACGATCGCCGTCGGCAGCGACGCGGACATCGTCGTCTGGGACCCGGAGAAGAAGCTCACCCTGTCGGCGAGCACGCACCACTCGAACGTGAACTACAACCTGTTCGAGGGCACCGAGGTGACCGGCGCGCCGCAGACGGTGCTCGTCCGCGGCCAGACGATCGTCGAGAACGACGAGCTCGTCGCCCAGCCCGGCGCCGGGCAGTTCGTCAGGCGTGCCCGCTTCGGCGACCGCCTCGAGTCGGCCGAGAAGGTGGCAGCATGATTGTCGCTCGCTTCCAGCTCGCTCCCGCGGGGGAAACGGCCGGTTTCCCCCGCGTGCCCCCTTCCCCGAACCCGCTTGTCTCCGAGCAGCCGCTGGATGCCGCGCCCGCCATGTCGGTCGCGGCGGCGGACCCTCGCTCCACCGTTGGAGGCAGTCCATGAGCGATGAGCAGGCAAAGAAGGTCTATGCTGCGGCGCGGCTCGGCGAGAGCGTCACGCTCGGGTCGCGTCCCGCGGTCCTCGTCGTCGACTTCTCCTGCGGCTTCACCGATCCCGAGTGCACGCTCGGCTCCGACCTGACCCCCCAGGTGGAGGCGACGAAGCGGCTGCTCGACGCCGCGCGGCCGAAGGGCCTGCCGGTGATCTTCACGACGATCGGCTTCGAGCCGAGCCTGAAGGACGGCGGGTTGTGGCTGCAGAAGGTGCCGTCGCTGGGCGACCTCCAGATCGGCGGCCGCTGGGTCGAGATCGACGCGCGGCTCGAGCCGCGCGAGGACGAGACGATCGTGCTCAAGAAGGGCGCGTCGGCGTTCTTCGGCACGAACCTGGCGGCGATCCTGATCAGCCAGCAGGTCGACTCGGTGATCCTCTGCGGCGCGACGACGAGCGGCTGCATCCGGGCGACCGCGATCGACCTGCTCCAGTACGGCTACCCGACGCTCGTGCCGCGCGAGTGCGTCGGCGACCGCGCCCAGGCGCCACACGAGGCGAACCTGTTCGACATCCAGGCGAAGTACGCCGACGTCGTCTCGCTCGAGGACGTCCTGGCGTACGTCGAGCGCGTGCCCGAGCCGGCGGCGGTGTAGGCCTGCTCAGCGGGTGGCGCCCACGAGGGCGCCGCCCGCGACGATCAGCACGGCCGCGAGGACGAGGCGGAGGCCGATCATCTCGGCCCGGCGGAACAGGACGGCTGCGAACGCGACCGCGAACAGCGACTGGGTGGCGTTCAGCGGCGCGACGACGACGACGCGGCCGCGGTCGAAGGCGACGAGGAGCGACGTGTAGGCGAGGCCGAGCGAGAGGCCTGCCGGGAGGTACGGCCGGAACGAGCGCACGACGAGGTGCGCGTGCCGGCGCGCGAGCGCGACGCAGAGCGTGAACGCGGACGCGGCCAGGAGCGACGCGGCCGCGGCGACGAGCGGGTCGGGGTCGGCGTCGGTCGCGGCCCAGCGGACGGTGTTGTCGCGGCCGCCGAAGAGCCAGGCGCAGATGAGCGCAAACAGCAGGCCGGTGACGCGAAAGCCGACGGGGCGCTCCTGCTCGCGCGCGAGGAGGACGCCGCCGGACACGATCAGGACGGTTGCGATCGCGAGGCCCGTCTGGAGCGGCTCGCCGAGCAGCGTGATCGCGAGCAGTGCCGAGATCAGCGGCGCGGTCCCGATCACGACCGACGCGCGCGCGGGCCCGGCGTCGCGCACGGCCCTGACGAGCAGGAGCTGCGACAGCCCGGGGACGACGGCGCCGGTGGCGAGGAACGGCCACAGGTCGCCGAGCGCGAAGTCGCCGGCGTGGAGACCGGAGGCGGCGGCGACGATCGCCGCCACCGCGAGGCCGATCACGCTCGCGGCCGCCATCCCGGCGTCGGGGCTGGGCTGCGTCCGCAGCCCGACCCGGAGCGTGACCGACATCAGCCCGAAGAGCGCGGCGGCGAGGATCCCGAAGCCGACGGCCACTCGGGCTCAGGAGAGCGCCCGAATCGCCTCGAGGATGATCTCGGCTGCCAGGGCCGCGTCGGCCGGGCTCGCGTCCTCGGCCGGGTGATGGCTGATCCCGTCCTTGCACGGGACGAAGACCATCGCGCACGGGATCCGGTCCGCGACGCACATCGTGTCGTGCGCGGCGCCCGAGTGCATCCGCATGTACGGCTCACCGGTCGCGCGCGCTGCGGCTTCGAGCGCGTCGAGGATCCGGCCGTCCATCGGCGTGGCGGGTAGCGTCTGCCGCTCCGCGTACTCGGCGCGCATTCCCCGGCGCCCGGCCGCCTCCTCCGCGAACGCGGCGATCTCGCGTGCCACCCCGCCGTAGGCCTCGTCGTCGGGCCCGCGGATGTCGAGGGAGAACCGGACCCGGGAGGCGATCGCGTTGATGATCCCGGGGTCGACCTCGATCTCGCCGACGGTCCCGACCGTGCCCTTGCCCGCCTCGCGCGCCAGCCGCTCGAGCTCCACGATCGTCTCGGCGAGGGACAGGGTCGGGTCGAGGCGGAAGTCCATCGGCGTCGCGCCGGCGTGGTCGCCGCGCCCGTGGACGCGGACGTCCGCGTGGACGTAGCCCGCGATCGCGGTGACGAGGCCGATCCGGTTGCCGGTGTCCTGGAGCACCCGCGCCTGCTCGATGTGCATCTCGATCCACCCGGTCAGGTCGTCGATCACGTGCGCGCACTCCCGCCAGCGCTCGGGCTGGTAGCCCGCTTCCTCCGCGTGCTCCCAGAAGCTGCGTCCGTCGTCGATCGCCCGGAAGCGCTCGCGCAGGTCCTCCTCGGTGACCCGCTGGGCCATGATCCGGCTGCCCAGCAGCATCTGGCCGAAGCCCGAGCCTTCCTCCTCGAGCCAGGAGATCAGCTGCAGCGGCAGGCCGTAGCCGAGCTCCGAGTTCAGGCGGCACACCTCGAGCGCGGTGACGACACCCATCGTTCCGTCGTAGCGGCCGCCGTTCCGGTTCGAGTCGCAGTGCGAGCCGATGCCGAACACGGCCTCGCCCTTCGGCCGGTTCCGCGCGACGAGCGTGCCGACCGGGTCCTGCTCCACCTCGAAGCCGAGCTCCTCGAGCTCCTTCGTGAAGTACGCCAGCGTGTTGCGGTAGACCGGCGTGTAGGCGTAGCGGCGGATCGCCTCCTTCGACAGTGTGTAGTCGGGCCCGGCGAGCGTCTCGATGTCGCGCTCGATTCGGCGTGCGCTCTCCTCCCGAGCCATGCGCGAGACTCTACGTCGTGGCGGAAGACGACGAGTGGCCTCCGCGGGCTGCGCGGGTGCGATCGGTGGTCTGGCGGGCCGAGGGGCACATCGAGCGCGGCGAGTACGCCCGCGCTGCGGTCGTGCTCGAGGAAGCCTTCCGGCTCGGCGGCGACGAGGAGCTCCTCCGGGGCCTGCACCACCTCGCCGCCGCGGGGTACAAGCACGGCGACGGCGAGCCCGAGCGGGCGCGCCGCCAGCTCGAGCACGCCCGGCGCCGCCTCGGCCGCCGGCGCGCGCGGCTGGTGAAGCTTGTCGAGCGCGAGCTCGCTTCGTAGAGTCGCGGCGATGGCCGACAGCTGGCGGAACCGCAAGACGCTGATCCTCGGCCGCAGCGACATGATCGGTCTGCTGACGCCGGCCGAGTACGTCGACTGCGTCGAGCACGCGTTCCGGATGCACGGCCTCGGCCGCGTGTTCATGGAGCCGAAGGGCCACATCGTCCTCGACCGCTACCAGGGCGAGTGGGAGGTGATGCCCTCCTACATCGAGGAACCGGAGGCGGCAGCCTGCAAGTGGGTCTCGATCCGGGAGGACAACGCGAAGTACGAGCTGCCGGCCGTCTTCTCGATCCTCGTCTACACGCATCCCGAGACCGGGTTCCCGCTCGCGATCTGCGACGGCTCGTACCACACGCTGATGCGGACGGGCGCGAGCGCGGCGGTCTCCGCGCGGTGGCTCGCGCGCAAGGACTCGACGGTGCTGGCGATCCTCGGCTCCGGCAGCGTCGGCCAGGGCTCGCTGGCCACCTGCGACACGGTCTTCGACTGGGAGGAGATCCGGATCTGGAGCCGGACGCAGGAGTCGCTCGACCGCTTCCTGGAGAGCGAGCGGCCGAAGTTCCCGCACCGTCGGATCGTGGGCACGACCGACGTCCGGGCCGCGGTCGAGGGCGCCGACGTGATCGTCACCGGCACGCACGCCCGGCGGTGGCTCGTCGACGATGCCTGGGTCGAGCCCGGCGCTCACATCGCCGCGTTGGGGGCCGACCTGAAGGGCGAGCAGGAGCTCGACCCGAGGACGTTGCAGCGCGCCCGGGTCTTCGTCGACGACATCCGCCAGTGCCGCGAGGACGGCGAGATCAACGTCGCGCTGGCCGAAGGGCTGATCGC
>Ga0070741_10004917_pt1 | contig 30534 bp, 43 predicted proteins | sample Coa_R1_4_FD_66440 | JGI IMG/M metagenome (GOLD analysis project Ga0070741, IMG submission 66440) | Surface soil microbial communities from Centralia Pennsylvania, which are recovering from an underground coalmine fire - Coalmine... | ecosystem: Environmental > Terrestrial > Soil > Unclassified ... | reverse complement strand
ACTCGAAGCCGAGGAACAGGCCGCTTCCGCAGACGCCGTCGCCTGATCCGCAATCGGCCCCGCACACTCAATCAGACACGAACCTGCGTGCCCCAGCTCAGCACGAACGTGGGTGCCCCATACCGATAATATCCAGTAAATAGCTAATTTCTAAGGCCCTTGCAAAAGGGCCGTTTTATTTTGTGCTACTTTTGTGCTTGACACCGGGACACGACAACGGTACTTTTAACGTGTACCTGAAACGGGATATTAGAAAGGGACACGAAAAGAGGACACGATGGACCGCCCGGTTGTCACGATCTTTGTTCGCCACTCCGCTACCTGCAAGCAGACAGATGAGCAGTACAAGCGCTGCACATGCCGGAAACACTTCCGTTGGTCTACCGGGCAGGGAGCGCAGCTCAAACAGTTCCGGCAGGCTGCGGGCACTCGCTCTTGGGCAGAGGCAGAGCAGCTCAAACGCAAGCTTGAGGACCAACTCGCGGGCGAATGTGTTGAACCGGCCAACGAACCTAAGCCCATCGCGGAGGCGGTTGCCTCATTCCTAGAAGAGAAACGAGTACGAAACATATCCAAGACCGTACAGCAGACATACGCGCTGGAGCTGGCCCGGTTGCAAAGCTTCTGCAACGCTGCCGGTGTTTATCACTGCCAGAGCATAACCCGGGAGCTGCTGACATCCTTCTGTGCGACGTGGCCGGACTTTTACAAGAGCAGCTATACACGCTTCCGCGTCCGTGAGCGGCTCCAGGGCTTCATCAAGTTCTGTTATGACTCGGAATGGATGCGGCGGAAGCTGCCACTACCTCAGATGACCATTGACGAACCACCCACAATGCCACTCACCCCGGATGAGTTTGACCGGCTGCTCGCGGGCGTCAACGTCCTTGATGATGAAGTGGACCGCAAGCGGCTACGGTCGTTATTCCTTCTGATGCGTTGGACCGGTTTAGCCATCCGGGACGCCTTAACAATCGAGCGGGCCGAGTTCCACAAGGACGAAGCCAAAGGAATTTACCGCGTGGTGACGGAGCGGCAGAAGACCGGGACGCACGTTTCCGTCCCTTTGCACCCGGCCATAGCGGAAGAGATTCTCGCTACCCCGCAGAAAACATTGAATGCCCGGTACGTGTTTTGGGACGGCTCAGACGGTGCCCGCTTCGCCAACCGGTTCTATGAGCGGTACGTCACCAAGGCGTTTAAGGCTGCCGGAATCGTCTCTTTGGGTAACATGAAGTCGCACCGGCTCCGGGATACCTTCGCCGTAGACCTTTTGGAGAAGGGTGTCCCAATGGAGGAAGTCTCTAAGCTGTTGGGGCACGAATCCATCCGCACTACTGAAAAGCACTATGCCAAGTGGGTCAAAGGCCGTCAAGACCGGCTTGACACGCTTGTCATGCAAACATGGGCCGCATAGCAGCGGCACATAGAAAGGAAAGACAATGAAGCTGACACGCAAGTTTTACAGCCGATACAATGAGGCAACTAAGCACATGGCCGCCGTCCTCAACATCTCACATAGCTACAGCCGGACGGGCCCCTGTGGAAGAGCCGGAGTCTCAAACCACGGAAGTATCGCGCATTACTACGGAGGACACATGACTAGGTGGACAACTACCTACCCAACAGCACCGGGCTTTTATTGGTTTCGTGGAATCAAGGGCACGGCTAACGGAGGCGGATTTAACGATCCGGAGATTGTTGAGATACGGGCCGGGGACAGACCAATTGTCCTGTACATGGGGACAGAGGACATGGATTGGGCATGCGGGGATTATGAGTGCATTGAAGGGGAGTTTTGGCCTGTGCCGCTTTCACCACCCGTTGTATAATGCCGGGCATGGACCTCAAGAAGATTCAGCCAAGCATTGACGCGCTCAATGCGGAGATTCAGCGGTTGACCTCCGCCCGTGACACGCTCCGGGCTCTTGCCGGGCCGGGTGCCGCGCCAAAAGCAAAACAGCCCACCAATTCCAATGCGCGGAGTATCGCGCAACGGAAGAGGTGGGCTGAGCAAAAACGCAAACAGCGGGAAGCCGCTGCCAAGAAAGGGACCAAATGACACGCATCGTTACTGTTTGCACTTTGCTCTCTGTGTTGTGCTTAGCCGGTTGCGAGTCTCGGGCTGATAAAGACAAACTAGCGGCGGCTGAGACGGCTTTCCACACGACGCTCCGCAAGCAGCAAAACAATCTGGACGACCGCATATTAGTGTCCCGGGCATACCGGAGCCGTAAGCGCTGTATATCTGCCGGGTATGTGTGGCAGTTTGGTACGTGCAAAGTTAAACCTTGACTCGCCTGATTTTCTTATCCGCTTTGGCTTGCTGCTCGGCCTTATCTTCAGCCCTCCCCCGTACCTCATCCTTAAGCTTCGGGCCGTGGTAGCTGAAGTCTCCCGGCTCATTGACATTCCAAGCGGACACCCAAGCCCGTTCTAACGCCTTCGGGACGTACTTCCGCTTGGTGTTATCCCAAGCCCATCTAGGGACCGGAATCTCAATCTGTGCCCATCCCTTTTTACTCCCCTTGATGGGCAGCGCCCGTATGATGCCGTAATGCCATCCGCCGGACCAATAGCGTTCACCGTGGCCGCCCTCTAGGTAAAAAGTGGTAGCCTGTCCCACCTCTTTGGCCCACGGACGCCTTGGAGGTGCCACAGAAGCCCGGCGCGGTGCCTTTTGGCTAGGTGTCCCGTCTGTCTCTCCACCCGAGAAAGACCGGGTGCCGTGGCTTGTCTTTCGCACCGGAGGGGAAATGCTTGTATTTCGCAAAGCGGCCTTCAAGGGCCGTCTTATAGACCCACCTTCCGCCAAGTGGCCTTGGTCTTTGGAGCTGCGTGTTTTGGCCCGGGAAGTATTGGAATCTTTCCTCTGCCGTGAAGCCCGTACCGATTTCAAATTCCACCCCTGTCTTACAGTCCCGGACAACTAACGTGCCCATCACACCGGCACCCACAAGCCCGGCTTTCTTGTGACTCCGGGCCGTCCGCCCTAGTTCGTTCGTCTTGGCCTCATTGCTGTTGTGCATCTGCTCGGTGATTCCGATTACTTCCGCTTCACCGTCAACGAAACGCTTGATCTTGAGTAAGTACCCTTCGCGGGCCGTGCTCCGCGCGTGCTTGTATGGGCTGCCGGGCTTGCGGGCAATCACGCCCTCATATCCCATGCCCACCCACTTGGCCTCATACGCAAGCAGCTCTTCAAGGCTGTACACGGTGACTTGCGGGACAAGAGCCACGCCCGCACGCCAAGGTGTCCAGTCTCCAAAGAGCAGCTCCAGGTGAGCGTGCCGCTCTTCCCATGGCCGGTCTTCCTGTATGTCAAAGATGTGGAGGACAAGACCGTCAATTGGCTTGTCATCAGACATCACCATGCTGACGGTCTTTCTGTACACATCCTTGGCGCATGGGTCACCGGCCAACAGCTCACCGTCAATGCCCGTGGGCAAGTCTGCCAACAGCTCTTGCACACGGACATTGGGGATGGGCTTGAGGGAGCGGGCGAGGACGCACTCATCAGACTTGATGGCACGCACGCCGTCCAGCTTGGGCGAGATGACACACGGGAAGTGCAGCTTGTTAAGGCCGCCGCAATCAACGGCTAGCATTGGTTTGTGGTTCATTAGACCCTTCCGTAGTGCGGGCGAAAACTCCGGCGGACTTCTGCCGGGTCCGCGAGCGGTTGCCAGTGGGAAATAATTGCGGAGGCTTCCTCCGTGCTTAACTCCCAACCGCGTTTAGCAAGATGCAGCGCACGTCCCAATGCAGTTAGCTTTCCCGCATCTTTCTCTTGGGACATAAACCGGAGTGTTTTGCTTAAGCAGTCTCCCCGGAAGCCCTCAACAGCCCAACCAAGCCAACAGCCGAGACCGCCCCACCAGATACCGGCGCAACACGCTCTAAAATCAAACTGACTGATGAGGGCTTGCGCGTCTGCATACTCTTTGTAGTAGACATACTGGACGGGCAGCCCTAGCGTCTGGACGGTGTAGGCAAAGAGAGTCTTAGGCACGTGGAGGAATGGTCCGGCAAACTCACGTGACAGGCGCTCCGCTTGCTCGGCACTGTGGCAGAAAATGTCAACATCCTTCACGGGCACACCGGCAACGGTGTCCCTAATGATGCCGCCCGCTATTACAACGTCTTCCCGGGCTACTTGGTCTAGGACCACTTTGGGGACATGTTGGAGGCTCCGGGTTATTTCATCTGGCGTCAAGCGTTCAAAATTCATCGGACAGACAACCTCGCAATTACGCGCTCATAAACCGCGCGTGGAATCCTGATAGAGCGGTATCTCCGCTTGTGCATCGCTTCGGGGCGGCCTAACACAATGACCCCGCGCTCGTTCTCAAACAGCCGGATGATTGTCCGCCGGGAAAAGCCGGTCAACGCCGTTACGTCATCCACGGATAGCGCGGGCTTCTCTAAAACATTTGACATACTGCCGCTCCTGTAGCCGCTCCAACCGCCGCGCCTTCCGCCGATTTAGTAAGGCCGCCCAAGGCACCACCAGCGGCGGAGCAGCCCACCACCTTTGCCGCGCCTAGGAAGCGATGCAGAAACGAGGGCTTCTTTCTCAAGGCGGCTATCTCGGTGTCCTTCTGCACGTCAATCTGCTTTTGCAAGTCAAGCTGCTTTTGCTCGGCTGCGAGGTTCACGGCGCACTGCTCGCACTGATTAGCCCCTTTAAACAAATCCAACGAATTTACCGAGACGTTAGGCGAGTCCGGCAGAGCTGCTAAGTCCGGCAAGACCGCTTTCACCTGCGGGTCCGATTGCAGCGCTTGTACTGCTTGCGGCGCTGTTTGCACTGAGGCGGCCCGCTCTTGGAGGACAACCACTTCTTTGGCTGCTTGGGTTTGTACGGCTGTCTGTTGCTTCTGCAAGCTGTCAATGGCTGTCTGGGCGGCCTTTACCTGCGCGTCTGCTTGCATCCGGGCATCGTGCTCTTGGAGATACAGACGGCCTCCAAAAACTAAGGCCACGGCAATTACCAGGGCCTCAACGTGCTTACCTGCGTTCGCTTTCAACCACTCAATCATTTTTCATACCTCTTACCTTCGTGGCCGTCCGCTGCCAAAATAAGACCGGGTGCCCACACGGGCGTCCGGCTCATGTAGCCGATTAGCCTATCCAGCGCGGTTACATCGGACTCATTGGCTTCATTGAGCAGCTCGTCATGCGTGTGCCCAATTGTGACCATGCCGTCCTTTGGCTCTTCGTCCTCAACCGCAATCATGGCGTCCACAAGACAGTCCCGGGCAATCGCCTGTACGATGTTTTCGCAAATGCGCCCGCCGTACGTGTGGACTACGCCCCAATTGCCGCGCTCGGTTTCATACCCTAGAATCAGCTTCTTTCCGCCGCGCGGTGTCCTCTCGGTGCGTGCGTATGCGTTGGGGTATACCAACTCTCGCCCGCTCGGGAGGACAATACGCAGTGCGGGGTCTTGCCAACGAACCACAAGCTTGCAGCCAAGAGACGATTCAATGTACTGATTCCGTCTCTTAAGACACGCGCCCGCATATGCTTCCTCAAGGTAGTACCACCACTGCGCTACCTCCATAAACGTTTCGCGGAACGCATCCACTTGGGCTTGCGCCCGTTCTTGCGAAAGGTCTATGCCCATCATTTCCGCGTAGCGCCACAGCCCCGTCTTTTGCGGCATACCGGGCAGGACATCTTTACCGCAACATGGACACACCGTTTCCGTGACTTCTGGCTTGACGTTCCAAACGTACTTGCACGCGCATTTGCACTTGCGGATGAGCTGACCGCCTCCAAGCCCAAAGCCCGCGCCTAGCGTGGCCGGTTTGGCTTGCTGCCGCATCTCGACTGTAACGTCCGAGTAGTCACAGCCCTCCATGCGTGAGGCGAAGTCTATGTAAGGGTCTCTGCCCTCTCTGTAAACCTGCATCATGGCTTCGCAGCCGGATGCCCAAGCCAACACCCGATTCTCTACGCTCTTAAAATCCGCAAGAACAATTTTCTTTCCTTCGGGAGCCATTAGCAGCGGACGCAACGCCAGTGAGAGCGCGTCAAGATCGAGGACAGCGCGGCCTTCCTCTAGCATTTTGAGGACAGCGGCAACCATCGCTTTCTCTTCTTTGGTGCGGGCCGCCTTCAGGTTTTGAAGCTGCGCTCCGCGTCCCGCCCATCTGCCGGTGTGCGCCTTGTAAAACGAGTATTGAAACCGGAGCCGGTCATCGGGGGAAAGCAGCTCAAGAATCTTAGGCAGCTTTTTGATGGATGACTTGGCCCCGGCCAGCCTAAGCCGCAATGCTTGGCGTGCTTCGTTATTCATCTTCGTCTGTCTCGCCGTCCGGCTCTTCTTTGAGGGCCTTCAATACCAACTCTTTGCTGAGTCCGCCGTATGGATAGTCGCGTTCTTTCAGCCACGCAAGCAATTGAGCCGGTGAGTTGGGATTGTCCAGCCCGGTTAGCTCTTTCAGCCGTTCGTACTCGCGGACTTGCAACCGCTGCGCCTCCGCCCATGCCCGCTCTGTGGTCTTGCGGTCCATAGGCATCCCGCGTTCGTTAATGCGTTGGTCTATCTGCCAAGCCCGCAGCTCGCGGGGAGGGAAGTCATACCGCGCCATGATCCATTGAAGGATTGCGCGGGTGGAGTAAACGTCCCGTTTGCAGTAATCACAGAAGGCGGCCCAATCTTCGGGGTCTGTGTCTCTGTTGTGCGGTTCTCCGCTTTTGCTCGGCTTGCAGAATTTGTTGATGAGCACCGTTTCTTTGCTCGTGGCTTCCTCTGCGTCTGCGAAGAACGGCGTCTTAACTGCGCTCTTCAACCCCGCAGGCAGCCCCGCGTACAGCGAATAGACCATTGCGTCTATCCACTTAAAGCGGACGTGCCACACGGCCCGCGTGAGATTGTTTTCAAAGCCCACATTCCACGCAACGCACGTTTCTTTACGCATCCGCGCAATGAGCTGGACGAGCGGGCCTTTGCCGTCTGACTCTTCCCACAGCTCAACCGGCCCGGTTTCACCCGCGTACGCACACATCAAAATCCGCGTGCTCGGATGGTTGGCGTATTGATCTAAGGACGTGGCCTTGATGTCTAATTCACTGAATGTTTCCAAGTCCGCGTAAAGCACGGAGCCTCCCGTAAAGCTGAATTGCCTGCGCTTTACAGTCGTCTACCGTTGCGGCTTTGATGTGGTAGTCCCAACCCGTATAGCTATCTAACTCAGCTTCGCTCGGGTGCTCATGGACGTTGACATCAGGATTGCCAATGCGGGTAACTTTGACTACAACCCCACCCAACTGGTGGATAAAGTCCGTTTCGTTGGGAAAGCGGACATCTGTGATGAGTGCCAATTCGGGGTTGTGCGCCTCCAGCGTTTTGCGGAGACGCTTTACCCAATAATCCGGGTCTTTTGCCCGTCTAAAGTCCGTCCCCCACCACTGCAAGAGCGAGCGGGGTTTTGGCTCTTCACACTGCACCCATTCAGGCATGAAGCGTTCAGCCTTCCACGCCCGAATGAGTTCAAATTGGCTTCCATACTTAGCGCAGAGGACACGGACTTCGTGCTTCAATGCATCCGCAAAGGCGTAGATGTGTACATCGGTGTCAAGCGGGCACGCCTCCAAAACAGCTTGCGCGGCAGTATTCTTCCCCTGCCGCGCTCTGTGTCCGAATCCGATGATTAGCACTTATGGCCTCCCGAATTGCTTACCGCCGTACGCAAAGCGGCCATTGATGACCGTCACCGGGTAATGCGTGAAATACCCGCGCCCGTAAAACTCGGTGATGCCAATCTGATTCACCCACCCCGTTGGGGCCTTCTTTAGGTAGTGGTGATCCAAGCGGCCAACACAGCCCATGCTGTACGCCTGATAGCGCCACTTTGTACCGTGAGGCAGCGTCTTTGTTGCGGATGCCGCCGTGTGCCCGTGGCCGAACACCATGTTCGAGACGTAAATGTCCAATGCCTTTTGACAAGCACGTGCGCCCGTGCCCGGGAGGACATCGCCGTGGAGGTAATCCAAATGGCCGAACGTGTACATTCCGCCTTGCGGGAAGACTTTCCAGCCGCGCTCTTTCAAGCGCAGATACACAGGGAAGTCCAACAGCCCGTCTAGCTCCGGCTGCTCTTCGATGAGCTGTGTTGCCCAATCTTCGTGGTTGCCGGTAAGCCACACCTTGATAGCGTCCTTCGGGAGCAGCTTTTCAAACGGCGTCAACACCTTAGAATCGAAGGTGTCTAAGTCCTTTTTCATTTGGCCGCGCGGACGAAACAGCGGCTTGCTCTTGGTATGGCGGCTGATGGGGCCACAGTCCAGGTTGTCTCCGCCCAGGATGCCGATGTCCACACGTTCCCGCTTCATAAAATCGAACGCTGCATTCAACGTGGGTCTGTCCGCCAAGGGCCAATGAATATCAAAGAGACTAAGCGCTCTTTTTATTGGGGTCATTCGGCTGTCGCCTCCGCTTGTATTTGTTCTTTCCATCTGGACGTAAGGCCATCCGGGACACATCCTTTAGGCAACAGCCTGCCTGCTACTTCCCTGTAGGCTTCATCTCCAAACATCCACTTGCGCGAATCGGGCCACGGCTTTTCAATGCCGTACTCGCGCAACGCAAGGATCAATTCGCACGCGGTATAAACTCCGCTCATCGTGCGGTCCACTTCTGCCGGGCCGATGTACGGCAAGTGCAGCGGCAAATAAGTGGGCTTGTGCTCTTTGTCCTTCCGGTCAAAGATCACGTGATATGTAAACAACCCGGTTGGTGCGTCAAACTCGCGCTCCGCACGCAGATAGAAGTGGTGTTGCGTTGAGTTCTCCAGGTCCGTGAGGTACTCAGATACTTCTTTCTTGGTGCGGGTGCCCTTCGTTGTCTTAAAGTCGCCCGGGTGCCTGATGCCTTGGTCATCAAAGCGGTGATCAATGCGGCCAATGATGGAGTGTTTTCCGTCTCCAATTGGAATGTCGAAAGAGCGTTCAACCCAATCGAATGTACCCGCCGCTTTTAAGTCCGCCGGTAGCGCCTCCCGCATGTCCTCGCAACGCTTCACCAGCTCCGCGCCATACTCTTTCACCAGCTCCGCGCGGTCTTTCCCCTCAATCAATGCGTGGAAGCAACGGCCACGTCTGCGGCCAAAGTTCCACATGGTTGGCGTTGCATCACCTTCAGGGGTCAATCCCAACTCATAGAAGAGCCGGTAACGCTCCATATTGCGGACGAACGCGCTAAAACGACTGTAACTAATTCGCAATGCTCCCCCATTGCGCGGCCATCGCATCAGCCACGCCCTGATATGTGCGGCTCCGTTCAAGCCCGCGCCTTTCCGAAGGCCCTAGCCTGTTTTCTGTCCGCTATCTGTTTGGTTGGCCCAACGCTCAACCCATTTACCGTTGTGCATCACTCGTCTACCCGGGACACGCATAACCGGTTTAAGCAGCGGCAAATTCTTCAACCACAGACACGTCTTCTTGCTCGCGTCCGCGCCGAATTGGTAAGGCTGAATTACTTGGTCGTAGGGCCGGATGGCTGTTGATATGCAGCCGATAGGATTCTCCAAGGCGTCTCCGATGTAGTGTGGACCGGGAATTTCGGTGTCCAATAGGTCGCAGCTATGCGCGTCGTGTCCGCGTTTTCGGAATGCCTCCCTCACCGTGCCCGAATATTCACAGGCAATGAGGACTTTCGTATTACACCTCCAAAAAGAAAAGGCCGCCCGTTAGAGCGGCCAAGCCAAAACTGCCAATTGCTACAGGAATTTCTCAACGCGGGCTTTGATCCGCGCTTCTTTCGCTTGCACGTCCACCAACGCTTTCGCAGCCGCAGCCTTGAACGCGCGATACGCCCGATTTAGAACAGCAACGGCGGCCTCTACAGCTTCCTCTTCCACGCGGGCACCATAGCGTTGCCCAACGGTGAAGGACAGCACGATGAGCCCGGCTGTTACATAAACGTGAGCCATCATTTACCCTTTCCGGCCAATGGTTGCGATTGGCGGACCATAGACCATATTCTTTTTGCGCTTGGCCTTTCCGATGAGGCCGTACGTCTCTTTACCGAGTGCTGCGGGCGCGGTAGGTGCGGCGAGATACGCGCCCAATCGGGTGGCTGTAGCGGAACGGTCCAGCAAAATGCCGATAGCTCTATTGCAAAGCCAACACAGCAACCCTCTAATGCGTCCTGTCTTGTGGTCATGATCGACGGCTAGCCGAGTCTTGCGCGGGGGCTCCCCGCACCCCGCACAGACTCCGCCTTGATGTTTAAGGATGGATTCGTACTCTTCCTCAGTCAGCCTATATTTAAGCCACAAGTCCCGCTGCCTAGCGGTCAAAACGGGATGTCATCTTCCAGGGGAGCATCCGTGTACGGCCACACATCCCGCTCGGGCGTCTGCGCTTTCGCGGGCTGTGGCCGTGTTAGTTTTTTGACCCGTCCTTGTCCTGCTTGCGCACGAAGTCCGCCGGGATGTCGGGAGCGGTCTGCCCTCTCTTCAGCGGCATGGTAGCCGTGATCTTCACATAAGGCTTGCCGTTGTCGCCGTCTTCCTTGGACATCACGAGCATACGCTTGGTGCCGATGAGTGCCTCAAGGTCTACATTGTCCATGGCATCAATCTCTTCGTCCGTTTTCCCGGTAAGGGACTTGTACAACTTGCGCAGTGTCGCCTTCGGATTCATGCTCACCGTGAAAGACTGGAATACACGCTTGTTATTGCCGTCGCTGTCTTCCTCCACCACAATCCAGACAAAATACGCCTTGTGAACCTTTGTGCCCGGCTTGAATGTGTTCTCCACTTCGCCTTTGTCCACAACGTCCGCAAGCACGCCCGGCTGGAGCAAATCCTCCACGAGTTCAAACTCTTTGTTGCTGCCGTCTACCTTTACCAAAAGACCCACTTTGTTCTCTCCTGTTTTTCAATGCAAATAAAAAGACCGCCCGAAGGCGGCCTCTCTATTCAGTTAAACGAATGGTTAGATTACGCGGATAGTTCTGTCTCCGCTTTCCCAAATCAGCTCACGTAGCCAGCGCGGGGCAATGATGCAACCCTTGGACGCCGTACCCGGGGCTTTAACGCTGTCCCCATGGCAGAGGAAGCCGGAACGACCGTACGTCTTCGTGCCCGCTTGCGGAGCTAAAAAGAGCACATAAGGCCCGTGTGGTGTTTCTTCCTCGATTAAGGATGTGATTGTCCAATCACCGGCGGGTATAGTCCCGGAGTCGTGTACTTGCTCAAATGCCGGGTTGTTCTTATACTCTCCGGGTTGACCACTATAGACGGCTGTGCTCTTGACTTCGCCGTCCGGGGCTATCAGCTCCCCAAGCTTCCGCTCAAATGTCCACATTATTTAATCTCCCGTTTCAGATGGATGACGTACGGCCTGTATCCAAGCTTCTCGCACGTCTTCTGTATACCGGTGTTACTCGGGTAGCAGATGTTGAGGGCCTCTGTTGCACCTTGCTTCTTTGCTTCCAGGAGGAAGCGGTCATGCATGGCCCGGTAGGCCCCACGGCCCCGGCTGTCCGGCGTCACATACGCGATGTTGACCACGGCCTCAGATTCATCAACGTGGAAGGTGAGACACCCGATGATACGGCGTGCCTCCGTCGCGTAGACGCATTGCAGCTCCGGTGAGACAAGGACGGAGTTGCTGTCCCATTGCCCGGCCTTCATCAAGGCGCACCACGCACGGGCAACGAATTGGACAACCGGGGAACCCTCAATTTCGTTCACGTACTTAATCTGCATCACTATTCCTCTCCGTCTAGGATGTCCTCTAGTGACTCTCCTGTAATAGGAGTGGCCGCAACTGATCGCAGGCCGAGTATGGACAGCACCTTGACATAGTCACGTCCAAGGCTGTCTAATCGCCGCGTGGCCGGATGAAGCTGCATAGCGCCGGTTTTGGGGTTTTCGTAGTACGGCCCTTCGGTGTCTATGGTCTCTTGCGCATCTGCCATAGCATCGAATATCTTGGAGGCCAGCTCAATCAAGCGGCCATGGACCTTAGCTACCTGAATACCGCTCTCCTCCAAATCCGACACCAGCCGGTCCCACTCTTGCCCGGCCCGCTTGGTAAGGCCGGGAGGCTTCGCCGGGCGGCCCGGTCTCATATTTTGGTTCGGCAAACGGGCCATAACTGCATGATTCTCCTAGATTTAAAATTGGAAAAATGCTCTGAATCTATGAAAAACCGTATAAATATTCCATTTTTTGTAAATTATTTGTTTATGTAAATTTGAGAGCGGCGGAGGGCTATAAAGGCATTGCTTTCAAGATTTTACCCCACCCCCTATGTAGCACACTGCCTAGTGTCCCCTGCGTTAGAAGCTAACTGCTTGATGTGATTGGGCTTGCTCTTTGGCTACCACATCAGGCCAATCACCCGCGTGCGTCTTATCCTCTAATGTCTTCCTGTAGTGGCACAGTCGGCACAGACCTTGCAGGTTAGAGCGGAGGAAGTATCCCGCCCATTTGTCCAGGTACTTACCGGATAGCTGCGCTTGCATGACGGCTATCTGTGCCGGGACAATGTGATCCACAATCTCAGTGCGCCTGCGGTGACAGCATTTGCACATTGGTTGTGCCCGGACAACACGGTCACGAAGACGCTGCCATCGTGTTGACTTCCGCAATGCATCAAGAATGGCATCATATCCGCCTGTATGCTCGCGTATGTCTGACTGGACAATAATGGGCTTACATGCAGCACAATAGCGAACGTCATCAGGGACAGCGCGTCCACATCCAGCACCACTACACAAACGCATGAATCACCGTTGTCTGCCAAGCAGCAACCCGCGTATCTCGGCTAGTGCTTTGAATACTGCGGGCATCAATCGATCGACTAGCAGCTCTATGCGGCTCTCGGCCTTTGCGACCCGCATCTCCAGCTTTTGCACGTATCGGCCAAGCCAAAAAGCAGCAAGCGTAACGACCGGCCAGCCCATGTTGATGGCCCACAGTTGAAACCATCCAAGCGGAGATGCGGAGTGCATTAGCTTTCCTTTGGTCCTTTATTCGCGTGAAATAAAGCGGCGGCAGTCATAGTGACGCTGCCCGCAAATTGAAACAACTTTTCATCGCCGGTCAGATGCGCAAAGAACGCCAAAACACCAGCGAGCAGAAAGAGCAACGCAGCCCATACGTTATCTGCCACTTGCCCAAGTGCGGCAATGATCTTTTCAAACGTGCCCGTGTTACACCTCCAAATCAAAACCGTATCGGTCGCGCAACTCCCGCCGGTATTGTGTTGCTAGCTTATGCCGCGTCTGTTCGTCCGTCCCTTGCATGTCCTCAACCATTACCCGGAGGATGTCACGTCTTACAGGGACCGGACAGTTATGATTCGATCTTGTTAGCCCGGCTGTTAAGCACGCCCCACATTCGGGGCAGTGCGGATGTCCAAACTTCCTTGTTTGTCCTTCATCGAAACGCCCTAACACAAACTGATGGGCCACTCGTCATTGTCCAGTCTCTCCCCGGTTGGCGGATCAAACACAATAGAGCCCTCAAAGGCTCCGAAGTGTTCAATCAAATGTCCATACGTTAGGTCTTCAACGCCAATGCTGCGGCCACGGTTCATACTGAGGCCCATTCGTTTCAATTTGGCTTCCCAATACTCAGGCGTCTGCCGTTTATTGTGTTGATTGCCCGTTTTTCTCTTACACTTATGCGGTTTTAGGGCTGATGTCTTTGACGGCATTGGGTTTAGCTCAATCTGCTTGTTTTACGGGTGTGGCGAACATAACAAGCAGCACTCGGACGACTCCGGGCAGCTTATAGGACACAGTGGTGACGGTCGGAATAGCACCAGATTTTATGCGGAGCGGGATTTTCGGCAACTCGGCCATACTCGTTTGTCCTCTGCGGGCCAAAACTCAATCTCACTCACACAAACAACCCTCAAGGGTTTTTGTGGTGATGAATTGGGTCATTCATTCTCTCTATATTTCTTATAGGTACGAACGAACGAGTATATGGACTTAGCTGTGTACTATTGGGTAACTATTCAGAGGTGAATGTTGCGCCTTTTGACAACAGTTTCGCCTTCCTTTTATATACCCAGGTCCGCTTGCGGTTGATGCCATGCGCCGCTATCAGTTCCACAGTTTCATCCACCGTCAAGTCCGGATGCGCCAAAATGAGTTTGTCCGCCTCCGCCTGTTGGCCGTCTCTGTCCGCCGTGAACTTTGACTTCAGGACTACATTCCCGGGCGTCCCAACAATGTGTAGTCGGCAGTCCTCCCCGCTCGACACCTCAAACGGGACACTCTCAAAGTCTCTCGGCTTGACGTTGGCGAGAAAGCTATTCGACTTGTACGGCTCCGTTGGGTCTTGCAACCTTGTTCCCCAACAGCAGCAGACAAAGGCACCCAACTCAGAGCTGCCCCGCATTACATTCTCAAGTGTCAATTCGGGGCTTTCCTTCGTGCCCTTACCCGAGTGGTGCAGCAAAAGTACGGCGGCTGCTCCCCGCGTGACGAGAGACATTGCCTTGGCCGCGAACACCCGCATGTCCGCCGATTCATTTTCGTTGCCTTCCAAGAACCGGACTAATGTGTCTACGATGATTACGGCGTTGTCTAGTTCCTCATCCGTCAAATCTGGCAGCGCGAGGAAGCCCTCGCTGTTCATGGTCCGGCAGAAGAGCGTTTTACCTACGTGGTCCAATAGCCCTACACGTTTGAGCCGCGCACTAAACGAGCTAATCCCCATCTCGGGACATAAGTACAAAACGTGCTTGGGCCGATTGGTGACTTCGAAGTAATCAAATAGCGGCTCCCCCGTGCAGCACGCATGTGCAACATTAAGTGCAATCAAACTTTTCCTCTGTCCAGCGGGCGCGGCCAACGCCGTGACTCCCTGTTGTTCGAGGAAGTCTTTAATCACGAATGTGACCGGAGGGGCATCCCTCATTTCTTCTAAGCTGTGCCATCTCGTGCGCCAATCTTCAGGCGCAACGATTTTTTCCTTCGCCTTCCCAATCTTGACGGACGGCCCCGGGCCGGACACTTCGTACTTCGCCGCGCTTTCGGCAATGTGCTGAAGATCGGAGTCCGAAACCGGCGGTTCGCACATGTTTTCATTGATGGGAATCAACGCCGCGTAAAGGGCATCACGATCTAGCCCGCGATTGCGGAGACCACCAGCCACAGAGATAAGGGCATCGTGTCTTCCTTCGCCCTCACGCACTTTTTGTCCAGGTTGATTGACCCGGTTGTCCCTAACAGGTTTGAGCTGCTTAACCCAATCGGGTGCGGGTACAACGGGCGCGTCCCACAAGACCGCGTAAGGTTCGCCGCTCGGGTGAATGCTTCCGGCGGCCATGACGTACCCACCTTGCGCCCGAACGTCCCCGGAGCAGCCATTTAGCTCCCAACCGCCTATACTTCGGCTGGTGCCGTCATCCTGAAAGTAGACTTGTACGCCAAACTCGGGCCGCCGCCCGGTATGGACAGCATATGTACATTCATATCCGCGCTCACGAAAAAACTGAAAGAGATGCTGACTATCGCGCAGGCCATGGTCAAAGTCAACCACAAGTAGTTTGCTCAGCCCCGTGGCAATTGCAATGTTTGCATCGGGGATGTGCGTCCACCACTCGCGTATTTGATCCAACGCGGTAGTGGCATCTTTCCAGCCGTGCGCGGTCATGGGTTTCTTTGACTTCGGCCAGCACGGGAAGACGTACCACGCGCGTTTGGCGTAAGAGATGGCAAGATCGAGCATTGTCAAGGTAGGGGCTCCTGTTTCTTCGCTGTCCAGCACATGCAAAAAGTGAATGCGTTGATGGCAACTACACTCGCCAAAGTAATGATCTTTAAAGCAAACATGTCAGCTCCTATGGAACGCAGGTATTACCGCCGCAGATGGCTAAGTTACTCCACCAGATACCAAAGCCGTTTCCCTCGCCTTCGTTGCCAGTGGCACCAATCAACAGAGTGTTAGCCGGGTGTGATCCACTTGCGGACGCTAACGTAATTGTTCCTATCAGAGTCCCGGTGTTGTCGTAGACACTGGCGATATTGTTAGCCCCGTTGGTGTTCTTAAACTGACAAATCCGATATAGCTTATTAGGCGAGATAGGAACAATACTTGTAGATGAGAACGTGGACGCGCCTTCAGTCTCTTCCCCAACCATCCATTCTGAGTTACCGGACGTTAACAGGGCAACTAAGAAGCCGTCATTTCCGTCTGCGGAAACTATTTTCAACCCATCGTATTGGCCCGAATCGCTAGTGGGGACGGATGTTTCCCACGTATAGCAACTATTTAGGATCGAATATGACGACCCTAACGTAGCGATTATGTATCCCCCGGGACTGCTTGTGCTAGTCGTGTACTTCAGTGCCCACGTACTGTTACCCGCATAGGCCGTACCACTTATAACAGCCGGGGACAGCGTTAGTCCGAGTGATGTAGTGTTGTCCCCGGTTATGTTTCCTGTTGCGGTCGTCCAGGTGATTGCGGACCCGTGCGTTGAATTGTTAAGTGCTGTGGTTGTTGGGGCCACCCCGTTTGATAACCCGGAGAAGTCCACAAAGGACACAGCGGAATTAGTCCCCCCGTACCACTTACCGTTGATTCCCCACGGCCCGGTGGGGATGCCGTACGGCGTGTTAAAGTTGAGTCCGTTGGACCCTTGGTTGTAGGACACCGTGACATACGCGGAGTAGCACCACGGTTGTGTACCTTGCTGACCCTTATAGGTTCCAAATGAATACGGCGGACCCGTTAGGCTGTTTGAGTAGTCGCTACCTAACGCGCTTCCGGGGCATGGCGTTGTTGCGCTAAACGGTTGGGCCGCTCCCGGTTCTTGTGATCCGGACGCGGTGAACGAAGTTACCCACGGTGTACTGCTCGCTGTAGGAGCCGCACACCCCGAAAGCGTTCTAGTATTCCATCCGGATACCGGAGCTGGAACCGTAGGGTTAGCGTTCGATGACATCGCCCCGCAGATAAGTGTCCCCGGAACGCCCGCGTTGTTGTTCCGGATAGCGCACCCGTGTTGCTTCGTTGTATCTGGACTGATTACGAAGTAACTACAGCTCAAGAACGCGGCGGGCGCGATGTTCCCGATTGCAAACTGCGACCCTAACTCTAGCGGGTTAACGCCAGAGTCATTAGAAGTTTGCGCGGTCTCGCCTAATTGCTGCGTCCGCAACGTATAGTTCCGCCCGTTGCTCTGTTGGCCGAACGCCATAACAGAGCAGAGGAAGACTAAGAAGAATTTCATAGGTACGCCCCTGTCAATGTGTATGACGGTTTTGTTGTGCAGCTCGCGTCCGTGACAATCGAGGTACTGTACTGTACTGCCGTCGCAGACTTGGCGTAGACATTCTCCACGAACGTAGCCACTACCCCCAACGCACCGTTGCCATTTGTCGCAAGGTTGAACGTGCCAATCGGTACGGTCGTAGCAGAGCTGTTAGCGGGGTCTGTGTAGATGAGATTAACAGTTAACACGGTCGTCCCGGTGCAGCCGCTTCCAACAGTAGTTACACGAGCGGATAACCGCATGAGGTATCCGTTATTGGTTGTAGCTGCACTAGCAATAATGTTCGTGGCTGAGATGGCCGCATTAGTTGCGCTAGACGCCCATGTCGTCCAGCTCGTTCCGCCTCCGCCCCCGCATGTGCTCCACGAGGGGATGCCGCTCGCCTCATGAAAACAAGCATCAGCACCGGCGTTACCTGATAGCACTGTCCAAATCGAACCGTTGTAATATGCAACATCCCCGGCAGTCACCCCAACTAATGTAGCCAATCCGGTAAATGCGTTGCCGTTGGTCTTTGTGCATGTCCACGCGCCCGCGCTCGTGACTCCGCAATCACCAGTAATCGATACAAGAGCATATGCCGTTCCGCCCGGGTTGCCCACTAGCATTTGTCCAGCCGCCGGAGCGGTGTTAGGAACGATGGCGGCTTTTGTCTGGGCGTCGTTAGTCACGCTGCCTAATCCAACATCAGACGCCGTAACTGTGACGTTGGCGCTAAGAGCGTGCCCGTTAACCGCGCGCGTGGTAGGAACGCCCCCAAGCCCGGCAAGCGTAATTGCCGCAGCGCTTCCGGCTGGATCACTCGCGGCCTGTGCCGCCGCTGCCGCTCCGCTTGCGTCATAGACGCCCCCGCCGATGACCCCGGTTATATCCGCAGACGCGCACTTAGCCGGAGCTGCCGCCGCAGTAGTCTTACCACATACGGGGCCATCAATAGACGCACCCGCAAGGGCGTTGCTCGCATTGGCGTATTGGATGGAATAGGGAGAGCCACCAGCGGAGGCCGTCCCGCTCGGGCCTTGCGGGCCGATGAGCGAAGTACACCCGGACCACGCACCCGAAGTCTTAGGACCATAGAGGCAGCTAGTCGTGGTGTTGAGATAAAAGTCCCCGTTGTTACCGGTCCCGCTGGATGGGGCTGTGGTGCCATTAAGAACGGTGTTGCCGTTCGTTCCCGCTGCTCCTGTTGCTCCCGTGGCTCCGGTGTTGCCCTGTGGTCCCGTTGGGCCGGTTGCACCGATGAGCGAAGTACAACTCCCCCATGCGCCCGCCGTCTTCGGACCATATAAGCAAGACGAAGTGGTGTTGAGATAAAAGTCCCCATTGACGCCCGTACCCGCGCCCGGGGCGCTTGTCCCGTTCCATAGAGTATTGCCCGCCGGTCCTTGTGCGCCCGTGGCTCCCGTGGCTCCGGTAGCACCTTGCGGGCCGGTAGGGCCGGTCGCACCCGTTGGTCCCGTCGCGCCTTGTGGACCTTGTGCGCCCGTGGCTCCTGTTGGCCCCTGCGGGCCGGTAGCTCCAACTTGCGCGATTAGAGCCCAATTAGCCCCGTTCGTTCCCGGAGTCACCCCGGTATTGTCCGCAAGGGACAAATAGCTAGAGCCCTGATAGGAGACAGCATCCCCGGCTGTGTAATCCGTTGAATTGCTCCACGCTCCCTGCCAAGCCCATGCCCCTCCCCCTTGTCCTGTCCCCGGGAAGACGCACGTGTGAGTTACGGAGTTGCAGCTTGATCCGCTGCCGAACGTCCAGGGGCCGCCAACATTGTTAATGCTGGCAACATATACAGCAACCGGCAGCGTTTTTGCGGAGGGCTGAAAGAGATTGAAGTTGCAGACGCCGTTGGTACACCAATAGTTGTTGTACGCGGGCTGAAGGCAGCCGTACCCGCTGCCCAAAATCTGAGAACCGCCGGAGTTGTGTGCGGTGATAGAAACGCAGACGTTCTGCGGGTTGCTGATACTGGTATCGGGCACACCGGTGAGGGTGAAGCTGCCGCCGGTAATGTTCGCCGTTGTGGGAGCCGTGCTTATCTGCCCGGCATTGTTGCCCAAGGCTCCGCCGGTTGGGACTTGCCAAGTGATTGTTGCAGCCGGAAGGTTGGTGCCGGTGATGGTCACCGTTTGTGCGTGGCCAACGCCATAGGCCAAAGCCAGCAAGACAGCGGCTCTCGCAGCCTTCCGCCGGTTAGAGCGCATCTTTAATGAGCGGTCCCGTTTGCCCTTGGTGCGCCTGCCGTCTCCGCCGTTTGCTTTCATCGGGATGTGATAGCAGCCAATCGCGCGGCTACGAATCAGAGGAATCCGTGATACAGATACGCTCTGCGATTGCGGGGCTGCCGTTGTCTTCGGGAGCCGCACAAGTTGAATTGCTGCGGCTGCCAACCTTCGTAAAGTCCCAAACATATCTACCTCACTCGGTACGGGTTAGTAGATTGGTCAGCAGCGATGCCGTGTGAAATGGCTCCGCATTTGAGGCACTCCACGCAAAGCCGCCCATTGATTACGCGGCGGATGCTTTGTTGCGGCGGATGCTTACAGATGAATCGGAGAAGCATATCAAGCATGAAATTCCCCTTTACAGTTCCAAGCCTTACCATTCCCGTTTCCTATATGCAATAAAAATCCCAAAATAAATCCCGCACAATGTCCCGTTCGTTGTACTATGGCTCTAACAAAGCCGTTGACAAAATAATTTTTCCGTGGCGTCTCCTGCGGGATGCGCTACGGGACTTGACGCGGGATTTTTACGGCGGTAAGGCTTGGAATTGCAAGGGGAGAAGATGAAACCAAACGAGCGGCAAAGAGAATTTCATTCGATGGTCAGAAGTCATAGCGGGCTACGCAGTCTCAACGTGACGGAGCGGGATTGGTCTTACATTCTGCACGATGAAAATTGGTGGGGAGACGACCCCGAGAAATGCCCGTGCGGGGCACCCGCTACGCACAAGTGGAACGGTAAAGGCGTCTGCCGCGCCCATCTGGATTCAATAATGGCGGAAGTTGACGCAGACTCTAAGCCGCTCATTGGCCGATATGACCGCACCAAACGATACCGCCCCGGGCTCACAGACTGTGTCAGCCGCGTAACAGCATCGCTTCCCCGGCGGGCACTCGCGGAAGCCGTTGTTGCCATGGACGTGACCTCTCGTCAGCTCATCGTGGTGCGTGTATGAGCAACCTCCGGTTACATGCGCCTTTCTCGCCGCGTCCGCACTCCGTGGACGCGCCGCCCGCACGTGCAGTGCCTACCTCACACGGCCCGGAGTCTCCTGATCCGATTCCCGGGCCGCCCGCCCCGCGCGTAAGGATTCGGGCCGCTCACATGTGGACGGGAAAGCGCTTGATAGCTTTGTCTGTTTGGCTTGCCAAGCGTGGAGCCGGTGTCATTGCACGCGGAGGCTATACGCCGCGCAAGAAGGTTCACACGGTGATTGACAGTCTTATTGCCTTTCTTGCTTGCGTGATTATCACGATAAGTCTCATTGCGTGGTTTGACGTGGTGATGGCGCGTTGAGAGATTACGTCCAAATCGCAGGCGAGTATATTGAGCGCGTCATGTCCGGCAATGAGCTGGTGTGTCGCCTCAATCGTCTCGCGGTAGAGCGGCACGTCAAAGACCTAGTGCGGTCAAAGCGGGACATCGTTACTTTCCCATACGTCTTTGACCCTTCGCAGGATGCCATTAGATTCTGCCGGTTGTTTGAGACAGTGCAGCCAAGCAAGTGGCCCGCGCCCATGGTTATGGCTCCGTGGCTAGTCGCGCACGATGTCATCTTGTACGGCTGGAGAAAGAACGAAACCGTAACTATTAGCCTGCCGGAGAAAAAGCCATTCAAGCTTAAGCCCCGGCGGTTCAAGATAGCGTACGACCGATGGCCGCGCAAGACGGGAAAATCCGCCCGGGCGTCCGTCCAGGTGAACTACCACACCAAGTACGACCGTGAGCGGGGCGCTGAAGTGTACAGCGTGGCCCTCGTGGAAGCACAGGCCCGCCGCGTTTTTGACGAAGCGGTTGCCATGCGCGATGGAACACCGGGATTGCGTGCGGTTATCCAGAAGATTGGTGACACCCCATGCCGGGCGCTTCGCGTAGCGGACTTAAACGCGGTTGCCCGCCCGCTCTCGCGGGACAAAGAGAGCATGGAGGGCCTCAACATCAGCTTTTGGGTTGGTGATGAGGTCCACGTTTGGCCCGGGCGCGGCCCCTACGGTGTCCTCCGGTATGGAATGCGGTCCAGGATTCAGCCGTTAGGCCAGTTGATTACTACGGCCCCGTCCTCAGACGACACCACCAGCATTTGCAATGAGCTGGACAACTACGCGGAAAGTGTCCTAGTCGGGGTGGTCCCGGACGAACAATTTTTCGCTTGGATTCTTGAGATCGACGGAGAGATTAAGGATGCCAACGGCAACGTTATTCAAGAGGCAGACCGTTGGGACGATGAAACGAAATGGAAGAAAGCATGTCCCAATCTTGGCATTACCGTCAAGTTGGAGGACATGCGCCAAGAGTGCTTGGAGGCTAAAAACAGTGCCCTTGCAAAGAACGATTTCATGCGGTACTCGCTCAACATCCGCGTTGGTTCGCTCGACAAAGCAATACAGCCGGAAGATTGGCGTGCCTGCGCTCGCCCCGGTAACGCCGTGGAGTTGCGAGCGGAATCCTTTAACCGGCTCCGTGGTCGCATTTGCTTTGCTGGCTTGGACCTCGCGTCCACTGATGATACCAACGCACTCGTCTTAACTTTTCCGCCGCTAGCGGACGGCGAACGTTGGGAGCTGCTCTCCTATTTCTGGATTCCGGGAGACAACATAGAGCAGCGCGTTATCCAGCATCAAGTCCCCTATGACATTTGGCGGGACCAAGGCTTCATCATTACCACGCCCGGGCACGTCACGGATTATGACTTCATAGTTGGGGAGATTCTCAACATTAACCGGCTCTTCGATCTTCGTGAGCTGGCCTATGATCCCGCGTTGGCGAGCGGGCTTATCAATCGGGTGTTGGCCGGACAATCCCGCCCGGTGCTCCAGGGCGAATCTATACCGGAGGGATGGACACTTAAGGGCGATAAGCTAACCCGTCCGGGATTGAAGGAAGAGAAGGTCATTAAGTTCGCGCAGACCCAAATGAACTATGCATCGCCTTGTAATGATTTCGTCCTAGGACTTGGCCGCCGGGAGATTGTCCACTTAGGCGACCCGGTGTTGGGCTGGCAGGCAAATAACCTTCGGTGGATTACGAATCACACCGGCCTGAAAATGCCGGACAAATTGAAGAGCCCCGAGAAAATTGACGGCATGGCCGCCGCGATTATGAGCTATGGCCGGGCCACGCATCCAGACAACGCCAAGCTGTTAAAGGCCAAACCCAAGGTGACAACACTATGAGTATTTTGACCATCTTCGGCAACAACCCGGAACTGATACGGGGCAGCATGGCAGACGTGGTAGACGCCGCTGGAGCGCGAGCGGACGGGTATGAGTCCAGCTCCCCAACCGGGTTGCCGCCCATGTCCGATGTAGAAGCGTGGGAAGACATTCTCATCGGCCTGAAGACGGAGACCGGCATCACGGTTACACCGGAGCGGGCGAAACGTTGCGCTACCGTGCTCGCAATTATGCGCGGCCTTGAGGAAGATGTCAGCTCGCTTGACTGCCCCCTGATGAAGCGCGGTGAGAAAGAGGATGTCCGCGCAGTTGACCACCCGGTTGACCGTATTGTCAATGTGGCCCCTAACGCCATCATGACGCCGATGGAGGTACGCGGCCACATGATGTTTGACCTAATGACTTGGGGCAACTTCTACAACCTAATTAACTACACGGGAAGTACGGCATATTCCACGGGTGAGATAGATAGCGTTTGGCCGCTCCAAGCCGCGTATGTGGTTCGCCGTTGGCGGCAGATGCTATGGACATTCACGGACCCCACTACGGGTATTAGCGGCGAGTTCACCCCGGATACAGTTTGGCGCGGGACCATTCTTTCCGGAAACGGAATTGACGGTACAGCCATAACGCTACTCTGCCGGGAGGCCATAGGCTTGCTACTCGCCGCAGAAGAGCAAGGCGCACGGCTCTTTAGCCAAGGCATACAGACGGATTTTGTTCTTGAAACACCCAATGAAGAACCAAGCGAAACCGAGAGAAAAGACATACGCGATGCGTTGATGCGCAGACACGGCGGCTACCGCAATTCTTGGAAGCCGATGATTCTCTCGGGCGGCATGGTTGCTAAGAAGTTGGGTCTAACCGCGCAAGAGTCCCAATACTTAGAGGCACGCGGATTCCAGGTTGCCGAGATAGCCCGGGCTTTCCGATATCCGGAAGTGTTACTCGGGACCGCCGGGAAGGGCAGCAAAACGTCCACGTATGCGAGCGCGGAGCAGTTCTTCGACTCTTACACCAAGCACACGCTAAAGCCGTGGACCACGCGCAAAGAACAGTGCGGCAATCGTGATCTTCTCACAACGAAAGAGAAGTCTAAATACTATCTCCGGCATGACTTCAGCTCATTGCTACGCGCCAATGAGACAGCACGCATAGCGAATTGGAACGCCAAGATTATGGGCGGATGGGCGCAACCGGCGGAGGCACGCTACGCAGAGGGCATGTCTTACAAACCGGGCCTTGAATACTTCAGCAAACCGGCGGGCTCCACGGGCGTGGCAGATGGACAGCCGGACAAAACCCCCACGGATCAATCCGCATTGGCCCGGCGGGTCGCCCTTCACTTATTCAACCGCGAAGAGAAAGCGCTCGTGGCTAACAAGCAAGATGCGGATGCGTTCTATACCAACTTCGGCGGCTACATAGAAAGCCTAACAGGGGCGGACGGCTTGCGGATTCGTAGTTATCTTGAGGGCCGCCGCAACACGGTAGTGGGAGACAGATTTAGCCCGGAGGCCGTTGTCTCCGCTGTCACGTTCTTGACTTCACTTGCAAAGGATAACCAAAACCAATGAAATTCCTAATCGATCTGCTTTCGCGCGTGCCCATTTGGGCAATCAAGGAAGACGCAGCCGTCCCGGCGCTGCTCGGATTACAACGCGCCATGCACCTAAATGCAGGACTACACAATGGACTCGGTGTGTGGGAGGCGGCCAAGCCGCGCACCATGGGAACCGGAGCCGGGAAAGTTGCGGTTGTCCCCATCCAGGGCGTTCTAACTATGGATGGCCCCTCGTGGTACGGCAGCAACTACAACACCATCGGTGAGTCTGTTGAGGCCGCAGCGGGCAATCCCGAAGTTAAGCACATCGTATTGGCCGTTGACTCGCCCGGCGGAGAGGTAACCGGTGTTCCCGAGACTGCGGCACTCATCGCGGCGGCAGCCAAAATCAAGCCGGTGTCTGCAATCGTGGAGGGACAGTCCGCTTCCGCAGCTTATTACCTCACCAGCCAAGCCCGGGACATCGCGCTCACGCCAAGTGGTGAAGTTGGCTCCGTGGGTGTTCGCATGATGCATTTGGATGTCTCAAATATGATGGACGATTGGGGCGTCAAGGTTACGGAGCTGTACTCCGGGGACTTCAAGACGGAATGGTCACCGTACAAGCCACTATCAGCAGACGCGAAAGAAGCAATGTTACCCCGGCTCCAAGAGGTTCATGCGGGGTTTGTTAACGCGGTGCAAGCCGGGCGCGGCCCTCGTCTCTCGCAATACATGAGAGAAAAGCGCATCGGGGAAGGTCGCATGTTCTCATCCAGTGACGCGCTATTGCACGGCATGGTTGACAAGCTGCAATCGTCCCGCGATTTCTTCAGGGCTTTGTTACCACCACAGGAAGCCGTATCCGCAGCATTCCCGCTTCACTCCCGGCATGAGATAGAGCGGGCGAAAGCGGAGGGCTGACCGGGCAGGGCTGAATAAGTTAAGTGCCGCCCGGGTAAAAAGACCCGGGCCATGCGCGAAGGCTGCCGGAGTACCCGGACGTTAGGCGCGTATCGCTGAAAACGACGCTAACACCCAACCCGCAAAGCGGTATAGGGACAACCCGCGCCAAAAAGCGCACGAGGACAATATGACGTTGCAAGAAATGAAGCTGGCACAGAAAGAGGCCCTTGAGAGTGCGGAAGCACAAGTAAGGGCCGCTGAAACCGCCGGACGCGGCATGACAGACGCCGAATCCGAAAACTACAACACGGCGATGGCCCGGTATCGGTCATTGACCACCACGGTTCGCGCACGGGAAGAGCAGAACACCATTATGTCCGTGTTCCCGAACGGTCAGCCCATCGTGGAGCAACCGCGCAACCGCGTTGCTGCCTTTCGCCGGGTGGCACCGTGGAGGACAGAAGCATATCTTTCCGACTTTGCCGCATACATTATGGGCGCGGGCAAGGGCGCATCGGGTGCTGACCTTCACTTGGGCGCGGATGAGTTGGGTGGTTACAAGGTGCCCGGATTGAGCGCGGCCAGCTATGAGGGCGGCTCTACATCTGGCGTACCAATCGTTCCCGTGGTGATTGAACAGCAGATTGTTCCGTTGGCTCCGCCCGTGATCGGAATTGAGAGCATCGCCTCTGTGATTCCCACCACAACGGACCTTAAATTTCCCCGGAAGACCGCGCACGGCACGGCGGCCCTCAAGGCGGAAGGTACGGGCAGCGGTTCCAATCTCTTTACCGGCACCAGCCCAACAATCGATCAATACACGCTGTCTGCCTTCATGGTTGGACACCCGGAAGATATTTCTTGGGAGTTGACGCAGGACGTTCCCGCGTTCATGTCCTTCCTCCAAGATGACCTCCTTCAGTCCATCGCCGTGAAGAAAGATGCTCTCTTTATGACCGGCAGTGGTAGCAGTCAGCCGCAAGGACTAAAGGGGAACGTTGCCGCCGGGCTGACCGGTGTAACGGCGGATTCAAACGGCAACACTCTTCCGTTGACTGCCGCCCTCACCCTTACCGGCAAGCTTAATCCGGTGTACCGCCCGAATGCTCGTTTCCTTATGACGGTTGCTACCGGAATCGAGCTGCGGGCCGCACAGTTACAGGCGAACCTGTTTAACCCGGCCTTTATCACTGGCCCGGACATGCAGGACCGCCTGTACGGCTTCCCAATCACGTATGACTCAAACGTGGACGAGATTGGAGCATCCGCTACGCCGCTGTACTTCGGGGACTTCAAAGCCGGGTATCAGATTGGCATCCGTGGTGGAGCGGGCATCAACATCAAGTTCCTTGACCAACCCAAGGCACTTGAGGGCTTGCTTACCATTCTGGGCTACCAGCGTGTTGACGGTCGCGTCCGCCGCTCGGAAGCAATTCAATCGTTGGCGCTCGCGTCATCCAACTTCTAGTTAGCCTTTTACCTCGACTGACTAGACAAACGGGGGCGCTTCGTCACTCCCTGCGTTGCGCCCTCTTTGACCCGAGACCGAAAAGGATTTTTATGTGGCAGACAGTTCCAGGACAGACCATTACTGAGCCGATAACGTTGGACTTCGTCAAAAAGCGGATCAATCTGACGGCTACGGCTGATGACGGGCGTTTAACCGGCCTCATCACTGCCGCTCGTGAGTTCGCGGAGCGAATCACTAACCGGTGTCTCGCCCCGCGCCAACTCATTGACTATCGGGACGGCCTTCCCTACCCCGGACGCGAGTTGCTAATACCGCTGCCGCCGCTCGTCTCTTTGGACCTAGTGGAAGTCCTAGAGGACGATTATGTCACGTGGACGCCGTGGGACAGCTCGCAGTATTGGGTTGCTCTTTACAACCAACCGGCTATCCTCCAACCCCGGCGGGGATTCACTTATCCCACCACGCTCGAACGAATAGCAGGTTGTGTCCGCATCACCTTCACGGCTGGACACGCAACGGTAGTTAACTCGGTGCTTACTCCCGAACCGCTGCCGCAGAGCTGGCAAGAGAACTTAGCGGACATCGTTACATTCCAGTATGAAAACGTTGGAGTAAGGGTGCCCCCCGAGTTAGTCACCATTCCTAAGATTCATTACTTCTGAGGCTTCGATGAAACAGCACGCGGCAAAAGAGATGCGGTATACAGCGGATGTCCTTGATACGGACGCGATAACCGTCCTTACGCCTAGCGCGGGTGTGGCAATCGAGGACTTATCGGGCCGCCGTTTGGAGCAAGCGCAGTTAGAGGCCGCAGAGACCACGCACATGATTGTCCTGCGGTATGCAGACGCCGTTAATTTGCCGAAACAAGGCTATCTCCAGGTAACGGACCCGGGTAGCGGCACAATCACGCTCTATTGCGTTGACTATGCGAAAGACCCGCGCATACCCCGGCCCCGCGTGTGGGTTGAAGTCTACTGCCATGTTGTGAGGATTGCATGAAGGCCGCCGCATTAGTAGAGCTGCTCCAAGCTAACGAGACCCTAATTGCCTTGCTCGCACAGGCAACTAATGTACCGGACCCGAAACCGCCAGCGGTGTATCAAGATGTCCTGCCGCGCGGCTTTCAGATGCCCGCCATCGTGGTGCATCGCTATACAGGGGTCCGTGAGCAGACATTCGCCGGGCCTGTAAACGCCCGTGAGGACAACTTCCAAATCGATGTCTACGGAGATACGCCCGCAGACAGAGACGCTGTGCTTGACGTGACCCGGGATTTACTCGTGGGATACGCGGGGACGCTGCCGGATGAAACGGTCGTTATGGGCACTTACCTAGAGCAAGATCGGGACATGCCGTACCTGCCCAATGCGGACGCAAAGAGTCTAGCTTATCGCTCTTTGCTCGGGCTTAGGTTCGTCACCAAGGTGTAAAGGTGTAACAAAAACACGCTGCACGGAGCTGCAATCCGTGTGAATAGGAGTACACATGGCAACAATCGGACACGGCTCCAAACTCGTGATTGTGGGGCCGGTAGGTGGATCAAACGTCAACCTTAACTTGGACTGCACAAGCATTTCGCGCGGTTCCAACAAAATCGACACACCGGAAAACACGTCTATGTTGACAGCGGGCAACGTCAAGACGTACCAGGGCGCGATGGAGGCCCCCGGAGATGTCACCGCAAAGTTCAACAGCAACCCCTTGGATGCTGCACAAGCGGCGCTTATCGCGGCTAAGGGGCTGCTCTATAACTTCCAAATCGTTTGGCCCGGGTCTATCTGGTTTCTCTCGTTTGAGGGAATTGTCCAGGGCGATGACGAAGAATTTCCCGATGACAAACTGATAACCGGGACGGCCAAGATTCAAATCAGCGGCCCGGTTGTGCGGAGTGCAACTGTTCCCACGGTGCCTAATGCTCCCACAATCGGGACGGCCACTCCAGCGCATCAAGCAGCCTCCGTGCAGTTCACACCCCCCATTAACAACGGCGGTGCTGCCATCACGGGGTACACGGTAACGTCCAGCCCGGGCAGCATCACGGGTACGGGAGCTAGCTCGCCCATCACCGTGAGCGGGTTGACGACCGGGACGCCGTACACCTTCACGGTGACTGCGCAGAATGCACAGGGCAGCTCGGTAGCATCGGCGGCCTCAAACTCCGTAACACCATCGTAGTTAAAGCTGCGGGTGAGACCAAATCTCACCCGCATAACTTTGGTTTTTGGAGACCACAATGTTTGAGATAAAGGTTAAGTTTGAGACAACGGTTAAGTCGAGACAGATTCTTCGCGTGGATGACAGCGATTACTCTTTGTCCTTCCCGGTCGTTATCGTGGCAGAGCTAGAAGAGAAGCTAGGCCGGAGCATGAAGGCCCCACAGAATTGGCTTGCCATGCAGACCAAGGAAGTTGAAACAGTTTTGGCCGCCGCGTTGAAGCACTATCACCCGGAGGAAGCGGCGGAAGTCTCCCGGCTAGTATGCACCAACCTAGACCCGGAAGAGCTGGAATCTGTTATGGACCTTCTGTGCTGTGTCGCCTGCCCGCGAGCTATGGAGCGGATGCACGCGGAGATAAAGAAGCTTCAAGAGCGAGTCAAGAAAGGGCTGGCCCTCCCAAACGCGCAGAGCGTGGACGCCCGTTAGAGGACGCTCCGCGCACTTGGACGGAAGTGTGGGCTATATGCCGCCATCACCACGGGCTTACTTGGCGCGAATTTGAAGGGCTAACGATGCCGCAGCTAGAAGCGTTAGAAGAGCGGCGGATGGTTGATGTTCGCTACGCCCGCTTTAACATTGCTCTGCTTGCGTCCTTGTACTACAACGCCAAGCGCGGGGAGGACTCGGACCCGGTAGAGGTGTGGGACTTCATACCCGGGATGCAGCGTGACGCGGAAGAGAAAGAAGCGGACAAACTCCGGGCCTCAACTAAGCACGGTATTTTGGTTGCCCTCTCCAGCATGAAGGGCAGCACGATTGCGGAGATACGGGCCGTTGCGTTGGGAATGGTCCAACGGCTGAAGGACAACGGGACGGAAGGCGCGGAAGAACTAGTTTCGTCCGCGTTTGAGCAAATCATCAAAGAGCCATTGGAGGAACAATGTACATCGCGGTAGTCTTCAACCCCAACAACAAAGAGAGATACGCATCCGCGTTTGTCTCACCCGTGCGCGAAATCGCGATTGGCAACGCGCTAGACCTCATGGAGAAGCGCGGTAAAGAATACCCCGGGCAGAAGCATCAAGTCTTCGCAGGCACCCTTACAGCGGAGGTGTTGCCCGTGCGCCAGTTCGAGGAAAGGCCGATAGAAGGGTTGTTGCATTCGGTTCCGTATGTCCCGCCCAGGAAAGCGAACGAGGACGAGGACTAATGGCGGACGTTGAAATACAAACCGTCACCAACATTGAAGGGCTGGATGAGCTAGAGGAAGCCTTCACTAACGGGAGTCAACACACCGTTAAGAAGTTCCTCCGCAAGGTCCACAATGACGCGGCCCAAATTCTTGTAACTGCTCTCTCGGAGAATGCTCCCTATGAGGAAGGTACTTTGTCCGAAGACATACACAAGAACACAACCACTAACACCGATGGGGTGCTTACCCGCGTAGGTCCATCACGTGAGGCGTATTGGGGGCTGTTCCAAGAGTTTGGCGCACCGGAAGCGAACGTCCCCGCTCTGCATTGGGCGGAGGAAGGTGCTAAGTCCGTGCAGGATGAAGTCCTACAGAAACACTATGAGGGCCTCTCCGAAGGCTTAGAGGACATGAAAGGGTAATATGGCGCAACCGGTTTGGGTACTTTCTGTAGACCTACAAACTAAGACGGCCACATTTCAGACCGGAATGGCTGAGGCGGCCCGCTCTGCCCGGAGTGCCTTTAAAGACATCAGCTCGGGCGCGGCAGACATGGGTGATGGCGTCCAGCGCGGCAGCTTGGATGTCCGGCACGCCCTTGGCTTGGTG
>Ga0070741_10004916_pt1 | contig 30556 bp, 38 predicted proteins | sample Coa_R1_4_FD_66440 | JGI IMG/M metagenome (GOLD analysis project Ga0070741, IMG submission 66440) | Surface soil microbial communities from Centralia Pennsylvania, which are recovering from an underground coalmine fire - Coalmine... | ecosystem: Environmental > Terrestrial > Soil > Unclassified ... | reverse complement strand
TCGAGTGCTCAACTGGAAGGCTCCGTAAAAGAGGATGGTAAGCCGTTGGTCGGATCGCGTGTCCGGCTTAACCCCGACCCCGAAACAGCTTACAACCGAGAACGAGTGCGCAGCACGAGTACAGATCAAAGTGGGCATTTCTCTTTTATCGGCGTAGCTCCGGGTCAGTATAAGGTCGTCGCAAAATTGCCCATTGCTGAAGGAGCTAAACCGGTGACTTCGGACGCTCAGGCCATCACGCTTTCTGAGCACGAGCATAAAGCAATCGAGCTAACGATAGCACTGCCACAAACACAGTGATCGTCAGTGTCTGAATTGCACGTTGAGAAGGCTGATAACCTTTCTTTCCGGTTGTCCTCTGCGGCAATCTCTAAACCCTAAGAGAAATGACAGACAATTCCACTTATGACCGCAGGAAAGCGTGGTTCGTTTGCGGAAATATCCTTGAATGGAGTGTCAGCGTTCCCTTCAACTTCGGACATTCTCGCGTTCGCACTACCTTTAAGACATCGCACAATTGGGCTTCTTCGTCTGGGTATTTTTAACGCAGTCCGCGCACAGCTTGCCCATCCCCTAATCCGTCCGCAACTGAGGTTCTTTTCTTTGTGCTTCGCTCCGCAACTCTGCAGCGTCGTACGGGAGTTGTTGCAAGAGCACATCTGCCCGAGAACACAGCTGCTCTGACCGCAGAATGAGTTGCTCGGATTGACTACATAGTTCTTTCGTCTTTTGGATGATGGAATCGACCTCTGCTGCGTGCATGATCTCCTCAACGTCTACATAGCAAATTCTTGCCGAAGACAGAAAGCGTCAAAACACGCCAACTCGTCAGCGCTTTACCGCAACGATTTGCGCCAACAGCGCGTTACCACTCAAAATTCCCCTGACCGGATTTTGAGCGTAATCAGGATTTTGCGATAGCTCCAATAGTGATCAGATCGATTATGCTGTAATTCTCTTGTCGTGCAAGCGTCTAACTCTGAGGTGGATCAATGTCAGAGGAATTAAACTATCTACGGCTGCGTATTTCTAGGCTGGAGCGCAGAACGGTCTCGCTGGCAATTTGTTGTGCTGGATTAGCAAGCTACGCGTTCTTTTCTGGCTCAGCATACCGCGTGACGGCAGCGGGGCAGCAGCCAGATTCCATGACCCTGAAGCGGCTTGCTATCGTGGACGCCAAAGGGACTGAGCGGGTTGTAATCGCAGCTCCCCTTCCTGATCCCGTGATTCAAGGAAAGCGCATGCACCGGGACGGCCCCGTTTCTGGTGTATTGATCTTCGACCCAAAAGGGAACGAGCGCGGTGGCTACGTAACGTCTGATAGCGGTGACTTGGCAGCGTTCTTAACGCTTGACTCGGAACGTGACCAAGTATTCACAGCGTATGCAAATGCTAATAGCGGAGCCACTGTCTGGGCGGCAAACGACAGACATGATGCTGTCGCGTTCAGTACGCATGAGCAGCCCGTCTTGGAAATCGTCCAAAATAGAAAAGTGATCTACAAAAGGCCGATCACCGCGCCTGATCTACACCAGTGAAAACTCAGGCTTCACAACTGACGCTAACGTCCTGTTTTTACCGCGTCCTCTAAATATGGCGCAGAAGCAGGAACAGCAATGCCGCAACCCGGCACAGTACCAACCGGAATTGCGACAGGTTTATCAGCGCAGTGGCGCTTGCTTCAAGACAGGAAGCGAGAACCTCACTATCGGTACTGCAGCCACAGTAAAAGCAATGTGCCACAGATGCCAACGACGGCCAGAATCCAATAGAAAATGGCCCCAAGGTCCCGCTGTCTTTTGGCAGGCATACCTCATATTGTGTCACGCTTTTGAGAAAGAAAAATCCCGCCCATGGTCTGCGGAGACGGGCGGGATATTGGCAATAGACGACAGTTGCTGTAGCCGGAACTATAACGCGTTTCGAGCGGTCGGCGCAACCAACTCTGCGGTAACGCCTTCGCGAAGTGTTGCCAATGACCCTGACAACAACCATTGCTTTCGTCGCCGCAACGATGCGGCTGAGACTTGCGCCGTCCTACTCAGGACAGCAAGAAATCATAGACGAGATTGCAGAGTTCCGTTTCCAAGCCATTACGGAAGCAGAATGCGAATGGTTGTGATTTGTCATTGTACTCCCGGCCATTCCCTTCCATCGGCCTTTAGTAATCAGGAATCGACCTGATTGAATCGTCGCATGCTCATTCGGCAGAATGCGTTTTATTGTCAACAAACATGACATACATGCCCCCTTCACAATTGTGATTGTGTCCGACTCAATTGAAGGAAAACTGACTATAGTTTCAGGATTGGGAATGTTGAGAATTTTGATTGCTGAAGACAATGCGCAAGTGCGGACCGCCTTACGCGTCTGTCTCGAACTAAACCGCTCATGGCGCGTTTGCGCGGAGGCGGAGAACGGTCAAGATACCGTCGTGCTCGCGGGACAGGTGAAGCCGGATATCGTTCTTCTGGATTATGCCATGCCGGGGATGAACGGAGTCGAGGCCGCTCGTGTCATTTCAGGAGCCATGCCCCATTGTGTGCTGATTCTCTTCACGATGTTTGCGTCGAACCAATTAACGGCTTTGGCGAAGGCTGCTGGCATCTCAGAAGTCGTGTCGAAAGACGTTGGCGGCATTCGAGCACTTGTGGAAGCTATCGAGCGGTTCAGTAAAGCTGCCTGAGCGGCACGCAACGACCATCAGGACATTTGGGACGAACGAAGTGGTTGTCAAGGGACAAAGCTCACGGTCAGAGATATATCGTCTTCTCTGCTGAAAGCGGTGAACGATGAATGTAGGGACAAGCAAAAAATTTGTTGCAGCTCTCATGTGCCGGATTGCATGCAGAGCAATGAAGGGGACGGGCCGTGTGTCGGGCAATACCTGTCTCGAACTACAGTAAACCCCTGATTACGTCGGAGTGCCATGTGGAGGCTCGTGTGCGGAAATGTCGGTATACGATATTGGCAGTGGCAACCAGTCGATATCTCGTACAACGCCAGCACACCCGTTACCTGCTGCCGGGACCTATCATGCTCTACCGCGATCAAGGTGGGCCGGGAGTACCGGGCGTCAGCATGGAGGTTAGTACTGCCGGGTTATCAGCGGTCTTTACGGAAGGCCTGTGCATCGGAGAGCGGGTAAGCTTGCTCTTCGATCTCACGCCGAAGCGTCGCCTTGAGGTGACCGCTCTAGTAAGGAACAAAAGCCAGTATCGCTACGGGTTCGAGTTCACTCAATTGAGCGGAGACGAACAGGAGGCTATTGAAGCGGCCTGCGCTAGCCTGCCGGTCTATGTAGGCGGACAGTATTAAGCTGCTCCGTTTTTTCCCTGCTCACACTTATCTAGAGCGTCCTGAAGCTCCTGCTCTAATCTTCGGTGCGCCTGTTGTGCTCTAATGCCAGCAAGGTGTGTCTCATCCGGCTTTGTGTTGTGGAGGGCAGTATCGGCTAGTGCCAAAAGGTGCGCTTGTTCATCAGGCGGGAGAGCAGAAATCGGATCGGCACCCGCTCCATTATCCTGAACGAGACGCAGTTTGTGGTTCAGTTTCTGGCCCATTCACATTTCGGACGAGTGGCGGCTCGGGTTCTCCTGAAGCAATATACAGAGCACATCGCCTGTATCAAATACCGAAAACTTTGTAGACGGTCAGGGTAGACGCTGGCAAAGCAGACACACGCTGATAACGTAACGGTAACCTCTCTCTGGCGTATTTTGGCGCACGTGACTTCCCGAATCTGGATACATAATAACCGTCTTCAGTTCAGCCCCACAAAGGGGTATGCGTGTCAGAAGTCCCAAAACCGAATCGTTCTTGGCAGGAAATTGCTGAGGAAGCATCTCACGAACACGATTCCGCAAAACTGAATGAATTGAGCAAAGAATTGGAACACGCATTGGATGAACGCGCTAAGAAGTTCCATCCTCAGAGCGTTCGTGATGACCGGAGGCAGAGCGCGTAGCCGTGGTCGCCTTAGCGGGTCGGCTCTTCCCCTCGAACAGCGGCAATCAAAGCCTCAAAATCCTCCCCGCCATAAACGAAGGCATCAGCCGTTGGTGGTTGCGCCATCGGTTGATTCGTGATCGCCACTATGCGACCTTTGGGACAAGAGTCGCGGAACTCCTTCGCTAACCTGATGCGCGTGTCAGTGTCTACCGAGTAGCACAGTAATAGCACGCCGAAAACTCCATTCTCAATTCTGAAAAGCGCCTCTTCCAGCTTGGACGTACTGAATACCTGAAATCCTGCACCTTCCAATACTGCGTGACGCAGCGAGACGAGCTCCGACAGCGTTCCAACCGAGAGCACTTTCGGGAGGGGAACCGAAACTTCGTAAAAGTCATTTATCCAACGAGAAGGCATATTGTTTTAAGCAGAAGTTTGGGATGGTCCGATTCTGATTTGCCTTCACCTCAAGATAATTCTGAAGCATATAGTGTATCGACTCAAAACCGCTGCGGGGAACCGATTGGCACAAGTCTCTAAACATGCTACCAGCGGCTAGGACGTAGAACGCTCAAAAATGAGTAGTTTCCCTCAGGCTCAGTCTGCACGCTTTCATGTATATTGTTCCGAACCGAACATCAGGCATGCTGGCCGGACTCGGTACAAGGAACTGACCGCGAAGTAAGGCCGGCGGTGAAACGGGATGAGTGGCTCTGGCCCGTGCGCGCGAAGAGCAAGCCCAGAAAGAACTCAGCGGGTTAAGCAGCTGCGGTGACGGGCGTACAGCAAGCAAAAGTCGCTTTTCCCATGCAGACGGGGCTGAACGCGCCGACGTTTAAGCTTGAAGACCCGAAAAACACTCGGTTTCACTCGATTTTCGAGGTAAATGTGCTGCTGACATTTTGGGCAACTTGGTGTGTCCCCTGTCAAAAAGGAAGTGCCTGTTCTAAACACACTGACACATGATCATTCGACACGACTTGCCATTTTTGGCGTTGGATGTCGATGACAAACGCGAGGACCTGGAGCGATTCATCGCAAGCAATACCGTGTCTTACAGGGTGCTGATTGCGGGGAAATCTTATAATGTGCGCGGCCTCCCGGTGAACGTGATCGTCACTCCAGATGGAAAGGTCAGCTACGTTCAGGTAGGTTTTTCTTCAGCATCATCGCTGGAGGACTACGCTCGCACACTCTTCTCAAAATTATTTACGTAAGCAGGCGATTACAGTCAAAACCCCTGTGGCCATTTTGAGTGAAGTCAGAATGTTACGCCAACCGACTGGCAGCCTGGATTAAGTATGTACTGGGGAAATTCCGAATTTCCACTAAATTTCGGTGGAGGCTCACAATTCCGTGAAATAGAAACTAATGTGTGGAGCCTTCACGGTACCGAGCGAGCAGCTACGGCCCCGCTTCCAGCAATTTACTAGCGTAACACATAACTGTGGCGTATAGTTCCGTTGCCGTAACTCGAACAATTGACAAAGACCTCGCTCTCCGGCATGGAGCGGGGTTTTTCGACCATGGAGCCATGTCCGGGAACTTCAACTGTAAGAAGTGCCAGAAACTGGAAGCCGCCAAAGACGAAGCGTACCGCGCTTGGATCGGCTACCGACCCAAGGCGGGCAACTTAGGACCAAGGGGTGCTTGGTTCAAGGCGGACAGAGAAGCGTTGGAATCTGCGGAGCGGTCTTATTTTGCCGCCAAGTCCAGGTATGAGTTGCACCGTCGTGCTCATTTCGATGCTTACCAAACGGACTAATTAAAAACTGGTGTAGGTGGAGGGGTGTCGCACTGTCGAAAACAATGGGACTCAGCGTCCTTTCTCGCCAATGACTATCAAGACCCATTGAACTGCAGCAACTATCACAACGGCAGCGACGGCTTTCCAAGCTGTGAACGGCATTCGACTCCTAAGGTCTTAAGTGTAGAATTGCGCGTTTACTCCCCAAAGTAACCAAAGTACGGCTGGCCCATGCACCCCCGAGGACGCGCCTCCACCGTATCTGCAATGAAAACTTTGGCCGGACCACGCGGCGAGAACGGAATTGTTAGCGTAGATACTGAAGCCAGAGTAGAAGCAATCCACCGCCGATACCCACGATGGCAAGCGTCGAATAGAAGAGCACCCCCAGGTCTTTCTCTTTCTTCGGAGGCATGGGTCCAGATTGTGGTTCCATTTTTTATATGCGTCAAACAAGTTTTTAGGTCAAAAATAGAAATCTCGCCCCTACCTTGTGAAAGTAAGAGCGGGAGCTTCTGTGAGGCGAACTTCCCCGCAACTATGCTAGTGCATATACACTTAACTTCCTTGCTCTACATCAAAGATTCCTTAAGACTGAGCACTCAGCTGAGCGGCGCGAGAGATGCGCTGACCCTTACGATGCCAGGTGATCGGTTCGCACAATTCGGGGTCACACCTCTTTGATTTAGGGACCTAGTCGGGCAAATAGCTGTGCGAGTGAGATCTTGAATCCTTTGCAATCAATTCAAAATTCAGGATGGAAATATTCCTTCTGCCCCGCTCCGGCCGCTCAGGCTGGCGACCATTAATGTTTGGGTTAATGTGCCGGGGATAGAATTTCGCCCATGGTCTGTGATTGCCCGAGGTAGCCCTATGACGCCCACACCCTCGTGGAGAGAGCTTTTCCAGGCGGCGTTAATCGAGTTCGATCCGCAGAAACTCCCCAATAGAATCCGAGAGGCCCGAGACGCCATTATGGATCGAGTGGACAAGCTCCTAGATGATCCTGATCGTCAGCCAGAGCACGATGAGGTTCTCCATGCGCTAAATACCCTCGATGAGCTTGCTGCTGCGCGCACACGCAAAAGAACGGACACAGAGCCGTAAGGGACGAATCCCAAGATTTGGAGGGCCGCCCGAGGGATGCTTGGGGAGCGTTCCTTTGGACAAGAACCAAATACCTCAGCAAATACCCATGCAGCGCGTTCAGCGAATTCACTGCGGCTTGACTGTTGAGGAGCTGCTGCGGGATGTCAGCAAGCCTACTTCTAAGACCACCAAGTGCTCCGGCAAGACTGCTTCGACTTGACTCTGGCCGATGTCGGACTGCCAATAATTATGTTTTGCTACAGGTGCTGCACGACTACTTCGCCTGGGCGACCACGACAACGATGGCTCGCTGTCACCAGTCCGCCGATGATGTGCCGAACAAACTCAGTATTCCGAAATGGTCATGGGACGGACTCCAGGTGTAAAACTCCACGCTCGACCGCCAACTGGCCATAAATCTATAACGCTCAAAATCCTTCCGAAAAGCGAACCAGAAGCGCAAGCTTGTGCAAACGCCTGTTTTCGACAGTTGATTTCCGAATAGCCCGTCACTCGGGAGCAGTTCCGGGACGACGCGATGAATCGTCTTTTGGTCTGCGTGTCTCACTAACTGTGTTTACGTCCGCTGGACGGCGATCAGCCCATTTCAGGATGGCATGAAGCGCTGGACATAGGGATTGCCCCCATGATGTCAGGCTGTATTCCACTTTAGGCGGCACTTGCGGATAGGCAGTCCGTACAACAATGCCATCAGCTTCCATTGCCTTCAACTGCTGCCCAAGCATCTTTTGCGTAATGGCAGGTATGGCTCGTTCCAGGTCGGAGAACCGCATGATCTTTCCCCCGAACAGATGGAACAAGATCACCAGCTTCCACCGTCCTTCGAGAAGGCGCAGGGCTTTCTCGAGGTCCGCAGCAGCAGTCACAGGCGTGTACCGTTTTGGCAAATCTGGCCCTCCTAACATACTTTTTAGTGCGTACTTCCCATTTGACCGGTATCGTGCCAACCTCATATTGAGGTTCGATTCAATGACGCAGACGTATCCATTCGCTGTCTCAAATGATGAATTCAAAGGCAAGCGGGTTCTAGTAACTGGTGGCACCAAGGGAATGGGAGAGGCGATCGTGTGTCGCTTCTTATTGAGCGGTGCGGCGGTCGCAACGACGGCGCGCTCCCCATTGCCTCAGGGACAAAACCCATCCTTGTTCGTGCAAACAGACATCGGCACTACAGACGGTGTCAAAAAGGTTGTCGACCGCATCCAGCAGGAGTGGCATGGGTTGGATATTCTCGTGAACTGTGTTGGGGGATCGGAGGCTCCGAACGGTGGGTTCCAGGCACTTACGGACGACGATTGGCAAAAAGCTCTCAATGTGAATCTGTTGGCGGCGGTTCGCTTGAATCGAGCGCTTCTTCCGGGGATGATCGAGCGTAGGTCCGGCGTTGTTATTCATATTTCTTCGATTCAACATCGCCTTCCTCTCTACGATGCGACTCTAGCCTACGCTGCAGCAAAAGGCGCGCTTAGCACGTACAACAAAGGGCTCGCGAATGAGGTTGGCCCGAAGGGCGTTCGGGTGAACATGATCTCGCCGGGATTCATCGAGACTGCGGGCGCGCACGGAATGATTGTGCAGCTTGCTCATAGCAACGGCATTACGGCCGGCGCGGCGCGTCAAAAGATCATGAACATGATTGGAGGCATTCCAATTGGTCGTCCAGGTGTGCCAGAAGAAGTTGCAGAACTGGTGGCATTTCTGGCATCGGGTCGCGCAGCTTCCATTCACGGTGCGGACTACGTCATTGACGGTGGGACGATGCCAACCGTCTGATCACAAGTAGACCTTCCAATGCAAAAGGTAGTAGCGTTTTTCTGATCCCTTCAGCTTTTCCGCAAACCATCCAGACGCACCGCGCTGCAAGTCAGTTCGGCTTCGGAAACTTGGTCGGAATCACATTTTTCTGAAGTTTGGCAATCGTGTCTTCGATTGCGGCAAGCGCTCTTCTGTGTGTCTGACCGGCGAGCCCGTGCGTTAGGTCTTGAACCTTTGCATCAAAAGCCTTCCGAAAATCTGGGGCCACGGCACTCAGAACGTCGACAAGAGCCTCGCCACTAATACTCGAGTCTTGAAGCATTTTTTGCTGAATCTTCAGACTCTCAAAAATTCCAACCAAGAAAGTCCGCAGGTCGTCGTCCACGGTAACTTCCTCCTTAGCCCTCCACGTTCGTTAGCCAAGTATATCAATCCCGTTCGGAGCGACTCAGGTCACTAAACATGTCCAAGTCAAAATTGAACCGCTTGCGAGCTCTGCCAAGACGTCACCGGACAGGGGCGCTGGGGGAATGGAGATGTCATCATTGGATTGTCTTCGCTGGAAGAGCTTCCGTACGTCATGGGTGTCGTGCGTCAGTCACTTGAGCGCCAGATGGGCAATGGAGCGGATGCGTGAGGCGCTGGTTCTATTCACCAACGGAGGGTGAACAACGGCATCCATCCTGGCATCGCCTCGCCGCCCTTCAGCAGCTCAAGCCGGTAAAGTACATGCCGCCGCAACGGGTGTCCGACTGGCAAGCGAGGATGGTCGAAATCGTCTCGAGGGTTGTTGCTCATGCCGAGTTTCTTCATCACCCGAATTGAGCGCGTATTTACAGGCACCGTGAAAGAGACCAACTCCGGTACACCTAAAATCTCGAACCCGTAACGGGCGATTTCCCGAGCACCTTCTGTCGCAAGTGGACCGAGACCGCTGCTAACCACGCGCCGTAGTTCATGCTTTCGCGCCGGGATCGAAGCCCGCAATGAGCGGGGGCGCTTGCCGTGAGCAAATTCAAGTCGAGTGCAGGTCGGGAACGAGGCGTGGCATGAGGCCGCTCTCGCCTCTTCGTTAGACGAGTAAGCGCCAATCAGTAATCCGATGTCCTCCTCCCTTTCGGGCATCTCTTTAACTAACCAAAGCAGGTGAACCATGTCGCGAAGCCACGGCATTACGACCATACGCTCGGTCTTGAGTACCACCACCATCTTCTGCGCCACACCGAGCGCCTTGGGTACACAACCCAAGTGGCGGGCGCATCTTGTTGGAAGTCAATGGCCTCCAGAGTACTGTGCTGATAATGTGCGCAAGCCGAACGATCGGGCCTCGGTGCCCTACTTTTCGCTCGCCTGCGTCTATTCCTTCGAAATTAACGTCTCGCGAATATACGCGTGGATCCGGCGTCGTCAGGTATAGCCAGACTTCTTGAGGATAGTCGCTCGAGTCCGGAGGGGAGTTCCCGAGGAGCTTTGCCAACATTGCCGGCGTGTACCCGGGTGCGCGCAATTGTCCTTTTTGCTGTTTCAGTCCAAACACGGAAAGTACTGTCCCTCCGAAACCAGGCGGAGGTGCTGACAACATTTCCGGCACGCTGCGCGGATGAAATCAATTGCAACCCGCTGCCAACCGCGCCCACCCCACCGCCGACAAGTAGGTTCCCCAAGTTAAGCAAGTCCACTCTTCGGTCGCGACGCGCGGACAAGATTCCATCGTTTCTGCCCCAAGTGATCAAACGTTAAGCCTGCGATAGAAAACGGTCGGCGTAATGGTGTTCGACATCTAAACTCTTCTTCGGCGCGTGGTGCTCTAAGCAGCTAATCTTCTTGTCACTCTGTCCGATGCGCGGATGATCGTCTTTCCCTTGATCCGCTCGGTCGGGTTGAAGGCGGCGACGGCATCGCCGAGGGCAGCCACCTTGCCGATGTTTGTTCGCAGCCGACCAGATCGGACCCGCTGGACGAGCTCACTCAATTGCGCGCGATCGGGTACAACGACGAAATCGATAGTCAGGCCGCCAACTGGCCGCGCCTCTGTCGGGCCGGTGATGGTCACCAGCGTTCCTCCGGCGCGAATCACGCGCGCAGACCGCTTCGCGATGTCGCCGCCGAGGACATCGAAAACCAGATCGACTTCGCCGACATCTTCTAGGGCGTCGTTATCGAGGTCGACGAACTCCTGTGCGCCGAAGTCAAGAGCTGTATGACGGCTGGCAGCGCGACCGGTGCCGATGACGTACGCGCCGGCCTCACGTGCGAGCTGGGTCGCCATCGAACCGACTACGCCAGCCGCACCGTGTACGAGGACGCTCCGCCCCGCACGAAGGCGGCCGTGCTCAAACAGCCCCTGCCACGCGGTCAGACCCGACATCACGAGGCCCGCGGCCACAGTGAAATCAACGTCGCCCGGCAGCGGCGCGAGGTTGCGTGCCTCAACGGCTACATACTCCGCCAGCGTGCCGTCGCGATACCAATCCGAAAGGCCGAACACCCGCTGTCCCACTGACAGCCCCGTCGTGCCGTAGCCGAGAGCGGTGACCACTCCGGCCAGTTCGTGCCCGGGGATTGAAGGCGTCCGGTCACGGCCGACGCGATCGGTCCAGGTCGAAGGCCACGACAGCTCATCCCCGGTGAATGCCGACGCATGAATCTGAACAACGACGTCGTTTATCGCTGCCTGCGGCTCGGGCCGCTCCACCAGCTTCACCCCGGCCGTTCCTGCTGCCTGATCCGTCGCCACCATCGCCTTCATCGGTCGCCTCCACGTCTCGAAAGTATCAGTGTGCGGTACATATTGGATCGTATTCTTTATGTGGAAGATCACCCTATCTGCCAGATTGTTTTCGAGGGTGCGCTTTAGCAAAGGTATTTCGAACAACTACGAAGGCGGATTGAACAATATGGTTGTCCATTTGATTTCAGCCCCGCAGCGGTATTTTTTACCGGCGCGAAAAGGACCGGGCATGGCACCCTGAGGCGAAGAGAATCAACAGCCAGTGATGATGCAGCTAGGAGCAGCAGTTGGTTAGTGCCAGCCGAACTGGAGAGTGCAGCTTCTAAGCATCTCTGCCAGGAGGAGCAAGTTACGGTGCAACGAGCTTTGTAACCTGAAGGAGTCACTCTGAAATTTTTGTTCGAGGAGCTCGCAACGAATCCGATGATTTGCGCAACTAAGTCGTTGGCAACGAGACCCTGCTCCGCAGCGCGATTACCTAGGAGCCACACAACACACAATCAGAACGACAGACCCGAACGTGAGCTTTGTGAAATGCGGGCAGGCCTCCCGAACGAAAGCCAGGAGACGACCAAACTGGTATTGGAGGACTTCTATGGCTGAAAAAATCCACGAGCAAGACATTTTGAACTTCGCGCTCAACCTGGAATATCTGGAGGCTGAGTTCTACACATACGCCATCACCGGCAAGTCGATCACGAGCTTCGGCATTGGTACCAAAGGGCAGGTGAGTGGATCGAATCCAACGACAGGAGGCACGACCGTTGGAGGCAAACAGGTCAGCTTCTCCGACAGTGAATCTGTTCTTCGCGATATCGCAACACAGATCGGAGCGGACGAGCGCGCCCACGTAGTTCTGTTAAGGGGTGCCCTGGGCTCGTCTGCATGTGCCATGCCCAACATCGACTTGGGAGCTCTTGGGTTCGGCTTCGGTAATCAGAACGATTTCCTTCGAGCAGCACGCATCTTGGAAGACATCGGTGTGACGGCGTACGCGGGCGCGGTCGGTTTTCTTAAGACTCCGGACATCATTACAGCGGCGGCATGCCTTTTGGGGGCTGAGGCGGAGCATGCTGCCACTATACGAACACAAATTGCGCGATTGAAGATACCGACGACAGCTTTGGACGGCGTGGACTTGATCCCTCCGCCCAGCGGACAGGCAAAGCAGGTTCTCTCCGTTAAGGTTAGCGATGGGCTGATCGCGACTAGGACGGCTGGACAGGTGCTTTACCTCTCGTTTGGGGGGAAGGCAGGAGCGAAACAAGGAGGCTTTTTCCCGAACGGTCTTAACGGCGCGATCAGTGCGAGCACAGAAGCGGCAACAACGCCTGTAGCTGCCTAGCATCTTGCTCGAACGCTTGCAAAGCAACTGGGATCACCGACAGAGTTGTGGGGACGCCAGGACACCTGGAGCAGGCCCAAACGTCGACTTTTCCGGCGCGGCTGGCGGGTATTTTTGAACTATTCCTGGCTGGCTGGCCGCGCCCGAACTAACCTCCAGGTCAGTGGAATTGGTGAGGAGAACGCATGCCGAAAGTTTCCTTCGCGGCCGATATCAAGCCACTGTTTCGCGACATTGATATTTCGCACATGAATCGGTTTGACGTAAAACTGGACGATTACGCCTACATGTCGGATCGCGACAACGCTGATCGTGTGCTGGCGAATCTATTACCGCACGATGGTGAACCGCCGTCCATGCCACCGGGAGGACCTTATTGGACAGCGGACCAGCTCGCGCTGTTCACAAAATGGCAGGAGGACGGATACCAGCCATAAGTAAGGAGAATTTCACATGGCCATCACTTCGCGAGGCTTTTCTGGTCGGCGCACGCCCGCAGATGTAAAACTGCCACCCGGGCAATACCTCACGACAGACTTTCCTGTCTTGTCCGCAGGACCAACCCCTCACATAGCGCTCGACAAGTGGGAATTCACGATTGACGACGGGACGGACGTGCTGCGGCGATGGAATTGGAAGTCATTTCGCGAATTGCCCGCGAAAACCATTACGGTCGATATCCACTGTGTTACGCGATGGTCGAAGCTCGGCACCACGTGGGAAGGCGTATCGCTCGACACATTGTTTAAGGACATAAAAACCGATGCTGAGTACGCCACGGTGAGTTCTTATGGCGACTACACCACGAACCTGCCCCTGGAAGATCTCTTGAACAAGCAGGCCTGGATTGCGTTTCGCTTTGACGACGACGATCTCGCGCCCGAACACGGCGGTCCTGCACGGCTTCTCGTTCCTCATCTTTATTTATGGAAGAGCGCCAAATGGGTACGGGGCATTTCGCTAATGCACGAAGATCAACCTGGCTTTTGGGAAACCCTCGGCTACCACAATTACGGTGACCCATGGCGGGAACAGCGGTATCAGGGTGACTAATGTGGCGTATTGGAACGGTGGTTGATCTTCGCGATGAAACCGCATCCGCGCGGACCATCACACTCCAAGTCCCTGACTGGCCAGGTCACCTCGCCGGCCAGCATGTTGACGTGCGCTTGACGGCATCGGATGGCTACTCCGCGGCCAGGTCATACTCGATCGCCTCAGTGGCGAACCCCGAAAACCGCGTTGAAATCACCGTCGAACGCTTGCCTGACGGCGAAGTCTCACCCTACCTCACACAGGAGCTGGCGGTCGGTGATCGTCTGGAGTTGCGAGGCCCAATCGGCGGCTGGTTTGTGTGGCGCACCGAGCAAACGGAGCCGATCCAGCTGATCGCGGGAGGATCGGGAATCGTGCCGCTGATGGCCATGATCCGCTCGCGGTCGGCGGCAGGCAGCAGCGCGCCGTTTCGATTGCTTTACTCGGTGCGCGAGCCCGGAGCCGTCTTCTATCGGGACGAGCTGCGGAAGCGATCCGAGAACGACCATGCTCCGACCGTTACCTACGCATACACACGAGTCACACCGAATGACTGGCCGCGACCGCCAGGTCGCATAGGCGCTTCGCTCGTCGCGGAGGCCGCGTGGCCTTCCAAACTTGTTCCCACTTGCTACGTCTGCGGTCCCACACCGTTTGTAGAGAGCGCTGCAGGTTTTCTCAGCGCGTGCGGCAACAGCCAAGACAAGATCAGAACTGAGCGCTTCGGCCCTACAGGAGGACGGAAATGAGTGCACAAATGAACTATCTCGACGGTAACGCAGCCGCGGGGGAATTGAGCAGGATATTCGCGATCGATGTCACATCTGCGGAAGGGCAATGCGTGCACTGCGGGACGAAAAAGCGCTTTGCTGAAGCACGTCTGTACATGCAATGTCCAGGGGTCGTAGCGCGCTGCTGCGTTTGCGAGCACGTCCTGCTTCGAATGGTAAATGTCCGCCAGCACGTCTTCCTTGATATGCGCGGCATGACTTATGTGAATCTGGATGCCGCATGCTCTGGCGGCTACGCATCACACCGCTAACAGTTCGAAAGGAGATCTTATGACCCACATGGCTGCCTCCAACCCACTCGCGAACCGGGCGACTGAAGCCTGCCTGCAATGCGTCCACTGGTGCTCAGCTTGCGTCGATGAGGGCCTCACTCATGATCCTGCTTCGATGGCGGCATCAATCCGTCTTTGTCATGAGTGCGCGCCGGTTTGTGAAGTTTGCGCGACACTGCTGTCGGGCAACTCTCAGTTTGCCCACGAGCTTTGCAGTATTTGTGCGGATATTTGCGAAGCCTGCGCTGCAGAGTGCGGGCAGCACAAACATGTGGAGACAATGCGTAAATGTGCGGAAGCCTGCGCGCGTTGTGCCACTGTGTGCCGTGAGGTCGCTAAAGGCGGACCCATTCGGAAGGCAGCATAGAACGCAAGTCCCAAAGAGCTTGAGCAGAGGAACGCGATCCCAAATCCGTGACAGCGGCGACCGAAAGCAGATATGCCCGCGCGCTCGAATCCTGAACTGATTCAACGCAGGCCTGCGGCTCTTGGCGATCGCGAGGGCATATATAAGAAGCATATACGTCCGCCGCACATGATCTAATATAAGGTTTATTTTTGTGGGAATGGATCCGGCGATATTGCGCGAGAGAATTCGCGTTTTCAAAGAAGAAGTAAGGCAAATCAGAAACGAGAATACCGAATACCTGAACCACGGTGGGCATTCCTTAACGGAATGTTTATGGTTCAGGCACCACGAATGACGTCCGTTGGGCATTCGATACTTGGTGTACGGCTTTCGCGGCAAAGATGGAAAAATACGAACGGGCAAATTCACACGGACAGTTCCCGTCAGTGAGGCTGCAGAAGACCTCAATTTTCTACGCTCACTACCCAATGACCTTGCCGCAGGGGTTCAGTGTCCAATACATGGAGCACGCTTCGATTTGCGGCTAACAGGAGTCCACATCTATGTTGCGAAATGGCGTTGGGAGAACGAATGCAACAAGCGATGGCCTCGGATGAGCGAACAATATAATAAGGCTTGGCTGGCGAGTGGCCTAAACCCTCCCTCCCCAGCGGATATGATCCGAGCATCACACAGCAGTAAGTCAATTGAGGACTGATCTGGGTAGAGTGTCGGCCCTAAATCGTACCGGAACCAGCACCCGCCAAGGAGGAATTCAGAAATTCGTTGCCGACTACGAAGGCACGCTACGTAAAACGGCTTGATCCCTTTCGTCGTCAATTCGTGGCGAAGATCAAAACTCTCCCAGGGAGCATTGAGATCGAGTTCCTTGTATTCAATCGGCTTGAGGTGGTTTCGTTTCGAATCCTTTGCGTCGTAAACAAAGCTTTCATCTGGCAAAGGAGCGCCCTTCGCGGCCCACTCTTCCAGAACTTTGGCAGGCACGGTCGCCAGTTCGGCATGCAATGCGAATGAGCAAAGTAGATGGTCAACGTGCCGTATGCTCGCGGCCAAGACGCGCACATGATGTCTCCCGCTCGATACATCTTGAGAATGTTTTTGACAACGTCCATTCCATTCTGCCCCTGGTCGTCGAGCCTGCCGATGAATGGCGACACATAAACTGGATCCTTTGTACCTCTGGTCGCTGAATACACGGCTGCGGCCTGATCTTGCGAGAAGCACAATGTCATGTTGACGCGAATGCCTTTCTCCACCGAAACATGTGCTGCCCGTAAGCCTTCATGGGTGCATGGGTACTTGATATAAGCATTGGGGATCCACGCGAACATTTCTTGTCCCTGGGCGAGCATCTGCTCGGCCGTCGTATTCAGATCGGCGAACACTTCGATAGAAACTCCCGCATCTCCGACAATGGGCGAGATCTTCTGTACGATCTTCTTGTACTCTTCTTGCTGCTCTTCGGTGCTCAAACGTTGACCGGATTGGAGCAATTGTTGCACCTCCGGATTCTTGGCGATTAGGCTTGGGTTCGTAGTTTGCCCGTCGACGAAACCGATCAGTTCCTTTACGTGTACAGTCTCGTCAGGGTCGCCGCCATCCACGAGAAGCTTTGTTCTTGGCCTGTTTCCTTGCATATCGTATTCCCCCTAATAAGCGCTCTGCCCTTGCATTTTCCAATGGATACGCTGTCCAAATAGATGCCCTCCAATGATTGACCGGGCTTTAGATGTCTTCCAAATTGAGTGCGGAGAGGTATTTCTCGTTACAAATCAGCTTTTTCGGCAGAAAGGCACAGTGCCCGGTGACACTGTGCCTCGCTTGACTAGGATCTTGAGTATTCGGGTGCGTGTGCCAGCCGACACAAGAACGCGCTGCTGGCACGGTCTGCTCCGCACGCGCCTCGCTCAGCTTCGCGAGCGTGAAGGCACCTACAGCCATGACTACGTTCCTGACCGCAACATCGAGGACGACACCACCGCTACGGCTAAAACAACCAGCGTGACCGCAGTCACTCCAGCAGAGAGCGGATGAAGATGGCCGGGCTGACCGCTGAGGAACAGCACGCCATATCGGACGCACTGAATATTCTTTACGCGGTGGAAATCTCCGTGATGAACGGAGGAGGACCTGATCTTGTGAGTCGCCCGGCCGCCGGTTTGAGGGCCGGCTTACTTGTCGCCCCCCTTTGAGACCCCTTCAGTAACTTCGCTGCAAGTTGGTGGCAGGGGAAGCCCGCTGTCATAGGATAATAAAGGTTGCGCTATAGTACCTGAGAATTCTCTCGGAGCACGTGTTTCATAATGACCGGAGTCGAGCAGGGCGCTGGAACCGCAACGAAAGCACTGGAGGTTCTCAAGGACTTACCATTATGGCTGCTGGTCGGCGTGGCAGTATCAGCAGGGGTTCTGCTTTGGGTTCCGGGGCTCTTGCCAAATAGCGTTCGTCCTTGGATCGTCATCGTCGCGATAACATTTGCAATCTTGGCAGGCGCCCGCGCCAGCGCGATGCTGATCGAGAAAATTCCCGTATGGAAGAAGGCTCGCGACGAACGCCGCCGATTTCATGTTACGCCCGAACCGCAGCAGAGCTTCTGGTCGAGTTCGGAACAGGCTGATGGTTCAATCGTGACGCAGGTGGTTGCGCGTCTCGTAGTAAAGAATCGCACCACGGAACCGTTGGGTTTGGCGAGTGTCCGGCTTCTGAAACCAAAAGTTCGCGGTGAAATTGTTCATGACGATGTTTCTGTGCGAGCCGTAAATCAAAATATGTACGGCACCGCAGCTCACTCCGGCCACCTGATACCAGCAAAGATGTCTCTTCCTGCAAGTGCTTCAGTGATGATGCGCGGAGTACCTCGGCGGAAGCCGGAGAATGAAATTCGCGTCAAGATGGCGATAGCCGATGACGAGGGCTACGAGCAGACTTTTGCCTTCAAGATGCGGGTGATTCCGCCTCCAACGGCCACGCCAGCACGGCCATCGATCGAGCTGGTTTCGTCGATCTCGAACCCGGTCCAGCGGGAAGTTGCTACGGTTCTGCAGGCCGAGTTGTCGCGCTATGAGAAGTGTGGACGGAGGACCGGAGGATTGGGAAGCGTTCACCTTTCCATTAGTGGTCGGGAGATGGTTGCCTTTGGTGGTGACGGCTGGAATCCAAATTCGCCGAAAAACCAAAGCATCTCGGACAATCCTGACACTTGCGATCTGCGGTCGGACAATCTTGAAGCATTGATGGCGTTCTATGATCGCCTTTCACCGGCCGAGAAGGAACAATTCGTTTCAGCTTTGCTGACGCGTATGGATGGCAAAGTATATCTGGCGGTGTCTTATTTCATCGTTCTTGTGCTCTGGAAGGTCGGACGCCTGAAAGACGCCCTCGAACAAGCCAAGTCGAAACTGCCTCAGGGAGAAATCAGCGTTTTCGGACTGAGCAATGTACTGATGCTTCTCAATGGCTTGTTACGTTTCAGATACCCGGATTTCACCAACGAGATGCTGGATGACATCGAGAGGTTTTTGGACGGTCTCAACGAGCATCCATTTCAGATACCGGAGAAACTTGCAGCGATACGCACGTCGCGGTTGCTGCAGCCGCGGGAGAAGACAAGCAAAGCGGAGGGTGGCGCGGGGATAGAGGCTGGGAGTACAAGCCAAAAGCAACCGACGTAACTCCCAATGGCGTGGTAAGTAGTGTGTTCCGTCAGCGGGGCGAAGGCCTACGATGCCACACTCGCCCATGAAATGACGCATTGGACGAAACACCCCGCTCGAACCGCAGAAACAACTTCGCAACAAATCTCATAATCCGTAGGTCGTTGACTCGAGTCCCGCCGCCACCAAGATAACTTCGAAAGAATTTCAATTTCACTCTCGGCGGCGAGTTGCGCCTCGGTTGCGTTGTGCTTTCCAAGGGGCCGCCACATGGATTCAATCGCCTGCAGTCGGGCGAGGTTGTCTGATTCGGAGTGCTTCGTTGCAGTTTGGGATTTAAGTGACAACGCAAGTGGCAACGCTCATCTATTATGCTGCCGCGGATGCCCACAGGTGCGGCAGATGCCTGCCCAATTTCGGTCACATCTCCCTCTTTAAGGGACCCCTTCAGTAGGACGTGCTGTTCCGGGCACAAACTCAATCCTCTATCGGCGAGTGGGAAGCGCTGACCACCAATTCCCCAGATAACGGCCAAACCGGAAGTTAATGACAAGTGACGCTAGCAGGCGATTACACTCAAAACCCCTGACCGGGGTTTTGAGCGTAATCGGGATTTTGCTACAGTTATCCTTGAAGAGCGTCAACGAAGACCTGAACAATTAGAACGACCCACATGAAGGTCCAAAGTCGCTTTTGTTATTCTGTGGCGTAACAGACTTCGCCGTCAAAAGAAACAATCCAGAAACCACCATGCCAAGAATGAATTCTGCCATGGCAATTTTGCGCCCCAGCGACCATGTATGCCCTAACCAACGAAAGGAGGCAATTACCAAACTTGCCAAAAAAGCTGGGAAAAGAAAGGCAAAGGCTCTGGTCGCCCTGCGCGGGTCTGTTACTGCTGGCGGGGATGGAACCTGCTCGAACATAGCAAGACAGTTTAGCCGAGTGCGGGTGTCCAGTGTCTCAGGAAAATGATGCACCCTATCAACTGTTGGGAACAGGCGATTACACTCAAGACCCGGTTTAGAGGCCAATGAGTGTAAAGGGATTTTTAGCAGTCATTGTCCAAAGTCAACGCCGGTGGTGGTAGAGGTCAGCAATGGAGTAGGTGAAGCCGCCTAGGTAAACGACTCGAGGAACGTTGCCGGCCAGGCGAAACTGCACTGCGCTGTCCAGCACGAGCCGTCGCCTGACCGTGTAACTGACGGCCCACAGGTTCTGCGTGACCGCAGGGGTGATGGCGTTTGCGCGGGTCGCGCCCGAGAACTCCATCGCAAGTTGCCACTTGTGGGTCAGCGAATAGGCGAGTGTGCCGCTGGGCAGCCAGTTGTGGCCGAAGCCGCCGCCCCGAGGTCCGAGCCACGCGTACCCGAGGTTGGCATCGACATGGAGGCCCTTGGGAAAGTCCTTGCTGGCAAGCAGAGTGACAACGTGGTCCACCTCGCCAGAGCCTTCGACCCGCCCAGCTGTGGGGAGCTTGGCCGCGTATTCCACGGTGAGTGTCGGCTGGCGCTTGGCCTGATGCAGGAAGCGCCAACGAACTCCGGGATTATTGTCGCTCACCCCGACGTAATGCACGAAACCGTCGTGTTGCCACGGGTTACCCGCCCAGTCCAATTCCACGTCACGTAGTAATCCGAACTTGAGCAGACCCTGGAGCGCCTGCTGCCGAGCGGCGGCGCTGATGCCGAATTCGATCTCGAGCACTCCAAACTGCGTGGTCTCGGCTGTGTTAGTGACCGTCGGTCGGTTGGGGGTCGCGGTCACCTCAGGAAGCGGCTGCTGGGCACGAGAATCAATTGTCGAGAACAAGAGCAGCAGGGCCGCCGTGAACTTCATTCTCGCTTGTCTCCCGAACGGAACAGCCTTCATCGCCGAAATGCTGGATAGAAAACTTCCTGGTCTACCACCTCGTAAGTGAGGAAACCAGGCGGTTAACACTCAAAATCCCGGTCGGGTAGATTTTGAGGGCAAGGGGATTTTTCAAACAAGTTGATGCAAACGCTATGAAGGTGCGATCTTACCGGGCCGCACGTGTAAGCCTCACCGTTCCGAAAGGCTTCTGCATCCCGTTCACGACACTGTCCATGGTCCACCGCCACGAGTCGGTCTTCGGGTCGTACCGGAAGTCGTTGCTGAAGCCGACTGCACCTCTCTCGTCTTTCCATAAAAACAGCAGCTCGTTTTCCTTCGGAGTTGCTGTGCCGATTGATTCAGGATCGATGTCCCAAAAGTTATCTAGCCAGATGATCGTGTAGCTCTTCTTCTGCTCGTCCCATCCGATGTGGATGAATGCGTCGTACTGCGGCCTGCCATCAGCTGTTTTCTCGTGTGAAACCTCATGCAGGCGTAGATACTGGTGATTGGCTACCCATTCGGCAGCAATGTCATGCGTGGCCTGCTTGCCCGCGATGGTTCCCTGCAGAACCCACTCGCCAACCAGGCGATCGAGCAGAGGGGAGTTAACCGGTGGTCGTTGTGCTGCAGCAACAGAAACCCCGAGGATCGCAAAGAGAACGCAGCAAGGCGATTTCACGCTCACACTTTACTCCGAGTTTATGTCTGAGTTCCACGATGATTGAACGTTACCAGGCGATTACACTCACAATCCCTGCTCAGCCTCGCACGGTGTCAATTTCATCCCAATTTCGTGGCTTTAGATGGGGGTGTTTTTTATACAAAGGTTCCATCACGTCCATAACGATGGCTCCAGCAATTCGCGACGTACTTTTTAAGTAACTTTTGTATTCTTGCTCACTACACTGCTTCTTGACACTCTCGCAAGACTCCGAAAGGCGAGTGAACATCTCGGTCATCAGGTCGCTAATCTGCTTCGCCAGCTGAGGGTTTTCTATCATGTGCCGTTCCATTAAACATATTGATTATTCGCATCGTAGGCGCAGCACTCGGGACTTCGCAAGATGACGGATGTTAACAGGCGTTTACACTCAAAACCCCTCCAGCAGGGGTCAATGACTGTAATCGGGATGTTTCACCAATTTGAGACTACTTCGGCGCAGGATAGATTTGGTCTCCCAGCTCTTTCGAGACAAGCAGGTCTACGTCGAGCTTCGTGCTAAAGGTTGCTGGGTGTCCTTCTTTCACCCGGACCTTCGTGGCGGTGGGTGTAAACGCCATTGCTGAGACGAACACGTCATAAAAGCCTGCGGGAACATTTGCCGAATAACGACCACTAGTATCCGTGGCTACGATGACATCACGACTGATGCCGACGTTATCTCTGAGGCCAACGGTGCTGCCGCTGGAATCCCAATGAACGAGTATCCGAGCGTTCGCAATGGCCGCCCCGTCCGAATCTGTGATCTGCCCAGTGATTGTGGATTGTTGGGCAGCAGATACAAGCGACAACCACAGGAATAGTAGGGAAAGCAGGGCGATTGATCGAGACATAATCCGTTTTTATTCGGATTATGTTGAGAGTTCAAGTGGTGATTGTCGCAACCCGATTTCGCTCAAAATCTCCTCTCTGAGCCTGAGCTTGCAATAACCGACGGTCTGCCGTACTCCCCACTCTGCGGCGTGGGAGGCCGTCAGCATGCGTAAACGCAGAGCGAAACCAAACTATCATCGCCGAGTACTTCGCCTACCGGACCTCGACCACTGCAAGTCCGCCGTTCTCAACAGCCTCGGGTCACCCGGCTCACGCCGCGTTTATGAATACGCCATTAACCAATTTATTGCCTGGTACTGCTCCGAGCCTCGGCTGGCCTTCAACCGCATCGTGGTCGTGCGCTATCGCATGTACCTGGAATCGCGGCATCTGGCCGCCAACACCATCAACCAGCAGCTTGCTGACGTGCGGCGCTTGGCTAACGAAGCCGCCGATGGCGGTCTGCTGAGTCCTGACTTGGCCGCCGGGATTAGCCGCGTCAGAGGAGTCAAGCAACTCGGATTCCGTTCCGGCAATTGGTTGAGCACCGAGCAATCCTCGACCACAAGATAGTTGACGAGTTTCTGTCCGCGCAGGCGTATGTCCCACCTGAGCAGAGCCACACTGAGCTGACAACGCGAGAGACAGAAGTATTGAGATGGCTGATTCGGGGCTACTCGAATCCCGAAGTTGCGCGCCAACTCGCCGTCAGCACGAAAACAGTGGAAACCTACCGTTCCCGGATCTACGAGAAGCTTGGCGCTCGCAGCCGAGCTGACTTGATGCGGCACGCGGCGTCTGTGGGGTTGCTTTCGTTTGCAGACAAATAGCTGATGGGATAAGTTCCGGCTGGCATCGTGACGATCTCGCCTGTTTAACGGTGTAGCAAATCTCTTCTACGACGGCACGACACGCAATCTCAATCATGTATATTCGTACCGGTGCACTCAAGACTACGTGATGTCATCTCATTCGGCACTTTCGGGACACTGCTCGGGACACTGAATCAGATTCAATCACTTGCAGTCGGATCCAATGATCTGATTCGGGGGCGAGCGAAGGCATCTGGCCGGAGCACTTTCAATTTCTTCTACCTAGAGTTCACCTTCAGCCGGCTCGCAGAACGTTCGCAAGTGGCAACGCTCATCTATTATGCTGGCCGCGGATGCCCACAGGTGCGACACATGCCTGCCCGGTTTCGGTCACATCTCCCTCTGTAAGCGAATTCTTCAGTAGTTTGGCGGGAGTTTGGCGGAATAACTCGAGCCGGAGGCAGATGACCAGCTCTGGAGAGCTCTGTCAGATATTCGTATGGTAATGGGTGCGAGTTCGCTTGTTTCGCCGTTTCGCTTAGAATGTCAGGATTAATGGATCTAGTCCGCAGTAATGAAAAGCCCTCGGCCGGGTACTTGCGAGTCCCCACAACCCTGATGAACTTTCCAGAGGGCTTTCTCTGGGGTGTCTCGACTGCCGCGCACCAGGTTGAAGGTGGCAACGAAAACAATCAATGGGCGGCTTGGGAACGTGACGGGCGAGTCAAGACTGGGGAGTGCTCCGGATTGGCATGCGACTGGTGGAACAACGCGGAGAGTGATTTCGATCTGGCCCGCGAAATGGGTCTGAACGCCCTCCGCATGTCCGTTGAATGGAGCCGCGTCGAGCCCCAACCGGAGCACTGGGACGGCGCCGCGATCGCGCGCTATCGAGAAATGCTTCAAGCGCTTCGGCGCCGCGGCATACAGCCCATGCTTTGCCTGCACCATTTCACCCACCCCCGCTGGTTTGAGCAGCACGGCGGATTCATGGCGCCAGACGCGCCTCAACGATTTGAACGCTTCACCCGTAAGATCATCGGCGAACTGGGTGACCTCTGCACCTACTGGGTGACTTTTAACGAGCCCAACGTGTTTGGTGCGCTTGGCTATGTTATTGGCGAATTCCCACCGGGCAGCAAAGGAAAAATTCGAACGGCACTTCAGCTGGTTGACGCCATGGCCCGCTGTCATGCGCGCGCCTATCATGCGATTCATGAAATGCAGCCGAGTGCGAGGGTCGGCTGGGCGCATAACTACGTGGTCTTTGAGCCCGCCCACCGCTCATCTGTTCTGGACCGCTCCATTGCCGGGCTGCTCAGCCGCCTCTTCAATGAAAGCTTCCTTTCAGCAATCGAGAAGGGGCGATCGGCATTCCCTTTCAACCTCGCGACCCCTGCCTTACCGGATGTGCGCGGCACCTGCGATTTCATAGGCCTGAACGTCTACAGCCGGTTTCATGTGGCATTTAGCGTGAAACATGCTTGTCAGCTATTTGGAAACGTGTTCGTTCCTGACCACGTCCCGCAGGGAGACAGAGGAGCCGACAAACCTTATGGAGAAGCGTACCCGGGCGCGATCACAGCAGCGGTTCAACGCGCTGCCCGGCTCGGCAAACCGATATACATTTTGGAGAATGGAGTCCCTGACGCCCAGGATCGTATCCGGCCTTGGTTGATCGTTAACGCCATTCGCGAGCTACATAACTGCATCGAGCAGGGTCATGACATTCGCGGATACTTTCATTGGACGCTGACAGACAATTTTGAATGGAGCGAGGGCTGGCGGCTACGGTTTGGACTTGTAGCGCTCGATTCTGCCACTCAGCAGCGAACTCTCCGCGATAGCGGCCGACTGTATAGCGCCATCGTGAAAGGAAACGGACTCACGCGAGAGATGGCCGACCGATTCGGCAGCGCAAGCCCCAGTGCTTAGCTGTACTTCGCCCCCGAATGCCAGTACTTGTGATCGCGAAGAAAAAAGCTCTCGTTATGTGTATGTAACGCCGTGTTTAGAAAAAGATGGACCAGCTTCAGATGCCCCATTTTCTTGAAGCGACGGTTGGTTGTTGTTACGCTCCCCCGAACAATCCCGAACCGGCTCGCTGCAACCTTTTGGCTCAGCAAGTAGTCCTCCGCGTAGAGTGCCTGCTCGTGAAATCCGCCTAAGGCCAGGAATTGGATGCGATCGAACAGCATGAACATGCCGGTGCTGAACGGCCTATACAAACGTGACAGGTGCTGCATCACGTTGTTACCAACATACAGGATCTGATCCCAAACGCTGCCCGCCGGACAAGAAATGTTGGTAGTCACGCAATGCAGACTTCTTCGTTTCATCAAATCCACTGCTCTGCGCACCAAAGTGGGATCGGAAAGCTCGATGTCAGCGTCGATGAACAGCACGAACTGTGTGGTTGCGCGCCGCGCTCCGGCATTTCTGCCAATCGCCGGCAGTCCGCCGGGGATGACCTCGATGTCCAGCCATTCGCTATAGCTGCGCGCAACTTCGACTGTACGATCCGTAGAATTAGCGTCAGCTATATACACTTTCGTGCGCGGCATCAGCTCGTAGTCCTGCACTACTAACGACATCAATAGCGCTGGAATCAGCTTCTCCTCGTTCTTCGCCGGGATCACAATCGTCAGCTCGCTTGCTGTATTCATGGATCTGTACTCCTTCCTCATCGATGGTGACGTAGGTGGCGCTTTCTTGAGTCCAACTGCCGCTATTGAAGTATTCGATTGAGTTCCGCTGGACACGCATGGCTTCGTGTGTGTGGCCACAAAAGATCCGATCAGCTGCTTTCTCGCCTGCGTGCGCGATCGCGCCGCTCGCCACCTTGCTCGACAGCCGCAGCCATACCGTGTCAAAACGCTCCAGAAATCCGACAATGCGGTTCTGCCCCAACGACAACTTCTGTAATGAATGATGAAATGCGGTAAAAACATTGCTCAGAAACCGATTGTTAACCACAAACCGGTCGAATTGATGGCCGTGAATCGCGAGATGGCGGATGCCGCAAAAGGTCCATTCGTATTCCTGGTAAACGTCGACGCCGACCAGGTGAGACATGACATCCGTAAGCCCGTAGTCGTGGTTGCCTTCAACCCACACCACCTCGACTTCACGCTTGGGATTGGAAAGCTTCCGGATGTAGCTTAGAAAATGCCAGTGCTCTTTTTTGAGGCGGCGGAAATTGAGGTCAGAAAAAATGTCACCGAGGAGAATGAGACGACGAAAGGAGGTCGCCCGCAGCATCTCTAGCGCAGCTTTGGCACGGCTCACTTCCGATCCCAGATGCAGGTCGGAAAGGATCACCGTGTCGTAGCACGGCGTTGTCATGCCCTAATTGTGAGGCACATGTGTTAAACCATGATGAATTCCGCGAGTTCGCAGCACAGAAGTAACCAGGATGGGTAATATTCGCTGTTACCATCGTCGTAATTTAACCGGCGTTTAACATACGGTGCTTCCACCTAACTGATCCCTTCCTGTCCGCCCTTGCCATCGGTTCGATTGAGTTCTTCAAAGTACGGCTTCAGAACTTCAAACTTGTATCCTGCCCCACGAACTGTGCGGATATATGAGGGATTGTCGGGATCACGCTCGATCTTTTCACGGAGTCGACGAACGTAGACGTCGATGGACCGCGCCGTTACGTTCTGTGTTTCATGCCATACCGCATCTAACAATTGATCGCGGGTGAATACTCTTCCCGGATGGCGAACCAACCAGTCCAGCAGCCGAAACTCGGTGGCGGTGGTGGGAACCTGCGTAGAACGCACCGTCACTACCATGGCTCCGCTGTCAATTTCCAAATCTCCGACGCGTGTAATGCAAGGCGCGAGCTGCGATTCAAACCGGCGCAGCACCGCCTTAACCCGCGCCACCAGTTCGCGAGGGCTGAAAGGCTTCGTAACATAGTCGTCTGCCCCTAGTTCCAAACCCAGCACGCGATCCGTCTCACTCGTTTTCGCCGTCAAGAAAATGATGGCCGTGGTCGCAATCACATCGCTTTGGCGGATACGCCGGCACAGGTCGAAACCATCGCCTCCCGGCAGCATGATATCCAGCAAGAACAACGAGGGCCGTGCGGCCTCGGCCTCTTTTACTACGCTCGCGGTTGTGGAGAATTCCCGAACCGTGTACTCGGCCTGTTCCAGATGCAGGCGGATCAAGCGAGAAATGTCGAGTTCATCTTCAACAAGAAAGATCAGGGATCTTGCAGAAGGATACTCGGCCACGGGCAACACTCCTCCAGGGCTTTGGTTCGGTAAGCGGTGTCCCCCGACCGTCCAGAGGCCACACAGGCAGGGTTCAGATTAGTTCAGAAATATTAAAGGACTGTGAATTTTGCAGCGAAAGTACTGGACTGCCAATGAGCACCGGGCGCGGACCAACGTATGCCGGCTGATCGGCACACCGTTCACTAGGTCTGGATCCTTATCTGTAGTTCGAGTGCTGATGTTTGAAGCGGCCCGCTTGGTTCGCCATGAATACTAATGGCAACGGTATGCGGATGCGTCTCAGGGTGCCAGACTTTTTTTCAATGCCGTCCACAAACACTAAATTGCGGGTGACGGCGATTGGGTCCGAGACCAGCTCAAATACTTCCCCGTATAGCTTCACTTGGCTGTCCTTGCTATAGCCCAGCCGTCGAATCACGTCACAGATGGTAATGTTTTCGTTCATAGCGCCCCGGAAAGGAATGTGGTTAAGCATGGGGTTCGTCGGTTTTAGATTGTGGCTGGAGAGTACTCTTTCATTATAGTCGAAGGTGTTCGAGTCGTCAGCAACTATGCCAAAGCATAGGCCTATAATGAATTTGCACGAATGTTAGTGCAATCGCGACGCTGCCCGCATTCACAATACGTTCATATCGCTGTAACTCGGTGTTAACAATCCCCGCTAATAATCAGACTACATTGTGACGTTTTCCTAAATCGCATATATTTCGCCCCCATTCATTGGAGAAGTGACCGGTATTACTTGCATATGGCCATCCGTGCCGCGCTCGACAGTCCCGCCCATTTCCTGAATCGGGAATTATCCTGGCTCGAGTTTAACCGGCGCGTTCTTGAAGAGGCGGAGGACCGCAGCAATCCGCTGCTGGAACGACTTAAGTTTCTCTCGATTACTGCCAGCAACCTCGACGAATTCTTTGAAGTCCGCGTCGCTGCACTGATCCAGCAGATTGAAGACGGTTACAACGAGGCTGGCGCCGACGGGCTTACGCTTACCGAGGAACGCCATGCCATTTCTCAGTTCACCCACGAACTGGTCGAAGCACAGTATCGCTGCTGGAACGAGCAGTTGCGCCCGCAACTGGCGGAGCATGGCATTCGCGTTCTCGGCCTGCATGAACTCGATGCAGCAGGACACGCATTCATCGACTCCTATTGCGAGAAGGAACTCGATCCCCTGCTGACACCGATCACCGTTGACCCTGCCCATCCGTTCCCGCGCGTTATCAACAAGGCTTTGTGCCTGGCCTTTCTCTTGCGTCGACGACGTCGTGCTCCTGTCACCTATGTCGGCGTAGTAACCGTTCCGAGAGCCCTGCCGCGTCTGGTGCGGCTGCCATCAGCAAATACCGACGACTTCATTTCTTTGGCTGATCTTGTGGCTCACCACGCCGCCCGCATGTACAAGGGTTACGACATCATTTCCTCGGCCGCCTTTCGCGTGACCCGCAACAGCAATCTCTATCTCCAGGAGGAAGAATCTCGCAGCTTGCTCGACTCCGTGCGAACCGAGCTTCACAACCGCCGCAAAGGAGATGCTGTACGAATGGAGATTGAAGCCGACGCCGATCCCGAAGTGATCGAGCGGTTGCGCATCAACTTTGAACTCGATCCCTGGCAGGTCTTCACTACTGCCGGGCCGGTTAACCTTTCACGGCTCTTCAACATATACGAGCAAGTAGATCATCCGGAGCTGAAACACAAACCCTGTTTTGCCCGCGAATTACGATTGACCGCCAAGTCGCAGGACCTGTTCGAAGAACTGCGGCGGCATGATGTTCTGCTCCATCATCCCTTTGATTCCTATGATGCTGTGGTTTCGTTCATCGAAAGCGCCTCCGAAGATCCGCAAGTGCTCTCGATGAAGCAAACACTTTACCGTACCAGCGAACACTCGCTTATTGTGCCCGCGTTGATTTCGGCTGCCAGTAAAAAGGAAGTGACCGCCGTCGTCGAACTGAAGGCTCGCTTTGATGAAGCTTCTAACATCCGGTGGGCGCGTGATCTCGAAGATGCAGGGGTACAGGTTTTTCACGGCTTAGTCGGCCTCAAAACTCACTGCAAGCTCTCGCTGCTGGTGAGGCGCGACCCTGACGGGGTCGTTCGCCGCTATGCTCACATCGGCACCGGTAATTACAATTCGGCCACGGCGCGAATGTACACCGACTTGAGCTTGCTCACTGCCGACCCGAACATCACCACGGCGGTCCACAACGTTTTCAGCTTCCTCACCGCTTACGCGGAACATCCGAACTACGATCCCATTTTGGTCTCCCCCATCAATCTGGCCGAGGGCTGCCTGAAGCTCATAGCCAGGGAAGCGGAACATGCTCGCCAGGGGCGACCCGCGCGCATAATTGCGAAGATGAACGCCTTAGTTGATAAGAACATCATTCTGGCTCTTTACCGTGCTTCCCAGGCCGGAGTGGATATCGATCTCATCGTGCGCGGCATCTGTTGCCTGCGGCCCGGGATACGGGGGGTAAGCGATCGTATTCAGGTGCGCAGCATTGTAGGGCGATTTCTGGAGCACAGCCGTATCTTTTACTTTGAGAATGGTGGGCATGAAGAGATCTACACCGGGAGCGCTGATTGGATGTCACGAAATCTCTACGAGCGCGTTGAGGTTTTGACTCCGGTTAGCGATCCGCTGATGCGTCAGCGCATTCGCCAGGAGATTCTCGACGCCTACCTGGCCGATATCGCTAAAGCACGCTTGCTGCAACGAGATGGTACATACGTCCGCCCGTTACAGGCGAACGGCCGTGCAGGAAAGACGCCGGCTAACGCGTTTAACGCGCAGGAATTTCTCATCGCCCTGAGTGAAGGAAAAACGGTGCTAGGGAGTCTCCCTAAACCGGCTGTTCGGTCCCACTCGCGACTGCGACTCGTGAAGGAGAGATAACGCATTATGGTCGTCTATTTTTTGCGCCATGCCAGCGCAGGGCGGCACCTCTCTAACCCGGCAAAGGACGAGAAGCGCGGCCTCGACAAAGAAGGCATCGAGCAGTGCGGATACGTCGGTCGTGCGCTCGCCGCATTAAACACGCAAGTCGATGCAATAATCTCCAGCCCGCTCAAGCGCGCGTTGCAGACTGCATCGCTGGTGGCCAACGAAATAGGATACGAGGCAAAGCTTCAAACCGATGATGCCCTGCGCCCCGAATCTACTTTCAATGATTTCCGCAAACTGATGGCCAAGTATGCCCGGCTGGAAACCATCATGGTGGTGGGTCACAATCCAAATCTTAGCGAATTCCTCGGCCGTACGATCGTCGGCGGCAACAACAGCGCTTCTATCGATCTAAAGAAAGGCGCGGTGGCCCGAGTCGATCTGGACCGTACC
>Ga0070741_10004915_pt1 | contig 30558 bp, 26 predicted proteins | sample Coa_R1_4_FD_66440 | JGI IMG/M metagenome (GOLD analysis project Ga0070741, IMG submission 66440) | Surface soil microbial communities from Centralia Pennsylvania, which are recovering from an underground coalmine fire - Coalmine... | ecosystem: Environmental > Terrestrial > Soil > Unclassified ... | reverse complement strand
ACGTGAGCTCGGACCCAAAGCGCAACCTACATTCCGCTAGGTTCTGGCCTTACGCCGATAAGCTGAATGGGGCACTCCAAGCGTGCATCTATGACAGAAAGCTATTTCTTCACAGCTTCCAGACGGAACGTCTTCCTATAACGGGAGAATATGTTCCGTCTGTTTGAATGACTGTAAGGCCGCACGTTGCGTCAACAGTCGTTCTTCGTTGCGAATCTATGCGCTCGCTGTCTTGCTGCAGAAATTGATGAGTTTCTTGTGTACGTCGAGCCCGATATAGTGAGTAACGTTCATTGGGTTCTCCTGTGTGTGGCTTCCGAATCGGCCCTTGATCGCCGGTCTCGGCATAGTAGCCCTCCGGAGAACCCTTCTTACTTTTCACACTTATCTCCGATGGTCCCGAGACGTGAAAGCGCATCCTTCGAACACCGCGAAGGGTGCGGCACCAACAACTAACCATTCTGACAGGTTCTAGAACCCTTCTGACTCTGCTCCACTGATTGCGAACGCTGATGCGCCAATTTGAGCTTTTCTTCCTGCACTCAGCGCAAGGAGAGCGGTCATGAGAATCAGAAGAATTACACAGGTTGTCGTTGCGACTCTGCTGGTTATCGGCGTGGCAAGTGCGAAGGATACGCCTGAGCAGAAACGGGAAAAGACGCGAAAGATGGCGTCCCAAACCCTGCAGGACTTGTACAAGCTGCAGCCCACTGCCCAGCGTGTTCTACAAAATTCGGCCGGATATGCCGTCTTTAACAACATGGGAACAAACCTGTTGCTACTGAGCACGGCGCGAGGCGCAGGACTAGCCGTTGCGTCCAAGAGCAAGCAGGAAACTTTTATGAAAATGGTTTCCGCCGGTGCCGGTTTTGGCATAGGCGTAAAAGATTATCGCGTGATCTTCCTGTTCGAAAACGATGCGGCCTTGTCCCACTTCCTTAACTCCGGCTGGTCGGGTTCAGGCCAGGCGGATGCGGCGGCGAAGGCGGGCAGCAGCGGCGGAGCGTACTCCGGAGCCACTCAGGTTGAACCCGGCGTATGGGTGTATCAGATCACCAAAAATGGTCTCGCTCTCCAGCTAACCTTACAGGGAACGAAGTACTACAAAGACGACGATCTCAATAAACAATAAGACCGGCGGAAACACGGGGACAAATGGACGTATTCCTGTTTCGGGATTAGACGAGAATACGTTCCCTCTGCGCCCGGTTTACCCCCAAGATCAAGGCGACGCCCATGATGGGAATCCTGGCATCTTTCTCAGCGATCGTTTCGAGAACCAGGCAAGGATGGGGGCACTCAGTTTCTGAAAGGCTCAGCCGAAAACTCACACCGATGGGAAGGGTGGGCCACCGCCGGAGCATGGGAGACGCAATATTCGAGATGTCTGCAACTGTCGACCACGGACGAAAAAACAGGGCTGATCAGCTGTCCCGCTTTGTTCGCGAAAATAATGCGTGTCTCACGTCGCATGATGCCTTTATGCTGGGGTTCTCAACTTCCAAGGAGGTAGTACATGAAGGCTTCTGCCATTGTTCCAGGTAACACGACAGACGTGGTGAAATTGCCCGCCAAGGTGATCGAAGAACTCCGCCGCACAGTCGACTCGGCCTATGACGAGGTGGCTCGCAGTATGAAGCGCGCAAAACACGCGGCGACAGACGCTATCGATGATGGACGTCACCAGATCAAACGGCATCCGTTTACTGCGGTCGGGTCAGCGGCGCTGGGCGGGCTCGCGCTCGGCTTCGTCATCGGCTGGTTCGCCCATTCACCTGCGCAGCGAAAATGAAACTTTGAGGTGGAGCGCCGCTCGATTCCAATTCAAACTGTATGCCAGGGCCGAGGACACCGATGGAAATTCCAGAGACGACGAGGCCCGTAGCCAACCAAAACAGCTGAATGGCATGGGATGGGTGACAGCGTTCGACTGCACTCTATTGTAAGAAGATGGGCAAATCAGGCTGTCTCTCGTCATAGTGGCATATCACAATGGGAACTTGGTTGGGGGGACCAGCTTCATCGCATCAACTCGGCCAGATACTGCTTCCATAAAGATGGATCGCCTCCGCTGCTATGGCCGTGGGTTCCGGCGGTCTCCGGCAGCAGCACGAAGCTTCCCCGCTTCACGCGTTTCAGAAGACCTTCCATGGTGGCCTGATCGGTGGTGTTAATGAAGTCGTCCTCCGCGTTTACGGCCATCACTCGCGCTCGAATCCTTTCCAGGTTAGGTTCAGGGTTGTAGTTGCGCGATGCATCCAGCGCATAGACGAGATCTGTGGCATCGCGTTTCGTGGCCGCCTCGCCCATCCATATTTTGTAGAGCGTGTCGGCCACATCGCGCTCCGAGGCGTTTGGCTGCGCGAGGGACGCAGCGTCCATCAGGAGCTCGAACATGCCAATCGCCTGGTTGATCCCATGCTCCGATTCGTAATTCCCACTTTGGTATTCCGGATCGCTGGTAATCAGATAAATCGCGAGATCCCGCCACAGGCGATTGACTCCGCTGATTGCCGTTGGCATGCACACTAAGGGGAACAGGTTATCCACCATCTCCGGATGCTGCTCGCTCCACATCCATGCATGCATTCCTCCCATGGAAATACCACTCACCAGCTTCAGGTGATCGACGCGCAATCCCGCAGTCACCAGCCGATACTGCGCCTCGACCATATCGGCATAGTCGTAATGAGGGAAGCGCAAACGTAGACCGTCACTCGGCTTCGAGGAACGCCCATGGCCAATACTGTCTGGAATGATGATGTAATACCGCGTCGAGTCCAGCGGCTGCCCCGGCTTAAAGAGCACCGAATAGCGCTCCGACAAAAATCCATCGAGCGAGCCCCCGGTGCCATGCAGCAGCAGCACCGCATTCGAGACCTGTCCTCCCGCGTCCCGTTTTGGAACTCCGAGGGTTACATAATGGATCTTCAGCTCAGGAAGCATTTCCCCATCGCGAAACTGGAAGTTGCGGATCGTAAAGTCCGACTCGGTGCGCTGCCCTGCCAGCGAAGAGGCGAGGCATGCCACCAGCAACGGAATCCAGACCAGCCGCGCTCGAGGCTGAAGAGCCATGAAATGTGAGATGCGCGCGAAGGTATTTATGGCAAGATCGCGAACGCCAGAGGGCGGTGTTCAACCACGCGCGTAATTGTCTCTCTTTTTAGAATGCTGGAGAGCGGTGACGCTCAGCGTATTTCCGTACTACATCGATGCTTTTTGTTATTGAATACGCGGCTGCACATATACCACGATTTTTTGGGGTAGAAATCGGTCGCCCTCGGATAAGAATTGCGCCGCTAGCGTTATCCATCGGAACGGGGCAGGACCCCCCGACGCTTTCCGTCCCAATCACGAGGCGCCAGAATTGACTGACACAAGATGGGAGCACGGGGGCGTTCCCGGAATGAAACTCACCTGAACTGCAGTATTGATGGCGAACTGCGGAACCTGATTTCCGCAGAAGGTGAGGGTATTCGGCACGGCACGGACGGCTAGAGTCACAATCGTGACATTCACGAGTATGCCGTCGCTGCCTAAAATCGAGGTGAACTGAACGAAGCTGACCGTCCCGATTACGACAGATGTATTTGGCGGATTGAGGGCTCCCGAAACAAAAAAAGTGCTGCCGCAGCCCAGCGCGAATGCGAGGAGCAAGATCAGCAAAAGCTGCGCCCATGCACGAAATCTGCAGGAAGCGAGACTCATCGGAATGACCGCGGGTCTGATCTTAACGTCGAATGAAGCACTTACAATGCTGTCAGAAAAACTAGGAAGCGGAAACGGATCACAGCCGCGAAGCGACCCGCTGACACACAGCTACGGCGTTTTCTCCGGAAGATAAACGAAACCGTTTTCGATGGTTTTTTGCGATTCTGAATCAGCATGCTTGAGAATCAAACGCGGCTAAAGCCGGAAAATCTTTTCGCGTGCGTAAACCATGCTAAAGCCTCGCCCACGGATAAATCCGTAGGCTGCCACCAAAAGGCTTTGGATCCTGAATCCGTGGGCTCTCGCCAAAGGCTTTGCTTCGCAAATCCGTAGCTGCCACCTGAAAACCGAATCCGGTGGGCTCTTGGAACCCCGGGTGACCTGCGGGATGTTCCCTGAAACTATGGCAGCGGCTTGGACTATTTTCGCGCGCGGAACGGCTCCAACAACGACGCCCTTGCACTTCTGAGTCGGTGAGCGGCGCTCCTGCATCTATCGATTGCCACGGGACCAGCGACGTTCTTCCCAGTGTGCTTGTCCCGGAAAGGGAATCGATATGGCGCACAACTTTGGTGCGTTGGTCTTCACGCCGACCATCAAGGCTCTGCAAGAGAAGCATGGCAGCCGTCGGCAGTATGCGCGGGTGGAGGAGTCAGGCCCGGAGCGGGATCGGCTTGGTCCAATGGAACGAGAATTCCTCGCAGAGCGCGACAGCTTCTACATCGCCACTGTCGGCTCAACCGGATGGCCGTACATTCAGCATCGCGGAGGTCCGGTCGGTTTTCTCAAGGTGATCGATGACAAGACGCTGGCGTTCGCGAATTTCATCGGCAACAGGCAGTACATCAGCAGCGGGAATCTGGCGACGGACAGCCGCGTCGCGCTGATATTTGTCGATTATCCGCGACAGGCGCGTCTGAAGATTCTTGGCCGCGCCGAGATACTGGAAGGCAATGCGGCAGGGAAGTGGATCGAGCAAGTTCGGCATCCGGAGTACAAGGCTGCGGTCGAGAGCGTGTATGTGATTCACGTCGAGGCTTTCGATTGGAATTGTCAGCAGCATATCGTGCCGCGTTTTACCGCAGAGGAGATTCAACAGGCGCTCGCGCCCGCAGACAAGCGAATGCAAGACCTGGAGCAGGAGAATCACCGGCTGCGGGAGGCACTGGAAAGCGGCTCTCGGCACTCGGCTCTCGGCATTCGGCCAAAGCAAAGATAACAACCCAAAGTGAGCCAAGAAGATTTTCGGAGTAGCCCATGCAGTCATTTTTGCGGTCGCCGATTTCGCTTGACTTTCGCTCGATTTCGTCATAGCACAGAAGTATGGCTGTGATGAGGACGTGCAGTGCGACGGCGCTAAGTTCCGAAAAGGGACGCTTGTTCCCCTCGATGAAGCCGCGGATCTCGGGGCGCTGGCATAGCGCCGTGGAAAATTCGGCGCTACGCCGTGGAAAAGTCGGGGTAACGCCGTGGAAATCTCGGGGCAACGCCGTGGAAAATTGGGGCTGCCCCACGCGCTCATGCCGCCAAAGTTCTGGCGTATGTGCTTCAGTGCTCGATATTTATCGACGAACTGTGCGCGTGTGAGAGAGGCGGCGGTCGGCGATCGGCAGTCGCTACGGCAAAAACATGGAAATCCGGCTGATTCCAAGGTCTGGTGATCGTCCGTTTCGCTGAAATGGGAACTGGGCGGGGAAGTAATAAGAAGCATTGATCCACGTGTGTCCGTACAATCCGCGCGTATCCGCGTGAGCTTTTGTTTGGTGTTGCCTTAGCTTTGCTCTTGTTTTGTTTTTGGTTTTGGCGCAGCTAAAAGTTCAGCAGCGTAGCGGCTCCCAAAAATGGTGGCCAGGGACGGAATCGAACCGCCGACGCCAGCCTTTTCAGGGCTGCGCTCTACCATCTGAGCTACCTGGCCAATCTGGAATGCTCTTGCCGGTTGGAGGCGTTAGAACTGCAACGCTGAAGGAATTATAGCAACTCGCTGCGGCGCATCCGGAGCGGGATCGTGGCACCATAGTTTTTTCCGATTTTGACGATAAGAAATGTCGATTTCACATCTCTGCTGGACAGGCGCAAAGTATTAACTTGGAGGGCAATATGGAAACTCGTGAAACCGTCGTTCTTTGTCCCAACTGCCGTTGGAGCGCGCGTGGCGAAGACGAGCGCGCCCTGAACGAGGCCAAGGACTTTCACGCGATGTACGAATGTCCGCTGCCCTCGTCGGCCCGCGCCCATTCGGTCGACGCGCTAGCCAGCTAGTCAGACTCGTTGACTGTGCCTGATCGGTTACCTGCAGACATCGTGAGCAAATGCGCTGGAACGCGTTGTCCGTTCCGGTTTCTGCATTTTGCGGCAATGTTCGATCGTGGTTCGCGCACGCCGGCGGCGATGGAAACTTGTCCCATAAAGGGACTTTTCTCCTTTGCGGATTCAGCTTCCCGCTATAGTATTTCGTTCGCTTCTCCGAAGATTCTGGGCTTTGTCGAAGATCGCTGGAGGATTTATGAAACGAAGTGCGCTGCTGATTCTTTCTGTTGCCGCCGGGCTGTTTACGGTGTCATGCAATGGGACCAAAACCGGCGGAGGTCCACCAAAGTTTGCGGACTGCGATCAGGATGTGGAAGTGAGTTGGGCGGGCAAGGACATGTGTGCTCAGGAGCACGATTCAAATCACTGGGGTCAGCCGCCGGTGAGGATCGTGGCTAGTAAGTGCCGGGGAATCCATATTACCCACACGAAAGACTTCCGCGTTGACGTGTTGTTGCGCAGGGAAAACGATAGCAAGAGCTGTCCGCTGCAGCCATTCAGCACGGCCTTTCCGGTGCATTCGGGTAAGGACCATGTAAGGGAATTTCATACCGGTCGGGTACGAGATCAGAGCGCCATTGGCTGCCAATATGAAGTGCACCTCACCGAGATTGATAATCCCCTGACTTGCGATCCCCACGTAGAAATCGACGGCGGAACATAGAACGACTAGCGCCCTTGCGGGGTCAGCAGCCTGCGGAACTCGGACGAGTCTCGCAGGCGATCGAACTCGGGAGTTCGATCGATTTCGGCGCGTGAGTATCCGCGCGCGATGGCGCGCCGAAGGGAAGTGAGTGCGTCGTCATCCTTCCCGATTTGGGCATAGACCAGAGCTGCGAAGTAGGAAACCTCAGCATCTGTCGGCTTCAGCAGCAGCGCATTTTGAAGATGATTGAGAGCATCCTGGCGACGTCCTAGCATCGCGCAATAGTATGCGGCGAGAGTATGAGCGTTGGCATCCCGACTGTTCACGCTTAGATCGGATTCGGCAAGGGCAAGCGCATTCGTGAACTGTTCTGCGGCGAGGGATCGCTGTCCCGGAGCGAAATAGTACGCGCGGGCGAGGTTTCCGTAGGATCTGGTTTCGTGGCCGTTCATGGCGACCGCTTGACGGAAGGCTTCAATCGCTTGATCAAACTTCCGCAAAGCGAAATAGCTGACTCCGAGATTGTTGTATCCGCCCGACGTAGGACGCAGCGCGATTGCATGTTGCGTCGCTTCCACAGCCTTCTCGTAGTCGCCAGTGAAATAGTAAACGCCGGATAGTCTGGTCCAGGCACGGACATCCGCGGGAGAAATTTGCAGCGCTTTGATATACGCCTGTGCCGCGTCGGCATAGCGCGCTTGATTGCGGTAGAAAGTCGCGAGGCGCTCATATTCGATTGCGTACTGAGGACGCGCGAGGATAGCTTTCTTATACGTCTCTTCTGCTTGAGCGGTTTTGTTTAGCTGTTCGTATGCGGTGGCGAGTTGGCCGTAGGCTTCGTCGTCGGTTGCATCCTTTTCTATGGCTTGCTGCAGATCCGAAACTGCTTTCTCGTATTCGCCCGTGGTCAAGTGCAAACTTCCGAGGCATACGTCGGCGAGCGCAAGTTGCGAGCTGAGAGCCTGCGCCTGTTCACATTGATCGGCAGTACCGGAGATCAGCGATTGCTCCTTCGAATTGCCGTACTTCTGCAAATATGCGAGTCCCAGCGAGGCGTGCGCTGCGGCGTATCCGGGATCAATTCCTATCGCGTGCTGGAATTGTGCAATGGCGCTTTCGATATCGTCGTTTCCGCCTTGCCGCTGCAGGAAACCTCGTCCTCGCACGTAGGCGGTGAAAGCTTCCGGATTTGTAGTGCCGTGACCTTTTTCGCTCAAATTCTGGTGGATTTCGATCTCGAGCATCTGCACGGCTTTAGCAACAAGCTGATCCTGCAACGCGAACACATCGTTTCCGCCAGCCTGGAAGTTTGCTGCACGGAGCATACGCCGCGTAGTTGCGTCGACCAACTCCTGAGTCACGCGAACCGTGCTGGAGGATCGCATGAGTGTTCCTTCGAGTCCGAGGTTCACGCCTAGTTTTTTGTGGGCATCATCGATGTCGCTAACGTGCTCGGCCTGGAGCTCGCGCGGAGAAACGATTTGCACCGGTTGAGCTGCCGTGATCTCCATCAATCGGGCCGCGACGGCCTCAGTGAGGCCTTCGTCGAAGGCAGCATCATCGTCGGTGACGCTGCGAAACGGCATTACAGCAACGTATTTATTCGCCGGAACTGGATGTAATCGGCTTTCCACCCACCGCGTGATTCTGCGATGCTCAAGTCCGATGATCAGACCAAGAATCAAGACCAGAAGAATCACAGAAGCGAACTGCAGGGAACGGTGCTGGGATCTGCGAGCGACAGCAGCGTCGAGCACTTCAAGATCGCGCAACATCTCCCGCGCGGACTGGTAGCGCTGCTTCGGATCTTTCTGAAGGGCTTTGAGGATGATCGCTTGAAGCGGCGGCGAGAGCTCGGCGTTGAACTTGATCGGCGGAGGAACTGGACGATTGAGAATCGCATCGATCAGCAGTGCTCCGGTTTCGCTGTACGGTGCGCGACCGACGCACATCTGATACAGCACTAATCCAGCGCCGTAGATGTCGCTGCGGGCATCCGGCTGAGCGCCGCGAAGTTGCTCCGGCGACATGTAGGCAAGTGTGCCCGTCAGGATCGTGCTGTGCGTTTCCGTAGTGAGCTCGTGTGATTTGGATTGCTCGTCTCCCAAATCGGCAATGCCGAAGTCGAGGATCTTCAAGAAGCTCTCGTGCGTGAGACGCAGGTTCGAAGGCTTTAAATCACGATGGATAATCCCTTTTTCGTGCGCCGCCGCGAGTCCTCGCAGAAGCTGCATGGTGAGGGAAACAGCGAGAGTTTGCGGCAGAGGTCCGCGGGTTAGCAGTTCGTCGAGCGAAACGCCTTCGATCAGCTCGACTACAAGGAAGTCGCAATCCTCCTGGGTGTCGAACTCGAAGATGGTCTCGACGTTGGGATGGCTGAGTCGAGAAAGCGCGATCGCCTCATTGCGTACGCGATGTCTCGCCACCACGCTGCGAATGCTGCCCGGAACAAGAACCTTGATGGCGACATCGCGTCCGAGGCGCTCGTCGTGCGCGCGATATACGACGCCCATCCCCCCTGCCCCAATCTGCTCGACCAAGCGGTAACGTCCGAGCATTCCTCCGGCATGGCGTGTAGGGGCTGACATCAAGGGTGTGTGTCCGCAATCGTAGGATGGATGAAGAGCAAGGTCAATGATTACCAGAATGGGCCAGAAGAATCGGGTGATCGGGTCATTGGGCCAACTGGTGTTCGCAACCACAGATCAGCAACAGCAATAGGCAACACGCAACGGGCTAAAGATTGATGAACCGCGACTCCCTCGCTGAGCCGATCGCCTACTGTCTATTGCCTATTGGCTATTGCTTCTTCTCACCTCACCCGATGACCCGATCACCCGATGGCCCGATTCTTCATGGCTGCCGTCCTGAAATAGAATCCAATGATGGCTTTTCGCAGCGACAATCGCACGCCTGAACAGATGCGTCCGGTACGCATCACGCCCGATTACATCGGCATGGCCGAGGGTTCGGCACTGATCGAAGTTGGACACACGCGGGTTATCTGCACTGCATCGATTGAAGAAAATGTTCCCGGGTTCCTGCGCAATTCAGGAAAGGGTTGGATCACCAGCGAATACGCAATGCTGCCGCGCTCAACGCTCACCCGCACGCCGCGGGAATCGAGCAAGGGGCGAATTGGTGGACGTACTCACGAGATTCAGCGGCTCATCGGCAGATCACTACGCACGATTTGTGACTTGTCGCTATTGGGCGAGCGAACGATTTACGTCGACTGCGATGTGATTCAAGCGGATGGAGGAACGCGAACCGCATCGATCACCGGCGCGTACGTCGCGCTCGCGTTGGCGGTTCGCCGGCTCGCCGCGGCAGGCACTTTGAGGAAATCTCCGTTGCGAGATAGTGTTGCGGCGACCAGCGTAGGGATCGTGGATGGCAGCATCTTGCTCGATCTTGCTTACGAAGAAGACTCGCGCGCCGAAGTGGATATGAATCTGGTCATGACTGGCTCGGGACGCTTCGTTGAAGTCCAAGCCACGGCAGAGCAAGTTGCCTTCGGCGATTCGCAACTGGCAGAGCTCATTGGTGTGGCGAAGCAGGGAATCACGGATCTCCTCGCCCTGCAGAGGGCTGCGCTGGACCGCGCGCAGTAGCAGCAAGGTTGAGGCTACGCTACAATCGAAGTGCCATCATCTTTATCCCAGCAGCCGACGCCTTCGGCCTGGATTGAGCCTGCAAAGAAGCGGTCTCGACAAGATCTCAAAATGCCTAGGAGGATTCCCCTGTGAAGTTAACTCCCGGAAAGCTCGCCGGAATGAAAGCGGTCTCCGACGCTCGCGGCGTAATCGCTGCTGCCGCCATGGACCAGCGCGGATCGCTGAAGAAATCACTCGCCAAAGAAAAAGGCGTGCCCGATGTTCCGGACAAAATGCTGGAAGATTTTAAGACAATCGTCACCGAAGTTCTTACCAAGCACGCCAGCGCCATCCTGCTCGATCCCGAGTTTGGACTGCCCGCAGCCAAGAAGCGCAATAAGAAAGCCGGTCTCCTCCTCGCATACGAGCAAACCGGATACGACAACACTCGGCCGGGGCGCATTCCCGATCTGCTTAACTTCTGGTCAGTGCGACGATTGAAAGCGGCCGGCGCGGATTGCATCAAGGTGCTTATCTACTACTCGCCATTTGATTCCAAAGAAGTCAACGAAGAAAAGCACGCGTTCGTGGAGCGCATCGGCGATGAGTGCCGCGGCGAGGACATTCCGTTCTTCCTCGAGTTCGTTGGCTACGATCCCAAAGCCGGAGATGAAAAGGGACTCGAATACGCGAAGCGCAAGCCGGAGAGCGTGATTCGCAGCATGGAGGAGTTTACGAAAGAGCAGTACGGCGTCGATGTCATGAAGGCCGAAGTTCCAATCAATATGAAGTTCGTCGAAGGCGTGAAGAGCAACGCGGGAAAAGGGTCGGCTTATACGCGCAAAGAAGCCGTCGAGCTGTTCCGCAAATCGGCTGCGGTATCGAAGAAGCCGTTCATTTACCTTTCTGCAGGCGTCAGCAATAGTGAGTTTTCAGAGACGCTGGAACTCGCAGCAGAATCCGGCGTGAAGTTCAATGGCGTGCTCTGCGGTCGTGCAACCTGGGCGGATGGTGTTCCCGTGTTCGCGAAGCAAGGAGAGAAAGCATTTGTTGAATGGATGAATACCGAAGGCGTGAAGAACATCCAGAATGTGAACGAGCGCCTGAAAGCTGCAACCCCGTGGTACGAGGCGTATGGCGCAAAATCCGACGCGGCACTGGCATAGCTCAGTTCGACCTCGTAACGGCCTGGCTCTCGCCGGGCCTTCTTCTTTTGGGCAGACATCGTGATTCTGCTCACCCGCATCGTTCCTTTCTAGAGGTGAAGCAAATGCCCTGGAAGACCACACTGAAACGCGCGAAGAAAGACAAAGAAGAAGGAAAAGCACCGACCACGCAGGCCGGCGAATTCGTTCGCGAGGAGATGGAACACGTTCGCCGCGGCAAGCACGGGGCACGCAATACCAAACAGGCAATCGCGATTGGTTTGTCGAAAGCGCGCCGAGCAGGCGTGAAACTCGCTCCTCCCAAACCGGGAACCACATCGTCGCGTACAAGAAAGCAAGCGCAACGGGATCTGTCAAAGGGTGCGCATGGCGAGCGGAAGACTTCTCACAAACGCTCCGTTGCTCGCGAACGTGCACTCAAGCGTGAGTCACATTCGGCCGCTTCTCACAGCGCATTATCGAAGCAGGCGCGGAGCGCAGCCGCACGACGGAGTCGGTCGTCGCGCAGCGCCGCGGCAAAGAAAGCCGCTTCCACTCGGCAGCATCGCCGCGCTGCTTAGGCTGGAGAGATGGGATTTATGCTACTCCCCAGGCGACCAGCATCTGCACGCATTTGCGGCCTGCGGGCCGCCGCACTCCGAGACCCACTCCATCAAGGTACAAATACGCCATTCGTTTGTGAGCAATGCTTGAGGAAAGCGACGCACGGCGTGTAGACCATCTGGGATCTTCGTCTGCCTTGGCCTCTGCAAGCAAGAACCAAGCGCGGCAAGTTTTAAGCTGGCGGTGTGTAAGCAAGCATCGCATCCTCGCAGATGCCCTCCCGCACGTCCTGATGTCCGCTGGCACGCCTCCGCTGCTGGTCTGGTATCCTGCCCAGTCGCATGAACAAGGTTGTTGCTAACGCTGATGACGCCATATTCGATATTCACGACGGAGCTACAGTCATGTTTGGTGGCTTCGGCTTGTGTGGGATCCCCGAGAACCTGATCGCCGCGATGGTGCGCAAGGGTCCGAAGAATCTCACAACCATCAGCAACAATGTCGGCGTCGACCATTGGGGGCTTGGGCTCCTTCTCGAGGCGGGACAAATCACCAGGCATATCGGCACTTATGTCGGCGAAAACAAGTTTCTTGAAGATCTAGTACTCACGAAAAAAATCGATCTCGAACTGGTTCCGCAGGGAACGTTTGCGGAGCGCATTCGCGCCGGAGGAGCCGGTATTCCTGCTTTCTTTACGCCGACCGGGGTCGGTACTGTGGTTGCAGAAGGAAAGGAGACGCGCGACTTCGACGGACGTCCTTACTTAATGGAGCGGTGGCTCAAAGCGGACTTCGCGCTTATCAAAGCCTGGAAGGGCGATAAATGGGGCAATCTCGTCTTCCGCAAGACGGCAAGGAATTTTTCGCCCATGATGGCTACCGCAGCGAAAGTGACGATCGTTGAAGTCGAGCACCTGGTGGAGGTTGGAGAGATCCAACCGGACCAGGTGCTGACGCCAAGCGTCTATGTGAAACGGATCTTCCAGGGAACTGGTTACGAGAAGCGCATCGAGCGAAGGACGGTGAGGAAAAAAGCTTCGTAGCCGCGAAAATCACGGAGCCCTGAAGCTCGCCAGAGAATGTCGGAGTCCGCGATGCAGCGTTGATCGCGGCTTTCTCTGCCGCGATTGACAGGGCTCAGCATCTGCCTGCCACTTTGATGAGCAGGACTGCATTGAAGACCATGCCGAGTGCCGCAAAAACAAAGGTCGCCACGGTCAGCGCGCCGCTTGCACTCCGCTTGCGCCACCGTGACCACAAAAGCATCAGCACCACTTCGAGGATCAGCAACACGGCAGCGGGTTTTCTGAATCGGCAATAAAGCTCGACAGCTGGTAATAATGAAAGCGAGAAAAAGAAGAGGACCAGTGCAACGGCAAGAAACAGCAGTGTGGTTCCTTGTGAATTGCGCATTGATTCGATTGTACTGAGTAGCTGAGTTTATGAGCATCCCTCCAAAATTGGACAAGAGCAAAGACCTTGAAAAACGTGAGCGCATCGTGCGCCGTATTGCTCGCGAGTTGCGCGATGGCTTCTACGTGAACCTCGGCATCGGCATGCCCACGCTGGTTGCGAATCACGTTCCTCGAGGCATGGAGGTCGTGCTGCAAAGCGAGAATGGCATGCTCGGCATCGGACCGTATCCCTTCGAAGGTGACGAAGATCCCGACTTGATCAATGCCGGAAAAGAAACCGTCACCGAAATTCCCGGGACAGCGTACTTCTCCAGCGCCGATTCATTCGCGATGATTCGCGGCGGCCACATCGATTTCAGCGTGCTCGGCGCGATGGAAGTTGATGAAGAAGGGAACATTGCGAATTGGATGATCCCCGGAAAGATGGTGAAGGGCATGGGCGGCGCTATGGATCTCGTGGCCGGCGCTCGCCGCGTCGTAGTCGCGATGGAGCACACCACGCGCGAGGGCGCTCCCAAAATTCTGAAGCATTGCACTCTTCCTCTAACCGGGCTGAACGTTATCGACACAATCGTCACCGAACTGGCTTACATCCGAGTGACCCCAGCAGGACTGGTGCTTGAAGAGATCGCGCCGAGTCTCACGGCTGAACAGGTGCAGCAAGCAACAGAAGCAAAGCTGATCCTCTCGCCAGATCTCAAAGAAATGCGATGCTGAATCTATTTACTTCTGTATAAAGGCGGGCTTGACCGGTTCTACTGTCATGCCGCTCTTAAGCTGCCGCCGCTCAATGATTTACCCCGTCGCGTGTCAGCTCAAAAAATACGTGCGGTGACCAACGTCACTTGTCGTTCCTTTAAGACAAGCTCATAAATAGCCCAATAAACCAGCATCTTTCGAGGGCGGTTCACCCTGAACTGCGTATATGGGTTTTGGTCGCGCCAAGACGGTATTGATCCTCGCAGCTGGACTGTGTGCCACGACCGCCGGATCGGCTTCAATCCCGAGCCAGCCGCTGATTCTGGAAGCCGCGCCCTCGCCCTTCGACATGGAAGACGGCGACCTCGATCCGGGAATGATTCCAAATTCGGCAGTGGCGAGCAGTGACCATTGTGACCAGCTTGCACGCATGGAGGAACAGTTCGAGCACGGCATGGCAGTCTCGGACCTGAGTCGAGTTCAGGGACCGGAACAGGATGATCCGCTCGGCGTCTGGGGTAAGTTGCGACTTGCTGTCGCGAACGTTTCTGATCCTTTTTCGGTGATGGTTACGGCGATCGACTCCGAATTTGGAAATGCTACGGGTCCCGCATCATCTTTGCCGCGTGGAGCAGATGGCTTCGGCGAGCGCTTCGGCCTATCGCTCGCTGGACAGGCATCCACCGAATTTTTCTCTACTTTTCTCGTTTCGAGTTTGTTCCGCCAGGATCCCCACTATCATCGGCATCCCGATGCTTCGACCAGGAGCCGCATCGGTCATGCGTTGTCGTATGTAGTAGTGACGCGTTCCGATTCGGGAAATCGGATGTTCAACTTTGCAGAATTTCTCGGGACAGCTTCATCGTCGGTGGTCGAAGCCAGCTTCCATCCTGAATGGAAGCGCGGCCCCGGAGCCAGCGCGCAGCGAATCTTCGTGAGCATCGGCTCCGACGCGGCGTGGAATCTGATGACCGAGTTTCTACCCGATGTAGCGCGCCACGTGAACCCGCGATTCATTGTCCTGCGACGATTGGCGGAGAAAGCAGCCGCCCAGAATTAGCGAATTCCTGTCATTCCGAACGCCTGGCGTCAAGCACGAGTAGAAGCGCTTCTTGTCATTCCTCGCGCCGCCGCGACAAACCACCGGCTGGCGAAATTTGGGTGTGCGGCGCGGGGAACCTGCTGTTTCTCGGAGGAAAAGGAAACAGCGGATCCCCCGGAGCGTACGGCAAGTCATGCACAACTGACAATTCATGGCTGCGCTCCGAGGGACGACAGTGCGAAAAAGGATGAGGTATTTCAACCGTCTGCAGCAATCACAGAATGCCCTAGATCTTCACCTCAACGTCCAACTTCTCCATCATGTCGTTAAGCTTCTGATTGGCCCCATCGCGCTGCGTCTGTAATTGCGCGAGGTCTTTGCGCAGCGTAGCTAATTCATCTTCTTCGCGATTTAGCTCACCTGTGTAACGCTCAGCCAGGGAACGCGTTTCCGATCCCTTTAACGCGGTTAGATTCTCGCGAAGACGCTTCTGGTCGTCGAAGATCGAACTGATCTTGGTCTTTGCATTCGAGATTTGCTGTTCGTAATGAGCGATCTCGTTCTTCTGCTGGATGATGGGTCGCAGTGCCTCTTGAATCTTGTCGTTTGCCCAGCCCTGGCGAACGAAGATCGCAATCTGGTCGGGGGTGATGTTGGTCAGAGCGAAGCTCGTGCCGAAGGAATGGACTTCATCGAATTCCAGCGAAGAAGATTCGGAAGGATCGACTTTCACGCGGAAGCGATACGCCGAGGCGGAGGTTTCTACCGGCTTGGCGCCACTGGCGAGTTCCCATCCGCTGCGCTGCGGATGTTCAATAATTACCTCGCGCTCTTTTGCATCCTCATTGCGAACGACATAGGTGCGATGCTCGCGTTCCTGCGATTCGTGAAAGAGGACGCCGCGATGAATGCGAACCAGCGTCACGCGCTGTCCTTCGCCTTTCACCTCGGACTTAATCTGTACCGCCGGATCTGCAGCGTACGAGATCAGGCGCTTCTCGCCGGGACGGATTGCGTCCATCAATCCTTCACCGGCGAATGTCTGTGCTTCCTGAATGCTGAAGCTGCCGCCGTCCAGCGTGAGGCCGCTGGTGTTGTTGAGCCAAAGAGCACGCAAGGCGCGCGGCTCGCGCGGATTCCATAGCGTGACCTTCTCGGCATCGATGCGCGCTTGCAGAATAGGGACAAGAGCTGATTGGTTTTTGTGAATCGTAACCGGTTGCTTGATTTTGTACTCAAAGACGTCGCCTAGATCGTGCGCGTCAGCGGTCGTTTGCTGAGACTCGAGCATCTGAGCAACGCTTCTGGCTTCAACGGGAGCGGCTGCATCGTTTCTCACCACAATTCCGCCATATACTCCTCCCCCGTAGCCACCCCCGACGCCGGCTCCAACGCCATTACCCGTGAAATTTCGTGTTTTTTTGTCTGCTGAGCCGAACGCGTCAGAAATAGGCCCTCCGATCGGCCCAGCCATTGGAGCCGGAGGCGAGGCTTGGGCCAGCTCCTGCAAGGTCTGCTCGTGAGTTTGCGGAGTCAGCATTGCCAATTCGGGAAGACCTACAACCGGCCGACGCGCGTAATAGGGTTGTGAAATCTCCTGCACGAAGCTCTGCGGCGCTCCTGCGATCAATGAAAGTTCGACATTGTCCCAGTCTTCGCCGACGGTGTTGTCCACTACCGCCCAGCCTTGAAGGAGCGGCTTCTCTTTCGAGTCGGAGGGAAGGACGATGCGGTAGGTACTTTTCCAAACTGGAACTTCGCTGATGTAGCTGACGGAGAGCTCGCGGTCGCCGCTGCCTTCCGTGGCGATCGTCATTTTGCGGACGTCCGCCGCGCGGCTCGAAGCGATGAGTGTGAGATAGCGGCTGACTTCTTCACTCAAGTCATGTTCCAGCAGATGCACGCTCGTCGCTGGAGTCAGGCGAAAGGTGCGCAGGTCGCCGGAATCCGTAATGACGGAAAGCTCGGTATGGGTTCTGGTTTGGGAGGTCTTTTCGTCATCGTCTTTCTCGGAACTTGTGGCCGTTTCGACGCTCAGCAGCCTTCCCACGGCGCTCTCTGAGCCGTTGTGAACCTCGACGCGCGCACCGCGCAATGCATCGAGAAACTCGGCAGTTGTGGTCTTCTCGCCGATGGGTAGCTGCAAAGTACTCAGGCGTTGATCGAGCGGAGCAGTCGAGTTGTAGCTCACGTCGGTGATGCGTCCGCCGTTGAGATCGATGGCCGTGAGCGACTTGAGAACATCGTTCAGTTGCGACGTAGTGAAAGCAATCGTGACGCTCTGATTGCCGTGCACGCGCCCGTCGTGCTCGAAGTATCCGACACCGTTCTTGTACAGCGCCACATGGCGTACAGGAAGGCGATCACTGATGCTCGGAGTTGCAGTGGCAATTACCCGCTGGGCCACGCCACTCGCGCCGAACATTCCCAGAACCAAAATGAAATGGATCCGAATACGCATACACGCACGTCCTCCCATAGAGCTAATCAACCAAATGAGCGAAAGGTTACTGAGCTCTAAGGGATAGACACCAGAGTTGCTGGTTCTTGCAAGAAATATCTAAAGCGATACAGCAGGGGCGCCGCCGCTCCTGCTGTATCGCGCCTTGGCGCATGATTGGACTTCGCGTAGAGCCGCGAAGAGGAGGCAATTTTCCCCGAGCATCACTGAGGCGAAGGCGTCCTTGAGTCAACCTCGCGGAGCTCAATGGTGCCGCCGTGCAGCAGGGTAGGGCAGTCGCGCGAGAGCTCCACCGCCGCTTTGTAGTTAGGAGCCTCGATCAAGAAGTAACCGCCGAGCCACTCCTTGGTTTCACTATAAGGACCGTCGGTCACTTTGATGTCATCGCCGGTGCCGCGCAAGATACGTCCGGGCTCATCGGCCAGCTTTTGTCCACCGAGCCAAGCGTGCTTCTCTTTGAGTCGCTCTCGGTATGCGCCGTACTTTTCCATCCACCACTTGCGCTCGTCGGCGGTGAGCTTTGCCCAGCCTGTGGGATCGTCATGGAGCAGGAGCAAGTATTGCGGCATCTCTATCACCTCTCAACGGGAATAGCTTTGGCTTTCACTTTACGCGCGTGTATTTAGAAATCTCGGTGAACTTCGGAGAGCGTGCTTGCATGTACTGCCACTCGCCGGTGATGTGGTCATCGTCGATGAAGTGGATTCGCGCGCTGTGCATGTGTCCTTCGTCGCCGCTGACGATGTTACCTCCGTCCACAAAATCGAAATCCAACTCTCCGTCTTGCGGGCTGTAGCGCGTTGCCCGCAGGTGCGGCTGGTTACCGGCGATGCAATAGTGGGTCAGGACCAGTTGGCCCTTGTCGATGTAGTAGATCGTCATCATCGCGCCGCTATTGTGTGGGAGAGCATCGCTGGTGAAGCGCTCCATCACCGCCGTGCCACCGGAAATGATCTGGTAATTGAGCCGTGAGTGCTCCCCATTTCGTCCCGCCGATTGCCAGTCTCCGGCCAGGCTCTTGATGCGAGCGAAGGCGGCATTCGCCTCCAACTCAGCCGGATTGGCCGGCGGTTTCGCATGGAAGGTTGCCGACACCAGCAGTAAAAGCCGCAATAGCATGTATAGGCTCTTGATCGTCATGGGATCTTCTCCACGCGGGCTTACGTTTTTGCCTCTCTCGCCCGCTCACTGTATCAACGAATGAAGCCGCTTCGGATCGACAGTCCCGAAAAGAAATTTGTGGAAATCAGCCGTCCGAAACTGGCAAACAGGTGCTCGACAGGCGTTTAATGCCGCAGGTAGCATTAGAGGTTCCCATTTAGAGCCGACTACCTGATGGTTTTCCGTATGGGCCGTAGTCAGGCTCAGAGAGCTCTTCGCGGGAAGAAAAACACTGCTGAACCGATGACACCGCAGAAGGTGATGCGTCTGTTCAAAGGCTGGTCTTGATCTGGCTATGAGCGTGACGATTCTGAAGAGAGTTCTGAAATTGAACATGCCTGGACGTGCCACTCGCGTGACCTCTCTCGCCCTCACATTGGCGATCGGTCTCGGTGGCTGCAGTTCAAAGCCGCAAGGCCCGCAGGGCCCGCCGCCGGCGATGCGAGTAAAGGTCGATGTAATAAATCCGCAGCCGGTTACGGATTCTTCGGAATATGTGGCGACGCTGAAATCGCGCAACTCGGCGACCATCAGCCCTCAGGTGGAGGGTACGATAACGAAAATTTTCGTCCATTCAGGCGAGCGAGTGAGCGCAGGAGAGCCGCTGATTCAGATCGATCCGCTGAAGCAAGAGGCAACGGTTCGCAATCAGCAAGCAAGCACGGTAGCGCAGGAAGCAAACCTGAAGTGGGCACAGCAGCAGTACGATCGCTCAGCTCAGCTCGCAGCTGCAGGCGTAATCAGTAAGTCTGAACTCGATCAGGCGCGCGCGAATCTCGATGCCGCCAAAGCGCAACTTGCGGCGCTGAGAGCCTCTGTCAATGAACAGGAGACTCAGCTTCACTACTACACAGTGGCAGCTCCGATGGCGGGAATTGTGGGAGACATTCCGGTACACGTTGGGGATAGAGTAGCTGTCACAACTCTGCTTACGACGGTTGACAAACCCGGAAGCCTTGAAGCGTATGTTCAAGTGCCGGTTGAACGCGGACCGGATCTCAAAACGGGAAAAGAGGTCGAGATCCTTGGCGACCAGGGCACGACGATTGCAAAGGGAAAGATCACGTTCATCTCTCCTCAAGTCGATAGCCAGACGCAAACGGTGCTGGTAAAAGCCACCGTGCCGAACGACAATGGAATCCTGCGCACCGCCCAGTTCGTACACGCGCGCGTGATCTGGGGAACGCACCAAGGGGTTGAGGTGCCGCTGCTGGCGGTATCTCGTATTGGTGGCCAGTTCTTCGTTTATGTCGCCGAGGACAGCGGCGGGAAGAGCGTGGCTCATCAGAAGCAGATCAAGGTGGGTCAGCTCGACGGCAATAACTACGTTGTGCTCGATGGGCTCAAAGCCGGAGACAAAGTCATCGTCTCCGATACGCAAATGCTCGCCGACGGCATGCCAGTGAACGCGCAGGTACAGGGAAGTTAGGCTATGTTTGTCGATTTCTTCATCAAGCGACCGATCTTCGCCACGGTCTGCGCCCTGCTGATCATCCTCGGCGGAGCAGTCTCAATCCCCACTCTCCCCATTGCGCAGTTTCCCAATCTGGCGCCACCCACGGTACAGGTAAGCGCGTTCTACAACGGTGCCAGCGCGCAGGTGGTCGAAACGTCGGTGACCACTCCCCTCGAGCAGCAGATCAACGGTGTCGAAGGCATGAAATACATGACCTCGACCAGCGGCAACGATGGCAGCAGCGGCATCAGCGTGGTCTTCGATCTGAATCGTGATGTCGATCTCGCTGCTGTGGACGTGCAGAACCGCGTCAACCAAGCCCTCGGACGCATGCCCAATGAAGTGAAGACCACCGGCGTAAGTGTCGTGAAGGCGACGAATAATTTCGTCTTCGGCGCTGGTTTCTATGCAGAAGGGAATCGCTACGACAGTCTTTTTATCAGTAACTATCTCGACATCTATGTTCGCGATGCACTCAAGCGCATTCGCGGCGTAGGCGACGTAATCATCTTCGGCGAGCGCAAGTACGCGATGCGCCTGTGGCTCGATCCGGTACGCATGGCGACTCGCCAGCTAACGGCCAGCGATGTCGTTACTGCTCTTCAAGAACAGAACGTGCAAGTCGCGGCGGGCGCGGTGGGACAGGCTCCAGCGCCTCCGAATCAGCAATACGAGATCAGTGTGCGCGCAGTCGGTCGTCTCACCGATCCTGCGCAATTCGACAACATTGTTCTGAAGACCGCGCCCGATGGCACAATCGTCCGCCTAAGAGACGTCGGTCGCGCCGAGCTGGGAGCCGAAAACTACGACTCAGGATTACGTTTTAACGGCCATCCGGCCGTGGGCGTGGGAGTCACGCAGCTCTCCAACGCGAATGCCATCGCCGTGGATCGAGCAGCTATTGGCGAGCTCGAACGGTTGTCGAAGAGCTTTCCTCCCGGACTCAAGTTCAACGTTGCCTTCGACACCACTGATGTAGTCGCCGACTCGATCAAAGACGTGATCAGCACTCTGATCGAAGCGATTTTACTGGTTATCTTTGTCATCTTCCTGTTCCTGCAGGATTGGCGTTCGACCGTGATTCCGGCAGTCACGATTCCGGTTTCACTCGTCGGCACGTTCATCTTCGTCAAAGCGCTGGGATTCTCGATTAATACGCTCACGTTGTTCGGCATCACGCTTGCCACCGGACTGGTCGTTGACGATGCCATCGTCGTAATCGAGAATGTGCAGCGACATATATCAGAAGGTGTAACCGAGCCGCACCACGCCGCTTCCGTCGCAATGAGCGAAGTTGCCGGAGCTGTGGTCGCCACCTCACTCGTGCTCGTTTCCGTGTTCGTGCCGGTCGCGTTCTTCCCCGGAACCACCGGAATTATGTTCCGGCAGTTCGCACTCACGATCGCGTTTTCGGTCGCGATTTCTGCATTCAACGCACTAACGCTCACGCCCGCGCTATCGGCGTTGATGTTGGGACATCACACGGGAGAGTCAAACCGGGGGATCTTTGGTCTGTTCAATCGCGGTGTACACAAAACTACGCATGCTTATCGCGACACCCTGAAGCATCTTGTTCCCCTGAGGTGGATCGTGGTGCTCGTCTTCCTTGCCGGCCTCGCATTCACGTACTGGTTCTACCAGCGCGTGCCGCGGGGCTTTGTCCCACAAGAGGACCAGGGATATTTCATGATCCTGGTGCAATGTCCGCCAGGCGCTTCGATTGAGTACACCGAAAACATCGCTAAACAAATCGAACAAGTGTTGGGCCGGGAGAAAGACATCATCGGCACGTTTGCCGTCTCCGGATTCAGCTTCGCAGGTGCTGCGCCCAATCGCGGAATGGTATTCGGGACACTCGCGCCCATGTCGCAACGCAAAGGCGACGAACGCTCCGCAGAAGCGATCATCAGCCGTTTACGCGGACCATTGTTCGGAATTTCTGGCGCGATCGTTGTGCCATTTGCTCCGCCGTCAGTAAACGGCCTCGGCAATTTTGGTGGATTCCAGTACATCCTGCAGGACGAAGGTGGGCACACTCCCGAAGAGCTGGGCAAAGTCGCGTACAGCCTGATCGGAGCAGGGAATCAGCCTAACAGCGGGCTCACGGGACTGTTTACAAGCTACAGCGCGACCGATCCGCAGTTCCTGGTCAGCATCGATCGCGAGAAGGCCAAGAGCCTGGGTGTGTCCCTCTCGCAAATCACGAATACGCTGCAGGTGTACATGGCATCGGCGTACGTGAACGATTTCGACTTCAACAATCGCGCGTACCGCGTTTACGTTCAGGCCGATCAGCAGGCGCGCATGTCTCCGCAGTCGATGAAGCAGTTCTATGTTCGCTCCGACAAGGGCGGCATGGTACCGCTCGAAAATCTAGTCAACATCACGCAGACTACGACGCCGCCGGTCATAAGCCATTACAACCTGTTCCGTTCCGTAGAACTCGATGGCTCGGCAGCGCGTGGGCAAAGCTCCGGCCAGGCCATCCAGAAAATGCAGGAGCTATCGGCGAAGATCTTGCCGCACGGATACTCTTACGCGTGGACGGGACTCTCGCTCGAAGAGATCGAATCGGGCAGCCAGGTTGTGTTGCTGTTTGCTCTGGGTTTGTTGGTCGTGTACCTCACGCTGGCGGCACAGTATGAAAGCTGGTCTCTGCCCTTCATCGTGATCCTCGCGGTGCCGATGGCCATCCTCGGCGCCGTTTTGGCACAGTCGCTGCGTGGGTTGATCAACGACATCTATTGCCAGGTTGGGCTGGTGATGCTCATCGGCCTTTCCAGCAAGAACGCGATTTTGATCGTCGAATTCGCCGAGCAGTTGCGCGAACGTGGGCTCTCGATCACCGAAGCGGCGCTCGAAGCAGCCCGCATCCGCCTGCGACCGATCTTGATGACATCGCTGGCTTTTATGCTCGGCGTGCTGCCCCTTGTGCTGGCGAGCGGCGCCGGAAAAAACGGGCGACAGTCCGTCGGCACCACAGCATTCGGCGGAATGCTTGCGGCAACTACGCTCAACTTGTTGTTCATCCCGATTCTGTACGTGACGCTTAAGACTCTGCAGGAGCGTTGGGGAACTGGAACGCATCACCAGATTGAAGAACGCCCAGCAGAAGATGAGCGCATCGCCGTGTAGCTGCTGGCATCAAAAGGAGTAAGCGCAACCGACGTCAGTTCTGTTAAGACTTGTTAAATTCCTGGGCGCAGGTGGCTGACTGCTAACTTTTTCACCCCGAATTCCGTCTATCTAGACGAAGAGATTGCTGGAGGGTCAGGGGTGGCTCTCACGCGTTCTCCTCCCAGGCTCGGCAAGCTGGGTTCTTGCTGGCGCTTGGAGTTTCGCCCTCTCTAATCAAAATGTTCTCTCCACCCGTAGGCTTCCCGCCTACGGGCATTTTTTTGTGTATGGATGTGATATCGCCTGGACGTTACATATCCCGATGCCCCAAGTCCCGCGTTTTGTGCGGGACGAACGAAAGTAGCCCACCATGCAGCGAAGCGGAATGGTGGGATATCGGTGCTCACAATTCGGAGTCCCCGGCTTCCAGCGGACGAATGACAACTTTGGGTTATTCATCATTCCCACGTTGAAAGCCCGAGATTCTCAATCGTCCGGCTTAAAGCTGGACTCGATCCTTTCTTTCCTTTCACCTGCCATTCCGCTCCGCTGCACGGCGGGCTACTCTCATGCGTCCCGCCGATTGGCGGGACTTTTATATTCTGAGCGAATGAGCTCCAGGGCCACGGTGCTTGTGGACTACAGCAACTAAGAAACCGTTGTAGTCGTATCGAATTCGACCCGGCCCACAAGTTTTATTTTGCTTTTAATGCCAGAGTCAGTGGAGGAGTTAAGAAATTCTGCAGCCCGAAACGGGAGCGAGAGCGACGAGTGCTCCAGCGTATTCTGAAGGGCTTCAGAATTGGGGTGCGCGTTTGCGCATCTGCGCCGGAGGACGCTAAACAGGTGCATCGATATCGGCTTTTTCAATCAGCACTCATTCTTGTTCTCTTTTCTGTGCTCATTCCCGTCATGTGGGCCCAGCCGGGTCCTGGTTCTTCTAATCTGAGCCTTCCTGAACTGGAACGCGGATTCCGCAAACCTCCCGATGACGCGCGCATCATGGTGCGCTGGTGGTGGTTCGGCCCAGCAGTGGATAAGCAGGAGCTCGAGAGAGAAATGCTGCGCATGAAACAAGGCGGTATCGGTGGATTTGAGGTGCAGCCGGTCTATCCCCTCGCGCTGGACGATCCGAAGCATGGCTTCGAGAACCATCCTTACTTATCGGATGGGTTTCTGGACTCTTTGCGCTTCGCTGCAGAAAAAGCGAAAGAGCTTGGGTTGCGAATGGATCTCACTTTGGGCAGTGGCTGGCCCTACGGAGGGCCGGCGGTCCCAATCACGGAAGCCGCGAGTTCGCTGCGCGTTGTTCGTAACAAAACCAACGAACAATCCGCGAGCATTCCGGTGCCCAGCGTAACGGCGGGTGAGACCTTAATCGCTGCTTTCTTAGCCACGGCCGACAGTGGCGGATCAGAGCACAAGTATCAGCGACTCTCGGAAATGCATGACGGTGTAGTGATGCTCCCGCAACGGAGTAGTGCTGGAGAAGTTCTTTTCTTCATTTCGAGCCGCACGGGCATGCAGGTGAAGCGAGCGGCAGTCGGCGCGGAAGGATTCGTCGTCGATCACTACGATCGAACTGCCGTCGAACATTATCTGCAGCATGTTGGCGACCGGCTGATGCAGGCGTTTCCCGCTGATCGTCCATACGCGGTCTTCTGTGACAGCCTGGAGGTCTATGGTTCCGATTGGAGTCCGGACTTTCTGCAAGAGTTCCAAAAGCGGAGAGGCTACGACCTAGTTCCACATTTGCCCGAACTCGCAGAGGGCAGCGACGCCAAGAGCGGCGCAGTGCGCCGCGATTGGGGCAAGACTCTCACGGAACTCTTCGACGAGCGATTTGCTTCCACCGTGCATGAATGGGCGCAGAAAAATCACACGAAATTTCGCATGCAAGGGTACGGCATTCCTCCGGCAGAGCTATCGAGCAACTCGCTAGCGGATTTGCCTGAAGGAGAAGGAGCGCAATGGAAGGCGCTTTCGGCAACACGTTGGGCTTCTTCGGCCAGCCACATCTACGGCGTGCAGGTCACATCATCGGAAACGTGGACCTGGCTGCACTCGCCGGTTTTTCGCGCCACTCCGCTGGATATGAAGGCCGAAGCGGACCGGCATTTTCTTGAGGGCATAAACCAGTTCGTCGGTCATGGTTGGCCGTACACACCTGATGGCGTTGAATATCCGGGATGGCGCTTTTACGCTGCGGCCGTTTTCGATGAGAAGAATCCCTGGTGGATTGTTATGCCGGACATTACCGCCTATCTGCAGCGCGTGAGCTATTTATTGCGTCAAGGCGAGCCCGTCAACGATGTCGCTGTGTATCTGCCCAACGATGATGCGTGGGCGAGTTTTCGGCCTGGGCGTGTGAATCTTTTCCAGGCGTTGCAATCCCGAATCGGGACTGATGTTGTCGAAGGCATTCTTTCCAGCGGCCATGATTTCGACTTCTTCGATGATGACGCGCTGCAGCGCAAGGGAGGCATCGAGGGGAACGCGCTGGCTCTTGGTGCTAATCGATATCGAGTTGTGATTTTGCCCAACGTGGAAACGATCTCGCTTGACACCTATCGCAAGTTCGAAGATTTTGCGCGAGCCGGCGGAATTCTGGTTGCCACTCGCCGGCTTCCCTCAGCCGCACCGGGATTCCTCGCCAGCGATTCCCAAAATCCCGAGGTCCACGATATTAGTCAGCGTTTATTTCAATCCGCCAATTCTTCCGCCCATTTTGTTGCGGATGAGCAGAATCTGGCAGAGGCGCTCGCGAAGCTCACAAATCCGGACGTCTCATTTACTCCGTCGGACTCTGACATCGGTTTCGTTCATCGCCCCACGCCAGACGCGGACATCTACTTCATCGCGAACACGTCGAATCGACGGCAGGAGACAGAAGCGAGTTTTCTCGGCACCGCAGGAGTCGCGCAGCTTTGGGACGCCTTGAACGGGACAATCTCGAATCTAGACCGCGTTGATCGTCAGGGGAACAGGACAGCTATCAAACTTGATCTCGAGCCGTATGGTTCGCGAGTCGTTGTCCTGGCGCGGAACAGTTCATCGCAGCGAACTCGGAAGGCACGCCCCATCGTGACAAGCACGATTGATGTCAGCCATGACTGGCGCGTGAGCTTCGGAGACGGCGGTAGAAGCGAAACCATGCCGGATTTGCGCTCCTGGACCGATGATCCTGAAACGCGCTATTTCTCTGGAACAGCTATTTATGAAAAGACGATCACAGTTCCTGGATCTGCGCTCAGGAGCAGCACGGTGCAACTCGACTTCGGAGAAGGGAAGGCCTTGCCGGAACAGAAGTTGCACGCCGGTATGCAGGCGTGGCTGGATGGCCCGATCCGGGAAGCGGCAGTCGTCTATGTGAATGGCAAGCGAGCAGGATCCCTTTGGTGCCCGCCATACTCGCTCGAGGTCACTTCATTGCTGCGTGCAGGCGAGAATGACATTCGCGTTGAGGTCGCGAATCTTGCGTTCAACTACATGGCCGGGCATGCCTTGCCCGATTATCGGCTGTTGAATTTGCGGTATGGCGTCCGCTTTGAAGCGCAAGACATGGACAAGGTGCAGCCGATTCCAGCAGGGATTTTGGGCCCCATCAGGCTGCTCATCTCGCGGCCGAAATAATCAGCGCGAGTGGTTGGTGCTCTAGTTTGGCTTGCACACCTGCACGTCTTCGTCGCGGATGAAGAAGTGAGCCGAGCATTTTTCTGAACCGCAGATTACCGGAGTGATGCCCGCCATCTGACGACGAGTAATCAGGCCCAGGGTGCCGCACTCGGGGCAGGCGAGGACGGCCCAATATGGGTCTTCGTTCTTTCCGACTTCTCCGGCGTTCTCCAGCACGAAGACCGTGCCGGGCTGCATCTGCTCCGGTATCCACTCCGTCAGGATGTTTAGCTCAGCTACCATGGTCACCTCCGACCTGGGTTGTTTCCTAAACTGCGGATGTTCATCGTGCGAACGGTTAAGCGCTGCGCCGCAGCCGCAATCGCCGGTTGTCATCGTTGTGATTGCGTTCTTCTTTTCCGTGCAGCCGCCGCAAGGCACGGCGTTTGTGAACCTCGACCTGCACTTCCTCCACCGCGTCCGTAAGGCAGATGGCGAGCAGCGGTTGGCGCGAGTTCTTCAACAGATCGACGATTTGCCGCTCTGAGTTTTCGAGGTAAATGCGTTTGCCATCGGTGAGCAGGTGATATTCGCTGCCCGAGGTCACCGTCTCGATCAGTCTCTTTCCCAGCTCACGCTGCAAATAACGCATCACCTGGCGCACGCGCTGAAGCGAGAATCCCTTGCGGCGCAGCTCGCAAATGACCGCGACTTCCGCGAGGTCGTCGAGGCTATAAACGCGATTGCGTCCACTGCGCTGCGGGACGACGATTTTGCGCTCGTCCCACCACTGCAACTGCCGCGCGGTGATTCCGGTAAGTTGAATGACGTCCGCCGAACTAAAGCTTTGAGCCGAAGTACTCTCCGCCTGCTCGCTACCGTTCTGTTTTTTCTGCGATTTCATACCAACACGCTTCAAACATCTCGTAATTGAAATGTTTGAAACAAAATACACCCTCATTGTTGTATGTCAAGCGAGAAGAGTTGACGCGGTAGATGCGGGCCAAGGTTCGGCGGAAGCCGTCAGGTACTATGAACGTCGACGAACTGAGATCCGCATCGCTCGTGCCCATTCTTTTCGATCATCATTCTCTTGCCGCGTACCTCATCTTTTTTGCCAGCTACACGGTTTTCGCCGTAGGCAGGTTTCCCGGAACTCATATCGACCGTCCGGCGGCTGCGGTGATCGGCGCGGCGATGATGTTTGCCTTTCGCGTGCTCGGTCCGGAACAGGGGCTGCGCAGCATCGATTACGCAACCATCGTTCTTCTGTTCGCAATGATGGTTGTGGTTGCTGGGCTGCATCTTGCGGGCTTCTTCGAATGGATCACCGACATCTTCATCGTGCACGTGCGCGTCGCATGGCTTCTGCCGGTCGTGATCTTCACGAGCGGAGTTTTGTCCGCGTTTCTAGTGAACGACATCGTCTGCTTACTCATGGCGCCGCTGGTGATGCGCATCAGCCGCCAGTTCGGGCGTTGCGCCACGCCTTATCTTCTGGCTCTTGCAACGGCATCGAACATCGGAAGCACGGCGACGATTACGGGCAATCCGCAGAACATCCTGATCGGTTCGGTTTCGCGCATTCCCTATCTGGACTTCCTCGCGCATTTGGGGCCCGTCGCTGTGATCGGTCTCTTTCTGGACTGGGGGATTCTGCATTTCATCTATTTCCGTTCAGAGAAAATCGTTCCTTCGTCTCCGGCGACTGAGGAACTGTTTGTCCGTCCCGAATCGCATCTGATGTTTCCCGTTGTGATCACAATCGCTGTGCTGGCTGGTTTTCTGGCTGGACTCCCGCCTGCATTGGTGGCGGCTGTCGGCGCGGCGATCATCCTCATGCATCCGCGCTATCCGTCGAAGCACGTGTATGAGGAAGTGGACTGGTCGCTGCTCGTCTTCTTTATTGGGCTGTTTCTCATAGTGGGAGGGGCGGAGCAGTCCGGCATTGCACGCGAGCTTCTGTCCGCCGCCGAGCGATTCAATCTGCAAAATCTCTGGATCTTCAGCGGAGCTGTGGTTTTTCTCTCTAACATCGTGAGCAACGTTCCCGCTGTGATGTTGCTGAAGGATCTGCTTCCGCATTTTGCCGACGCGCATCATTTCTGGCTGTTGCTGGCAATGACCAGCACGCTGGCCGGCAATCTGACCATCACCGGTTCGGTCGCCAACATCATCGTTGTGGAAAAAGCACGCGAGGAGTCGCCGGTAGGTTTTGGAGAATATCTGAAAGCTGGAATCCCCGTGACGATTGCTACAGTAGCTGTCGGGGTGATTTGGCTGTCATATTTCTGATTCTCAACAGGAACCGCCGCCGACGAAGTGCACGATCTCCAGTCGGTCGCCTTCGCGGAGAGGAGTTTCGGCCCAACGGTTGCGAACCGCGATTGCGCGATTGAGCTCGACGGCGACTCGGTCGCCTTTGAGCTGCAACTGTTCGATGAACTGCGCCAGGGAAGCGCCGTCAGGACACTCCTTCGGCTGGCCATTGACGATCACGGTCATAACAGCAGTGTAGCCGAAAGAAAAAAAGGCCTCCGAGATTCGGAGGCCGGGGGAATCTCCATTTAGAACGAGAATTGAACCTGCAGATCGACTCTGCGGTTGGAAGCCTGTGAGCCAAAGGGTCCACCGGCCACAGCGATTGATTCGCCAAAGCTCGAGTTTCCAGTGAACGCTTGCTTGCTCAGCACGCCGACCGGTGGCGCCAGATTCTGATGGTTAAAGAGATTTCTAGCGCCTACGCTGAAGGTTAGGTTATAGCGATGGTCAGAACGACCTCCGCCGAACATGCCGCCCATGCCTCCTCCTCCGAAGCCGCCAAAGCCGCCGTGATCGTGCCCCCGGCCGCCGCCTCCGCGTCCTCCGGTTGTTCCTTCCATTACGGGACCAAGTCCAATGGTCTTGCTTACGCGCAGGTTCACCGAGACATTCGCCGGACCTTGTCCGAAGTTAATGGGTATCGGGCTATAGGCTTGTCCCGGACTGGGAATAAAGAAGCAGAAAGGGTTTGTCGTCGACAGCACGGTGCATTCCGACGATCCCACCGCGAGACCAGGACGCGCATTGAATACCGAGGTGCCCAGGATATCTTGAGGAATGGTGATGTTGTACGGCTGGCCCGAATGGGCGAAGACGAATGGGCTCAGCCGCAATCCGAACGGCGCCGCGAACGTGCCGCCAAGGAAGAGCCGGTGCCGGGTGTCGAAGCCCGCGCGGCCGTAATCGGCCCTTGGATCATATGGGTCAGTCGGGAAACTGCCGGCCCCCGAAGTATCGCTATTCGCGTAGCTCAGCGAGTAAAAGCCAAAAATGGAGAGATTCGGGCCCACTCGCATGTTCACGTTCGTCATGAGCTGGTTCTGCTTGAAGATACCCTCGGATTGATATTCGTAGATCCGTCCTGCGGTGCAACCGAGCGGGCACACCGGATTCGCCGGAAACGTTCCCGGCAGCGGCGAATTGATGTTGTTAGTAAACAGTTGGTGAAGTCCGCGGGCGTTCAGGTAAGTAAGCGAGAGCTTCGTAGATTTTGTAAGTTGATGTTCGATTCCAACTGCCGTTTGCAGAATGTAGGGAGCGCGCAGGTTTGGATCGATCCGATAGACGTTCGAAGGCAC
>Ga0070741_10004914_pt1 | contig 30559 bp, 23 predicted proteins | sample Coa_R1_4_FD_66440 | JGI IMG/M metagenome (GOLD analysis project Ga0070741, IMG submission 66440) | Surface soil microbial communities from Centralia Pennsylvania, which are recovering from an underground coalmine fire - Coalmine... | ecosystem: Environmental > Terrestrial > Soil > Unclassified ... | reverse complement strand
CGGGTCAGATTCGCCCGCAACCGCGCATCCTTCGTCGAAACCCGCGCCGCCTCCGGAAACGAAGGCATACCCACGAACGTGCCGCTCATTGCCCCGATCCAGATCTGGTGCTGGCCAGAATCTCGGCCAGGTGAATGGTTGTCAGCTGCTCGCCTCCGCGCCGTGCGAGGCCGCCCAAGTGCATCAGGCACGAGTTGTCCACCGCGGTGAGGAACTGCGCACCGGCCTCCACCGCGCGGGCAAGCTTGTCCCGGCCCATAGCCGTCGAGACATCAGGGTTCTTCACCGCGAACGTTCCGCCGAAACCGCAGCACTCGTCCGCTCCGGGCAGCTCGGCGAGTTCGAGCCCTTCGACCGCGCGCAGCAGCCGTAGCGGCCGCTCGCCGAGGCCCAGCAGCCGACTCGAATGGCACGTCGGGTGGTAGACCACGCGGTGCGGGAAGTAGGCGCCGACGTCCTCGACGCGCAGCACATCGGTCAGGAACGCGGTCAGCTCGTAGACCGGAGGCGTTCCGCCGACCGCCAGCGCAGCCAGCTCGGGATGGACGTGCTCGACGAACGCCGCGCACGAACCCGAGGGCGCGACCACGGCGTCGTATCCCGCGAAGTCGCGGGCGAACTTCTCCGCCAGCGGCCGCGCCTCGTCCGGATAGCCGGTGTTGTAGTGCATCTGACCGCAGCAGGTCTGCGCCGCCGGGAACTCCACCTCGACGCCGAGGCGTTCGAGCAGCGTGACCGCCGCGATCCCCGCCTGCGGGAACGCCAGGTCGTTGACGCAGGTGACGAACAGGGCTACCCGCATGAGGGCTCGAATCGGCGTAGCGGCTGCGTGCGCGCGATCAACGAGCGCAGATCCGCCAGGTCGCCCTCGATCGCTCCCGCCGCCCGCGCCTGTATCAGCAGGTTGCCGATCGCGGCGGCCTCGACCGGACCGGCCAGCACCGGCAGCCCGACCGCGTCCGCCGTCAACTGGCAGAGCAGCTCGTTGAGCGCACCGCCGCCGACAATGTGCACGACGTCGATCCGCTTCCCGGACAGCTGCGCCGCTTCGGTCAACGACGTGCGGTATGCCTCGGCGAGCGAGTCAAGGATGCAGCGCACGATCTCCGCGTGGTCGCGCGGGACGGGCTGCTCAGAGCGCTGGCAGGCGGCGACGATCCGCTCCGGCATGCCGCCGGGGGCGAGGAACACCGGGTCGCTCGCATCGATCAGGCTACGGCGCGCGGGAACGTGCGCGGCCGCGCCGAGAAGTGCGGGCAGGTCGCCCGCGCGCCCCCACTCGCGCAGGCACTCCTGCAAGAGCCACAACCCCATGACGTTGCGCAGGTAGCGCACCGTGCCGTCGACGCCGATCTCGTTGGTGAAGTTCGCGGCGCGCGACTGCTCGGTCCGGATCGGCGCGTTCAGCTCGACGCCCACCAGCGACCACGTGCCCGAGGAGATGTAGCCGAAGTTCCCGCCCTCTGCGGGCACGGCGGCGACCGCCGAGGCGGTGTCGTGCGAGCCCACCGTGAACACGGGCGCTGCGAAATCCGCCGCCACACCGGCCGGTTCGCCCGGGCCGCGCAGCGGCGCGAACAGGCCGCAGTCGAGGCGGAGTGCCTCGAAGATCTCGCGGGACCAGCGGCGCGTGTCGGTGTCGAACAGCCCCGTGGTCGACGCATTGGTGACCTCGGTCCCGGCGACACCGGTCAGCCTCCAGGACAGCAGATCCGGGACCATCAGGATGCGCGCGGCCGCCTTGAGCTCCGCGGTCTGCTGCGCCGCGTAAAGCTGGTGAACGGTGTTGAACGGCTGGTTCTGAATCCCGGTCAGCTCGTACATGCGTCGCGCCGATATCAGCTTGAAGACTTGATCAGGCACGCCGTCGGTGCGGCCGTCCCGATAGTGCACCGGATCGTCGATCAAGCGGCCGTCCGTGTCGAGCAGGCCGTAGTCCACGGCCCACGAGTCGATCCCGATCCCGTCGACCGGCCCGGCGAGCCGCAGGCCCTCGCGAGCCCCGCGTTCAAGCGCCGCGAAGTCCCAGCGCAGCGCCTCGCGGACAAACCGCGGCTCGTTGCGGAAGCGATGCACCTCGACCACGTCGAGCCGATCAGGTCCGACGGCGCCCCGGATCACCCGCCCGCTGGAGGCGCCGAGGTCGATCGCGGCGAAGCTCTTCACGTCACCGCTCTTCGCTCCGCCGCTGTCCGTGCTCTGGCTCATCGCAGGAAGGCGGCGGCGACGCCGGCGTCGACGGGGACGTGCAGCCCGGTCGTGTGGCTCAGATCGCCGCCGGTCAGGGCGAAGACGGCATTGGCCACGTGCTCGGGCAGCACCTCGCGCTTGAGCAGGGTGCGCTGGGCGTAGTACTCGCCGAGCTTCTCTTCCGGCACGCCGTAGACCGCGGCCCGCTTGGCGCCCCAGCCGCCGGCGAAGATCCCCGAGCCGCGCACCACGCCGTCCGGGTTGACGCCGTTGACGCGGATGCCGTGCTCGCCGAGCTCGGCAGCCAGCAGCCTGACTTGATGCGCCTGGTCGGCCTTGGTGGCCGAGTAGGCGATGTTGTTCGGCCCGGCGAACACCGCGTTCTTCGAGGCGATGTACACGATGTCGCCGCCGAGCCCCTGCCCGACCATGACGCGCGCGGCCTCGCGGGAGACGAGGAACGAGCCGCGCGCCATGATGTCGTGCTGCAGATCCCAGTCGCGGGCGGTGGTCTCCAGCAACGGCTTGGAGACCGAGATGCCCGCGTTGTTCACGACCAGGTCGACGCCGCCGAAGGCGAGGGCCGCGGCCTGGAAGGCGGCGGCGATCTGCTGCTCGTCGGTGACGTCCGCGGACACCGCGACGGCGCGGTCCGCTCCACCCAGCTCTTCGGCCACGGTCGCTGCGCTTTCGGCGTTGAGGTCCGCGACGACGACGCAAGCGCCCTCAGCGGCCAGCCGGCGCGCGATCGCCCTGCCGATCCCGGAACCGGCCCCGGTGACCAGCGCGATGCGTCCGGCGAGGGGCTTGGGCTTCGGCATCCGCCGAAGCTTGGCCTCCTCCAGCGCCCAGTACTCGATCCGGAACTTCTCCGACTCCGGGATCGGGGCGTAGCAGGACACGGACTCTGCGCCGCGCATCACGTTGATCGCGTTGACGTAGAACTCGCCGGCCACCCGCGCGGTCTGCTTGTCCTTGCCGAAGGAGAACATGCCGACGCCGGGCACCAGCACGATCGCCGGATCCGCGCCGCGCATCGCCGGGCTGTCCGGCGCGGCGTGCCTCGCGTAGTAGGCGGCGTAGTCCTCGCGGTAGGCGGCGTGCAGTTCCTTCAGCCGCGCTATCGTCTCGTCCAACGGGACAGTCGGCGGCAGGTCGAGCACGAGCGGCCGGACCTTGGTGCGCAGGAAGTGGTCCGGGCACGAGGTGCCCAGCGCGGCCAGGCGCGGATGCTCGGCGCGCGCGAGGAAGTCGAGCACCACCTCGCTGTCGGTGTAGTGGCCGACCTGCCGGTGATCACTCGAAGCCAGGCCCCTGATAACTGGTGCGAGCGCGGCGGCGCGCTCGTGGCGCTCGGCCTCGGCCAGCGGTTCGAAGCCCGCGACGATCGGGCCGAAAGGCTCGGGATTGCCGCGCTCCTCCAAGAAGCTTTGCGCGGTGCGGATGATGTGCAGCGAGTTGGCCTCGCACTGCTCGCTGGTCTCGCCCCAGGCGGTGATGCCGTGACCGCCGAGGACGCAGCCGATCGCGTCCGGGTTCTGCCGCTTGATCGCGGCGATGTCCAGGCCGAGCTGGAAGCCGGGGCGCCGCCAGGGCACCCACACGACCGTCTCGCCGAAGCACTCCGCGGTCAGCTTCTCGCCGTCGGCGGCGGTCGCCAGCGCGATCCCGGAGTCGGGATGCAGGTGGTCCACGTGCGGGGCGTCCACGAGGGCGTGCATCGCGGTGTCGATCGACGGAGCCGCACCGCCCTTGCCGTGCAGGCAGTAGTCGAACGCCGCGACCATCTCGTCTTCGTGCTCGACGCCCGGATAGACGTCGACGAGCGCGCGCACCCGGTCCAGCCGCAGCACCGCCAGCCCGGCCCTGGTCAGGGTGCCCAGGTCGCCGCCGGAGCCCTTGACCCACAGCAGTTCGGTGTCCGCGCAGGTCACCGGGTCGGTCGCGGTGCCCTTCGCCGAGGTGTTGCCGCCGGCGTAGTTCGTGTTGCGCGGATCAGAACCCAGACGGTTAGACCGCTCCAACAACTGCCGCACGACATTCGCGCCATTGTCGCTCATGCTCCCCACCCCGCCTGCGTACCGCCGACGCGCTGCTCGACGATCTGCTCCCGCCAGCCCGAAGCCCGGTAGGCCGCGACCGGAGCCGGATCGAGCCCTTGCTCCTCGCGCAGCTCAGCCAGCAGCGGGCGCACATCCGTGTTGTACGCGTCCATCAGCACCTCATAGGCGCCCAGCACGTCGCCCGCCTGCTGCGCCGTCCGCAGCGCGTCCAAGTCCACCAGCAGCGCCTTGGCTACCGCCTCCTGCACGTTCATCACCGAGCGGATCACCGCCGGGATCTTCTCCTCGATGTTGTGGCACTGATCGAGCATGAACGCCACGTTCGCGTCCGGCTCCAGCCCGCCGCCGCGCACCACCTCGTGCACGATCCGGAACAGCTGGAACGGATCCGCGGCGCCGGCCATCAGGTCGTCGTCGGCGTAGAAGCGGGAGTTCAGATCGAACGCGCCCAGCTTCCGCTCGCGCAGCAGGAACGCCACGATGAACTCGATGTTGGTGCCCGGCGCGTGGTGCCCGGTGTCCACGACCACTGATGCCTTCTCGCCCAGCTTGAGCGTGTGGGCGTAGGCAGTTCCCCAGTCCGGCACGTCGGTGTGGTAGAACGCCGGCTCGAACAGCTTGTACTCCAGCACCATCCGCTGCCCGTCGCCAAGCCGCTCATACACGGCGGTCAGGGCCTCGAACAGCCGGTCCTGACGCGCCGCCACGTCATCTTGACCCGGATAGTTCGTGCCGTCCGCGAACCACAGCTTGAGCGCGCGGGAGCCGGTGGCGTCCATCACGTCCACACAGTCCAGCAGGTGTTGCAGGGCCTTGCGGCGCACCTTCGGGTCCGGATGGCAGACGCTGCCGAGCTTGTAGTCCTCGTCCTGGAAGGTGTTCGAGTTGATCATCCCGATGCGCAGGCCCAGCGAGGCGGCGTGATCGGCGAGCTTGCCGTAGTCCTCAACCCGGTCCCACGGGATGTGCAGCGACACGGTCGGCGCGGCCCCGGTGTACCGGTGCACCTGCGCCGCGTCCGCGAGCTTCTCGAACGGATCGCGCGGCACCCCCGGCTGCGGAAAGACCCGGAAGCGGGTCCCCGAGTTGCCGAACGCCCACGACGGCAGCTCGATTTGCAGCGCGGCAAGCCGCGCCTTGACCGTAGACCGGTCACCCATCACCGTCACCCTGCCCTGTCGCCGAAAGCCGCCCGGTGCGCGTCGGGGGTCGCGAAGGCCGCGAACGCGCCGCGCTTGCATGAATCGTTTCAGTGACGCAACCTAGATCCAGTTCCCGGGGCTGTCAAGGAGCGGCGGGCCCAGCACGGGAGCTCTTTCCTTTTGACCCTTTCAAAGGGCCGGTCCGGCCCGGGCCCGGCCCTACCATGTGAGCGGACGCGAACCGCTGGACGCCGGTCCGCGCACACGAGCTGGACGACCTGGACGACTGGTGAGGAGCTGCCTTGGCGCGCATGGTGGGCATCAAGGACGTCGCGCGGCAGGCCGGCGTGTCGGTCGGCACGGTCTCCAATGTAATTAACAGGCCCGACTTGGTTTCGGAGCAGACCCGGACCCGAGTCCAGGCGGCTATCGATCTGCTCGGCTTCGTGCGCAGCGAGTCGGCGAGGCAGCTGCGGGCCGGGCGCAGCCGGATTGTGGCGATGCTCGTGCTGGACATGGCCAACCCGTTCTTCGTGCAGGTGGCCAGGGGCGCCGAGCGCGAGGCGCGGGCCTCGGGCCTCGGGGTGATGCTGTGCAACAGCGCGCAGGACCCGTCCGAGGAGGCCGAGTACCTGTCCCTGTTCGCCGAGCAGCGGGTGCGCGGCGTGCTCGTCACCCCGGCCGACCCGACCGGGGCGAACCTCGCCGCCTTCCGCCGCCGCGAGATCCCGTTCGTGCTGGTGGACCGCTCCGCGCCGGTGGGGGAGTGCTGCTCGGTCTCGGTGGACGACGTGGCAGGCGGCTACCTCGCGGCCGATCACCTGCTCGACAAGGGGCACACCGCGCTGACCTACGTGAGCGGGCCGATGCACCTCGCGCAGTGCCGGGACCGGCGCACCGGGGCGCTGGCGGCACTGAAGGACCGCGAGCTGCCCGAGGACGCGCTCACGCACATAGAGGTCCCGAGGCTCGACGTCGAAGCCGGCCGCGAGGCGGGAGCGCGGCTGCTCGCCCTCTCCCGCCGCCCGACCGCCGTGTTCTGCGCGAACGACCTGCTCGCCTTTGGCGTACTTCAGGCGCTCTACGCCGCGGGCATCGCCGTACCTGAGGACGTCGCTCTCGTCGGGTACGACGACATCGAGTTCGCCGCGGCCGCTGCGGTACCGCTGACATCGGTGCGTCAGCCGGCCGTGGAGATGGGGCGCACCGCTGCGACGCTGCTGCTCGAGGAGACCGGCGACGACGCCGACGCGCATATTCACCAGCGCGTCGTCCTCCAACCCGAGCTGGTCGCGCGCGAGTCCACCGGGCACCCCTCGCGTCCGTGAGCCGATCGTCCGGTGGGCTGCCGGGCGGCTGGTCTATACGCCGACCTGCGCTGACCCGCCCGTGATCGCATCGTGACCAACTGGGCCGCGCCCATCCCTTGACGGGCCCGCGAACCCGGTCTTACGTTGCTCGCACGTTGAATGAAACGTTTAAAGGCCGGAAACCCGCGGCCCGTCGCGCTCCAAGCGCCCAGGTGGAGATACGAGTGAACGATTCAACCGAGGTGGGCCACAACGCGGCCGGCCCCGAGGCGGTGAACCCGGAAGCGGCGGCCGCTGTGCCGCCGGGCTCCGGTCCGGCCGCGGCGGCGACCGCGCCGATCCTCGCGCTCGACGCGGTGAGCGTGTCGTTCGGCGCCGTGCGCGCGCTGCGGTCGGTCTCGCTGGCTCTGGCCCCCGGCTCCGTGCACGCGCTGGCCGGCGAGAACGGAGCCGGCAAGTCGACCCTGGTGAAGGTGCTCGCCGGCGTGCTGCGCCCGGACGGCGGCCGGGTCCTCGTGGACGGCGAGCCGACCGTCTTTCACGGCCCCGCCGACGCGCGCGGCGCCGGGATCGCGGTGATCTACCAGGAGCCGACCGTCTTCCCGCACCTGTCGATCGCCGAGAACATCTACATGGGCCGCCAGCCGCGCGCCTCGCTGCGCGGCCTGGGACTCGGCCGGATCGACCGGACCAAGGTGCGCCGGTGGACCGCGGACCTGTTCGCCCGCCTCGGCGTCGCGCTCGACCCCGACCAGCCGGCCCGCGGCCTTTCCATCGCGGACCAGCAGATGGTGGAGATCGCCAAGGCGCTCTCCTTCGACGCCCGCGTGCTGATCATGGACGAGCCGACCGCCGCGCTCACCCCGGCCGAGGTGGACCGGCTCTTCGCGGTGGCCAGGGCGCTCAAGGCGCAGGGCGCCGCGATCCTGTTCATCTCGCACCGGCTCGACGAGATCTTCGACCTGTGCGACACGGTGACCACGCTGCGCGACGGCGGCTGGATCGCCACCGAGCCGGTCGCCGGCCTCGGCGCGGACGACCTGGTGCGGCGCATGGTCGGCCGCGACCTGGACTCGCTCTACCCCAAGCAGGACGCGCAGATCGGCGAGGTCGCCCTCGACGTGCGCCGGCTGACCCGCGAGGGCGTGTTCACCGACGTCTCCTTCCAGGTGCGCCGCGGCGAGATCGTCGCGCTGGCCGGGCTGGTCGGCGCCGGACGCACCGAGGTCGCCCGCGCCGTCTTCGGCATCGACCGCTGGGACGCGGGCAGCGTGCAGGTCGACGGCCGGACCCTGCGCCCCGGGTCTCCCTCCGCCGCCATGTCCGCCGGGCTGGCGCTGGTGCCCGAGGACCGGCGCGCGCAGGGCCTGGTGATGATGCACTCCATCGAGCGCAACAGCACGCTGACAGGCGTGCGCGGGCTCACCCGCGGCGGACTGGTCAGCCGCGCCGCCGAACGCAGCCGCGCCGCGGACTGGGCCGCCCGGCTGGAGCTGAAGTACGGCCGCCTTTCCGATGCGGTCGCCACCCTCTCCGGCGGCAACCAGCAGAAGGTCGTGCTCGGCAAGTGGCTGTCCACCGCGCCGAAGGTGCTGATCGTGGACGAGCCGACCCGCGGCATCGACGTGGGCACCAAGGCGCAGGTGCACCGGCTGCTCTCGCAGCTGGCCGCGGACGGGGTCGCGGTGCTGATGATCTCCTCCGACCTGCCCGAGGTGCTCGGCATGGCCGATCGGATCCTGGTGATGCACGAAGGTCGCCTCGCCGCCGAACTGCCGCGCGAGGGCACCACAGAGGAGGCCGTGCTGGCCGCCGCCACCGGCGCCAGGGCCGCCTCCGAGCCCGCCGCGGGCCGGGGACCGGCGGGGGTGGCGCGGTGAGCTCGACCTCCGCGACCCCCAGGACCTCGCCGACGCTGGCCGCGTCGGAAGGAACCGCCCCCGCTCCTGCGGCCGACACCGCGCCGCGCCGCCTGGTCGCCTTCATCGGCCGCGCCCGCCAGGCCGCGATCCTCGTCGTGCTGGTGCTGTTGCTGCTGGCCACCGAGCTGGACAACCACCGCTTCCTCAGCAGCCAGGGAATCAAGGACCTGCTGCTCGACGCGGCGATCCTGATGCTGGTCGCGGTCGGCCAGGCGGTCGTGGTCATCACCCGCAACGTGGACCTGTCCGTCGGCTCTGTGCTCGGCATCAGCGCCTTCGCCGCCGCAGACCTGCTGGCCGGCGGCGCGAACCCGGTCTGGGCGGTGGCCGCCGCGATCCTGCTCGGCGCGGGCTTCGGCCTGGTCAACGGCCTGCTGGTCAGCTTCGGCCAGGTGCCGGCGCTCGTCGTCACCCTCGGCATGCTCTACGTTGTGCGCGGCCTGGACTCCATCTGGGTCGGCCCGCGCGAGATCACCTCGCAGAGCCTGCCCGCCGGCTACACCGACTTCGGGCACGGCGGCCTCGGCCCGATCCCGTACCTGGCGCTCATCGCCGTCGCGGCGACCGTCGCCGTCGGCTACTACCTGGCCCGCTACCGCTCCGGCCGCGAGTTCTACGCGATCGGCTCGAACGCGCAGGCCGCGCGCCTGGCCGGAATCGGGCTGCGCAAGCGCGTCGTCGCAGCGTACATATTCGCCGGGGCGCTGGCCGGCCTGGCCGGAGCGCTGTACGTCGCCCGCTTCGCGTATGTCGACGCGACCACCGGCGGCGGCTACGAACTGACCGTGATCAGCGCGGTCGTGGTCGGCGGCGTCGCGATGACCGGGGGAGTGGGCAGCGTGTACGGCGCGGCCCTCGGCGCCCTGCTGCTGACCTCGATCAACAGCGTGCTGCCGGCGCTGAATGTCAGCTCGGTCTGGGAGGAGGCGATCGACGGCTTCCTGCTCCTGGTCGCCATCGCCGTCGACCGGATCGTGGCGGGGCGCGTCACCAGCGCGCTGCGCGAGAGGAGCCCGCATCATGGCTGACCGTGGACTGTCCGCTACGGCCGCAGGACCCGGCCTTGAGCTGCGCAGGCGCGCCCTGCACCCGCGCTGGGACGTCGCCGTGGCCGCGCTGCTGGTGCTGCTCGTGGCCTACGGCCTCGGCACCGAGAGCACCTTCGGCAACACCCTGAACATCTCCTTCCTGCTCGGCAACACCACCACCATCGCGATCGTCGCCCTGCCCATGACGCTGCTGGTCGCCGCCGGGGAGGTGGACCTGTCCGTCGGGTCGATGGCGGGCCTGTCCGGGGCGCTGATGGGCGCGCTGTGGAACGCGAACTGGCCGATCCAGCTGATCATCCCGGTGTGCCTGTTGGTCGGCCTGGCCGGCGGCCTGCTCAACGGGCTGCTGGTCACCCGGCTCGGCCTGCCCTCGCTCGCGGTCACGATCGGCACCCTGGCCCTCTTCCGCGGCGTCGCGCAGATCGTGCTCGGCGCGAACGCCGTCTCCGACTTCCCGCAGAACTACCTGGACTTCGGCACCGGACGCATCGGCGGCACCGCGATCCCGAACATCTTCGTGCTCTACCTCGTGCTGCTGGCGGTCGCCGCGATCGTGCTGCACGCCACGCCGTTCGGCCGCAGGCTGTTCGCGATCGGCGCCAACCCCGAGGCGGCGTTCTTCGCCGGAGTGCGGGTCAAGCGCACCAAGCTGATCATGTTCGCCGTCACCGGGCTGGTCTCCGGCGGCGCCGGGGTGATCTGGGCGCTGCACTACACCAGCGCCCGCTACGACAACGCCACCGGCCTCGAACTGTCCGTGATCGCCGCGGTGCTGCTCGGCGGCATCGACTTCGACGGCGGGCGCGGCACGATCGGCGGCGCGGTAGCCGGGGTGTTCCTGCTGGGCACCGTGCAGAACCTGCTGAGCCTCAAGAGCGTCTCGGCCGATTCGCAGACCATCGTCACCGGCCTGCTGCTGATCGCCTCGGTGCTCGGGCCGCGCGCCGGGCGCCAGATCTCCGAGGCGTTCCGCCGACGACGGGCCCGAACGCCCGCGGCCGACGTGTCCTGAACCCCGGCGCTTCCTGAGCTCTGGCGGTCTCAACCCCGGCGCTCGCTGAGCCCCCTTCTGTCCTCCACCGCTCGAATCCACATCACCGCACCGCAGTTCTCAACGACGAGAGGTACCCCCATGTCAGTTTCCACCCGCCTGATGGCGGCCGCTTCTGGCGCCGCGGTCGCGGCCCTGCTGCTGAGCGCGTGCAGCGGCACCACCAAGAGCGGCAATGCGGCGGCCAACAGCGCGGCGCCGGCCGGGACCGCGAACGCGAACGCCAACGCGGCAAGCAAGACCGGCCTGACCGTCGCCTACCTGCCCAAGCAGGTCAACAACCCGTACTTCACCATCTCCGACACGGGCGGCCAGAAGGTGCTGCAGGGCCTCGGCGAGACCTACAAGGAGGTCGGCACCACCAGCGCCACCGACACCGCCGGGCAGGCCAACTACGTCAACACGCTCATTCAGCAGCAGGTCAACGCGATCGTGGTCTCGGCGCAGGACCAGAACGCGCTGTGCACCAACCTCAAGCAGGCCATGAGCGACAAGATCTCCGTGGTCACCTACGACTCGGACACCAACGCCGACTGCCGCAACCTGTTCATCAGCCAGGCCAGCTCAGAGGCGCTCGGCCGCACCGAGGTGGACCTGCTGGCCGGCCAGATCGGCGGCTCCGGCCAGATCGCGATCCTGTCCGCGGCGCAGACCGCGACGAACCAGAACGCGTGGATCGGCTTCATGCAGGACGAGCTGAAGGCGAAGTACCCGAACATCCAGCTGGTCAAGATCGCCTACGGCAACGACGACGCGCAGACCTCGTACCAGCAGACCCAGGGCCTGCTGCAGTCCTACCCGAACCTCAAGGGCATCATCTCGCCGACCACGGTAGGCATCCTGGCCGCGGCGCAGTACCTCGACGGTTCGTCCTACAAGGGCAAGGTCAAGCTGACCGGCCTCGGCACGCCGAACCAGCTGCGCAAGTACGTCAAGGACGGCACGATCACCGCCTTCGAGCTGTGGGACCCGGCCAAGCTCGGCGCGCTGGCCGCCTACGCCGCCGTCGCGCTGCAGTCCGGCCAGATCACCGGCGCGCAGGGGCAGACCTTCAAGGCCGGCGACATGGGCCAGTACACCGTCGGCGCCGGCGGCGTGGTCACCCTCGGCGACCCGACCGTGTTCAACGCCGCGAACATCGACCAGTACAACTTCTGAGTTCGCAGGCTGACTCGAAGACTGAGAACGCTGATCCGGGCCGGCGGCCGGGCGCCCTATCGCGCTCGGCCGCCGGTGGTTGAAGATCAGCCGGTGAGCGTGCAGCTGATGGACGGTACTGCGTTGGTGCCGTTCCAGCTCGCGAGGAAGCCGAAGGACGTGTTCGCGCCGGGCGCGAGGCTGCCGTTGTAGGCGGCGTTGTGCGCGGTGACGACGGCGCCGCTTTGGGTCAGTGTGGTGTTCCAGGATTGGGTGACCTGCTGCCCGTCGGCGAAGGTGAGCGTCACCGTCCAGGCCGAGGAGGCGGCGGTCGAGCTGTTGGTCACCGTGACAGAGCCCTGGAAGCCGCCGCTCCACTGGGAGGTGATCTGGTAGGCCGCGGTGCACCCTGAATTCGACGGCGGCGTCGATGCGGACGGCGAAGTCGACGGCGACGCGGTGGGAGTCGGGGAGGCGCTGGGCGTGGGCGGCGGCGGGATGATGCCGCTGAGGACTTGGGCGAGCGGCGGGTACCAGCGGGCGGCCATCTTCGCGAATCCGGCGTCGTTGGGGTGCACGCCGTCGCCGACGGTGTCGGTGGAGTCATCGAAGCCGGTCCACTGGTCGACCACGATGATCGGTGACTGCGCGGTGGTCAGCCCCGCGGCCCAGCCCGGGATGGCCTGGTCCAGCGACTGCACCTCGGCGGCGCAGGTCGGGCAGCTGGGCGGGTTCATCGGGATGATCTGCGCTACCAGGATCTTCATCTTCGGGTTGTTGGCGCGCATCTGCCCGATCAGGGTGGTGTACGCGGCCAGCACGGAGCTGACCGGGATCGAGCCGCCCCACATGTCGTTGGTGCCCAGGTGCATCAGGACGATGTCGGGGTTGGCGGCGGCCAGCCAGGGCGGCAGCTGGTTGTTCTGCGCGATGCCGGTGGCGGAGTAGCCGCCGTGGCCCTCGTTGTCGCCGTCGTAGGTGTAGCCGTAGTTGCAGCCGCCGTCGGGCTGGCTGCCTACGAAGTCGATGTCGGTGTAGCCGTTGGTTTGCAGGTCGTGCCAGAGGATGGCGCGCCAGCAGCCGGGGCCCGCGGTGATCGAGTCGCCCAGCGGCATGATCTTGACCGGGGCGACGGTCGCGGCGGCGCGGACGGGTGTCGCGGATCGTGCGGGCCCGGCGAGCGCGAACGCCGCGGCGACGAGCAGCGCGGCGAGCGCGACGAGCGCGGTGACTGCGGATAGCGGGGTTCTGCGATGTGTGGGCACGGCCGGCTCCCTGGCTCCTCGCGCGGTCCTTCGGACGAGACTGCCGTGACGGTGCGCCACTGAACCGGTTCAGTCAACCGGCGTTCCGCGGCCGAGTCCGGGCCCTGCGACGCAAGCTGCCATGTGGGCGCGGAGAGTGCGTGGTCGCGGCTTCGGAGGTCGCGGGCGTCTGGACGCGCCGGTTACCGAGATCCGGCGAAACTTTCGCGGGTGCGCTAGCGACTTGCCCTCCGCATCAGCCCGGATCTCGGGCAATCCTTTTCCCGCACTGCCCGTCCCTTGACTTAACCGATTAAGTGACTCAGGGTTCAGGCACAGCTCCCGCCCACGTCCCGAGGAGTCCCGATGAGTCTGAAACGCGGTTTGCTCGCGATCGGCGCCGCCGGCAGCGTGATCGCGGGCACGATCACCGCCGTGACCCTGCCGGCCGCCGCCGTCGCGGCCGGATGCAAGGTCACGTACACGGTGCAGAGCCAGTGGCCGGGCGGATTCCAGGGCAACATCGCGATCACCAACCTCGGCGATCCGCTCAGCAGCTGGACCCTGACATGGTCCTTCGCGGCCGGGCAGACGGTCACCCAGTCCTGGGGCGCCACAGTCACCCAGTCCGGCAGCGCGGCCGTCGCGGTCAACGCCAGCTACACCGCGAACCTGCCGACCAACGGCAGCCAGTCCTTCGGCTTCACCGGCACCTGGAACAACAGCAGCAACCCGGTGCCCGCCAGCTTCAGCCTCGACGGCACCGTGTGCAACGGCACCGTCGCCTCCGTCTCCCCGACCCCGCAGCCGCCCGCCCCGGCGCTGGCCAACGCGCACACCGTCGGACAGACCGAGACCGCGGGCAACTACGTCTCCTACACCTGGCCCGGGATCTACTTCGAGGGCCGCTTCCACGGCACCGGCGTCGGCATCGTGCTCAACGACACCGCCAGCGACTACGACGTCGCGATCGACGGAACCGCCGTGGCCGAGATCACCACCCCCGGCCAGACCACGTACTGGGTCAACAACCTGAGCAACGCCGACCACACCGTGCGCGTGGTCAAGCGCAGCGAGAGCCCGTGGCAGGCCGGGCAGTTCGGCGGATTCGTCGCCGCCCCCGGCGGATCGATCCTGAGCAAGCCGGCCGCGCGCACCCGGCAGATCGAGTTCATCGGCGACTCCTACACCGCCGGCTACGGCAACATGGCCACCCAGCACGACTGCTCCAGCATCGGCGGGATCACGCCCAACTCCAACGCGGACGACAGCTTCGGCGCCCTCACCGCCCACAGCCTGAACGCCGATTATCAGATCAACGCCATGTCCGGCATGGGTGTCGTGCGCAACTACAACGGCAGCAGCCCCGGCACCAGTTTCCTGACGTACTACGGCAGGACCCTGCAAGCGGTCAACAACGACGTCTGGTACAACCCGGGCACCTGGCACCCGCAACTGGTCGTGGTCGGCCTGGGCATCAACGACTTCTCCACCGCGCTGAACTCCGGCGAGCAGTGGAGCACCACCGACCAGCTGGTCGCCGCGTACAAGACCGCCTACCAGGGCTTCATCAACACCCTGCGCTCCCAGTACGGCCCGAACGCGATCATCGTGGTCAGCGCCACCGCCCTGTCCAACACCGCCCTGTTCGCGCAAACCGCCCAGCAGGTCGTCACCGACCGCAACGCCATGGGCGACAAGAAGGTCTACTACTGGTACTACGACAGCCCGAGCCTGGACCACCTCGGCTGCGACTGGCACCCCTCCCTGCACGACGACCAGATCATCTCCGGCCTGCTCGACAACTTCATCACCACCCTGCCGCTGACCTGGTAGCGGACGCTCACCGAGCCGCGGCAGTCGTGCGCCGGCCCGCCCGTTCGTCGGGCGGGCCGACCCCGTTCAGGAATGCCAGGTGTCGTTGAAGGTGATCGATCCGGAGGAGCCGGTGGTGTAGGAGCGGTTGCCGCCGCTCTCCCAGATCACGTTCCCGCTCGAGTCGATCTTGATGTACTTGTACTCGAAGTACGTGTTGGCCGGCACGCTCAGCGCGGCGGTCCAGTACGGGTAGTTCTGCGAGGACAGCGCGACGGCGTTGGCCGTCTTCCAGCTGCCGAGCGCCGGGATCGAGCCGACGATGTAGACGTTCTGGCCCCAGCTCGTGGTCGCGTTCGCGTTGATGTCCACCGTGAACGTCGACGCGGACGACCCGGAGACGCGGCTGTTGCGGTCGATCGCCACGGCGTCGTTCGCCGGGACCGTGACCGTCGCGCGGTTGCCGGAGACGGTCACCGTCGGGCCGGTGCACGATCCGCCGGACAGCGAACCGTGGATGATGTCGCAGTAGGTTCCGTCCGGCAGGCCCGTGGTGAAGGTGCGGGTCTGCGCGGAGGACTCGTTGTTCAGCGAGATCCAGGCGTCCGGGCCGCGGGAGAACGCGATCAGGTTCGTGCCGTCGGTGTACCAGTTGGCTACCGGGTCGTTGTTCGCCAGCGCCAGGTTGTGCCAGCCGACCATGTTCGCCACGCCGGTGATCCGGTCGGTGCAGTACCAGCCGCTGCCGCAGTTGGTGCCGGTCACGTATCCGTTGGCGTCGGCGGGCGGCGAGTCGCTGCTGTTGTTCCAGGTGAAGCTCGCGTACACCTGCGGCGTCCCGAAGCCCCAGGCCAGCAGGAACTCGTTGGCCAGCGGGTAGGTGGAGCCGTTCTTGTAGCTCAGGTTCGAGCCGTCGCGCTCGGTGTCGTGGTTGTTGACGAAGGTGGAGGAGTACGCGCTCGGGATCAGGCTCCAGGTGGCGAAGCCGCCGAAGTTGGCCAGGTCGCCGCCGCTGCCGAACTGCGTCTTGATCGCGTCGGCGTAGTCGAAGCCGATCAGGCTGCCGGTGCTCTCGAAGGAGGCCGGCTGCAGCTGCGTGTTCGTGCTGCCGAGCGCCACCTCCTGGACCATGTAGACCGGCTGGCCGGTCAGCTTGTCCTTGTTCAGCATGCCTTCGAGGGCGGCCAGGTCGGTGTGGCCGATGTGCTTGGCCGCGTCGAGGCGGAAGCCGTCCACGCCGTAGCCGATCAGCTTGTTGAGGTAGGCGGCTTCGGTGGTGCGGACATAGGTGGACTCGGTGCGCAGGTCCGGCAGGGCGTCCAGCTCGCACTCGGTGACCTGCTGGTAGTTGTTCCAGTCAGAGATCTGATCCGAGGAGACCGGGCAGTCGTTCGGGTAGTTGTGGAAGTCGGGGGAGGAGAACGCCGGGTACGCGGTCCCGGGCGTGTAGCTCGCGCCGCCGTAGCTGGTGTCGTTCCCGTCCTGCCTGGCCATGTGGTTCAGCACGGCGTCGACGTATACCTTCACGCCCGCCTGGTGGCAGGCGGTGACCATGGCCTGGAACTGCGCGTCGTTGCCCATGCGGCTGGTCAGGTTGTAGTCCACCGGCTGGTAGATCTCCCACCAGGGATGTCCGTCGGCCGCGTCGGTCATCGAGTCCTCGGGCGGCGCGACCTGCACGGCCGCGTACCCGTCGGGGCCGAGCACGTTCGTGCACTCAGACGCCACCGACGTCCAGTTCCACATGAACAGGTTCGCGGTCACGTCCTTGGCCGAGCCGGCCGCCTGCGCCGACCCCGTGGCGGCCATCAAGCTGACTGGAACGGCAGCCGCCGCCACCAACACAGCAGCGCCGACGAAGTACCTGCCGGAGTGGCGGCGCGTCATCTATTCACCGCCCTGCGCACAGAAGACCGGACCCGCCGCCCTCAGCCGAACGAACCTCGACATCGCTCCTCCGCCCCGTCGCGTGCGCGGCCGCCGCCGATCGCTCATCGATCGCCCCTGTGAGCATACGAACGAGGGCGCGGGGGAGACAGGGCACGGCTCCGGTTTTTACCCGGACGGCGGTCTAGGGTCTGCCACCACCTGCGCCCAGCGGTGGATGTCCGGCAGCCAGCAGATCGCGCCGATCCCGGTGAAGACGAAGTCGAACTGCGCGTGGCCTAGCGCGGTGGGGCGTCGTAGAGGTCGGATTCGACGTAGTCGATCTCGGTCCCGGTCAGCGCGGCGAGTCGGCGCGCCTCCGCCAGGGCGGCGGGGGAGAAGTCGAGCCCGGTCATCCGCGCGCCGAGCCGCGCGAGGGAGAGTGTGTCCGTGCCGATGTGGCACTGCAGGTGTACGCCGCGCAGCCCTTCGACCGAACCGAGCAGCGGAAGGTCGAACTGGACGACCCCGCTGAGGAACTTCGGGTCGTCGACGAACCGGGAGATCGCGTACCCGTCGGATCTGGCGTGAGCCGGGGCCCGTTCATCCCACATGGCGCGGTTCACGGCGCGGTAGTCGTCCATGATCGCAGGCTCTCAGGACGGCCGCGGCGCCGCAATCGGATTGACGCCGCGCCGACGGTCAGTTCCCTTACTCTGGCTCGCCGACGCGTTCTCACCAGCCACCGCGGTCGCCATCGGCGGCGCGGCCTGCACGGTCCTCGCCGTTTGGGTGCAGGGCACCAAGGCACTTCACGTGCTCGACGAAGACCGCACGAAGGCCACGTAGCCGCGCAGTCGCGAGCCCAACGCCCTGGGCACTACGGCGCCGGCACCTCGAACAGCGTGAGCAAGGTGCACACCGTGTGGTAGACGCCGATCACGGCAACGAGGTCGAACAGGCCTTTCGCCCCGAACGCCGAGACAGCCTCCTGATACAGCCCGTCGTCGACGCGGTGGCGCGTCGCCATGGCGTGGGTGAGCCGTGCAGCGAGCTTCTCGTGCTCGCCCAGGCCTTCCGGGATTTCTCCGCCGGCGAGCGCGAGAACGTGGTCGTCGGCCAGTCCGGCGGTCCGCGCCACGATCTTATGCGCGTACAACTCGTAGTCCGCGCGGTAGACGGCACCGAGCACGATGATCACCACTTCACGCACGCTCGGCGACAGGCTGGTGTTCGCCGACTCGGCGGCCTGGAACTCCAGCAGCTTCGCCGTCACCTCGGGATGCAGCAGGAGTGCGTTGAACGGGCCGATCAGGCGGCCGTCCTCGGCCGTGGATTGGATACCAAGCTTGTCGGTGAGCGCCACCCACGTGCCGATCAGCTGGTCGTAGAGCTCGCGCTGGGCGGGGGCGAGCGTCGCCGGGTCGGCCAGCGGCAGCCTCCCGCCGAGCGAACCGGCGGACTCGTCCATCGCGGGGGAATCAGATGCCATCGTTGCTGGCCCTTTCGGAATGATCAGCGGGTGGAGCGCGGGGGCGCCGATGACTCCCGGACGGTCAGCGACGGGCTGATGACCACGCGGTGCGCGGGCAGGTCGGGGTCGGCGAGGCGGTCGGTGATCAAGCGGACGGCGGCGCGGCCGATGGAGCGGCGCGGCGGCCGGACCGCGGTGAGCGGCGGGCTGCAGAGGCCTGCGATCTCGTCGTCGTAGGCCACCACCGACAGGTCGCCCGGCACGGACAGGCGACGCTCCTCGCACCGCTGCACCAGCGCGATGGCCTCGGCGTCCGCGTGCACGACCAGGGCGGTCGTGCGCGTGGCGAGGCACTGGTCCAGGACCTCGTCCAGCGACGTCTCCCAGCTCGCGGGGCGCGAGGGGACCCGGGCGTCCACCGTCGCCGCGGCGTCTTGTCCGCAGTCGGTGACCGCCTCCAGCCAGCCGCGGTGCACGTGCGGGCTGGTCGGGCTGTGCTCGCCGAGTACCACGCCGACCTTCTGGTGGCCGAGCGAGACCAGGTGGCGCACGGCCACGGCGGCGCCCAGGGCGTGGTCGGTCACCACCGACTCGACCACGGCGCGGTGCGGCCCGACGGTGGCTGTGCGCTCGATCAGCACCACGGGCATGCCGGTCGCGGCCAGCCACTCGACCGTGCGCTCGGCGGTGGGTGCGTCCATCCGCGGCGCGACGATCAAGCCGTCGACGCTCAGCTGCTCGACCAGCCGGATCAGCTGCGGCCTGTCGTCCTCGGTCTCGTAGGAGGAGCCGCGCAGCACGATGCGGGCGCCGAGTTCGCGCGCCGCCTCCTCCGCGCCGCGCGCCACGTCCGGCCAGTAGTAGTCCAGGGAGGGCACCAGCATGCCGACCGTCCGGGCCCCGCCCGACGGTGCTGCGGAGGCCGCGTCCTCGGCCGCCGCGTCCTCGTCGAACTCCGGAAGCGCCACGCCGCCGTGCACCCGGCGCACCAGCCCCTCGGCGGCGAGCTGGGCGATGTCCCGGCGGATGGTCACCGCGGCGGCGCCGAGCCTGCCGCTGAGATCGGACACGCGCAGCACGCCGTCGTGCCGCAGTGCCTCGAGCAGCTGCGCGCGGCGAGCGACCTGCAGCGGCCCGCGAGTCTCGGGTGAGCTCACCGCAACTCCTCCACAGTCAGTTCCAGGGCGCCGGCCGGGCCCGACGCCGTGACGTCGATCTCCAGCCGGGTCAGCCGTTCTCCCCACACCGTGCTCAGCATGGGGTCGTCGAGGTCGCGCACCGTGGTGGTGCAGGGGGCGTCCGCCGGGTTCCAGACCAGGCATACCGTACCGGCGCCGTCGGGCGTGCTGATTTCGGCGCGTCCTGTGCCCAGGCTCACCGTGCCCGCGACGATCAGATGCACCCGGCTCCGGCCCGGCGGGGCGTCCGCGGCCGGATTCAGCTGCCACGAGTCGCGCACGGTGATCCGGCCGGTGACGCGGTCCAACCGCGCCGAACGCCACCAGTGCCGCACATCGTCGCGCGGGTAGGCCGCCGCGATGTCGAGGGTCAATCCGGACCCCTCATCGTCGATGACCACTGACACGTCGCGGGCCGCGTACTCGCGGCCCGGTGCCTGCGCGCTGCCGCGGATCTCGGGCACATTGTGCCAGCCGCTTTGCATCGTCCAGATCTCATACCGATCCGGGCCGAAAGTCCGCGCGGTATAGGTGGGACGGCCCGGATCGATGAGAACCGGCACGCCGTCGAGGGCGACGATCACGCTGCCCACGTCGTTGTGGTTGTGGTGCTCGCCGTTGTGGCCGCCCTTCACCGCGAGGGTCAGGCCGGAGCGGGAGCCCGCGGCGGGGCGGGCGAGCAGCACCTGCGTGGAGGGGAGCCAGACGTCGCGGGGCAGCGGAGATGTGGCCGGCGCCGCCTCGACCCATTCCCGGTCGGTGAGCGCGCGCAGCAGTCGGCCAAGGCCCTGATTTTCATGCGCGACCGGCTGGCCGGGCCGCCGGTGTGCGGCCGCGTGGGCTTGCGCGTCGCGATCCCTGATCCGCCGTGCCGCGTGGTGCAGCGCCTGCCACGGCTGGTGGGTCGGCGGGCGCGCCGGGCCGTCCGCGTGGTTGACGTACCAGTCCCCGCCGAGGTGCATCCGATGCGGAAAGGCCACGGTCTGACGCAAGGCGTCTATGCCGGTCGCGCTCAGCTCACCCTTCGTGGCGTATTCGAGCACTGAAAGCGCGTCGAGGAGGCGGCACGCCCCGTTCCACCAGTAGGCGTACCCCTCGTCGATCGCCCCGTCCCGCGGTAGCGACGCGAGGTACCGATCGAGGCCCTCGATGACCGAGCCGATCAGCTCGGCCCGGCGTGCCGCGTCGTCGACCAGGCGCAGCGCGGCGATCAGCACGTTGCCGTGAATCCACGGGTTCCAGTTGTGCACGTCGCCGTCGAGGCCGAGCCAGTGCCAGTCGCGGCGCGCGGTGAACGGGGTGAGCACGCGCCGGTCGACCTCGTGCCGGATCCTGGCCCGCAGCCCCGGGATCCGCGCGTCGAGCTGCTCGCCGAGCAGGTGATCGATCCACGCCAGCTGCGCGGCGACCTCGCCGGCGCCGAGGTCGAGGAAGGGGTCGGTCACGGTCGGCACGAGCGCCCCGTACCGCCGCAGCGTGTCATCGTGGGCAGGCCAGCACCAGCTGCTCTGCTCGCACAGCAGGGTCACGCCGTCGGCTACCTCGTCGAGCCAGAGGTTCTTGAGCGACACGGCGTTGTTGAGTGACACAGGTTCGAGGTCGACGGCGGCGAGTACGGCGGCGCGGGTGAGGCGGTACTCCCGCGCCCAGATCACCTGCTCATAGGCGTCGCGGTCGCCGTCGCGGAAGTATCGGGCGTAGCCGTTCGCGAGCGGAATCGGCCACGGCGAGGCGAGATCCGCCTCGGCGCGCTCCCGCAGAACCCTGATCGTCGCCTGGTCCAGCCGCCCGGGATCCCAGCAGTCGCGGTCCGAAGCCGGCGGCACCGGCAGGCAATCGCGCGGGGGAGCGAGCAGCCCGGCTATCCGTGCGGGCGTGAGCTGCGGCCATGCGGACGCCAACGGCCCGGCGAAACGGTCCGTGCTGATCGACATGTCTCCCCATCACGCGTCCACGAGGCCCGGCTGATCGATTCTGATCGTATCAGATCGATGTGTAGCGGTCGCTTGGCTGCGGGAGGGCCCATGACTGCGTTAAATGTCTGGATCGTCCGACCGTATGGGATCGGATTTGATCATATGACGCTGCTGGCAGTCTTGACATGCTCGCTTTCGATCGATTTCATGTCCCTGCAACACACCCGTTCACCTTGTGAGCACGGCGCAGGAGGGGAAATGCGAAGCGATCCGGTGGCGGATCAGGGCCGTGCGCTCAAGGCGGACTGGACCCGCCAGGACTGGATTCGCTTCGCTGACCTGCTGCTCGCCTCCGCGCGTCGCTACGCCTCGCCCGGCCACGCGCGGATCACGCCGCCCGGACCCGAGGGCGGCTACGGCCGGGCTGTCGACGGGCTCGAAGGATTCGCCCGCACGTTCCTGCTCGCCGGTTTCCGCATCGCCGGAGAGCGCGGCGCGGGACTCGACGAGCTGGCCGACTGGTACGCCGCCGGCATCGCGACCGGAACCGACCCCGCCTCGCCGGAGCGGTGGGTGCGCCTTACCGAGCACGCGCAAGCCAAGGTCGAGGCCGCGTCCATCGCGCTGGTGCTCGACCTCACCAGGCCGTGGATCTGGGACCGGCTCACGCCTTCGGCACAGGAACGCGTAGTGGAATACCTCGCCCCGGTGGTCGGCGACCCGACCTATCCGCAGATCAACTGGGTCTGGTTCCGCATCGTCGTGCAGACCTTCCTTCGCTCGGTGGGCGGACCGTCGTCCATCGACGAAATCACGCAGGACCTGGCCACGCACGACACCTTCCTCCGTGCCGACGGCTGGTTGTCCGACGGCCAGGAGCGCGCCTTCGACCACTACGCCGGCTGGGCGCTGCACCTGTATCCCACGCTCTGGGCCCGGATGTCGGGCGCCGCAGATCTGGCGGCCGAACGGCGCGAGCGCGATGTCGCCGCGCTTGACCGGTTCCTCCAGGACGCCGTTGCCCTCGTCGGCGGGGACGGATCGCCACTGATCCAAGGTCGCAGCCTGATCTACCGGTTCGCAGCCGCGGCGCCGTTCTGGGTGGGCGCGATAGCAGGCGTGCCCTCGCTGATGCCCGGTCAGCTGCGCTACGCCGCCGGCCGCGTCGTCGCGCACTTCGCCGAGCGCGGCGTGCCCGACGAGCGAGGCCTGCTCACGCTCGGCTGGCACGGCTCATGGCCGCGGGTGGCGCAGGCCTACTCCGGTCCGGGTTCACCGTACTGGGCCAGCAAGGGACTGCTCGGCCTCGCGCTACCGGAGGACCACCCGGTGTGGACCTCGCCAGCTGAACCGCTGCCGGTAGAGACCGACGACTTCGTGCGGGCGGTGCGCGCGCCGGGCTGGCTCATCTCAGGCACCCGCGCGGACGGCATCGTGCGCGTGAACAACCACGGCACCGACCACGCCGTCGAGGGATCGACCGTTTCCGACTCCCCGCTCTACGCGCGTCTGGGCTACTCCACCGCGACAGCCCCCGTGCTCGACGAGGACGGATGGGCCGGACCGGCCGACCAGTGCGTCGCCGTGCTCGACGCGCGGGGGCGAGCCACGCATCGCAGCGGAATGCGAACGCTGATCGTATGTGTCGACGAGGGCGAAGCCGGGCCTGTGGGGGTCGCCGGATCGACGACGCTCGCGCACTGGGTCGATCCAGCGCCCGGCCAGCGCGATCACGGCAGCGGCCGGACCGGAAACGTCGTACCGGCAGGTCAGCTCACCGTGTACTCACTGGTGCGCGGGGCCTGGGAGCTGCGCCTCTGCCGAGTTGACGCTGTAGCCGAGGGGCTCGACGCCGGCGAGCTGCGGCTGCGGATCACCGGCTGGGCGGTGGCGGGTGACGGAGCGGCAGATATCTCAGCGGACGGCGCGACCGCTACCGGAGCGACCGCGACCGGCGCGGCACTGACTTCCAGTGTCGACAGCGTCCCGATCGACAGCGCCGGACCGGATGCCCCGGCGGCCGCGAAAGCGGGCATCTCCGTCCACGACGACGCCGGCCCGCTCGGCAACCCGGTGCGCGTCCCGTGGCTGGATCACGCTCTTCGTCCCGGTGCCTGGGTCGCCGCGCTCCTCGGACTCTCGGGAAACGCAGCCCGCCGGCACCGGGGGACCTGCCGCGTCACCCTCGACGCGGCTGATCAGGGCCCGGCTGACCAGGGCTCTGGCATTCAAGATCGTGTGTACCCCGGCTCGGGTGATCAGGCGCCCGGCGTCAGGGTCGAGTGGCCGGACGGCCGCAGCACGTACACGCGCCTATCCACGCGCACACCCCGGGGGAGCCGCAGCGGCGACCCGGCGGCAATCCAGGCCCGGCCACGGGCCCTCGTCTCAAAGGAGAGCGGATGAAGCGCCTCATCTCCGCCGCGCTCGGCCTCACGGCGGCGACCTCGCTGCTGGTGGCCGGATGCAGCAGCGGATCCCCCGCGGCGTCGGCCAGCGCCGGCGTGCCCAGCGGCCCGACAACGCTGACGCTGGCGGGCTGGAGCCTGTCCACCACGCCGGAGTTCAAGACGCTCGCGGACGGCTTCCACGCGGCTCATCCCAACGTGACCGTGCAGCTTAAGGAGTACGACGCCACCAACTACGACACGCAGATGATCGCGGACCTGGCCGCGCACTCCGCCCCGGACATCTACGTACTCAAGAACCTGAAGAACTTCTACACCTACCAGAGCGGCGGACAGCTGGTGGACGTCTCAGACGTCGCCAAGACCCTGGGCAGCCAGGTGGGCGGCCTGTCCGACTATCAGGTCGACGGCAAGACCTACGCCATCCCGTACCGCCAGGACTCGTGGGTGCTGTTCTACAACAAGGCCCTGTTCGACAAGGCCGGCATCGCCTACCCGGACGGCTCGTGGACCTGGGACAAGTACGTGAGCGTCTCCGAGCAGCTGACCACGGCGCTCAAGGGCAAGGGCTCCAAGGCGGTCGGCGACTACCAGCACATCTGGCAGTCCACCGTGCAGGGCTTCGCCCTGGCCCAGACCCCCGGCGCCAAGCTGACCAGCGGCGACTTCAGCTACCTCAAGCCGTACTACGACCGGGCGCTGGCCCTGCAGAGCGCGGGCGCGCAGCCGACCTTCGGCACCGTGAGCACCAACAAGCTCACGTACCAGGCCGAGTTCGGCAAGCAGCAGGCCGCGATGATGCTCATGGGCACCTGGTACATCGCCACCCTGCTCAAGCAGCAGGGCACCGGTGACGCGGACACGTTCCCGTGGGGCATGGCGCCCGCGCCGCAGTTCGACGCGAGCACCGCCGGGACCTCGGCGACCCCGGTCACCTTCGGCGACCCGACCGGTCTGGGCATCAACCCGGCCATCAGCTCCGACAAGGTCTCCGCGGCCAAGGCCTTCCTCGAGTACGCGGCGGGCGTGCAAGGCGCCAAGTCGCTGGCCGGCATCGGCATCACCCCCGCCGACACGGCGGCGGTGGCCTCGGACTTCTTCTCGCTCAAGGGCATGCCGAGCGACTCCCTGTCGAAGTTCGCCTTCGCCACCCACGACACCAAGCCGGAGAACCCGGTGTCCAAGTACACCGCGCAGCTGCAGGACCTGCTCAACGACCTGCACACGGCCGTGATGTCAGGCAGCAAGAACATTGACGGCGCCATCAGCTCCGCGCAGTCCCAGGCCAAGAGCCAAGTGCTCAACCAGTGACGCAGGCCGCCGCACCCGCGGCCGCCACAATGCGCTGGCAGTGAGAAAAGCACAGAAAAGGCAGTGAATGCGTGACCGGGTGCGGCGTGCGGTGCGCGCCGCACCCGCGCACCGCGCCCCACACCCGGTCACGCGCCGCCGATCGAACCGAGAGAGCCCATGGCAACGACGATCGAAGCCCCCGCCCGGCCGACCCGGCCCGCGCGGCGCCGGCGCAGCCGGCAGGTGTGGCGCAACACCGCGGTGGGATGGTCCTTCCTGCTGCCCAACTTCATCGGCTTCGCGGTCCTCACGCTGGCGCCGGTGCTGGTGCTGTTCTACCTGGCCTTCACCGACTGGAACGTGTTCGGCGTGGCCAAGTGGACCGGCCTGGCCAACTTCCAGCGGCTGATCCACGACCAGAGCTTCTGGACGGCGCTGGAGAACACCCTCTACTACACGGCCCTGCACATCCCGCTGACCATGGGCGCGGCGCTCGGCCTGGCGCTGCTGCTCAACCGGAAGCTGCGCGGCGTGGCCTTCTTCCGCACCGTCGCCTTCTTCCCCTACATCACCTCGATCGTGGCCGCCGCCCAGGTGTGGAACATGCTGTTCAGCCCGCAGTACGGGCCGGTCGACGCGGTGCTGCGGGTGGTCGGGATCTCCCACCCGCCGGGCTGGACGGTCTCGACCACCTGGTCGATGCCCGCCGTCATTCTGGTCGGCACCTGGCGGGAGATGGGCTACTACATGCTGATCTTCCTGGCCGGACTGCAGACCATCCCCGCGCAGCTCTACGAGGCGGCCCGGGTGGACGGCGCGAACGCCTGGCAGCGGTTCCGGGCGGTGACCGTCCCGTCGCTGCGGCCGACCACCTTCTTCGTCACGGTGATGCTGACCATCGGCAGCTTCAAGGTCTTCGACCTGATCCTGCTGCTGACCAACGGCGGCCCCGGCCAGTCCACCCTGGTGCTCTCGCAGTACATCTACCAGACCGGCTTCCAGGAGAACCACTTCGGATACGCCTCGGCGATCTCCGTGGTGCTGTTCGTGCTCTGCTTCGTGGTCACCATCGTCCAGTTCCTCGTGAACAAGCGCAGGAGCGTGTGATGGACACGATGCTGCAGTCCGCGCCGGCGGACGCCCTGCTGACGCCCATCGCGCGCCGGCGCCCCGGAAAGCGCGCCAACCCGGTCGTCAGGGTACTCATCTACGTGCTGCTCATCGCGGCGGCAGCCGGCGTGCTGCTGCCGTTCTACTGGATGGTCGTCTCGTCGCTGAAGACGGACAACGACGTGTTCACCGTGCCGATCAAGTGGCTGCCGCACAGCGTGATCTGGCACAACTACCTGGACATCTGGCGCAAGTCGCAGATGACCACGTGGCTCAAGAACACGCTGATCCTGTCCTTCGTGGTGACCGCATTGCAGCTGTTCACCGGCAGCTTCGCCGCGTACGGCTTCGCCAAGGTGCGCTTCCCCGGCCGCGACCTGCTCTTCATCGTCTACGTCGGCACCATCGCAGTGCCCTGGCAGTCGTACATGATCCCGCAGTTCATCCTCATGTCGCACCTGCACCTGTCGAACTCGCTGTGGTCGATCATCGCGCTGCAGGCCTTCGGCGCGCTCGGCGTGTTCCTGATGAAGCAGTACTACGAGTCGATCCCGGAGGAGCTGAGCGAGGCGGCCCGGATCGACGGGATGAGCGAATACGGCATCTACCGCCGCATCATGCTGCCGCTCTCGGCCCCGGCGCTGGCCAGCCTCGCGCTGCTCACCTTCGTCAACACCTGGAACGACTACCTCGGGCCGCTGATCTACCTGCGCAGCCCGAACCTGCGCACCATCCAGCTGGGGCTGAGCACCTTCATCTCGCAGTACAACGCCGAGTACGCGCTGATCATGACCGGCTCGGTGCTCTCCGTGCTGCCGATCGCGGTGATCTTCCTGCTCGGCCAGCGCTACTTCGTCGAGGGCATCGCGACCACCGGCCTGAAGGGATGACCATGCGGATCAAGCACGAGACGCTCGGCACGGTGTTCGACCTGGTCTACGTCGCGCTCATGACCAATCTGCTGCTCGTCGTCAGCTGTCTGCCGCTCGTGGCGGGGCTGGTGGCGACCGACCCGGCACGCTCCTGGCCGCTGCTGGCGCTGGTCGCGCCGCTGTGCGCGCCCGGCGTGTGCGCGGCGTTCGCGGTGCTCTCCGCTTTCAGCAGCACGGGCAATAACGCGGTGGCGCGCACGTTCGTCGCGGCTTGGCGTGCATCGCTGCGCCGGGCCGCCGCATTGGGCGCCCTCGCGACCGCGGCGCTGGTGGTTTTGGGCGTGGACGCGCGCGCCGCCTGGGGGCACGCGGTGGGCGCCGCCGCGATTCCGATGCTGATCACGGCAATGGTTCTGATCACGGCGACCTCGCTTCTTGCCCTCGTCGTGATCGCCGAACGCCCGGCGGTCCGGCTGCGCGACGCACTGCGCGCCTGCCTTTACCTGTCGCTGCGGCGCTGGTATCTGACGGCGTTTTCGCTGGCCGTCCTCGCGCTGCTCGAAGCGCTCGCGGCGAGCCGGCCGGCGATCGCGTTCGGCCTGGCGGCGGCGCCGCTGCTGTACGTCGTCTGGGCCAACAGCCGCTTCACCTTGCGGGAGGCGCTGGGACCGATCCCCGGCTGAGCCGCACCGCCCGACCGCCTGCGCCGCACCCGGCGCGCAGGTGCCGGCCCGCGCACGCCGCGGGCCCGCGTATGAACCAGGAGAGGACCAGCAATGACGGCGATCGACGTCCGTCCGAGCCCCGACGCCGAAGCGACGGGACCTGCGGTGGCCGCCGCGCTGCGCACCATCGACGCGAACATCGCCGAGTTCGGCGAGCGCTATCCCGGCGACACGACCGTGCACGGCAGGTACCGGCTGCGGCCCGCGGCCCTCGGCCTGCCCGAGGGCGCCAACCTCGGCTGGACCACCAGCTTCTGGCCGGGGATGCTCTGGCTCGCCTTCGACCTGACCGAGGACGAGGCGTACCTGGCCGCCGCGAGCGCCCACGTGCGCAGCTTCGTCAACCGCGTCGAGCGCCGCATCGATCTGGCGACCCACGACCTCGGGTTCCTCTACACCCTCGGCTGCGTGACCGCCTGGCGGCGCACCGGCGACGAGACCGCGCGCCGCGCCGCCCTCAGCGCCGCCGACCATCTGCTCACCCGGGTGCTCGAACCGGCCGGAATCATCCAGGCCTGGGGGGACCTCGACGACCCGCGCCAGCGCGGCCGCACCATCATCGACAGCCTGATGAACACGCCGCTGCTGTTCTGGGCGAGCCAGACCAGCGGGGATCCCCGCTACCGGGACGCCGCCCGGCGGCACGCCGAGCAGCTGCGCGACAACATCCTGCGACCCGACGACACCACGTTCCACACCTTCTACTGGGACCTGGAGACCGGCGAGCCGCGGCGCGGGGAGACCGAGCAGGGCAACTCCGACGACTCCTGCTGGGCGCGCGGGCAGGCCTGGGGCGTCTACGGCTTCACGCTGAACTACCGCTACACCGGCGACGACTCGTTCCTCAAAGCCGCGCGGCGCTGCGCAGACTACTTCCTGGCCCACCTGCCCGCCGACCGCGTCGCCTACTGGGACCTCGAATTCACCGACGGCAGCGCGCAGGAGCGCGACAGCTCGGCCGCGGCGATCGCGGCCGCGGGCCTGATGGAACTCGCCGAACAGCTGCCGAACGGTCCGCAGGCCGGCGGCTACCGCGCCGCCGCGGCCGGCATCCTGACCTCGCTCATCAGCGGATACTCCACCGCCGAGGACCCGCACTCGAACGCGCTGCTGCTGCACGGCGTGTACGACAAGCCCAAGGGCGTCGGCGTCGACGAAGGCACCCTCTGGGGCGACTACTTCTACCTCGAAGCGCTCACCCGCGCGACCTGCGCCGGCTGGTCAGACCCCTGGTAAGCCGCCGCCGCGCCACTCCGCAGGAGAGCAGCCAGCACCGCGACGCACGAAAGACAGGACTCATGGACTACCGGTACCACTGCGACATCCCCGCGCAGGACGGCCTCAACGCGCTGCCGTTCAACCCGTGCCGCCTCCTCGGCCTCAACCTGCTGAGACTCGGCGCGGGCCGATCCTGGTCCGGTGAGTCCGGCGACCGCGAGATCCTCGCCGTCGTGCTCGGCGGAACGGCCACGTTCACCGTCGGCGGCCACAAGTTCGCCGACGTGGGCGGGCGCGCCGACGTCTTCTCCGGCAAGCCGCACTCGGTCTACATCCCCGCCGGATCCTCCGTCACCGTCGAGGCGGCCACGCCGGTGGAGATCGCGCTGCCCAGCGCGCCCAGCGACCTGGACGTCGAGCCGTACGTCATCGAGCCGGCACGCGTGGCCGCGGGCCGGTGGGGCGCCGCGAACTTCGGCCGCACCTACCACCAGATCCTCACCGAGATCTCGCAGCCCGACCTGCCGGCCCGCCGGCTGATCGTCGGCGAGACGTACACGCCGTCAGGGAACTGGAGCACCTACCCGCCGCACCGCCACGCGTTCGACAACCTGCCGGGCGAAGCGCAGCACGAGGAGATGTACTACTTCCGCACCAAGCCCGGCGACGGCTTCGGCATCAGCCGCGTGTACACGGACGAGGGCTACGAGGAGAACTACACGGCTCGCGACCACGCCGTGCAGATGATGCCGTCCGGATATCACACCGTGGTCAGCGCGCCCGGGTACACGACCTACTACCTGTGGTTCCTCGCGGGCACCCAGCGCACGCAGGGGGCGACCGAAGACGCCGACCTGGCCTGGGTCGGCCGCACCGTCCCGATGCTGCGCGACCTCGGGCTGTAGCGGGCGGCACGGATGATCCTCGACAGCTTCCGGCTCGACGGCCGCGTCGCCCTGGTCACCGGCGGCAACCGCGGCCTCGGCCAGGCCTGCGCGATCGCCCTCGCCGAGGCCGGCGCCGACATCGCGCTGCTGGGCCGCACCGAGCCCTCCGAAACCACCGCGCATGTCAAAGGGCTGGGTCGCAGCGCCGTATACCTGTCCTGCGACCTGGCCACCGCCGACCCGGCGCAGCTCGCGGACGCCGTCCACGCCGCCGCGGGACAACTCGGCCGGCTCGACGTCCTGGTGAACAACGCCGGGATCATCCGCCGCGCCCCGGCCGCCGAGGTCACCGCGGCGGACTGGGACGAGGTGATGACCGTCGACCTCGACGCCGTGTTCCACCTCTCGCGGGCCGCGGGCCGCGTCATGCTCGCGCAAGGCGGCGGCCGCATCGTCAACATCGCCTCGATGCTCTCCTTCCAAGGCGGACTGCGCGTGCCGGCGTACACCGCCGCGAAGCACGCCGTCCTGGGCCTGACCAGGGCGCTGGCCAACGAGTGGGCCGCGCGCGGGGTGAACGTCAACGCCATCGCACCCGGATACATGGCGACCGACAACACCGCGCCGCTGCGCGAGGACCCGGTCCGCGCCGCGAGCATCCTCGAGCGCATTCCCGCCGGGCGGTGGGG
>Ga0070741_10004913_pt1 | contig 30561 bp, 31 predicted proteins | sample Coa_R1_4_FD_66440 | JGI IMG/M metagenome (GOLD analysis project Ga0070741, IMG submission 66440) | Surface soil microbial communities from Centralia Pennsylvania, which are recovering from an underground coalmine fire - Coalmine... | ecosystem: Environmental > Terrestrial > Soil > Unclassified ... | reverse complement strand
CACTGAAATGCAGCGTTGCGGATAGCGGATGCCCACATGCAGCGCGGTCAGCGAGCCCATCGAGTGGCCGACGATATGCGCCTTGTCGATGTCGAGCGCGTCCATAACCGCAATCACATCGTCGCGGAAATTGTCCTGGCTGTAGCTGTCGGGATCGTCCGGAATGTCAGACGGCAGGTACCCGCGCTGACTGTAGGTGACGCAGCGATACGAACGTGAAAAGCGCCGCATCTGCGGCTCCCAGGTGCGGTAGTCCGCCGCATATTCGTGCACGAAGACGACCGGCGTACCCTGCCCCGCTTCCTCGTAGTAGAGCCGCGTCCCGTCTCGCGCGGTGATATGCGGCATCACGCCCTCCACCCGAATAGCGGCAATTATTTGCACGCAAATGAAAGCGGAGTAAAGTCACGCTCGCCTTCAAGCCAGGTGACGCGCAAGATCGCGGCTTGAGTGATCACGAGGGGGAACGTCCATGTCAGGAATATCTCGACGCGGATTTGCCGCGCTCACCGCCGCCATTGCAATCCTGCTCCCGGCAACCGCGTTCTTGCCGGCGCATGCGCAGCAGAAACCGGTCATCAAGGTGTCGAGCCTCACCTTGCCGGTGTTCAATCCGCTGGTCTGGAACATCATGAAGGCACGCGGTATCGACGCCAAGCACGGGTTCGAGCTCGACGCCAAGGCCTATCCCTCGATCTCCGCATTCTACGCGGGCTTCGCCACCGGTGAGACGGAGGTGCTGATCGGCGGGCCGACCATCCTGCAGAAGCTCTACCAGGAGGGCGTGCCGGTGCGCATTATCGCCACCGGCTTCACGCTCGCCGACCTCGTCATCTTCGCGCGCGACGACAAGATCAAGTCGCTCGCCGACCTGAAGGGCAAGCAGCTCGCCGCCGATATGGGCGGCTCGCAGTTCCAGGTGACCAAGATTTACGCCAACGCCAAGGGCCTGGAACTCGGCAAGGACATCACCGTGGTCAACGCCAACTTCGCCGTTGCGCGCGCGCAGCTCGAGGCCGGCCGCGTCGATGCAGCCCTGGTGATCGAGCCGTTGGCGAGCATAAGCGCCAGGCAGCACCCGGAATGGCAGGTCATTTTCAACGGCGCGCAGGGGTGGAAGGAAATCACCGGCGGCGACGGCTGGGAAATCGTGACCGCCATGCGCGCCGACGCCATCGCCAGGAATCCAAAGGCGCCGCAGATGCTGATCGCGGCGCTGCAGGACGTCGCCGATGTCATGCACAAGGAGACGGCGGCCGGCGACAAGATCGCCAACGAGACACTGAAGCTGCCGCCCGGCATTCTCACCGCCGCGGTCGAGAGCAAGCGGCTGCAGATGATCATCAAGCCGGCCTGGGAGCCGGCGACGAAGAAGTCGATTACCGACATGATCGAGCGCGCGGTGAAAGCCGGCTTCTACGAGAAGATGCCGGACGACAACATCTTCTATAAGCCGTAGGCGCTTCGGCGCGTCATGCAATGAGCGCGGAGCATCACGAGTCTGTCCCCGTCCTGATCTTTCCACGACAGACTCTCGTCTCCCTGCTCGTCTTTGCCCTCGTCTGGGAGGTGCTGTCGCACCTGGCGCCGGCACTCGGGATTCCGTCATTCGCGATCCCGAGCATGCTGCGGATCGCCAGGGCCATCGCAACGATCACGCCCGTCGACATCGCCGTCACCCTGGCGCGCGTGATCGGCGCGCTGATTGTTTCGTTCGTGCTCGGTATCTGCCTGGCGATGGCCATGTACCGCTCCGACACGCTCGACAAGTACTTGCATCCGATGATCCGCATCCTGATGGCAGTACCGGTGGTGTCGTGGATTCTGTTCGCGGTCCTTTGGTTTCCCGGCGTGGAATTCCGTATCGGCTTTGTGCTGGTCGTAGTCTGCGGGCCGGTTTTTCTGGTCGATACGCTCGATGCCATGCGGTCGGTGCCGCGCGAGCTGCGGCAGATGATCCGTTCATTCCGCCCGACCACCTGGCAGTTTTTCGTCAAGCTGATGCTGCCGGCGATCGTTCCGACGATCTTCACCAGCTGGAAGGTCAACATCAGCCTGGCCATCCGCGTGGTCACGATCGCCGAGCTGGTCGGCGCCGTCACCGGCATCGGCCATCAATTATCGGTCGCCCAGGAATTGTTCTCGGTCGCCGACGTTTTTGCCTGGACGATCGTGCTGGTCGCGTTGCTGTTCCTGCTGGAGGCGCTGGTGACGCGTGTCGAGGCGCGGCTGCTACGGTGGCGCGCATGATGGCGGCCATGAACGGACCGCCGCCGATCAGCGTCGCCGGCCTGCGCAAGGTCTTCCGGCAGGCGACAACCGGTCAGCCGGTTGTCGCCATAGATCGACTCGATCTCACCATTGCGCCGCGCGAGGTGGTGGCGATCGTCGGGCAGACCGGCTGCGGCAAGTCGACGTTTTTCGACCTGATGATCGGACTCGAAGCACCAACCGAGGGCACAATCCGAATCGGCGACAGGAGCCCGCACACCGATTTTGATTATTTCCGTGGCCGCATTGCCACCGTCTTCCAGCAGGACAGGCTCCTGCCGTGGCGGTCGGCGCTCGACAATGCACGGCTCCCGCTTGAACTGATCGGCGTTCCGGAAGAGGAACAGCGCGAGCGGACGCTTGCGTGGCTGAACCGGCTCGGCCTCGGCCAGTTCACCAATGCCTATCCACACGAACTGTCCGGCGGCATGCGCCAGCGCGTGGCGATCGCACGCGCTTTCTCCGTGCAGCCCGAAATCCTCCTCGCCGACGAGGCTTTTGGCCACCTCGACGAGGTGACGGCGGCGGAGCTGCGCGAGACGTTCCTCAAGCTGGCCCGCGAATGCGGATCAACCGCTATCCTGATCACGCATCAGCTCGAGGAAGCGATCGCGGTCGGCGACCGCATTGTCGTGTTCGGCAAGTCGGCCAAGCTGCTCGCCGACATTCACGTCAGGCAATGGCCGAAGAACAAACACGGCGTGCTGCGCGAAGCGATTCAGGCGACTCTGCAAAGCAACAAGCCGGATGTTCGGCTCACCACCGGATAATCCTCGTCCGCCCGTCCCCGCGAAAGCGGAAATCCAAGGGTTGCAAATCGAAAACTTTCGAACTTGGTTCCGCGTTTCCGCCTGCGGTAAATCAACTGCGCAGAATTGCCTTCGCGGCGTCGCCGACCGCTTCGACCTTGTCGTCGACATCAAGGAAGCAAACGATGCGGCACGGGCAGCCTTCGAGGCCCTCGTAGCGCCAGGGAAACGCCCCGATGACGCAGCGCCTGCCCAGCATCATATCGATGTCGCCGCCGAGATTTTCCGCGTGCAGGAGCCCTTCCTGGAAGGCCCAGTTGTGGAACGGGAACACATCGGCCGTCACTTTCCGCCCCGATTTTTTGTGTGTGTACTCGAACGTGCCGAAAAATTCTCCTGGCGTTTTGCCGTGCTTCTTTGTGAATTCCTCCGCAAGATCGGGCCGCATGTAGCGAATAGACGTGTTCATGGCGTGGTCGCACGAGCCCGTATCCATGCCCCACCATTTTATTTTTTTCTTGAACATCCAGTGCAGCGTGTCGAGGTTTGGGCCCGGGTGGTAGCAGAAATAGCGTACGAGATCCTGCTGCGGCTGCCCCTCGTAGTGCTTGTGCCAGCCCGTATGCAGGATGAGGATATCGCCTTCGCGGATGTCAGCACCGCTGCTCTCGATAATCTCGGGTGTGATTACCGCCCAATCGTGCATGTGCTTTGAAATGTCGACGACAACGCCGCGGTTCACGAGATAGTCGAGCGGCAGATGCGCCATGTCACCCTTGTTGTTGTCGGTTGCGTGCATCGCACCGTCGAAATGCGTTCCAACATGCAATGCGGTGTCGATGCGCTGCGCGACGATTCGTACCGTCTGCAGGTTCTGCGCGTAGTACATCTTGTTGCCGGCGTAGCCGACCCAGCCCGGCGTATGCACGTTCATGACATGGGAAAGATCGACGATTTTCATTGGGTGACCCTGAACGCTGATATTCGATGGCGCTAATCGATCATAAGACGCCGCGCAGCGCCAGATGGGCACCGAGCAGAAGCAGTCCGACAAAGAACCACAACCTGAACGTTTGCCCGCGGACCTTTCCGCGCACAAGCTGACCGAAAGTCATGCCTGCGAGCGCTGCACCAAGCGCGATCGCTGACGGCCCCGCGAGCGAGGCACGAACCTGCCCGGCATATGCAAGCGCCAGTGCGAGTGTTACGGTGGAAACGGTGAACGAGAGGCCAAGGGCCTGTACCAGCCTGTCGCGGTCGAACTGCAGGGACTGAAGGTACGGCGTGCCGGGCATGACGAAGATGCCGGTCGCTACCGAGACGGCGCCGGTCGCCGTACCCATGACAAGGCCAAGCCAGGTTTCAGAATTCCTCGATACCTTGAATTGCACATTCGCAAGGCCGAGCGCCGCATAGAGCGCGAGTGCCGCGCCGAGCCAAATTGTTGCCCAGCCCTCGTCGTCATGCGGCAGCACGGCCATGCCGATGGCGGTGCCAATACAGATTCCGGCGAGCAGCGGCCACAGACGGCGTGCAAGCGTGAAAACCCCGCCGCCGGCCACAGCCTGCCAGACGTTCGTGACAAACGACGGGACCACGAGAATGGCAGCCGCCTGCGCCGGCGTCATCAGCAGGCCGAGCAGGCCGATCGAAACCGTCGGCAGGCCGAGGCCAATAGCGCCCTTGACGAAACCTGCCAACAGAAACGCGCCGGCCGTTGCAGCGAGATACAGTGTCGAATCCACATCCACACACCTGGTCCGCACGGACCTTGCGTAATACTGCCGGTCCGCACAATGCGTATCCGCACAACCTGACGTTTCGCGTTTACGAAGCCACTTCGTTGCCGCGTGGCGCGGTTCGGTGCCATACTTTCGCAGAATAACGAATGGATCTGGACCAATGCCGGAAGTATTTGTTGCCAAGGCCACGCAGTTCCCGGACGGCGAGCGCCGCATCGTTAACCATGCAGGGCGCGAGATCGGTGTTTTTCATTGGCAAGGCGAGTTTTACGCATACGAGAACCTGTGCGTTCATCAGGGCGGACCGGCGTGCGAAGGCATCATGATGCACAAGGTTGAGGACGTAATCGGTCCCGACCGCAGCTGGCAGGGGCAGACGTTTTCGGCCGAAGAAATCCACTTTGTTTGCCCCTGGCACGGCTATGAATACGATCTCAAAACCGGCGAATGCGCCGCAGACCGAAGCCTGAAGCTGAAAAGTTTCAAGGTCATCCGGCGCGGGGAGGATATCTATGTCGTCGCAAGCTGAAATGACTGCGCCGGCTGGGCAGCAGCTGAGCGATGCGGATATTCAGGACATGCTCGCCAAATCGGTCCGGGCCTACGCCGAACGGGCCGCCGAACGCGAAGGGGGATTGCCGGCGTTCGGACCTGATGCGGCGACGGCAACGGACGTCATGGTGACGGTCACGGCCATGCTCAAGGCGGTGAACCTGGAGCTGTTCGAGCTTGGCATGTGGCAGGCCTGGTCCGGGAGATAATTCATGGACCTTCCGCTGTCCGATTTCCGCCGAATGGAGGTCGAGGAGTTCGACACCAGCAAACTGCTCGCGCACGCCGCAAAGCAGGCAGCCGAACGCGGCTACAGAAATTTCCCGATCGTCGACGTCGATTCGCATCACTACGAGAGCGAGTCTATCGGCGAGATCCTCGATTACATGGACGACCCGGTTCTGCAGCAGCTCGCGCGCAGCGCGCGGCAGGCGAACGCAAAGAGCGTCGGCATGCTTCCGGCAGGCGTCGGCTATCAGGATATGGGCGGCCGCGTCATGCGTTATGCGGTCCGCGGCCTGGAAAAGACGGAAGCCGGCGTGCAACGCGACGTCGCGCTCGCGCGCCGATGGATGGACGCAATCGGAATCGACGTCGCGGTGATGTTCCCGACACCAATGTTGCAGCTTGGTCTGCACCCGCAGGTGGAGGTGGAGGTTGCGCTGGCACGTGCTTATAACCGCTGGCTCGCCGAACGCGTGCTGGCGCACGAGCCGAGAATTCGCTCGATGCTTTATCTGCCGTTCAACGATCCGGAAGCTGCATACCGCACCGTCCAGGAGTTCGGCCAGACCAAAGGCGTCGTCGGCTTCATGGTGACATCGGCACGTTACCGGCCGGTGCATCACAACTCATACATGAAGACCTACGCGCTCCTCGAGGAAATGAACCTGCCGCTCGCGTTCCACGCCGGCTACAACTGGAATGACCAGACCGTCGGCATGATGAATCGCTTCATCTCGGTGCACGCGCTCGGCTTCGTTTTTTACAATATGGTGCATCTGGCCAACTGGATCACCAACGGCCTTCCCGAACGGTTTCCGAAACTGAAGGTGCTGTGGGTCGAGAGCGGGCTGGCCTGGATACCGTTCATGATGCAGCGTTTCGACAATGAATACATGATGCGCTCATCGGAAGCGCCGGCCCTGAAAAGAAAGCCAAGCGAGTATATGCGCGACATGTACTTCTCGTCCCAACCGATGGAAATGACGGATCTGGCGGCCCTGGAGCAGACATTCCGCATGATCAATGCCGAGACGCAGCTTCTTTATTCATCGGATTACCCCCACTGGGACTTCGACCTGCCATCGACCATTTATGACCTGCCTTTCCTGAGCGAGCAGGCCAAACGAAATATCCTTGGCGGCAATGCGATGAAGGTGTTCAATCTCAAGCTGCCGGCACAAAAACTGGCCCGGGTCGCATAAGCAGCCGGCGTGAGGGAGGATTAACGTGCGTCTAGTCCTGGCACTTTTCACGGCGCTGCTGATCGCACCGGGCGCATTCGCGCAGGATCCGGCCGCAGACTACCCGAACAGGCCAATCAAGATTATCGTTTGCGTACCGGCGGGCGGCGGCGTCGACACGGTGACCCGTATCGTCGCCGAAGGGCTGCACCAGAAGCTGGGTCAGCCGGTGGTCGTGGAAAACCGCGCCGGCGCCGCCGGCAATATCGGCGCGGAAGCGGTCTACACATCCGACCCCGACGGATACACGTTACTTGCCGCGCAACCCGCGCCGCTGACGGTCAATCCGCTTCTCTACAAAAAGATGAATTTCGACCCAACACAGTTCGAGCCGATTGCGATCATGACATCGATCGCCAACGTACTGCTTGTCCGCCCCGATTTCCCGGCAAAGACAGCGAAAGAGTTCATCGCCTATGTGAAAGGCAGCCCGGGTAAGGTCAACTACGCGTCGCAGGGGATCGGAACGACGTCACATCTGACTGCCGCTTTGTTCGAACGCGTGGTCGGCACCAAGCTGGTTCACGTTCCTTATAAGGGTACCGCACCCGCTCTCAACGACATTGTTGCGAGCCATGTCGATTTCATCTTCATGGAGCTCGCTTCGGCGATCAAACTGCACGAAGCAGGCAAGGCAATAATTCTGGCGGTCGCGACAAAAACGCGCATTCCAAACCTGCCGGACATACCCACGCTCGATGAAGTCGGCGTGAAGGGCTTTGAATCCGGCACATGGAACGCAATTGCTGCCCCGCCGAAGACGCCGCCGGCAATTGTCGCAAAGCTCAACAAGGCGGTGAACGAGGTTCTCAGGAGCCCGGAAGCGCAGAATCATTTTGCCAAAATCAACCTGCATGCGGCCGGCGGTTCGCCCGCCGAAGCCAAGGCCTTTATCAGGAAGGAAACCGAGGTGTGGGGCAGCGTGATCAGGGACGCTCACGTTGAGGCTCATTGACGTCCAGCCAAGCCGACCCAGCGGTGCGACAGGGCGGTCAACTGGGCCTATAATGCGCCCGCAACAGAGGTTATAAAGCCGGCAATCGCTACTGCGAAAACGCGTAAGGAGACACCCATGGATGAGAGAACGCGCGAGCCGCTGCAGATCCGCGCCGAGGACATCAATCCGCGCTACAATTGGGGGCGCGCGTTGCCGGCGCTCGGTACCATGGGCGTCGATTTCGAGGAGCGCGTCGACTATCGCCGCCTGCACCGCTACCGGCTCGGCCGCACCAAGCAGGCCCTGGAGGCGAGCGAGTGCGGCGCGCTGCTGGTGTTCGACGTCAATAATATCCGTTACATCACTTCGACCAAGATCGGCGAGTGGGAGCGCGACAAGATCTGTCGCTGGGCCCTGCTCACTCGCAACGGCGACCCGATTCTTTGGGACTTCGGTTCGGCAGCCGTTCACCACAAGCTCTACGCACCATGGCTCAAGCCGGAGAACTGCAAGGCCGGCCTGCTGGGCTTACGCGGAACCGTGCAACCTTCTTTCGGCCTGATGGCGAAGCACGCGAAAGAGATTTTCGGACTCCTCAAGGAGGCCGGCGTCGAAAAAATGCCGGTAGGCGTTGACATCATCGAGCCTGCCATGATGTTCGAGCTGCAAAAAGCCGGCATGAAGATTGTCGACGGCCAGCAGATCATGCTCGAGGCCCGCGAGATCAAATCCGCCGACGAGATTGCGCTGCTCAACCGCGCAGCTGCCATGGTCGACGGCGCCTATCATATGATCAACGAAGAACTTAAGCCCGGCGTGCGCGAGAACGATATCGTCGCCAAGGTCAACGAATTCCTCTATCGCCATGGCTCCGATGACGTTGAGGCGGTAAACGCCATTTCGGGCGAGCGTTGCAATCCGCACCCGCACAACTTCACCGACCGGCTGATCCGTCCCGGTGATCAGGCATTCTTTGACATTCTCCAGTCGTTCATGGGCTACCGGACCTGCTACTACCGTACCTTCAACGTCGGTCGCGCAACGCCCGCCCAGCACGACGCTTACAAGAAGGCACGTGAATGGCTTGACCGCGCGATCGAGCTGATCCGTCCGGGCGTATCGACTGACGAAGTCGCGCGCGCCTGGCCAAAGGCCCAGGAATTCGGCTTCCCCGATGAACTGTCGGCCTTCGGCCTGCAGTTCGGTCACGGCCTCGGCCTGAACCTGCACGAGCGGCCGATCATCTCACGCGTCGTGTCGCTCGAGCACCCGACCGAGATCAAGGAAGGCATGGTGTTCGCGCTTGAAACCTATTGTCCGGCGACCGACGGCTATTCGGGCGCGCGTATCGAGGAGGAGATGGTCGTCACGGACAAAGGCTGCCGCGTGATCTCGCTGTTCCCTGCGGAGGAACTGCCGATCAGCCATCGCTACTGACCGAATCGGTGCAGGTTGACCGTTACGCGCCCGACTTCATGCCGGAAAGCGGCGCGCCGCGATATCTTGCGATGCGCCGCCACACCGTAGCCTGAAGTCGGCACCATGCACGCACTGGTCCACTGTGGGTGGCAGTTGCGGTCCCGGTGACCGTTACGCTGGTGACGTTCGGATCAGCGATCAGGCACCCCTTCCGGTTGCGCAGCCTCGCCATAGATCTCGTCAGACCTCCCCGTGCTCATCCAGAAGTGCTGGGGTAATCCGCGCTCGCATGGCAGCCGTGCCGAACGGCCGTAGCCAAAAGCAGGCGGCAAGGCTAGTGAGCCGATTGAGGATTTGAGATGAGCGATGGGAATCACGGCGCCGTCAAGGCAGCGCCTGCGCGGCAGTCCGAGGGCGCCGGCGAGGCGATTATGCGCGGCTTACGCGGCCGATGTCCCGCCTGCGGCGAAGGCCGCATGTTTCGCGCCTTTTTGAAGGTCGCCGCGCAATGCCCGCAGTGTGGCGAAGAACTGCATCATCATCGTGCCGACGACTTCCCCGCTTATCTGGTTATCGTCATCGTCGGACATATCCTGATGCCAATCGTGCTCCTGGTCGAAACCGAGGTTACGCCGGCAGTGTGGATCAGCATGACGCTTTGGCCGTTGACTGCCTTGGTGATGGCGCTGGGTTTGTTACAGCCTGTCAAGGGCGCGGTCGTCGCCATCCAATGGTTTGGTGGCATGCACGGCTTCGAGGAATCGAAGAAAGGGCGGGCGCCAACTACTGCGGCCGAAGGATAGGAGGTCCGCTGCAATCGGTGGCTACATGCGGGCCACTTTCTCCTGCCAGTGCGGTAAGTGCTCGCCAGCAGCGAGTCTTTGACTCGCCGGTTGCAACTCGATTTGTCGCTCGTTGTTCAGGCTCAATCCGCACCTGGAACTTCTCGTCGTTTTCCCCATCCGATCGAATGACGGTAGAAACCTGCGCGAAAGGAAATTTTACAGGCATTTTACTTGTGGTCATTGTCCCCGACCGATTGAGTGGGGATGTGCGCAGCCGCCGTTTTCCTCCCTTTAGGCTTAGACGGCGGCGTGAATCCTCCACCTTATGCACACAGGGCCCCTTACGGGGCCCTTTTTTTGATGCACGCACATCCCGCAGGCACGATGTGCGATGCCCCGTGAGAGGCCTTTTATGCCGAAGCCTGCTAGTGCTCCAGTCCCGTCGGCACATTCTTGTTTTCCGGCGTAAGTTTCATGCCGGCTGCAAGCGCCATTGTTTCCATCAGGGCGGCAAAATCCTTGCTGAGATAGGCTTGCGGATCAGGTTGCAAGGTCGCGTGTCCGAAATGGCTCTGCAAAACTTCGCGCGCCGCCGCGGTCACCGGCATCGGCACGTCAATTTCACGGCCGAGCTCAAGACCAAGATCGAGATCCTTGCGCAACAGCTCGGGTGTGAAGGTCGTCGTCCAATCGAGATTGACCAGCGCCGGCGATTTGTAACGCGTGAACATAGACCCCATGACACCGTTATTGAGGAAGGCCAAAAAGGCATGCCGCGGCACACCCATCTTGTTCACAAGCAGTGTGATCTCTATGAGGTTCTCGATCACCACGCCAAGCATGACATTGTGCGCGATCTTGCAGATGCGCGCGAGGTCACCTTCGCCGACATAGGACACTCCCTGGGGAGCAACGATTTCCATCAGGGGGATAATTGACTTGCAGGCTGCTTCCTCGCCCGAGACGACGGACGACAGCCGACCCGCCTTGATGACCTTCGCGTTGCCCGACACAGGTGCACATACATAGTCCGTGCCCTTTGCCTTCAGACGCCTGCGAATATCCGCGGATTCCTCGACAGAAATCGTCGAGCAGTCGACACAAACTCTCGGCGCCTTGCCGCCCGACAGCACACCGTCTTTTCCGAAATAGACCTGCTCCAGGTCCTTGCCTTCAGACACGATCGAAAACACGACGTCACACGCAGCGAGGTCGGAGAGCTTTTCGGCGATCTTGCCGCCCGCTGCCGCAAGCGGCTCGGCTTTGGCACGTGTCCTGTTCCAGATACTGACATCGTGGCCGGCCTTGAGCAGGCGTTCCGCCATGGGCAGGCCCATGCGGCCGGTTCCGATCCAGCCGATCTTCTGCACATTCTTCGACATCACGAAACTCTCCCATTGAAATCGCGGCGGCGCACAAACGCGTGCACCCGGCTTTAGCCGTTCTGCCATCGTTGCGCCAGTGGCGCCATACCGCGGCAACAGGAATGTCACGTATGCTTGTCGCGGCCATTCAAAGCGCATTATTCTGCTGCCAAGAGCGGTCACAAGCCGAAGGGCCTGCTGTCAGAATGGCTCATGGCTCTGATCGTGGGAGGACATGGGCACCCGATGCAGGATGCCGCAACGACCACAATCGCCGTCGGCGGAGTCCCCGATCGACCGCACGCCCGCGAGCGGCTGCGCGTCGTTCTCCGCAACGCCTTTCCTTTCCTCGTCGTTGGCGCGGTCTGGGAAATTGTCGCCTGGACCGAGATTTTCCCGCGGCGGCTGTTTCCCACGATCGAGGAAGTTGCGTCATCTTTTGTGCGTCTGACAGTGGCCGGCATTCTGCCCCACCATGCTATTGAGACGGTGATCCGTCTCATGACCGGTTTTGCGCTTGCCGCGCTCATTGGCGTGTCGATCGGCGTACTGATGGGACGATCGCGGCGCGCCGAGGATATTTTCCTGCCACTCGTCAGCATCTGCGCGCCAATTCCTGGCCTCGCCTATGCGCCGCTTTTCCTGCTCTGGTTTGGCCTCGGAAATATCTCGGCGGTGTTGCTCGTCGGCTTTGTTTCCGCCTTTCCCATTCTGTTCAACAGTTGGACCGGCGTTAAGGCCGTCAAGGAAATCTGGGTGCGATCGGCCCAATCGATGGGCGCAGACGACCGCCGGCTGTTCAGTCATGTGATCCTTCCCGGCGCACTGCCCTACATACTGACCGGCCTGCGACTCGGTCTCGCGCAGGCTTGGCGAATTCTTGTCGCCGTCGAAATGCTTGCCGCAGTACCGTGGGGATTGGGATGGCTGATCTTCGGTGCCCGCGAATTCCTTAACACCGACGCGATGCTTGCAGGGATCGTCGTGATCGCACTGATCGGGCTCGCGCTTGAGAAGTTCGTGTTCCGGAAAATCGAGGATTACACCGTCGTACGGTGGGGAATGATTACGTCATGACCGACCAGGGCCAGCGCAGGCGTACAATTCTCCGTGCCGCGGTCACCCTTGCCGCTGCTGCCGTCGTGTATGAGCTTCTGGCGCGCAGCGGCTATTTCGCATCCGCCCTGCTTCCAACAATACCCACCATCGTCCGCACGCTGATTGCCATGCTGGCCGACGGTACCATGATTGAGCATGCCGCATTCACCATGTACCGCGTGATGTTCGGGTTCGGTCTGGCCATTGCCGTCGGAATTCCGCTCGGCATTCTGATGGCCCGGTTTCAGCGGGTGGAAAATTTTTTCCTGCCGTTGATAAGCGCGCTGATGCCAATACCCTCTTTCGCCCTCGTGCCCCTGTTCATGCTGTGGTTCGGCATCGGCAACCTGACAACGATCCTGATCGTCTTCTATGCCGCAACCTTTCCTATGGTGTTCAATACGTGGTCGGGCGTCCGCTCCGTCAATCCGCTGTGGCTGCGCGCTGCAGGCGCCATGGGCGCCGACGAGCAGAAGCTGTTCTGGAAGGTGATTATTCCCGGCGCATCGCCCTTCATCATTACCGGCATGCGCCAGGCATTTCTGCGTGCCTGGATCGCGGTTGTCGGAGCTGAAATGATCGCAGCCTCGGACTGGGGCCTGGGCTGGATCATTTTCGACGCCAAGGAGTTCCTCAACGCCGATATCATGCTGGCATCCCTGCTCGTCATTGGCGGGATCGGCTATGCCTTCGAGCGGCTCGTATTCGGCTCGATCGAACGCGCGACCGTGCAGCGATGGGGCATGGTGCGCATGGCCAAGGGTTAGAAACGGTAAGCAAGAATGGTCCCTATTGAAATCCGCGACGTGACCCTTGTGTACGACACGCCGGGCGGCAAAGTGCCCGGCGTCAAGGATGTGAGCTTCAACATCGGCGCGTCGGAATTCATCTGCATCGTCGGTCCTTCGGGTTGCGGCAAGTCCACGCTGCTCAACATCATCGCCGGGTTTCTTTCACCGGCTACCGGCGAGATCCGCATCGGCGGCAAACCGGTGACAGGCAGCGGCATGGACCGTGGCATCGTTTTTCAGGATTTTGCCCAGCTGTTCCCGTGGCGCACGGCGTTGGGCAATGTCGCGTTCGGGCTCGAAATGAAGGGTGTGCCAAAAGAGGAACGCAACCGGATTGCACGGGAGCAGTTACGACTTGTTAAGCTTGAAAAGTTTACCGGTTCCTACCCTCATCATTTGTCCGGCGGAATGCAGCAACGGGTCGCCATTGCCCGGGCATTGGCATACAATCCCTCCGTCCTGTTGATGGATGAGCCGTTCGCAGCGTTGGACGCGCTCACCCGTGACGACATGCAGCGGCTGCTGGCCGATGTGTGGCGCGAAACCCGCAAAACGGTAATCTACGTGACCCACAATGTCGCGGAGGCGGTATATCTGGCGGATCGCGTTGTCGTCATGTCGCCCCATCCCGGCACGGTGAAGACCGAGATCAAGATTGACCTGCCGCGGCCGCGTGACCCGCTCAGCTTTGAATTCGTCGAATGTCAAAAGGAGCTGCTCCGGCATCTCGGCCACGAGACAGGCGAAACGAAAGCCATGAACGGCAAAGCTAGATCATAGGGAGGAACAACAATGACCGCCAGGAACAAGGGAATGACTCGCCGCGATGCCCTCGCCGCAACGGGCGTCGGCGTGCTGGCCGCAGGCCTCGGCATCCGGCCCGCATCGGCACTCGAGACCGTCCGGCAAGGATATCAGACCAACATGTGGGGCATGCCGACCTACTATCTGCTGCGCTCCGGCCTGCTCGAAAAACATGGCGTCAAGTTTGAAGAGTTTGCAGTGCCGTCAGGCAATCTCACCATGCAACAGATGGTGGCGCGTCAGGTCGATATGGGGACTTACGCCGGACCCTCTTTCGCGATCGGCCACGAAAAGGGCGGCCTTGTGGCCATTGCGATGATCGAATATGTCGGCAAGACCGCGCGCGTGCTCGCGCGCAAGGACCTCGGAATTACCAAGGTCGAACAGCTCAAGGGCAAGAAGGTTGCCAACCAGACCGGCTCATCCACCGGTAACATCTTTGTCGACCAGATTGCCACCAAGGCCGGGCTGCAGAAGGGCGACTATCAGGAAATCCGGATGAACGTGAACGACATGGTGGCCGCCATGGCGGCAAAGACAGTGGACGCCATGGTGAACGTGGAGCCTTACAATGCGATCGCGGAAGCCGATGGCATCGGGGTGACGATTGCCGAGTTCTATGAATTCGACAAATTGCCGGTGTTCATGGCCGCAACGCCGGAATTCGCGGACAAAAACCCTGATACGGTCGTCGCTTACCTCAAGGCCTGGCTCGAAGTGGCGAAGGATTTCAAGACAAACCCGGGCAAGGTCGCCGACTCGATCTACTCGTTCTACACCTCGAAGGGCTACAACATGTCGAAGGAGACTTTTGGCAAGGCCCTGGCGCGGGTGGAAGTGCAGCCGGGCTGGCCTTCAGACCTCGTTCCGTACATGACTCATCACTGCGAGATCCTGGTGAAGGCCAACAAGCTCAAGGCTGTCCCCGACTGGAGCAAGGCTTTCCGTACCGACTTCCTGAAAAAGGCCATGGCCTGAGGACGTCACCGTTTTCAATCCCGAGGCCGGCGCATGGGCGCCGGCCTTTCTGCAAGAACCCGATGACCACCGGAGTGCACCATGCCTGCCGCCGCTAATCCGCTGAGCAAAAGCGGAGAACCTGTGACCTGGAATTTCAAGCTTCTCGCCCAACACGATCTCGGCGGATTTGGCGGCATGGGCGAAGGCATGTCTGTGCAGATCGCCAGGGATGGCCGCCGCATCATCTGGCTCGCGCACGAAAGCGCGCCCAAGAATTTCACCGGTGTCGACGTTTCCGATCCGCGTAACCCGAAGGTGGTCGTGCAGACCGAGCTGCCGAAGCCATATATGCGTTCCAATTCGCTGGAACTGTCCGGCGACATCATGGCGGTCGCGTACCAGACCCAGAAGGTCAACCAGCAACCCGCCGGCCTCGAGCTTTTCGATGTATCGGTGCCGGAGAAGCCGCGCTCGATATCCTTCCTCGATTGCTCGGGCGCACACTCGCGCGGCGTGCATCAGCTGTGGTTCTGCGACGGCGAATACGTGCACATGGCGGCCGGCGCCCCGGATTTCCAACCGAGCCATCCGCTCGACGACCAGTTCTACCGGTGCATCGACGTGCGCAATCCGTCAAAGCCTGTCGAGGTGGGCCGCTGGTGGATGCCGGGCACCAGGAAAGGCGAGACGCCGCTGCCGCGCCACAAGCTCGACAAGGGTTACCGTGCGCACAACACCAACGTCTACAGGCAGCGGAAGGACCGGCTCTATCTCTGCTACATCGACGGCGGCATGTTCGTGATGGATATTTCCGACAGGTCGAAGCCGAAGCCGGTTTCGCACTGGACGAACTCCCCACCCTACACCGGTTTCATGCATACGGCGGTGCCGCTGTTCGATCGCGGACTGCTGATCGTGACCGACGAATCCACCGAGAACAATGCCGAGGACTGGCCGAAGCTGATCTGGATCGTCGACGCCCGCGACGAGAAGAACCTTGTCTCCATCGCCACCTGCCCGCTGCCACCCGTCGATGCCTATGCCGGCCGCGGCGGCCGCTTCGGTGCGCATAATATTCACGAGAACCCGCCGGTGCCGACCGCCTGGCAGTCCGATCAGATCGTCATCGGGACATTTTTCAACGGCGGACTGCGAGCCTACGACATTTCCAACCCGTACCAGCCGAAGGAGGTCGGCACCTTCGTTCCGCCGCCGCCGAAAGGCACGCCGGTCGGGGCAGTACAGCTCAACGACGTCTTCGTGGACGAACGTGGTATTGTCTACACGGTTGATCGTCATACCGGCGGGCTCTACACGCTGGAGATGGATTTCTGAACGAGCTCTTTCCCTCACCGGGCGCAGGACGCTTCGGCCGCAGGCTCAAGCGCGAGCGCGGCGCTCGTCTGCCGGTGACCGTCATCACCGGATTTCTCGGCGCAGGCAAAACGACGCTGCTGAAACGCTTTCTGGGCACAGCGGAGGGGCAAGGCACTGCGGTTGTCGTCAATGAATTCGGCGCGGCCGGCATCGACGATGCGCTTGTACGCCCGAGCGCCGACGAGACCGCGTTGCTCGGCAATGGTTGCCTTTGCTGCATCACGCGTACCGACCTCCAGCAGACGCTGCGGCGGATGGTCATCGAGCGGGAGCGCGGTGTACTGCCGGACTTCAGACGTATTGTCATCGAGACCAGCGGTCTCGCCGACCCGAGCCCGATTCTGCAAACCTTTGCGACCGAGCGCACACTGGGCGACATGTTTCATGTCGACGCGGTCGTGACGGTGGTCGATGCCGTCACCGGAACAGAAGCACTCGCCTGGTCGGCGGAGGCCCGCAAGCAGGTGATCCTCGCCGACCGTCTCATCATCACCAAAACCGACATCGCCGGTGAAGGCGCCTGCAAAGCTGTTTCGGAAAGATTGCATACGCTCAATCCCGGTGCGGAAATTCACGAAGCCATCAACGGTGATATCGACCCGGCATGCCTGATCGAACCGGCCTCCGACCAGCGCAATGCTTTCGTGGCGGAAGTCGCGCACAGCGACGGGATCGGAAGCTTTGTGCTGACTGAGAATAGGCCACTGTTTTGGCCCGTTTTTGCCAAGACCATGGACGCGTTGATGCAGTTGCGTGGACCCGACCTGCTGCGCGTCAAGGGATTCCTCTACGTCGACGGCTGCAGGGGTCCCGTCGTCGTGCAGTTTGTGCAACACCTCGCACATCCGCCGGTCGAATTGGAGAGTTGGCCTGACGACAGGCGGCAGAGCCGAGTCGTGTTCATCACGCGCAACATATCCGAACGGCAAGTTCGCAGTTTGCTCGCGGCGTTGCAAAATCTCGCCTAGCGCCGACGCTACTCGCGATCCCGCCCTGAGATCTCTGCCTGCCAGGGCGCGACCCAGCGCTCAACCACTCCGATCAGCCAGTTGAGGCCGATTGCCATCGTCATCAGGATGATGATGGGCACGAACATCGTCGCCGTGTCGAAATTGTTGGCGGAATTGATGATCACCGCGCCGAGGCCGGAAATGGTCGTGAAGAATTCGGCGATCACCATGCCCACCACGGCACGGCCCACTGCCAAACGGATACCGGCCATAATGTAAGGCAGCGTTGCCGGCAAGATGATCCGGCGCAGGATCACCGCGTCCGGCGCGACGAAGGACTTGCCGACTTCGATAAGCGTTTTGGGCACAGCAGTGACGCCGAGCCAAGTGTTGATGCAGATCGGAAAGAGCGACATCAGGAAGATGACGGCAACCTTTACGGCAAACCCGAGCCCCAGCCAAAGGATCAGCAGCGGCACCAGCGCGACAAGCGGCATGGCGTAGCCGGCGGTGATGTAGAGGCCGAGGGCCGCTTCTGCTGCGCGAAAACCGCCGATAAACAGGCCGAGCGGCACTCCAACCAGAATGGCAAGGGCATAGCCGATGACGAACGGCCGCAAGGATTCGAAAAGCGCCGACCACAACTGACCGGAGATGACGAGCTCCCAGAAAGCCTCCGCTATCGCGGACGGATACGAGCCAAACACCGGATTGATGCGACGGCCGAAGATTTCCCAGAAGATCAGCAGTGCCGTGACAGATGCAACCGTGATCACCCAGCGCGGCATCGGTTTGCGCTCGGCGCCCTCTTCCCGCGCCACAGCTTTCTCCTGTCGATCGGCAATATCGACCATCAGTGCACCGTCTTTTCGTCATGCAACGCACGCCAGACCTTGTAGCGCGTCTCTGAAAACTCGGGCATTCCGCGTACGAGTCCAAGGTCGGGACGCGGCCGCTTGAGTGGCACGTTCATGATCTCCTGCACGCGACCGTTCTTCATCACGACAATACGGTCAGCGACGATGACGGCTTCGTCGAGATCGTGGGTCACGAACAGGATGGTTTTCCCGGTACGCGCATGGATGTCCAGCAGCTCGGCCTGCAGCGTTTCCCGGGTCTGGGCATCGAGAGCGCCGAACGGTTCGTCCATGAGCAGAACTTTTGGGTCAATGGCGAGGGCCCGGGCGATGCCGACGCGTTGCTTCATGCCTCCGGAAAGCTGATGCGGACGGCGGTTTTGCGAATCCTTCAGCCCTACGAGATGCAGGTATCTCTCCGCAGTTTCCCGCAACTGCGCGCCGCGCACGCCTTTCATCTCCAGGCCGAACATCACGTTTTGCAGCGCCGAGAGCCAGGGCAGCAACTCGGCATGCTGGAACACCATACCGCGATCATGCCCGCAACCATTGATTTCACGTCCGTCAACGGTGACGCGACCGCCACTCGATGGATCCAGTCCCATTGCGACGCGAAGCGCCGTTGTCTTGCCGCAGCCGGACGGACCGATCAGCGCGACAATCTCGCCGTCCCTGACTGTGAAGCTCACACGGTCAAGCGCCTGCACATGGTGCACCTCACCGTCCACGCGCAACGTAAAACGCTTGGATACGTCGAGGAAACTTACCTCACCCATTCCAATCTCCAGAATGCAGCCGTCAATGTCCGATAACCTTGATCGCTTTCTCGCGATACTCAGGTGCGGTCACGGCCTTCAGTTCAAGGGGAGCCTTCAACTTGCCGGCTTTCACCATCTGCTCCTGAATCCATTGAATCTTTTCCGCCGGCAGCGGCAATGTCGGATCGACGGCATGATGCTGGATCGCATCGTCGTAGACGAAAGCAGGCCGCGGGTCTTCCGGTTTGGCGTGTATGATTTCGCGCGTCAGAGCGATTGCAGCGTCCCGATTGGCGAGGGCAAAACGCAGCGCGCTCATCTCCGCTGCAAGAAACTTCACGGCGTCATCTCCACGTTCGGCCAGCTTTTTGGCGCTTGAGACTATGCATACGCGCAGAAAGTTCGGCACCGCGTCGCGCCCCGCCACCAGCAGGTGGATATTCTTCGGAGCAATCGGCTGATATTCGTTCGAAACGACCGCGGCATCTACCACACCGCCAATCAGCGCCTGATAGCGATCCTTGTCACCTCCCACCGCCGCGAGCTTCACTTCGCTGTCGGAAACACCGAATTTCGCAAGCGCCGAGCGCGCCAGCATGTCGGGCATCGAGTTCGGCGCCGATACGGCAATTTGCCTGCCCTTCAGATCCTGAACCTTGGCTATTTTGTCATTGGCATAGATGCCGTGCGGAACGACGATCCAATGACAGCCAAGCAACTTGGCATCCCCGCCTTTGGCATTGGCTGCAAAAACGCCCTGCGGCCCACCCTCAAAGCTGTCGAGTTCACCCGCGATCAAGGCCTTGAGTGCGAGCTGATCATCCTTGAACTGGGAAATTTCGATCTTGAGGCCTTGCTTCTTGGCGAAGTCGCGCGTTGACACCATCAGGAAAATACCGGCATCAGCCTTGGCATTGATCAGTCCGTGTTTCCATACCCTTTCCTGCGCATCACCCGGCACGATATGGCCAACAAGCGTTGTCGCAATGATGATAGCGGCGAGCCCAGTCGAACGGGGTCTCATGCGTCGTCCTCCCTGCAACCGCGCCTTGATGGCGTCTCTGTCGTCGTTGCTTGCAATATAATTCTAACATTATTTCAGCCAACCGCGCGACGGCAAACAAAGCCGCGAAAGACCGTCAGGCCGGAGCGAAACGTCCGATTCCGGCTTGAACCGTTTTTATGATGTCCGGCACTGCTGCCTCATTGCCGGGCGCCATGATGTGGACTCCCGCGACGCCCGGGATACCGGCCATTTCGCGTATGACATCGGTACAAATCCTGGCTCCCTCGGCCAACGGATCACGCGCGTTTTCCATCCTGTCGACCAAGGGGTCCGGAATGATCGCCCCGAACAATTTTTCCTTGATCCAACGCGCCGACTTTGCCGACCGGAGCGGTACCACCCCGATCAGGAAGGACAGCTTCGCTGTCATGCTTTGTTCGGCAAGCCTCGCCATATACCGACGCAGGACGCCTGCATCCATGCAAAACTGCGTCTGCACGAATTGGGCGCCGGCGTCGATCTTGGACTGCAGCCCGGTCGGATTCCATCCTGGCGGCGGATCAATCGGGTTGTCGGCGCTACCGAGGAAGAAGTCAAATTTGCCGCTGACCTTGCGGCCCGTGGGAAGCTCGCCGGAATCGCGGAGACGCCGCGCGGTACTCAACAGCGAGCGGGGATCGAGATCGAAGACTGCCTTGGCCTCGGGTTGATCTCCCGCGCTCGGGTCGTCCCCACGCAACATCAGCAAATTGCGTACGCCCGATGCCGCAGCACTCAACAGGTCGCTTTGCAGCGCAATGCGATTGCGATCACGGCAAGTCAGCTGGAGTATCGGCTCTATACCCTGCTCCACCAGCATTGCTGCAGCGGTGACCGCACCAAGATGAGGGCGCGCGCCGGCGCCATCGGTCACGTTCACCGCATCGGCAAGTCCTTTCAGCGGCATGGCCTTTGCGAGCAACTCGCCAGGGTCGGCCGACACTGGCGGTGTCACTTCCGCCGTGATTACAAACCGCTTGGCACGCAACTTTTCCTGCAGGGTCGCCGGCATCTGACCCAAGTCGCAAAATCCAGTGGACGATGCAAGGGCAACAATGGGAAAAAAGAGCAGTCGTGCCGATGTTGCATGACTTGCAGGCCAAAATGTTTCAACCGGCGAAATCAATCGAGGAGGCGATCGCTCCAATTGCAGATGGGGGCATGCTGGTCGTTCCGCGCGAGATCTCCGGCGTGTCCATGGCGGCGACGCGGGCCTTGATAAGGCGTGGCGTGAAGCGCCTGCACCTCGTCGCGCTGCCGACGTCGAGCCTGCAGGCCGACCTGCTGATTGGCGCGGGATGTGTCGAAACTCTTGAGACAAGCGCAGTGAGCCTTGGCGAGTTCGGACCGGCACTACGCTTTTCCGCTGCCGCCACCTCGGCGACGATAAAAATAAGGGACGCAACGTGTCCTGCACTGCACGCCGCCCTGCAGGCGACCGAAAAGGGAGTCCCCTTTATTCCGCTGCGCGGCCTAATCGGCTCGGACCTCCTGAAGTACCGCGACGACTGGAAGGTGATCGACAATCCGTTCGGTGCCAATGATCCGATCGTTTTGCTACCGGCAATTAAGCCGGACGTCGCATTGTTTCACGCGACGATGGCAGATCGCTTTGGCAATGTATGGGTCGGCCGTCAGCGGGAACTTGGCACTATGGCACACGCCGCGACGAAAACGATCGCTACCGTGGAGAAGATCTACGATGGCAACCTGCTCGACGACCCGACATTGGCGGCAGGAACACTTCCCGGCCTTTATATCGATTGTGTCGCGCTCGCCGAGCGTGGTGCGTGGCCGCTGGGCCTTCCCGACAGTTATTCCGCCGACGCCCGGCATCTCGCTCTTTATGCGCGCATGGCTGCAACGGAAGCCGGATTTGCGGAGTACCTGGACAAGTATGTCTATGAAAGACGCACGCCATAGGTCGAAGTATCCTGCCGGACAACGATGAAAATCACCTTTCGGGACGAGGAACTTCTTGCGGACGTGATTGCCGGATTGATAGGCGACGTGCGCCACGTTGCGGTCGGTAATGCCTCGCCTATTCCTGCCACTGCCGCACTGCTGGCTCGCGAGCGCGGCAAAGGACGGCCCTATGTCTCGCTCCTGCAAAGCCGCAAGCACAATTTCTTCACCGACGGCGGCCGAGAACTGTTTGATTGCGCGGGCCAGGGCCGGATCGATGTATTTTTCCTGTCGGGTGGACAAATCGACGGACAGGGAAATGTCAATCTTGTCAGCATCGGCGACTACGCGAATCCGAAAGTGCGCTTTCCGGGCTCGTTTGGCTCTGCCTATCTCTATTACGTAGTGCCGAAGATAATCCTCTTTCGCACGGAGCATTCCCGCCGCACTCTCGTGCCCAAGGTCGACTTTATCAGCGCACCCGGCTTGACCGCCGAGAATGTCTATCGGCCGGGCGGGCCGATTGCGTTGGTGACCAACCGCTGCGCCTTCACTTTCGCCGATGGCCGCTTCACGCTCGCGAGCCTGCATCCCGGCCACACACTGGAAGAGGTCGTCGAAAATACCGGTTTCGACTTCGAAAAACCCCTGACCGTGCCCGAAACTCCGGCGCCATCGTCCGAGACTCTCCGGCTGATGCGGGACGTGGTCGCACCGCAGCTCGCCGAAGTTTATCCGGAGTTCGCCGCACAGGTGTTCGGCGTGGGCCAGGCTGCTTTCGCACGCTGAAAAACCGTGCTCTTCCGGTCGCTAAACCCGTGGGCTAGTCTGCCGCCCGCTGCGGCCGGCCGGCCACAGCGCATCAGTCAAGAAACGGAAGGACGGCGTCGGTGAAAACGGTTGAAGCTGCGGTGATCGGTGTTGGATGGGTGGGGGGCACGCGCGCCGAGACTCTGTCGCGCACCGCACTGGTCGACAAATTGCATCTATGCGAAATCAGGCCCGACCGGCTCGCCGAGGTGAAAAAGCTTTACAAACCCGCCAGCGCGACGCTCGACTATAACGACATCATCAAAAACGACAATATTTCCGTGGTCTACATCTCGACCACGCCGGAATCGAACCACTATCCGATATGCCGTGACTGTCTGAAGTCCGGCAAGAACGTCATGCTCGAGAAGCCGATCGCGCTGGAGCTGTGGGAAGCTGACGAACTTATCCAGCTCGCCAAACGCAACAACCTCAAATTCACCATCGGATATTCACAGCGCTTCAATCCGAAAATCGCCTATGCGAAGAAAAAAATCGTCGACGGCACACTCGGAAAGGTGGTTTCGGTGCTGGTGAGCAGGCACCTGTCGCGCAGCCTGGGCAAGAAGATCGCCAGCCGCGTCCGCTTGTCGCCCGTCGTCATGGAGTCTACGCACGATCTTGATTTCGTCTTCTGGCTACTCGAGCCCGCCAAACCGGTCCGCGTCTATTCGCAGGGCGCCTATGGCTACATGGAACCGATCAACGGTTCGCACGACGTCATGTTTACGACGGTGACGATGGACAACGGCACTGCCGTCATGATCGGCGGCGGTTGGAATCTGCCGCCGAGCTACCCCAATTACTGCGCCACGTGGATCGAAATTACCGGTACAGAAGGCTCGCTTTTTCTCGATGACACCCAGCGCGACAACTGGCTCAACACCCAGAAGGACGGCCAGCAATTCACGATGTCGACAATGCCGGGTGAGTGGGTCGACAACGTTTTCGCCGGCGGCATGGGCCCGGAAACGATCCATTTCCTCGAAGCCTGCATTCGCAACACACCGGTGATGGTCACGCCGGAAAGCGCGCGGCGCGTCATGGAAACCTATAGCGCGGCTGATCTCTCCGCCGACCGTAACGAGCCCGTTGATTTGCCGCTCTCGAACGAGACCATCTCGGCAATCGCCGAATTCAAGAAGAAAATCCGCGCCGGGGTGAACCAATGAAAAAGTCCGCCAAGGGCGTGGGGCTTGCGATCGTCGGAGGCGGCCGCGTTGGTCTGTTCCGCGGCGAGGTGGCGGCACGCCACCCCGCGGTTGAGTGGATCGGACTCGCAGAAAAAAACCCCAATCGCGCTGGCGAAGTAGGCCCGAGGATCGGGGCCGATTTCGTCACACAGAGCCACGTCGAGTTGCTCAAGCGGCCGGAAGTCACTGCTGCAATCATCTGCACCGATGAGCACCTGCACGTCGATCCAATTATGACGGCCGTGGAGCGCGGCATCCCGATGCTGATCGAGAAGCCGCTTGCGACGGATTTGAAGGAATCCGCGCGCGTGCTCAAGGCGATCAAGGACGCCAAAATTGATGCTGTCGTCGGCTATACACAGCGCTTTCGCAGGCGCTGGCTGGCGGCCAAGGAAAAATGCCGCACCGGCGCACTCGGCGACGTCACAATGGTGACCTCGCGCGCGTTCATGAACCGCCTTGTGGCCATCGACAACTATAAACGCACCGATGATCCCTCGACGATCTCGCCGATGGTGATTTCCGGCACGCACGCACTCGACATCTGCATGTGGTGCCTCGAGCCGAAGAAGCCGGTCGAATGCTATGCGCGTTCGATCGACAAGGTACTTGGCCCTTCATACAAGGGTATCGACGCCACTGCCGGCATGATCATGTTCGACGATGGCACAGTCTACCACCTCAATATCTCGTGGGCGTTGCCTGTGACCTGGCCGGGCGCGGTTTATTCGCTCGAGGTCGGCATCGTCGGCACGACCGGGGTATTGACCATCGACGATACGCACCGTGACATCGTTTTGGCCGTCTCGAAACCCCAATCGGAAGGTTATAATCCGGACGCAACGCGCCTGGTTGATTTCATGGGCAGCTACCCGCCGGGAGACATGGCGCTTGGCGAGCTGCGCGGCCCGATGGCAGAAGAGACAGATTCGTGGCTCAATCGCATCTCGCTCGGCCTGCCGACCGCTGCCGCGACGGTCGAAGAAGCGCACCGTAACCTGATGCTCACGAAGGCGCTCGATCTTTCCGCCAAACGCAAGCAGCTGGTAAAATTGCCGATCGAAACCGATTGATCTCGCCGACTAGCGTCCGACAGCACTGATCGTCGGCAGAACCCGGTAAAGTTGAAACGCATTGCCGCTGTACACGAGGCCGAGATGGTTTCGGTCGGGGTTTCGCATGCCCGGTGTCGTGAACAGGATGTACACGTAGTCATAGTGCTGCGGCCAATCGTTCCAGAAATACGACATATTTGCCTTGTCGCCTTCTGCGACCTGCAGGACATACGGCAAGGACGGTGGCAACCAATCCTCGGTCTCCACGTACTTTCGGAATTCCTTGCGCGCGTGCAAGATCTGCTTTCCCTTCACGGTGAATTCGGTGGACACAAGCGCGGAGCGCTCAATGACTGCGATCGATGCAGCGTGCACCAGGTTAAAGTCGCTGATTTGCCTACCGGAGGAACGATCGCCGTAGACGACCAGAACGCGGGAGCCGCGTTTGATCTCCCCGACCGATTTGAGGAACTCATGAGTCCCGCGATCGAGCTGGTCCCAAACCAGCTGGACCTCGGCAATACGCAACGCGAGTAAGACTGTGGTCAGCGCTACAAAGCCCGAGCGAATTGAACGCTGCCGCAGGTCGACATCGAAACAGGCGACAAGCATGAACGCAACTGCTATCGGCAGGCGCTGGTCGGCGAGGTGTGCACCAAACAGGGCACGTGGCAGCGCAAGGTAGACAAGGCTGCCAACGGCGAGAATGGCCCATCCGGCCGGATTGAATTTCAGAACTCCGCGTCGCCACCCATAGGTCGCCGCGGCAAGGGCTGCGGCAAGCAGAGCCGCAGTTACCGGCAAATAATAGACGTTGAAGACGGCGATCAGGCCCTGCAGCTTGCCGCTAAGCTCCCAAAACGCGGGCGAGCCGGGTGCATGCCAGGTCGGGCTTGTGACAAGCAGAGCAACAAGCGGGATGAAAGGCACGCCGGCTGCGACAAATTCACGGAGCCGCGGCGCCCACGGTTCGGATCGTCGTATCCACAACCGGTACGCTTCGAGCGCGAGCAACCCGAGGCCGTACACGCCTGCGGCAAACAAATGGCAGGCAAACAGCGTGAGTGCGAACAGCACCGATACGGCGAAACGCCCCGGCCAGGCGCGCTCCCGCAGCATCACCCACGCCGCGAGCGCCCAGAGCGCCAGTCCGATGCCGAAAACATAATTCATCACGCCTACGAGCAGCACGCCGTTGTAAAGCAGCGGCAAGGCGATCAGCGGCGCCGGTGACCAACGCCCGTTGAGCGCGCGATTGAATACGAGAATGCCCGAACCAATCAGCACGAACGCAAGAACTGTGAAAATCTGCCCCGCGAGATAAACGCTCATGAACCGATGCAGCGCCGGAACGATAAGATCGATCATCAGGTTTGGGATGATCTGCCACTCAACCGTGTAATACCGGCTCAGATCGGGATCTGTTCCGATGGCTTCGATGACATGCGTTCGCGCCAGATGATTGATGTAGTCCGACAGTGGCGGCAGCGGATGCGTGACAATCGGAATTACCGCCGCCGCCGTTAGAACGGTAAACAAGAAAGCGACTGTCACTGGCCGAATACCCGTCGGCCCCGGCAGCGTGCGGTCGCTGCTGAGTTGCATGGCGAGCGACCCCCCGGCTGCCCCATTCAGGACGGCGAAGCTAGCAGGAGAAGTTGGCTGCGCAAACCGCCTTTTGGCTGAAGGCTGCCGGCCTTGCCCATTTGCGGGCACGGCCGAGCAGAATCTGGTGTCTAGCGCTGCGTACGGGACTGAGAGCTTGCGGGAGTACTACTAGTGCTACTGCTACTGCTGCTGCCGCCGAAGATGAAGCGCTGCGGATTGTGCGCGAGGTCGGTGATCGCACGGCCGGCGATCTCGATCTGGCGGGTGGCAGTGCTGGTCATCCGATTGACGCCAACCGTGATTTCTTCGGTACGCTTATCAAGGTTCTCGATCAGCGTGCGCGCCGATGCAGTCGCCTCTTTGGCATTTTTCATCGTGTCCTTTGTGTCGCTCACGATGGTATCGATAGTCTCGGAGTTGCGTGCGAGCGCAGCACTGAATGTCGCAATGTCCTTGACGGCCTGACGTATCGCATCCTGATTGGCGGCAATAACCTCTTCCGCCTTGTTGAGGACGTCGCGCGCTGCCTGCATCATGTCCTGGCTGGCGCTGGGATCGGCCTTCAGCGTCGGCGGCTCACCCTCCTCCCGCTCAATCAAAGGTGTGGTTGCGGACACGCCCTTGAGCGACACAGCGGCAACGCCTGTCAGCCCCTGAAACTCCAGTCCGACCTTGGTGTCAGACCGGATTGGTGTCGCCTTGTTGACCGCCAACATCGCTATGACCTGCGATGGCTTGTCGGGATCAAGCTGAAGCTTGGTGACTTCGCCGACACGAATGCCGTTGAACAGAACATTGCCGCCGACGTGCAGGCCGGATACCGAACTGTCGAAGATGACACGGTAGGCGACGGCCTGCTTCTTTCCGGAGGAATGGTGTAGCCAGAATACAAAACCGAACGCGCCCGCGACGACCGCAAACGTGAACAGTCCGATCAGTGCGTAGTGCGCTTTTCTCTCCATCACTCGGCTCCGTCAATTCCCCGTGGCGTGCAGCATTCGCGCCCGCGCGCCGTGGAAGTACGCCTTCAACCAAGGATGCTGGGATTTCAGCATCGTATCCATTGTTCCGGCTTCGAGAATCTTGCCCTCACCCAGGACCGCAATCCTGTCGCAGATTGTGTGAAGACTGTCGAGGTCATGGGTTACCATGAAAACCGCCATAGCCGAAGTGCGCTGCAAGGTCAGGATCAGCTGGTCGAAATCGCCCGCGCTGATGGGGTCGAGACCCGAGGTCGGCTCGTCGAGAAACAGGATTTCGGGATCGAGCGCGAGCGCCCGTGCCAGCGCCACACGCTTTATCATACCGCCTGAGAGTTCCGACGGGAACTTGCGGTAGACGTCCGGCTTGAGTCCGACCATTTCAAGCTTGGTTATTGCGATTTCGGTCATCAGCTTGTCGGACACGTTTAGATACTCCCGGATCGGGAATTCGACGTTTTCGCCGACCGTCAGCGAGGAAAACAAAGCGCCCTGCTGGAAAAGTATACCCCACCGGCGCTCGATCTCCTGGCGTTGCGTCTCGCCGGCGGCATCGAGATTGACGCCAAAAACGTCGATCCTGCCCTGCTGCTTCGGCAGGAGGCCGACGATCGTACGCGTGAGCACGGACTTCCCGGCCCCCGATGCGCCGACAAATCCCAGAATCTCGCCTCTGTAAACATCGAGCGTGACGCCATCGAGGATGCGGTGACCTTTCAGGTCGACCACCAGGTCACGCACTTCGATGATTGGCGTCTTGCCGTTAATTGCCATGTCACATTCCGATTGACGCGAAGAACATGGCGAAAATGCCGTCGAGCACGATAACCAGGAAGATCGACTTAACGACCGAGTTTGTTGTCTGCTCACCGAGAGACTCGGCACTGCCTTGCACCTGGAGTCCCTCGACGCAGGCGACGACACCAATGACCAACGCCATGAAGGGCGCCTTGATCATTCCGACTTCAAAAGTGGTCGTTGAAATCGCCTCGCGCAGGCGCGTCAGAAAAACTTCCGGCGCAATGCCTCCATAAAGCCAGGCGACCAGGCCACCCCCGTAAAGCGCCGCCATCGAGCCGAGAAAAGTGAGCGTCGGCACGGCAATGACCAGTGCGATAATGCGCGGCAGGATAAGGACTTCGACCGGGTCAAACCCCATGGTACGCAAGGCGTCGATTTCTTCGCGCATGCGCATGGCACCGATCTCGGCCGTGTAGGAGCTGCCGGAACGCCCGGCCACCATGATGCAGACGATCAGCACACCGACTTCGCGCAAAACCAGAACGCCGACCATGTCGATCACATAGATGTCTGCTCCGAACTTGCGAAAATGGAAAATGCCCTGCTGCGCAAGAATGGCCCCGATCAGCACCGTGATCAGGAGGATGATCGGAACCGCCCGCCAGCCGACCCGCTCAAGCTGATGAACGGTCGAGGTAAATCGAAAAGTTGTCGGCCGCATGATCACGCGTCCAAACGCCATCATCAGCGACCCGAGCATCTGCACAAACAAGTAAAGGTCGGCAGCAACGGCTGACATCGTCATGCCGACGCTGACCAGTGTGGCAACGATGCTGTTTGGGCGAGGCGGGGGCGGCGACAGCGTCTGCGTACCCGAGCGCACTTTCTCGAAAAGTCCGCGGAAGTCCTCGCGCAGTCCGACCAGGCGCGCCTCGCGCCCCTCTTTCATCCATTGGCGCATCGTGCGCTCGATCAACCAGGCGCCGTAGGTGTCGAGATATTCGATGCGAGCAATGTTGATGGCGATACCGCGCGCCTTGATTCCGCGCGTTGCAGCTTCGACCTGTGGTTCGATGGCGCTGGCGTATTCGGCAGTCCACGACCCCGCGGCACTGAGTTCAACCCAGTCGCCGCGCGATTGGCCGCTAAGCAGGATTCCAGCCGTCACCGCCCCGATCCTCCGTGCACGCCCCAGCACCGCGCCTGCGTGACGCCGCGCGGGGGTGTTCAGGCGAGACAGGACTGGATGCGTTTGCGGCGGGACTTTGCGGTTACACTGCCGGCCGTGGAGCCGACAGTGCACGTCAAGGGCCGCATAGAGCGCGATCCCGCCCCGCCCCGATTACCGCCGAAAATTAACAAATTGGTAGGAATCGTTAAATATCGTTTAAAAAATTAGGTTAATGCCCGGTTAACTGTATTTTTGCTCCCTGTCCGACGGCTTAGCAGGCCGAAATGCCCATGCAGTTGGCATTTGCATCGTTGACGGCGAACAGGCTTTCAACCACCGGGCGCTGCATGTTCCGGACCGGCGGGATGGACAGAACCTCCATGTAGACGGTCCCAAGTCCCTGCAGGCCAAGCAGCGTGCCGGCACCGAGCGTAAGATCGAGATCCCGATTGGCGGCAAACGGCCCACGATCATTGATCGTCACATTGATCGATCGGTGGTTCTTCGGGTTCGATACCCGGATCAGCGTTCCAATCGGCAATGTCTTGTGCGCAGCGTGCCAGCCGATTGGATTGAAGCTCTTACCCGTCGAGACGAGCTTGTCTTCCCAGTACATCGACGCGACAACCCACTGGCCGGCCTGAATGCGGTCCAGCGTGTTTTCACTTGAGACGCTCGAGATCTGCAGCGCGGCCAGGAGTGCGCCAACCGACACCACGGCGCACAGATAGCCCAGTGCGCTCCCGGCCCGTGCAACGAGTCCCCTTTTCCCGACTATGTCCATCAATCTGATTCGGCAACGATCTTTGCCAGAGCCCCAAAGTGTCTCGCAAGAAGTACCAAACAACGCGCACAATGAACGACGCAAAATCCCATTGGTTCCATGAAGGGAAAAATGCGGCAGTTATGTGATCTGCCGACGGATACCCTACATGCGTCCGTGCAGGGGCTCTATCGACAATTCGGCTGCAAGCTTGTCGAGCTGAGCAAGCAATTCGGCCGACAGCGGTAACCCATTGTGGATTCGATCAGCGCGGCGCTTCGCCCGCTGCTCTCCGGGCAATCTCACCGTGTGACCCGGCAGGGGCTTTGTGTCGCGCAGTTCGCGGATATGCCTGTCAACTTCCGCCTTGAACTGGGCGAGCGGCTGAAACCGGCCCGGATCGAGTGCCA
>Ga0070741_10004912_pt1 | contig 30563 bp, 18 predicted proteins | sample Coa_R1_4_FD_66440 | JGI IMG/M metagenome (GOLD analysis project Ga0070741, IMG submission 66440) | Surface soil microbial communities from Centralia Pennsylvania, which are recovering from an underground coalmine fire - Coalmine... | ecosystem: Environmental > Terrestrial > Soil > Unclassified ... | reverse complement strand
TCGCCGGCGGCATGTATTTTCCTTCCGACGAAGCGGGTGACTGCCGCAAATTCACCGTGGCGCTGGCGCGCCGCGCGCAGGAGAAGGGCGTGCGCTTCGTGCAGTCGGTCACGATCGAGCGGTTCGTCGCGGACGGCGACCGCGTTGCGGGCGTGCTGACGAGCCAGGGAGAACTGACGGCCGACAGCTACGTGCTCGCCTGCGGCAGCTACTCGCCCTTGCTGCTGCGGCCGATCGGGATCCGGTTGCCGGTCTATCCGGTCAAAGGTTACTCGCTCACGGTTGCGCTGCGAGACGGTACTAACGCGCCGCAGCTAACGCTGAGCGACGAGGCTTATAAAGTAGTGCTTACCCGCCTCGGCGACCGTCTTCGTGTCGCCGGCACGGCGGAGCTCGCGGGTTATGACCTGGCGCTGCGCCCTTTCCGCTTCGCGACGCTGGAACATGTCATGCGCGATCTCTTTCCCGGCGTCGCGGATGGGGCGCGCTTTGAATATTGGTGCGGGCTGCGGCCGATGACGCCGGACAATCCGCCCGTGCTCGGCCCGACGCGTTACAAGAATCTCGTTCTAAACACCGGCCACGGGACACTCGGCTGGACCATGGCCTGCGGATCGGGCAAGGCCGTCGCATCGCTTATCTCCGGGCGCGCGCCCGACATCGCGTTGCAGGACTACGCGCTCGCGCGTTTCCAGTGAGGCGAGGGGGCCCCTCAGGGCCCCGGCAGCGTCAGCGGTTCTTTCAGCCGCACGATTTGGTGATTGCCTTCGGCGTCGATGATCTCGACCGAACGCAACGTGGTGCCGGCTTCGTCGACGTAGATGTCGCGCGGATGCTCGATCAAGTGATCCAGATTGTCCGTGACGACCTCGAAGACATCGTCCTTCGGGTCGTAGACCAGCCCGTTTAGCAGCGTCCATTCGCTGTTGATCTGGTCGCCGAGCTTGAGGCTCGCGGTTTCGATCTCCGCCTGTTCGCCGCCGAGGCTGCGTGACACGCGGTTGAAGTAAGACTGCCACTGCGCCGATTCCAATCGATGCGTCGCCATAAATCTTCTCTGTCGTGACCCGTCGCCATTCTACGCAAGCGACGAACGGGGAAAACGACGAGGCGAGTGGGGGCTTGCGCCCGTCGTCACCAGGCGGTGCTGTAGCGCCCGGGATTCAGCACGCCCGCGGGATCGAACGCGCGCTTGAGATTCGCGTGCAGCCGCGCGAGCGCCGCCGGCAGCGGCTGGAATACCTCGCCGGCGCGGTCGCCGCCGCGAAAGAGCGTTGCGTGTCCGGAGCTCGCGGCGGCCGCCTCCCAAACTTCCGTCGGCCGGGCGTTGCTCTTGAGCCAGCGCTGCGTGCCGCCCCAGTCGATGAGCCACTCGCCGGACAAGGGCGCGAGCGGCGCCGCGGGCGGGACCGAAAGTCGCCAGAGCGGCGTGTCCGTCTTGAAGAAATCGAGCTGATGCTCGCGCAGCCCGCGCCAGAATTCCTCACCGTCGGTGCGCCTATCGCCGCCCAATTGCGCGTGCGCCGCGCGCACCGTTTCTTCGGAGCCCGACACGCGTATATATAAGGTGTCGCGAAGATGGCATGCCGCCGAGAGGGGCAACGGTCGGGCGGCGCAGGCGTTCATCTTCGCAATAGCTTGCTCGGCGGAGAGATTGAACGTGAGGGTTAGCTCGGCGGTCGGGCGCGGCAGCACTTTCAACGAGATGTCGAGCAGAACGCCGAGCGTGCCGAGCGCCCCGACCATCAGGCGCGACACATCGTAGCCGGCGACGTTTTTCATCACGCGCCCGCCGAAGGAAAGGATCTCGCCTTTGCCGTTGATAATTCTGGCGCCGAGCATGAAGTCGCGGGCGCTGCCGGCGTACGGGCGGCGCGGCCCGGAAAAGCCGCAGGCGATCGTGCCGCCGAGCGTCGCCTCCGCGCCGAAATGCGGCGGCTCGAAGGCCAGCATCTGGTGATGCGTCGCGAGCGCGGCTTCGAGATCGCGCAACGTGGTGCCGGCGCGGGCGGTTATCACGAGCTCCGTCGGCTCATGGTCGACGATGCCGCGGTGGCCGGCGACGGGAAGCGGTTTCCCCCGCGCCGCGCGGCCGTAAAAACTCTTGGAGCCGCCGCCGACGATTTGCAGCGGTTCGCCGCTCGCCGCGGCGCGCACCGTCTGCGCCAACGCGTCGCTCAGATCGGCGTCCATTAAAAACGCTCGAGCTCGGGGAATTTCATGCGCCCGTCGTGCACGTGCATCGCGCCCAACTCGGCGCAGCGCACCAGCGTCGGCACCGCCTTGCCGGGGTTGAGCAGGCCGCGCGGATCGAACGCGTGCTTCACCGCGTGGTATTGCGCGAGCTCCTCGGGCTTGAACTGCGCGCACATCTGGTCGATCTTTTCGACGCCGACGCCGTGCTCGCCGGTGATCGTGCCCCCGACCGCGATGCAGAGCTTCAGGATTTCCCCGCCCAGTTCCTCGGTGCGCTCGAGATCGCCGGGCTTGTTGGCGTCGTAAAGAATGAGAGGATGCAGATTGCCGTCGCCGGCGTGAAACACGTTGGCGACCGGCAATCCATACGCCGCCGACAGCCGATTGATCTCGGCGAGCACGTGCGCGATGTGTTTGCGCGGAATGGTGCCGTCCATGCAGTAGTAATCCGGCGCGAGCCGCCCGACCGCCGGGAACGCGCCCTTGCGCCCCGCCCAGAGCTTGCGTCGTTCCGCTTCGTCTTGCGAGACGCGTACGCCCGTCGCGCCGCAGCGTTCCATGATCTCGCGCACGCGCGCGATGCCGTCCGCCACTTCTTCGCGCGTGCCGTCTAGCTCGCAGAGCAGCAGCGCGTCGGCGCCCATCGGGTAACCGGCGTGGGCATAATCCTCCGCCGCGCGGATGGCGAGCCGGTCCATCATTTCGAGGCCGGCCGGTATAAAACCGGAAGCGATGATCGCGGCGACGGCTTCCCCCGCGTGCACGATATCGCCGAAGGCCGCGACGACGACTTGCGCGCAGGGCGGCTTCGGCAGAAGTTTGACAGTGACTTCAACGACCACGCCGAGCATTCCTTCCGAACCGGTCATCAACGCCAGCAGATCGTAGCCCGGGCCGTCGAGGCTTTCGCCGCCCAGCGCGATCTCGTCGCCGTCGATGGTGATGAACTTGATGCCGGTGACGTTGTGCACCGTGAGCCCGTACTTCAGGCAGTGCACGCCGCCCGCGTTCTCGGCGACGTTGCCGCCGATCGAGCAGGCGATTTGCGAGGACGGGTCGGGCGCGTAATACAACCCGTACGGCGCCGCTGCCTCCGAGATGGCCAGATTGCGTACGCCCGGCTGCACGTGCGCGACGCGATTCGCGGGGTCGATCGAGAGAATGCGGCTGAGCTTCGCGAGCGAAAGCAGCACGCCGTTTTCGAGCGGCAGCGCGCCGCCGGAGAGGCCCGTGCCCGCGCCGCGCGCCACCACCGGCACGCCGAGTTCCTGGCAGGTCGTGAGCACCCGGCGCACCTGTTCCGTCGTTTGCGGCATCGCCACCGCGAGCGGCAAGCGTCGGTAAGCCGAGAGCCCGTCGCACTCGTACGGGCGGCGTTCCTCTTCGGTGGTCAGCAGGCACCCGTGCGGCAGCACTCGGCGTAGTCCCGCGATGAGACGCCGTTCGAGGTCTCGCGATAGCGGCTCAGAGGCGGGGAGGGGCGCGGCCATAGTTCCCGATTGCGTCACTTGTATGAGTACACCGCTATTATGGACTTAGGACGCCTCGTCTGGCATCCACCGTCTTGCTTCGAGTGCCGACGCTAACGCGCTATACTAGCGCGCCATTTTCGGTCATCCCATGCAGTCCGCACGCAATCTCTTTTCCTACCGCAAGTACTGGGCTAAACGCTTCGGTACCGCGCCGTTCCTCCCCATGTCGCGGGCGGAGATGGACGCGCTCGGCTGGGATTCGTGCGACGTCATTCTCGTCACCGGCGATGCGTACGTCGATCATCCGAGCTTCGGCATGGCGCTGGTCGGCCGGCTGCTGGAAGCGCAGGGATTTCGTGTCGGCATTCTCGCGCAGCCCGATTGGCAAAGCGCCGAGCCGTTCAAAGCACTCGGGCGACCGAATCTTTTCTTTGGCGTCACCGCCGGCAACATGGATTCGATGGTCAATCGCTATACCGCGGATCGCAAAATCCGCTCGGACGACGCCTACACGCCGGGCGACGTCGCCGGCAAGCGCCCGGATCGCTCGGTGATCGTTTACGCGCAACGTGCGCGCGAAGCATATCCGGATGTCCCGATCGTCATCGGCGGCATCGAGGCGTCGCTGCGGCGCATTGCGCACTACGATTACTGGTCCGATAAAGTGCGCCGCTCGGTGCTGGTGGACGCAAAAGCGGATTTATTGATCTACGGCAACGGCGAGCGCCAGATCGTCGACGTCGCGCAACGGCTGGCAAGCGGGGAGGCGATTAGTACGATCACCGACGTACGCGGGACCGCGTTCGCCCGCAAGCAAATGCCCGAGGGCTGGAGCGAGATCGACAGCACGCAGATCGATACACCGGGCCCGTTGAATCCGCCCGTCAATCCGTACGCGACCGAAGAAGAAATGCGCACGCCCGCTGTCGACGCGCCCCCAAGCGAGACGAAAGTTATTCGCTTCGCGCCACGGCGTCCAAAGCTCGATCCCGCGCGCACCGTGATTCGGCTCCCGAGTTATGAACAAGTCGCAAACGACCGCGTGTTGTACGCGCATGCCTCGCGCATTTTGCACGTGGAAGCGAATCCGGGTAATGCGCGCGCGTTAGTACAACGGCACGGCGATCGCGACGTATGGCTCAACCCGCCGCCGATTCCGCTCGCGACCGAGGAGATGGACGCGATCTACGAGCTGCCGTATCAGCGCCGGCCGCACCCGTCCTACGGCGACGCCAAGATTCCGGCCTACGAGATGATCCGTTTCTCCATCACCATTCAACGCGGCTGTTTCGGCGGCTGCACCTTTTGTTCGATCACCGAGCACGAAGGCCGCATTATTCAAAATCGCTCCGAAGATTCGGTGATTCGCGAAATCGAAACCGTGCGCGACACGGTTCCCGGCTTTACCGGCGTTATTTCAGATCTCGGCGGGCCGACCGCCAACATGTATCGGCTGCATTGCAAGAGCCCGGAGATCGAAGCGGCGTGCCGCTTGCCGTCGTGCGTCTATCCCGACGTTTGCCACAACCTCAAAACCGATCACACGCCGCTGATTCAACTGTACCGGCGCGCGCGCGAAGTGCCGGGCGTGAAAAAAGTGTTGATCGCCTCGGGCTTGCGCTACGACCTCGCCGTTAAATCGCCGGCTTACGTCAAAGAGCTGGCGACGCACCACGTCGGCGGTTATTTAAAGATTGCGCCCGAGCACACGGAGCAAGGGCCGCTCTCGAAGATGATGAAGCCCGGCATGGGCGCGTACTACAAATTCAAAGAACTATTCGACAAGTACTCGCAGGCGGCCGGCAAGAAGCAATACCTCGTTCCGTATTTCATCGCGGCGCATCCGGGCACGACGGATGAGGACATGCTCAATCTCGCGCTTTGGCTGAAGCGCAACGGCTTCCGTGCGGATCAAGTGCAGGCGTTTCTCCCCTCGCCGATGGCGACCGCGACCGCGATGTATCACACCGGCAAGAATCCGCTGCGCAAGGTCACGACAAGCTCCGAGGAAGTGCAGACCGCCAAGGGGTTGAAACAACGCCGGCTGCACAAGGCGTTCCTGCGCTACCACGATCCCAACAACTGGCCGCTGTTACGTGACGCATTACGGCGCATGGGCCGCGCCGATTTGATCGGCAACAGTAAGAAGCACCTTATCCCGGCGTGGCAGCCCGCCGGTACCGGCGGTAGCCCGGAAGGCAAGCGCACGAGGGCCGGCGATTTCCGCACGCAGCACTCCGGCCTTCCGCCGCTGCCGCGCGGCGTCGGGAAAGCGGCACTCACGCGCGCGCGCCCACCACGTCAGCGCCGCCGCCCGACGGGCCCGTCTTAAAAGCGGACCATCGGCTATGCTCTGGCAATGAGTTCCGTTGTCAGAGAATCCGCGGAAAACAAGCCCACCGCCGCCCGTGTACTGATCGTCGATGACGCATCCGGCGTCACCGACGTGCTCGCCATGAAGCTCAAGCGCGAGGGATACGACGCGGTGATCACCCAAACCGCCGCGGGAGCGGCGGAGCATGTCGAAGCCGGCGAGTTCGACGTGATTCTGCTCGATATCCGGCTTCCCGACGGCAGCGGGTTGGACGTGCTGAAGCGGCTGCGCCAGCGCCGCTCGCAGCTCGACACGCCGATTATCATGATCTCCGGGCTCGACCAGACGAACGACGTCGTCGCCGCGCTGCGCTACGGCGCGAACGACTACATCACCAAGCCCTTCGATCTCAGCGTCGTCGTCGCGCGTATCCGCACGCAGCTCACCCTGAAACGCCTGAAGGAAGCGAACGACAACTTCCTGCGCATCGTGAGCCATGACCTCAAAAAACCGCTGCTGGTCGTTCTCGACGTGGCGCGCCAGTTGCGCGAGGAGTATCCGCCCGGAACGGCAATGAAAGAGGACGGCCACGGCTCGCTCGATTTCCTGATCGAGTCCGGCGAGTTCATGCAAAACATCATTACGGATCTGCTCGATCTGGGCGCCTTGCGCGACCAGCACATGCGTATCACCAAGCGGCCGACCGACTTCGGCGCTATCGTGCGCCAGGCGATCGCACACAATACGCCATACGCCAAGAGCAAGGGTTGCGAGCTCAAGATGGAATTCGCGCGCGACCTGCCGAACATCGAGGCCGATGACACGCGCATCATGCAGGTGCTGGAGAACCTGGTCGGCAACGCCATCAAGTTCGGTCCGCCGGCGAGCGTGACGACGGTACGCAGCAGGCGCGACGGCAATTGGATCGTCTGCGAAGTATCGGACACCGGTCCGGGGATCCCGGAGAAGGAAATGCAATTGTTGTTTAAGGAATACGCGCGGCTGAGCAACGCGCCGACGGGCGGCGAAAAGAGCACCGGGCTCGGCCTCTCCATCAGCCGCGAGTTGGTACTGCTGCACGGCGGCGAGATCGGCGCGCGCAATAACCCCGAGCGCGGCGCGACGTTTTGGTTTCGGCTGCCGATTAATTGAGTGATCGATCGATCCTGTAGCACTTCCCTTTATTCACCGGGGTAACCAAAGCCACGATCTTTATATTGCCTATCTCAACTAAGTGAGTTAGCTTATTTAAGCAATTCATACCAATTTAGTTCTTAGATCTTAGCGGAGGAGGTTGGCCAGGGAATGGTCTTCGACAACCCCACCTTCTCCCGGCAGCGGGGGCAAGTCGGTAAATGCCGCGGCTCCGTGTTGAATCCCTTCCATGCCACGGCTCGTTATTAAGTTAACTCTGCTCTTCGTCATCGCCATTTTCTCGGCGGCGGCGCTGTACGCGCTGTTGCCATTTCTCAAAGAGGGATGGCCGACGCGAGCCTGGCCGTACCTTTTTGGCGTCATCGCAGTGTTTCTTGCGCTATTGCTGTCTTGGCGGTGGGTGCATCGAGGCGAACAGCGCCGCGTGGGCGGTATTTACGCACTGGGTCTCGTTTTTTCGAGTATTCCACTCGCCTTGTACGGAATGATCGCGTTGATGACGATATTCTACGCGGCCCGAGGCCAACTGTTCGCGCGGAACGTGGCCATCACCGGGTATCAATCGAGCCCTATTTACTGGCCGGGGATTAAGGAACCGATCGGCCGGCGGTTGACGGTTGATCTCGATACGCCTTTCGCCATCGCCGGCTCATTTCTCAGTCCGAAAATTGTCGCCCGCGCCGGCGATCGAGATGCGCGCGCCGCGCCGATCGATCGCTACTTACAGCTTTGCGCTTCATCCACGGGAACAGCGTGCCTTGCAGTCCCGTCGTTCCCGTATCGTTCGGCGCCTGCCCTCGTTTCCGGCGGTCCACTGCGCCTGACGTACGACTTGCTGCCGGCAAGTGTCGATTATCTCGAGAGCCCGGGTCGGTTCTGCATGTCGGATAAAACCGCGAAGCCGGAACCGGACGCGGGCGTCATGGTGCAGGCTATTTGGGTGTTCGCGGGTCGGGGAAACGTCACGATCGATTTGAGCGATGGGCTGACGGCCCGCTTGATGTCCGATAAGTCGGTCGCGTGGACGCCGGCGGCAATACGCGAGATGTATGACCGCGTGGAGAAGGAGACGTTCATCCACGCGGGCTATCGTCCCTGCAAACTGTGGGAAGCAGGACATTCGTGTTATTGCCATCCCTAAGAATGAGCCATCAATCGCGCGCCGAGCGCAAGGAGGTGCCGCTGTAACGGTTCTGTAGCAATTAACAATATCCAACAAGGAGGTGTTCCATGCATTATCCAACGAAGGGAGGGAGGCATTCGTTGTCTTCTCATTTCCATCCCGGCCTCAAAGTAGGGTTCGCCGCGCTTGCCGCCGGACTCGCGCTCTTCGCTTCTTTCGTTCCGTCATCCTACGGTTTTAGCCCCGATGAAACCGGCCACGAAGGAATCACCCGACAGGCGCTCGGCGGGATTTCGCGAACGGTGGATGGCGAAACACTCAGATTCACGCAGCGGGCGATCGACGAGATAGCGAGAGCGAACAACCGCGTAGATAACAACCAGTTTAATGCCGCGCTCCATTTCGACGACGAAGCGTTGGACGCGGGTAGCGCGTTGTTGGTCGCGCTGAAGCAGCAAGTCATCGCTTCGCTCCAGGGCGACAGCGCGGACGGCCGAACGGCCAGGCAAACGCTCGGCCGCGCGCTGCATACGGTGCAGGATTTCTTCTCCCATTCAAATGCGGTCGAATCCGGCGCCGGCGTTCCGAATTTCGGGGAAGCGACGCTGGTCCGCCTGCCGGCGAATGCGGCGACATGTACCGGCACACTGCTCAATCCCGGAACAACTCTCATTCCCGGCGCGGGGCTCACATCGGGCTATTTCAGAATACCGCTGTGCGGCCCGCCGGCCGGGAAATGTCGGCACGGCGTGCCGTTCGTTTGCCCGGATGGCATCAACAAAGACGGCCCCGATCGCGCGGGATACGGGGCGGCGCGCGCGGAGGCGGCTACGGCCACCACGAATTTCGTCGACGCCATCCTCGATGCTCCCGGCGTCGCAGGCAACGCCAAAGCGATCAAGCGGCTAATGGATATTCGGGCGACGCTCGGCGCGGTTATCGACGATACCGGCAGCATGGGATCGATAATCGCCGCGGTAAAGAGCAACGTCGCGTCTATCGTCGCTTCGGTTAGCAATACCGACGACGAGCCGGATCAATACCTCCTGCAGACGTTCAACGACCCGAGCGTGGGGGCGACCGGGAAATTCTCGAATCCCGATCCATTCCTCTCGGCCCTTAACGCGGTATCGGCGAACGGTGGCGGCGATTGTCCCGAGCTTGCGTGGACGGGCGCGTCGCTCGCCGTAAACGCGGCGCTGACTGACAGTACGCTTTATCTTTTCACCGACGCAAGCGCAAAGGACACGGGCCTCGCCGGAACCGTCGCGGCCGTCGCGAAGAAGAAGCGCACGAAGATTTACCCGCTGCTCTTCGGCTCCTGTTCTCCGTTCGACCAGGCGTATTTCGATGTCGCGCAGGCGACCGGCGGACAGGTGTTCACGTTGAGCCGCGCGGAGGCCGGTACCATCTTCAATCTGGTGGCGCCGCTCGCGAAACATAACGTCCACGCGATCATGGTCGTTCGCACCGATCTGGCTGGCTCGGTCGCTTACGACATTCCCGTGGATGACACCTTGAGCCAAGTGACGTTCTCGGTGGCGATGATCAACAAGGGCACGATCACGCTCAAGCGCCCCGACGGAAGTGTGGTCGCTGGTGGCGACGCCGGCGTCTCCTTTACCGATTTAAGCGGCGGCCGCGTCTACACCGTGCAGGCGCCCGCTGTCGGTAATTGGCGCCTCGAGCTCGCGGGCACGAGCAGCGTGTCCGTATCGGTCAACGCCATCACCTCGCTCTTTCTCAACGCGTTCGACTTCGTCGAACTCAAGGGTCGTCCAGCCCATCAGGCTTTGTTGCCGCTCGACGGCGCCCCGGTGGCGGGCCGCGCCACTACCGCCATGGCAAGCCTATACGGACCCTTCGGCGGTGCGGCGTTTGAGTTGCGCAATCCGGCCGGCGCCACTTTGACGACGATCGCAATGAGCCAGAACAATCCGAACGCAGGTGCCGATAAATTTGTCGGCGGCTTGACTCCGCCGGCTGGGCCGTTTTCACCTTACGTAACTGGCAGAACAGCGGCGGGACAGCCGTACCAGCGCGTGTTGCCCGGCGAGATCCGTGCCGCTACCGTTGAAGTACGGGCGCCTGACGCGGTGGACATGGTGCCGATCGGCAGGGCGACGCCGCTGGTCTTCACCGTCACCAACTTCGGGCCGGCGGGTACGTTCTCGTTTCTCGCCACTGATGACAAAGGCTTCGTCACGGGGAGTAACTCGGGGTCGATAAGTCTCAACACCGGCGATTCGACGCAAATATCGATTTCGGTCGTCCCGGCGGTATCAACGCCGCCGTTTACGACATTCACCGTCAACCTGAGCGTCAGTCAGCCCGGCGCGCCCGAAGCGGCCAACAGTGCGGACGTAGAACTCGTCACGCAGCCGCCGAATGAACCGCCGGTTTGTACCACTGCCGTGCCGAGCGTAGCGAGTCTCTGGCCTCCTAACCATAAGTTCGTAAACATCGATATGCTGGGCGTGACCGATCCGAACGGCGACGTGGTTACCATCACGATTACCGGGATCACGCAGGACGAGCCGGTGGATGGAAAAGCCGATGGGCATACGGCGCCGGACGGCATGGGCGTGGGAACGCCGACGGCGGCGGTGCGCGCCGAGCGCAGCGGCAGGGGAGACGGCCGCGTTTACGCAATTGCCTTCTCGGCCGATGACGGCCGCGGGCGTACATGCCAGGGGGTCGTGAATGTCTCCGTTCCGAAGAGGAAAGGCGGTACGGCGATCGACAGTGGGCAGCTCTTTGATTCAACCGTCATTCCCCCGGGGTTTGAGCGCGACGGGGACGATGGCGACGAGGACCCCGATGACTATGAGCGCTACTAGCGCTCATCCACCTTCTTCTTAGGTCTCATGGTCACATCGGGCTTCCGAGACGTTCGGAAGCCCGATGTCTTGATAAATCCGGTGGATTCGTTCCCGTTATCGGTCAAGATACTTCAGCGCAGGTTTCGGTGGGTTGGTTGACGCTCCACTCTATTTTCTCTCGATGACCTTCCCTTGCCGCACCAGCATGATGGCCTGCTGCGCCAGACGCGTCGAGCTTTCCAATTCCGCGAGGGCCTCTTCGTTCCTTCCTTGCTTCGAGTCGGCCTCCGCTCGGGTCCGCGCGTCTTTCGCCATTTTCAATAAGCGCGTCGCTTCGACATTCGATTCCTGCTCTACGACCCGGGTGGCCGCTGAAATGAACGTGTCACTGGCCTTTCGTTTTTCTTCCAGACTGGCTTGGATCTTTTGCGGCTCTTCGGCGTTATTCTTCTGGCTCCTGATCGCTTGAATAACGTATTCCAGCGATGATTGAAAATGCATCGCGGCCTTGAGGTAGTTCTTCTCGTTCAGCGCCGTTTCACCCAGACTTTTCAGCTCCAGCGCCTTGTCGATGAGCGCATCGACCGCGGGGTCCCCGCTTTTAATGATTTTCTGAATGCTGCTCGAATTAGGGTTCGACAAGAGATCGTCCAAAAGGCTTTTCAAATGAACCGCCTTTTCCTTGAGCTCGCGGGCGTCCGCCGGCTTTTCCTGTTGCGCGTGAACACCGGCCGCGGGATACAGGATCAACACAAGCGCGAAGAAAAACGGCGCGAGGAGGTCTCGCATGGTCAGCTTACTTTTTTCCATAGTTATGGCACTTCAAGCAATAGTCACGAAAATACGGCCCGGGCATTACATTGGTCGGGAAAGCGACCACCCCGTGGCACGTTCCACAATATTTTCCTTCACGGATGTCTTGCATCGTCATCTTATTCGCCGCGACTTCCGGCACGAAGATCTTCGGGTGGCAGGTCTCGCAGTTGAGCCAGTAAGTGTGGGCGGCGTGGGAGAAAAGCACATCTTTGACGAGCAGATCGTTGAAGCGGATAACTATGTCGAGATTGAAGGAGGGCCTCTCTTCACTACCGTTTATCGATTCTTTGGGATGAATGCGGCCTTCGCGGACGGCTTTCCCCCAATCCACCATGAAGTGATCCCGCGGCAATGCTTCCAACGGAATCGTTTTTTGCTCCGGCGCGGAATTCGCCGGTTCTTTCTCGGGGGAGGCGCGGGCGTCTTTTGTCGGAGCGGGCGTTTCGATCGTCGCGGATGTTTCGGATAAATTCTCGCCGGGCGCCGCCGTACCACTGAAAAGGCAGATGGCTGTTAGGCCGCCTTTATAGAATGCGCCCCTGAAATTCATAACGCCTACTTGGCCTTGGTTGCACTGCTTCGTCCGACTTTCGGTGGTGCCGGTACATGACACCGCTCGCAATGGTTGAGAGGAAACGATACTTTTCCATGGCACACGCCGCAGGCTTCGCCCTTGGCGATCCGCGCCATGGTCAAATTATTCGCGCCGATTTTCGGGATGAATATCTTGTCGTGGCACGTCACGCAGTTGAGCCAAAGCGTGTGCGTGCTGTGAGGGAAGTGCGCGCCTTCGATGAGCCCCGTTTTCGTCGGCATGACAATTTCCAGGTTGAACGGAGGGAACTCCGGCGCGGCGCGATCGACGCTGTTCCTCGGGGCGATCAATTTTCGGTTCATGATCTCCACCCAGTCGGCGAGGCCGTATTTATCCTTGGGAAGATTCTGCAACGCCGCGGGATGCCATCCCAGGCCGAGCTTATAAAGGTCGCCGACGTACTCGCCGGGGCTGACGGGCTCGACCGGTTTCTCGGACACGGCCTCAGCCGGCGCACCGTTCGGCGCCGTCGGCGGAGCGGGTGCAGATGCTTGCGGGGCCGGAGTGGAGGCAGGGCCTTGGTTCTGCGAATGAGATACGATCGGCGCGCATGCGCAAGACAGGAAAGTTAGAATGATTGGCCCGTATTTCCACATGATCGCGCTCGGTAACGTTTATGCGTGCGTTATGCGTTTTATTTTGTGCCCACGGCCGAATGGCAACGATCGCAATAAAGAAGATCCCAGGCGATCTTGCCGTTGTGGCAGGTGCCGCAGAATTGGCCTTTCATGTTGGCCGCCATGGTTATGTCGTTCGCGCCCCTGCGCATGACGAATAGGTCGTCATGGCACGCTTTACACTTGAAATTTATTCGATGTATCCAATGGGGGAAGACGACGGGAGGCAGGCCGACCTGCGCCATGACTTTCTTGTTCTTATCCATGACGACGTCGCCATATTCTGCAAAGCCATGCAGAGGTACCAGTGTCAGCAGAATCGCCGATGCAAGAAAGCGCCTCATCTCAATTTCTCGTTTTATCTTTTTAAGGGTTTTGTTCTTAAGATGCCCCTTTTGCACTATTGCACAGGGGTAGCAGGGGGAACATTGATCTGCGTCAATCTGGGGCGCTGCGCGCTGTGGGAGCGAGCTAGCGGACGGCAGCAGAGGTGCCGAAAATGCCTCGCGCCAGTTTATGAAAGCGGTGCCAAACATCGCATACCTGGTGGGCGACCCTTCACCCCGGCAAGCCAGGTTCTCCGCTAAACGCGTCGCACTAGTAGAGGAAAGGACGCCATCGAGTTGCTAAAAACGCTCGGTTATCACTAAGAGAACTATAGGGCCGGCCGCGAGACGACTGGGTTAGAATGCCCAGATGTCATCGCCGGAGGTCCGCTATGTTCTTCGTGATTCATGCAACCGATAAGCACGACGCGATCGAGAAGCGGGCGAAGTTCTATCGTGAGCATCGCGTCCACCTCGATCGAAGTGATACGCAGGGCGTTTCCGTACTGATGGCGGGGCCGCTTGTCGCCGACGATGGAGAAACGCCGGTCGGCAGTCTGTTCGTCATCGAGGCCAAAGACCGCGCGGCCGTGGACGCCTTCACCCGCAGCGACCCCTATTGCGTCCATGACGTTTGGGAGCGCATTGATATCCACTACTTTAATAAGAAGCGCGGATGACTCCTTTGGCGAAGACAAAGCGTGGCGGCGCGTTTCTCAGAAGCACTGATCCGCTCGACTTGCTATGTCTTCTCGAACGCGTCTAGGGAAGGGCCCTATGTTTGCCCGCCGTCGCGTGCGCGATACTCATCGCGCAACCACGGAGGGTGCAGTCATGGATGAATACCAGTCGATCGTGCGCAGTAACCGCATGAAGGAGATCAAGGGCCATGCGGTCGCGTTTCTCATGCTCGGTCTTTCGCTCTTCGCGCTTTACACGCATACGCTCTACCTCGCCATCATTCCGCTATTGTGGATGGCGTTTCGCGTTGGTAAAGAGCAGGGCCGCGAGCAAGCGCATCAAGATATGGAACAGGCGAGCGCGCTCGCACGCTTGATTCAATTTCCCGAACGCGCAGCGGAAAAACCCGAAGCGAAGCGGCCGCTCTCTCGCGCGAGCGCGCCGTCTCGGGCCAGCCCGTTTACACAGCACTAGGCTCATTTTACTTTCGGTCCCCGCCCGTCGAAAAAGGCGAGCGGTGGTCAGTTTTTGCCTTGCTTTGGCCCAACTTCCATCCGTGACATGTGGGCGGGATAAGGTCACGGGGTAGCCGTCATAAGTTTTGCCTGATCCTCTCCGTCGGTACAAACGATCATGACTTTAGAGCTTGTCTGCGCTTGCGACGCATTTTCTGCGCCGCGCACTATTTACGTTGCAGCACATCCGAACTCAAAGTTGGACCGACGGCACTAAAGAGCCATTGCAACGTCGTTGTGGTTTCAGGTAAAAATCCCTCGTAGGGAGTGGGGTGCCTTGGGAAGGGCGGGATGCACGGAAACGCAAAAAAATTATTAAGAGGACACGGGAGGCCGTATTTCCCCGCACGCAGCCAATGCGCAGGGCCCGGATGAGTCGGGGTTAGCCTGTCTCGTATTATTGGCGCGTTTTTTTGGCATTCCCGCCGATCCCGATCAGCTGAAGCATCAGTTCGCCGAAGCGGGTAAACCTTTTGATCACGCCAAATTATTGCTGGCGGCCAAGCATCTCGGCCTCAAGGCCGCTGCCGTAGAAAGCCATTGGTCTCGCCTCAACACCATCGCCCTCCCGGCAATCGCCGTTCTTAAGGATGGTCGGTTCGCCATTCTGGCGCGGGCGGACAACGAACGTGTGCTGGTGCAAGATCCTCGCGAGGCTCGGCCGCTGCTATGGCCGCGAGAAGTTTTCGAAGACATCTGGGCCGGCAAGCTCATTTTGTTCACCAAGCGAGCGAATCTCCGCCCCGAGGACCGCAAGTTCGATTTCACCTGGTTCATCCCGGCCATCGTCAAATACCGGAAGTTGCTGGGCGAGGTTTTGCTCGCGTCTTTCTTTATCCAGCTGTTTGCGCTGCTCACGCCGCTGTTCTTCCAGGTCGTCATCGACAAGGTGTTGGTGCACAAGGGCCTCACGACGCTGCACGTGCTCGCCATCGGCATGCTCGCGCTCACGCTCTTCGACGTGACGCTGAGCGGGCTGCGCACCTACATTTTCTCCCACACGTCGTCGCGCATCGACGTCGGCTTGGGCGCGCAGATGTTCCGGCACTTGTTGCGGCTTCCGATCGCCTATTTCGAGGCGCGCCGCGTCGGCGATACCGTCGCGCGCGTGCGCGAGCTCGAGACGATCCGGCAGTTCCTGACGAGCTCCACGGTGACGGTGGTCATCGATCTTTTCTTCACGATCGTGTTCCTCGCGGTGATGCTGTTTTACAGCCCGATGCTGACGTTGATCGTGCTCGGGACGATCCCTTTCTATGCCTTCATTTCTATTGTCATCACGCCCATATTCCGCGCGCGGCTGAACGAGAAGTTTAACCGCGGCGCCGAAAATCAGGCGTTCTTGGTCGAATCCATCAACGGCATTCAGACGCTGAAGGCCATGGCGGTCGAGCCGGTGATGCAGCGCCGCTGGGAAGAGCAACTGGCGAGTTACGTGCGCGCGAGCTTTCGCACGGCCAATCTCGGCAACGTCACCGGGCAGGTCGCTTCCTTTATCAACAAGCTCACCACCATTCTTATCCTCTGGGTCGGCGCATATCTCGTCATGGACAACAAGCTGTCCATTGGACAGCTCATCGCCTTCAACATGTTGGCGGGGCGCGTGAGCGGCCCGTTGCTGCGGGTCGTGCAGCTTTGGCAGGATTTCCAGCAGGCGGGGATTTCGGTCGCACGGCTCGGCGACGTGCTCAATGCGCCGCCCGAGCCTTCGTATAACCCGAACCGGACGACGCTACCCGCGCTCGCCGGGCGCATAACCTTCGACAAGGTCGTTTTCCGCTACCGGGCGGACACGCCCGAGGTACTGCGCAAGCTTTCGTTCGACGTTCCCGCCGGCAAAGTCATCGGTCTGGTCGGCCGCTCGGGTTCCGGCAAGAGCACGATTGCGAAGCTCATCCAGCGCCTCTACGTGCCCGAAGCCGGCCGCGTGCTGATCGACGGCATCGATCTGGCGCAGATCGATCCCGTCTGGCTGCGGCGCCAGATCGGCGTCGTGCTGCAGGAAAACTTTCTGTTCAATCGAACGGTGCGGGACAACATCGCGCTCGCCGATCCCGGCATGCCCATGGAGCGGGTGATCGAGGCGGCCAAGCTCGCCGGCGCGCACGAATTCATTTTGGAATTACCGCACGGTTACGACACGATGGTGGGCGAGCACGGCGCGACGCTCTCTGGCGGCCAGCGCCAGCGCATCGCCATCGCGCGCGCGCTCGTGACGAATCCCCGCATTTTGATTTTGGACGAAGCCACGAGCGCCCTCGATTACGAATCCGAGGCGATCATCCAGCGCAATCTGCAAGGCATCTGCAAGGGGCGCACCGTGATCATCGTGGCGCATCGCCTGAGCACCGTGCGGCAGGCCAATCGGATATTCGTCATCGAGAAGGGCGAAATCGTGGAGGAGGGCACGCATCTCGAGCTGCTGCAGCAGAACGGCTACTACGCGAATCTGCACCGGCATCAGGAAGGAAGTTTCGCCGCGGAGCTGGTCGTATGAGCGCTATCCCGGTCGTGTCTCGGTTTGCCGCATTTTTTGCCGGCGTGAAGCGGCACTTTGATGTGTGGCGTATCAGCTGGAAGGAGGCCAAGCGCGAAGCGCCGCTACGCCGCGCGCAAGGCAAAGAGCTCGAATTCCTACCCGCGGTCGTCGAGCTGCAAGAAACGCCGCCTTCGCCGGCCGGGCGCATCGTCGCGTATGCGATCGTCGCGCTCTTCACGGTCGCCGTGGTCTGGGCGACGTTCGGCAAGATCGACATCATCGCCGTGGCGCAAGGCAAGATCGTTCCCGGCGATCGCTCGAAAGTCGTACAGCCGCTCGAGAACGGCGTGGTCAAGGCGATTTACGTGCGCGACGGCAGTCGCGTCAAAGCCGGCCAGCCGCTGATCGAGATAGATACGACCGCAGGTGCAGACCGGGAACGCTACGCCAATGAGTACCTCGCGGCGCTTACCGAAATAGCCCGCATCCGCGCACTCATCGGCAACCACGACGATTTTGCCCCGCCGAAGGGCGCGGACCCGGCCTTCGTGCAGATCCAGCGCAACCGGCTGCGCGATCAACTCGCCGAATACCGCGCACTCAACAATCAGGCGGACGCCTACCGGCAGATGCTGGAGAAGCAGTACGTCTCGCAGATGCAGTATCTCGAAATCGAGCAAAAACGCGCCGGAAAGGCACAGGAATACGCCGCCGCGCTCGCAGAAGCCGAGACCCGGGCGCATTCCCTTTCGAAAGAACTGGCCAAGGCACAGACCCGGTCGAGCCAGCAATACCTCGCTGCCCCGATCGACGGCGTCGTGCAACAGCTCGCCGTGCACACCGTCGGCGGTGTGGTGACGCCGGCCCAGCAGCTAATGGTCATCGCGCCGAACGAAGATCATCTCGAAATCGAAGCCTGGGTCGAGAACAAAGACATCGGCTTCGTGAACGAGAATCAAGAGGCGGAAATCAAAGTCGAGTCGTTTCCGTTTACCCGCTACGGCACATTGCCGGGCCACGTGCTTAGCCTGTCGAAGGACGCCGTACCGCTGGAAAAGCTCGGCTTCTTCTACGGTGCACGCGTGAGCCTCGAGCAACCAACGATTCGCGTCGACAACGGCCGCGACGTGCCGTTAACGCCGGGAATGAACGTGTCCGTCGAAATCAAAACCGGCCAGCGCCGCGTGATCGAGTATTTCTTGAGTCCGCTGGTGCAAGCGCTCAACGACAGCGTGCGGGAGAGATAAGCAATTTCGTAATCGTAATCAACGGAACGTAGACAGGAGATCACAATGAACACAGAGACCACTGCAAGCACCAACCAAGAGGAAGCTGCTAAGAGCAACGACCGACAGGCCGGCAAGAGCGGCGCCAAACAGCGCGTTATATCGCATCCGGGCGACGTCGCCGGCCTCGTCATGATGCAAATCGATGCGGTGAACGCGAAGAAAGACGAGCTCACGATCGCCGTGAAAGGACTCGCCGACACGGCGAAGCAGTTGGTACGCGCCTATGCGCAGCAAGCGGCGGTTATTCAGAACCTGCAGCGGAAGATAAAAGAGCTGGAAGAAAACAAAGGAGAATAGTCGTTCACGAGTATGGCTCACCTACTAACGGGGAAGGTTACGCATTCGGTGGTGCTTACAAGAAAGACCGAGCTGCCAAATCGCCACTACCATCATCACCGAGATGCCGCGATGGATACTGGGTAGAGCCGAAACGGCCCAATGCTCCATGGATGAAGAGAGCAGACGGACAATTAAGAGATTAAACGCGTTGGGATGAAATATCTTCGTAAAGTGTGAAGGTGGTCAGTTCTGGGCTATTACAAGCGTAAGAAGCGGGAGCCAGTGCGAAAGTGCCTTGCGCGTGCCTTACGTGGTCGCTACCGTTTCTGGAGAAGGACTATCGTTTTCTCGGACGAGGCAGATTGTCGAACCACTAAATACGCGCGCCCGTAAACTGAGCGAAGTCTTAAATTTAAATGCATGAGCAGGAGAAAGAAATGAGTTGGTGCAATAACCTTTCGTGGCCCCAGTCAAAGATCTCAGCGCGCCTTTCACTTGTGCTCTTCGCGCTAATAGCATTTTCGAAACCCGCTCATTCCGTCGCTTTAACCGACTATCCCGCCTTCATTCCTTTAGAGGTGCGGAGTCACAAAATCCTCTTCACGTACGAAAACAAGTGCGGTCTAGCGGATTTACGCGGGAATATCGTCGTAGTGCCACAGTACAAAGTACATACGCGATTTTCAGATGGACTTATTTGCGTCAAGGACGGAACTCCCGGGTTCTTTACCACTACCGCCGATTTTTATCCACTTCCAGGCTTGCGGCCGCTATGGCGACAAGGCGCTACTCTCGCTTACAACCCATCGCGCCGCTTGTTTTGGGTCCGTACTAGCGACGGGAATAAAGTGGGGCTAGCGACTACGTCAGGGGACTTCCTTCTGCCGCTTCGCTACGACGATATCTTTCCCGGACAATTTGACAATGCGGACGACCCGGTTGGTGTCCGTTTGGAAGGAACGCCTGGGCTAGTTGATATGAAGGGGGATTGGATTGTCAAAGGACATCGCGCGCAATCTATCGGCAATGGATACAGCGCAATCGAATTTACAAAGGGGTATCAGATTGTTGATCGAAGCGGCAAACCTATTTCGGGGCATCGGTTCAATACAATTTGGACGGCGAAAGAAGGAATGTACTACTTCGAGGAGCTTAACGACAAAGGACACATTAGCGATTTCGGATATCTCAAAATAGAAAATGATCGAGTTAAAAAAGTATTTCGAGCTAAAAGGCAAAGTCTTGGCAGTTTTGCATACTCAGAAGGCCGCGTGTTCGCTTGTGTCGAGTCACCAGTTTCACAGCCTTCCGAGTTGGCCGAGAGCCTCGCTGGCGCTTGTCGATATTTCGATAAGCAAGGAAAGATGCTGCATCAGGTCGGCTACCGCGCAGGTTCGCAATTCGTTAATGGAAGAGCCATTGCATGTCGTTTAATCGCAAGTAACAAACAATACTGCGCATGGATTGATCATGAAGGCAAGGTGCTGGTCGAGCGAGAAATACCTGGAGTCCTAAACGAGGATTTGGTGGATGACCAGCTCGCCATTTTCTCCGGAAGTCCTGACGGCTGGCTCTTCTATTATGCTGACGGGACGTTGAAAGAATATTCGAGGAGAGCCGTCCGTTGAAACAATGTTGACGACGAACATGCGCAAAAATTTTTAGCACCGAAAGCCGAAGTTAGAATTAAGCGAGCAAACAGGGAGATAGCAGTGAACAAATTAAAAATTGTCCTTGGCGTGATGTGTATTGCGATCACGGCCTGTGCCAGTACCGCAATCGCGCCCTCCTACAAGTGGACGCAATTCGTTGAAGTCGCCGGTCAGCCCGAGCCCGTACCGGCCGAATGGGTCGCCACCCCCGAAGGAAAATTCGCCCATTCCATCAAAATCCCGAACCCCGTTCCCAAGGACTCCGGCTACAAGCCCTGGATGAGCAGCGAAGCCTACTTCAAGCATCTCTGCGAAACAGAAGCAGGCGAATTCATCTTCAAGACCGTCGAGAACGTCGACGGCTTCTACTTCATGCGCCCGCCGAAGCGGCCGACGGATTACGATTTGATGGATCGGTATAGGTTGGAGGCGCCGGAGATTGAGAGTTTGTTCCAGTCAGTCCGCCCGACTTTTGAAGATCAAGCACATCTGTTTATCAGTCCTCCTCGGCGAACCTATCGTTTTGTTGAACTACCGGACCCAAGCAAGGCGTTCGGTGAGAGTTTTCTGCGTGCGTACGGATATAGGGCCAATGTAAGTCCGATGAAGGCAGATGCCGTGTCTGCGACGAAGAGCCGATACGGTCTGATCTGGCGCGGCATAAAGAGGCCACACGACCGTGAATCATATGTGGCCGGCGGGGAATGGATCGTGCTTGATTTGAAAACTAGTGAAGTGCTCGCTGTTAGACGCAACTACGGACGTACCGGTTTCAGTCGAAACACACCCGAGGGAATCTGGTGGCTCAATGCCGTCGGATGTCCTGCTCCCAACCAACCGAGAACGCTAGTCGGCGCGCTGCATCAGATCTACGAATATTCGGCGAAGGTGATTAAACCAGTATCTGGAGAATAACAATGAGCGTAGTTCAAAATTGGTACGATTTTGTGCTGCAACAAATGGCCGCTGAGAGCTACTTTGAAGATGTAGATCTTTCCGATCCCATTGACATTAGACGTGCACTAACTTTTGGCAACAACCGTCAAGGATTTCCATTTAACGGCAACACCCGCTTCACCGACTCCCAAGCCGACGACTTCCTCGATCGCTTCCAGATCATCCATCAGCTTTCCGACAACCCGAACGGCACGAGCTTCTTCGACAACACCGGTCTTTCGGCGACGTTGATATTCAACAAAGAGACGAACGAATACACGCTATCAATTCGATCGACCGAATATCAAAACAAGAGGCTGGGCGGCGACTTCGAACGCGATGTATTGGGCGGGGCGGATAGAGAAATCTCAAATGTCGGCTTTGCGTTTGCACAGCTCGATAGCCTCGAACACTATTACGCGTGGCTCAAAGAAAGTGGGAAGCTTCCACAGGGCGCTGTACTAAACGTGACCGGCTATTCCTTGGGTGGGCATCTCGCTACCGTCTTTACGGAAGTCCATTCCGCTGAGATCAAACACACTTATCTCTTCAACGCCGCCGGCCGCGGTGAAATCCGCGACCCGGGCAGCCTGAACGATGGCTATACACCGAGCGCACGTCTTGCTGTACAGATCTATCACGATGTACTACTCGACCCCAACGCTTGGACACGATATTTCAAAGAGGGAACGTTTGATTTCAACGAGCCGCTCTATCAAAACGCCCGTAATACTCCTCCCGTCAGCACCTGGACAGTAACGCAACAGCTGGGAGACGGTTATATCTACGCCAATAATCGCCACCTCTGGGCCGAAAAAGTGGCCAGTCAACTAACCAGCCAGTTGGCCATCGGCTCCCTCGACCCCGCCGCCAACGCCAAAATCACGGATCTTTACGGCCACGCCGCCCATAACGATGGCGAATGGGTCGCCACACTCGGGGTGCGCGCCACCGAAGATCGGCGCCAAAAGATTTTCATCGAAGACCAACAAGACTTTACCGGTCTAGGAGGTTTTTTTGGTCTTCCGGGCGACTTTGGCAATACGCATTCCATAACGCTTGTCGCCGATTCGCTCGCTGTCATGCGGCTGCTCGATCAGCTCGGTCTTTCCACAGAAACTGCAACCGACCGGGAAAACGCCTACCAGCTCTTGGCCGCGGCCTCGAATCAGCTCGGTACCGGAACATTGTTCCTTGGCGACGGTAAAGCGGAAGGTGATTCGCTGGAGAAGATCGTCGAATCGCTATACAAGCTTTTCAAGAATGAAACGCTTTCGCTAAGGGTGGACAGAGGCGATCGCGGGTTCGCGAATATCGAGAACCGTAATAAATTTTATGAGGCAATCGACACCATCTCGGCGCTCGCTTTAACTCCTTTACGGTATCAATTCTCAAGCCTCGCCGGCACACCGGCGGACGTGCTGGCAGCCGTGGCAAAGACGCCGAACGCACTTGCCACGCGTTACGCCTTGAAGGAAGGAAACCCTTTTATCATTTCCGGCGACGATTCGCTGTATGCATCGCATAACCTAAACGGCGAGCTCGAGCTCTACAATCCTGGAAGTCGAACGGGCACCCTTACTGACGAATATATCAACGAGCGCGCACGCTTTCTGGAACGCAAGCTCTACTATAACCTTGGGGACGCGCGCTATAACCTTATGGCAGGAGCACCGCAGCGTGACGACCAGGCGACGCGGTTCGATAACGAAGATATCGTTTGGAAGGACAGTACGAGTGGTATCACGATCAACCGTGGTACGACTGGCTCTTCGCGCTATGTGCTTTTCGGTTCCGATCAACCCGACAGTCTCACCGGAGGTGCGCGCGACGACTATCTTTTTGGCGGTGCCGGCAACGATTTCCTCCACGGGGGCCAAGGCGACGACTACTTAGAAGGGGGAAGCGGCTTCGACATCTACGGGTTTCATCCCGGCGACGGCAACGACACGCTCCTCGATCAAGACGGCAAAGGCCTACTCCGTTATGGCCCGAGCGGCGAAGAACAAACGCTCGTCCTCGGACTTCGTAACTCTAGCGACCCCGAGGGTCAATACAAGAGCGCCGACGGCTTAACGAGCTATGTCATAAACAGTACCAACCTGATCATCACCACCCCCGACGGCGGCACGATCACCGTCCGGAACTTCGACAGGAATAAAACCGATCTCGGCATTCATCTTTTTGATGTTCCGGCAGACGCAATCGGATCTGTACTGGAAGGAACAGCGGGTAACAACACAACGAGCAGCAGTGGCGATGCTACTCCCTACGAACCCGGCGGCAACCAGCACAATGACAGCGTCGGCGACCTCATCGCGTCGGCGGACACCGCCGCGATCGACGGCCTCGGTGGACACGACACCTTAATCGGCAACAACCTTCCCGGCGACCGCCTGAACGGGGGCGATGGCCACGACATCATCGTTGACGGCGACCAACCGAGCGGCCCCGGCGGCAAGCTCTACGGCGAAGCGGGCAACGACATCCTCTTCGCTAACGGCGGCGATGACTACATCGACGGCGGGGCGGACAACGACTTCGCCACGGGCAACGCCGGAAGCGACCTGCTCCTCGGCGATAGGGGCGCCGATTGGCTCGATGGCAACGACGGCAACGATGCCCAAGAGGGCGGTAATGACAACGATCACCTCCTCGGTGGGGCGGGAGATGATCTCCTGCAGGGCGAGGGTGGCGATGACACCTTATATGGGGACACCGACTTCGGTGCGATCTTCCTTACGCGCTATACCGGGGTTATCGGAGTGCTAAGCAGCAGCGACCCGAACTTCAGCGGTATCTTCCCTCTGTTGCGCGACGTTACACCTTCAGCGGCCGGCGATGACGTATTAGACGGCGGAGCCGGGAACGATCAGCTATACGCCGGCGCCGGCGATGACGTTCTTCTTGGCGGTGCCGATAACGACACGCTTGAGGGCGAGGGCGGCGACGATTGGCTCCTCGGAGGAGCAGGTGAGGACATCCTCTGGGGCGACGCCGATCCGGATACGGCGGTGACCGATGCGGCGATCAGCATCACCGCCGGCTACTACCGGTACTACACGCGGGAACGCAATGTAGGCGCCGATGGCAACGATACGCTCGCTGGCGGTGGGGGCAACGATCGGCTTTTCGGTGGCGGGGGTGACGACACCTACGTTTTTGGTCGGGGCGACGGACAGGACATCATTCTCGATGCCACTGGCACCGACACGCTGCGTCTCGACGTTGGATCGAGCGATGTTACGTTAAGCCCCTCGGGCGCCGACCTCATCGTGTCGATCAACGGGACAAGCGATAGCGTGACGCTCAGAAACTGGTTCGGGGCGTCGACGAACCGCATTGAGTCCTTGCAGTTCGCCGATGGAACGATGTGGGATCAGAGCGTGGTCGAGCGCCTAACCCGAACGAAGCCGATCAATGGCCCGGGCCCCGTGGCGGACGACAGTACCGATCCCACCACGTATGCCGCTTATCTCGGTGCCGATCTGACAAATGGCTTCGCTATCACGGTCGACGACGCCGGCGGTACCGACGCCCTTCAGTTCAATCGCCTGTTTCTCGGTAGCACACCGGCTGGACCGTTATACGTTACGCCCAAGCTGCAATCGGTGGTTGCCGACGGTAGCGATCTTCTTATAAATCTGCTTCTGCAGCCGCCCAGCGGATCCACGATCTCTGGCAGTGTACGCATCGAGAATTACTCTGGCGCCGGCGAAATCGAATCGATTTCGATCGCCGATCAGCAGCTTCTTTCTTTGCATAGCGCGGCGGTGACGCCTGGCGTCTATCTTCAGACCAATCAAGTCTCGCCCCTATACGTGCGTTTCGATCCGAACCAATCCTATGCGGGTATACGCGCCGAGATTGTTAGCGGGACTGACGGCGACGACACCGCGAGCCGCTATGGTCTGACGAGTACCGCGTTCGACTATCACTCGCTTGGCAGCCTCGGGCCCTTTGCGCAAACAATTCTTTACGGGAACAGCGGCAATGACGTCCTTGTCGGTGCCGACGCAAGCGACACTCTCGTCGGCGGAACTGGAAATGACATTCTGCAGGGAGGTCGAGGGAGCGACAACTATTACGTCGATCTCGCCGAACAGGACGTTGTTTTCGACGACAACCTCGGCAACTCGCAGGTTTCGCTTGATGCGCTCTATCTACCCACCGGTGTGGCGCTTTCCGATCTTACATTCAGTCGCACGGGTGACGACCTGCTGCTTGGCAACCTCCGTATCGAGCGCTATTTCGACCGCGATTTCGCCGAGCTAGGATTTGACGATTACCCCTTCCAAATCGAGCGACTCGTCGGCGATGGCTGGCAGATCGCGGACCTCCCGAACTACCTACAGAGCCTCGGCCTATACCCCCCAATCACCGGAGCGGAAGCCGGCGATACCCTTAGAGGAGATAATTTAAACAATACGATCGACGGCGGTGGTGGCGACGACACCATCTTAGGCGGAAAAGGTTCCGACAGACTGTCAGGGGGAACGGGCAACGATACATTATACGGGGAGGCGATTTACCGTGGGACCGCGTCCAGCAATAACGACGTGCTCGACGGTGGGGAAGGTGATGATTACTTAGAGGGTGACGAACGCGACGACACTTTGCTCGGTGGCGCGGGCGACGACGTGTTGTACGGCGACGTCGTCCTCAACGGTAATCCGGGTCCGTTTGGTACTCCGGGTAGGGATGTGCTCGTCGGCGGACGTGGTAACGACTTTCTCTATGGTCAACAAGATGGCGACATTTATCGTTTCGAAAGAGGCGACGGCGCTGACGTGCTCTTCGATTCCGGCATTAATCGTTGGGACAACCGCTCAGGTAATTCGTCGTTCGCAGTGACGGGTGACACCATTTCCGAATTAACCTCAGATATTGATGCGCTGGCCGACTTTAGCGACGGCCGGTATGTGAGCCAGGAATGGTACGGATTTGCGCTCGAGTATGACCTGGACGAACTTCTGCCCAGGTCCATTTTGGATGGCTTGTTTGCGCAGCTACCCGCCGATCTGAAGGAGAACGGCCAAATAGATGGGGTCAGTCGAGGCGAGGCGCTTGCCACGCTTAGCGAGCTGCGTGACTGGCTGATCCGGGATCAGGAAGACGTAGTGGAGTTTGGTGCAGGCATTTCGATAGAAGATCTTGTGGTCGCAAGCACCTTTGATGGGCTGCAAATTATTTACGCCGAGGGCGACAGCGTCACGATTGAAGATGCGGAAGGCAATGGGAACCTCGGCATTGAACGCTTTCGCTTTAGCGACGGAACCACGCTTGCGCTCGATGATGTTCTCGCGCTCGTTCAAACGCCCGTTTCTATTATCGGCACGGAGGGCGACGACGAATTGAGGGGCAACGAAGCCGATAATGTCCTGGAGGGGCGCCAAGGAGACGACATACTGTACGGTAGAAGCGGCGACGATATTTTGGTCGGTGGCACCGGAACTGCTATCGGTGATTATCTTCTAGGAGAAGAAGGCAGCGACGTGTACCTCTTCAACCGCGCCGACATTATTTCGAATACTGACATACTCGCACAATACAATGTCGACAATATCTCCGACTTCAACCCGGATCCGATGGGAACTGACACGGACATTGACACCATATCATTCGGTGCCGATATTCGACCCGAAGATATCGATGCGGTTCTGGGATTTGCGGATTATCCCGACGGTTCTCTCTTCGCCACACTTGTTCTTACTCTCCACGGAACGCACCAGTCAATCCTCATTGATTGGCTTTATTCCGACGCGGTAACCGGCAATTCCAATGATTTCCGCATCGAGCGTCTCCAGTTTCTCGGTAACGGCGACGACCGCGTGTTCGACCTTAAGGGACTGGTGGTGGCAAGGTCCAGCGCGCTGGAGGCGGCGAACGAGAATAATCCGGTCTCGTTATTTACGCCGGATGCGCTAAGCGTTTTCGATATTACGGCAACGGCGGGCTTCGCCGGCGGCGACTATGCGCGCAACTACGCAGTAACCGGCGATGTCTTCACGCCTCCCGTTAGCCCAAACCACGCGCCGATCTTGGCCATGCCGCTTTCAGATCAAACCGCGAACGAAGACAGTGCTTTCGTTTTCCATGTGCCGGCCGGCACGTTCACGGATGAGGACAGCGGAGATAGTTTGACCTACGCTGCGACCCGCGCCGATGGTTCGGCATTACCAAGTTGGCTCATGTTCGAAGCCGCGACACGGACGTTCTCGGGAACGCCGGCGAATGACAACGTCGGTACAGTCGACATTCGTGTTATCGCTGCCGATACCACGAACGCCTCGATCGCAGACGTCTTTGCTTTAACTATAGCGAACACGAACGACGCGCCGGCGCTCGCCAATTCGATCGCCGATCAAGCCGCCACCCAAGACGCTACCTTCAGTTTCACGGTTCCGGCGAATACGTTCGCCGACATCGACGCCGGCGATACGCTCGCCTATAGCGCCTCCCTCAACGACGGTTCGGTGCTTCCCCCTTGGTTGAGCTTCGATGCCGCGACAAAGACCTTCTCCGGCACGCCCGCCAATGCCGACGTCGGTTCCTTGGGTGTGCGGGTCACGGCCACGGACAGCGCTAACGCTTCCGTCTTCGATGATTTCAATCTCACGATATTGAACGTTAACGATGCCCCAACGGTTGCTGTGCCGTTGGTCGACCAAAGCGTCGATCAGTACGGGGCGTTCACTTACCAGTTGCCGGCAAATACCTTCAGCGACCCCGACGCCGGTGATAGCCTGAGCTACGGCGCCACCCGCGCGGACGGTTCCTCGCTCCCGACCTGGCTCGCCTTCGATCCCGCGACCCAAACGTTCAGCGGCCGCCCGACCCACGCCGATATCGGCAATCTCGGTGTCCGCGTGACCGCCACCGATCAGGGTGGCCTTGCGGCCTCGAGCGTGTTTACCTTGACCGTCATCAATACCACCCCGAACAACGTCACCGGCGGCGCCAACAATGACGTTCTCACCGGCACCGATGGTGGCGACTACCTCCAGGGCCTAAGCGGCAACGACACCGTTGATGGAGGCGCCGGTAACGATCTGATCGTCGGCGGTACGGGTATCGACACCCTAAGAGGCGGTGACGGTGACGACATCATCGTGATTGAAGGCACGGACACCGCTTATGACACCGTCAGTGGTGGCTTGGGCACCGATACCGCGTTGGGAAGTACGGGTGATGACACCTTCCGCTTCGCCAACTTCAGCGGCGTGAACACGGTGGAGGTAATCGACGGTGTGGCGGGCAGCGACATCATCGCCGGCACCAACAATAACGATTTGCTCGACTTCAGTCGTACTACGCTCCTCAACATCGGCAAGATCGACGCCGGCGCCGGCAACGACACTGTGATCGGCAGCAGCGGCAACGACGTGATCAGCGGCGGTGCCGGCATCGACACACTGAGGGGCGGCGACGGCAACGACATCTTCTCCATCGAAGGCGCCGACACCGCCTACGACACGGTGAATGGAGGCCTCGGGACAGACGTCGTCCTCGGCGGCGCCGGTGATGACACCTTCCGCTTCGCCAACTTCAGCGGGGACAACACGGTCGAGACGATCGATGGCGGCGCCGGCGCGAATATCGTTGCCGGTACCGCGAACAACGATGTCCTCGACTTCAGCGCCACGATCCTCGCCAATATCACCAGGATCGATGCCGGGTCGGGTAATGACACCGTCACCGGCAGCGCCGGCGATGACGTGATTGTTGGCGGAGCGGGTATCGATACCCTAAAGGGCGGCGATGGCGACGATACATTCCTGATCGAAGGCACCGACACCGCCTATGACACCGTCAATGGCGGCCTCGGGATCGATACGGTCCTCGGTAGCGCCTTCGATGACACCTTCCGTTTTGCCAACTTCAGCGGCGCTAACACCGTGGAGATAATAGACGGCGGAGCCGGAACCAACCTCGTGGCTGGCACCGGTAATAACGACGTCCTCGACTTCAGCGCGACGACCCTTCTCAATATCACCAAGATCGATGCGGGCGCCGGCAACGATACCGTGATCGGAAGCGCCGGCGACGACCTTATCGTCGGCGGAGCGGGGATAGACACGCTCAAGGGCGGGGACGGTAACGACATCTTCTCGATCGAAGGTAGCGACACCGCCTATGACACGGTGAGCGGCGGTCCGGGGATCGATACGGTCCTGGGGAGCAGCGGCGACGATATCTTCCGCTTCAACAATTTCAGCGGCGATAACACGACTGAAGTAATTGACGGTGGCGCTGGCACCAATTTGGTTGCCGGCACCGCGAACAACGATGTACTCGATTTCGGCGCGACGACACTTGTCCACATAGGCAAAATCGATGCGGGGGCGGGCAACGATACCGTTACCGGCAGTACTGGTAACGACTTCATCGTCGGCGGCGCCGGTATCGATACGCTACGCGGTGGCGATGGTGACGACCTCTTCTCCATCGAGGGTACCGATGCCGCCTACGACACTATTAGCGGCGGTTTAGGTAGCGATACCATTCTCGGCGGTACCGGAGACGACACATTCCGCTTCAACAACTTCAGCGGTGCCAACACGGTTGAAATTATCGACGGTGGCGCGGGGACTAACATCGTAGCCGGCACCGCGAACAACGACGTTCTCGACTTCAGCAGCACGAGCCTCCTCGGCATCAGTAAAATAGACGCCGGCGCCGGCAATGACACGGTTACCGGCAGTGCCGGCAACGATGTGATCAGCGGCGGCACGGGCATCGACACGCTCAGGGGTGGTGATGGCGATGACGCGTTTATCATTGAAGGTGCGGATGCCGCCTACGACACCGTTAGCGGAGGGAGCGGGGCCGATACCGTTTTAGGCGGCACCGGCGACGATACCTTCCGCTTTAACAACTTCAGCGGTGCCAACACCGTCGAAATTATCGACGGCGCGGCAGGTGCAAACGTCGTCGCCGGTACCGCCAACAACGACATCCTCGATTTCAGTGCCACGACACTGCGGAGTATTGCGAACATCGATGCCGGAGCCGGCAATGACGCCGTCACGGGAAGTAGCGGCAACGACGTGATCTTCGGCGGTGCGGGAATCGATACGCTGCGGGGCGGGAATGGGGACGACATGCTCGACGGCGGCGTCGGCAACGATACGCTCACCGGCGGGCCTGGGAACGATACTTATATCTTCAACAGTGGTTACGGCAATGATTCGATCACCGACAACGACGCAACCGGAGGGAACCAGGATACGGTGGCGTTTGGCGTTAATCCTCTCGATGTCGTCTTCACGCGCTCGGGCAACAACCTTCAAATG
>Ga0070741_10004911_pt1 | contig 30567 bp, 25 predicted proteins | sample Coa_R1_4_FD_66440 | JGI IMG/M metagenome (GOLD analysis project Ga0070741, IMG submission 66440) | Surface soil microbial communities from Centralia Pennsylvania, which are recovering from an underground coalmine fire - Coalmine... | ecosystem: Environmental > Terrestrial > Soil > Unclassified ... | reverse complement strand
ACGACAGACGGAGGTTCGTGCTGGATTCGCTCTGATCCGTCTACGTGCATCGTCGCAGCGTAAACAATCCTGCCATCGTTCCACTTGCGAGAAAGTTCTTCTTGTTCATCACTGGGGTATTCTCAAAACTACAAGGAGCAAGGAAGACCGATGCCGAAACTCAATCTCATTATTCTGCCGCACAAATACGCTGTGTGCCGCTTAGATCCCAATGGCTACATTCCTCACTGGGCACTTTTAGGTGATGATTTTGTTTCTCTTACACGAACGCGTGAAGAACTTTCGGTTGTCTGTATGCAAGAAAACGTCCCACAGGAAGGTACGAGGGCAGAGAGAGGATGGCACTGTATAAAGGTTGTCGGTCCTTTTGATTTTTCTGTAACGGGCATTCATGCCTCCCTGGCGGTTCCTCTAGCCGAAGCTGGTATCAGCGTCCTTGCAGTTGCAACCTACGAGACTGATCACATACTCGTCAAAGAGCCAGATCTGGAGAAGGCCATTAAGACGCTTGAACAGGCTGGTCACCGTTTTCAAAACTAATTCACAACGTCACTTCTGAGTCTCTTCATCCGTTACATAAGTGGTAGTGTTTTGTGGGCTGATTAAACTGAAGTATAACAGAGATATTCTTTGCTCTGCTCATTGATCTTGCGCCCCGTGCAAGATCAATGAGCAGAGCAAAGAATATCTCTGTGTCAGAAGACTGGCCCTTATGGGGGAATACATGGCGGGTGGGAGAAGGTGAATAGTACAATTGGTATATGTCAATGACGAATTTGCTGATTTGTGATCTGTAGCGCGACTTTCTCTAGTATCGCTCGTTATATTCAAGTGGAACCAACAGAGCCGCTAGCACCTGGCACTCTATAGGTTGACTCTGCTTTGTTAGAGGTTGCCTGGATGACATCGACAATTGAAGCTATCAAAGCAAAAATAGATGTAGCGGACGAAATTGGTCTGGTGGTCGCTTTACAGAAATCGGGCAAGGCCCTCAAGGGATTATGCCCATTTCACAATGAGCGTACACCCTCGTTCTATGTGTTTCCTGAGACGCAAACCTGGCGCTGCTTCGGTTGCAACGAAGGCGGAGATGTTTTCAGTTTCGTGCAGAAGCAGCAAGGGCTCGATTTTCGCGAGGCCCTGCGTTATCTGGCTGAAAAAGCAGGCGTTCCTGTCGAGGAACATGTCGGTGGCAACCCGGAGGAGGAGCGCGAGGCCAGTGCAGTCAGAGAGCGCCTGCGCAAGCTCAACGAAGATGCATTGCTCTGGTTTCATCACATGCTGCTACGCTCCAGGGAGGCGGCACAGGCGCGGGCATATGTGCAGAGTCGCGGCATCTCGATGGACTCAATTATTGCTTTTGGCCTGGGCTATGCAAGCGATCAATGGGATAGCCTGTCGCGCTATTTGCTGAGCCAGGGATACACGGAACGAGAACTGGTCGTGGGAGGCTTGGCGCGCGAGCGTGAAGGCAATGATATGGGAGGACAAGGTGGTGGGGTATATGATTACTTTAGAAACAGGTTAATCTTTCCTATTCGGGATATGCGCGGTCGGGTGATTGGCTTTGGTGGTCGTGCTTTAGGCGATGGCAAACCAAAGTATCTGAATTCACCGCAGACACTGCTCTTTGAAAAAAATACTGTACTCTATGCCATCGATATGGCACGAGATGCAATAAAACAAGCTAAGCAAGTTGTTATAGTAGAAGGGTATGTAGACGCTGTTATCGCTCATCAGTACGGTACAAAACAAACGGTGGCATGTATAGGCAGTGCCATCACAGAAAAGCACATTCAACAACTCAAAAAGTTGACCAAGCAAGTAACGCTTGCGCTCGATCCAGATGCAGCGGGGAGCGCCGCGACCGAACACGGTATTCAAGAGGCGCTCAAGACCTTTGATCGGACGCTAGTACCGGTTCCTCTGGCATCTGGAAGAATAGATAATCAACGCAGTCAAAAACAGCAACGACTGCGTGGTATTATCCGTCTGGAAGAACAGGTGGATGCAGAGATCAACGTTCTGCAATTGCCTGAAGGTGAAGACCCGGACGAAGTAATCAAGCGCGATTATTCAGCCTGGCTCTATGCCGTTGCCCACCCATTACCACTGGTGGATTATTACTTCATCACCAAAACCGCAGATCTCAATCTGCGGGAACCGGCAGGCAAAACCGAGGCTGCAAAGCGTTTACTTCCAGTGCTGGGCATGATCAGCGACCGTATTAAACGTGATGCGTATGTACGCAAGCTGGCAGGCATGATCAGTATAGATGAGCGTAGTCTTCACGAAGAGCTACAGCGTGTGCTTCGCAAGCAAAAAGTGGTAGGCGTTACCGCTGAGTTTTCGCAATCCTCAGCACAGATGAAGGGCCAGCGCGGGGCGGGCGGGCAGAAGCGTGAAGACAATGAAGAGCCTGAATGGGTTCGTGATGCAGAAGAGAACACGTCAGCACAAACACAGCAGGCAGGGGCGCGAGCTCCTGTGGCTGGGCTTGACAGGAACAAGAAAAATAGGATACAATGGGAGGACTACCTAATTGGGCTACTCTTGCAGAATCCTGGGTTAAGTCCTTATGTTTGTGGTATAATTAACGATGGTGACTTCGCTGGGACAGACACGCGAGAGTTGTACCACATACTCAACTCTGTGTATCAACGTGACTCTTCCCCCTCACATCAACCCTTGGAACAGTATGTGCCATCGGCGCTATCGGCAACTGTAGCCAGAGCGCTCAAGTGCGTCGAATCAGGGGAGCCACGAGATGGAACGAGGCTGGTGAAAGAAGCAGTCCAGTGTGCAACCCGGCTCAAACGAAATCGATTGTTACAATTGAATACAGAGCTACAATATCTTATACGTGAAGTTTCCGAAGCTGGAGATGTGACAGCAAGAAGGCAACTTCAGCAGCAATTGCAAGCCGTTCATCAACAGTTGCGTACAATAGATTCAGCAACGCAATTGCAAGGGTAAGGACAAAGTCTCGTAGGGGCACGAAGGATAAGCCCCAGAAACCCGGTTTTTCAGGGGGCGACGGATAAGCCTCACAACGGGGATGCAATGTATATAATCTGAGTCCTACCTATCCTGTGAGCTTGTAATTGCATAAGCTTTTATAATGCCATGATCGAGAGGATCATGTGTACTTCCTTATTTCGGTCACCTCGGTGATCGGATTGGTTGTACGATCAACGAAATCATTTTTACCAAAACGGACCAGGGGACAGGAAATTTTTTCCATTATTCGTTTTATCATAATAGCCCTGTTTCCTGAAGGGGGATGCCAGAATGGTGAATCGGGAACAAGATGTTATTGATCGCGTACACGATGAGCGTGTTATCGTAAGTACAGGACCTTTGCAGGACGTGTTTACACTTGAGCCTTTTGATGAATCCATGTTGAATGATACGGAAAATGTTTTTGATATTGATACCGCTGGTCATCCGGCCCATGCACCAGTCAGCGGCAGTCTTGTGACGCCTGTTGACGATGAAGAGCCATTTGACCTGTTTAAGCTACAGGACGAAGAGCCTATGGACGCCCTCGATCCAACCAAAGAGCCACCAGCGGACTGGGAGCCCGGACCGGAAGATGTTGTTGAAGTAGATACTGAGGTTCTGGCCGACGCCAAATGGGATGAGCTACAAGACGGCCTCGGTATCGCCGTTGCTGATCTTGAGAGTAGCTTAGACGATCCCGTTCGCATGTACTTGCGCGAGATCGGGCGCGTTCCCTTGCTGACCGCAGAGGAAGAGGTAAGGCTCGCGCACATTATGGAGCGCGGCAAACAGGAACGCCTGCGGGCTGAGCGCCTCAAGGTTGCGCCCAATCGCCGCATTATCGCGGAAGGTGAGGAGGCACAGCGCCGCCTGACCGAAGCCAACCTGCGTCTCGTCGTCAGCGTGGCGAAGAAGTATATTGGGCGTGGCATGAACTTGCTGGATCTGATCCAGGAGGGGAATATCGGCCTGATTCGCGCTGTCGAGAAGTTCGATTACACGAAAGGCTTCAAGTTCAGCACCTATGCAACCTGGTGGATTCGTCAGGCAATCACTCGTGCGATTGCTGACCAGGCGCGCACAATTCGTATTCCGGTACATATGGTTGAGACGATCAACCGTTTGATCCGCATCAGCCGCCGATTGCTGCAAGATCTGGGCCGCGAACCCACTTCCGAGGAAATCGCCGAGCAGATGGAGATCAGCGCTGAGAAAGTACGCGAGATTATCAAAGTGAGCCAGGAGCCGGTCAGTCTGGAGACTCCTATCGGCGAGGAAGACGACAGCCATCTTGGTGACTTCCTCGAAGATCATACGGCCCTTGCGCCTGCCGAGGCGGCCAGCCATCAACTGCTCAAAGAGCAGGTGGAGGATGTCCTCGACAGCCTCACCGAGCGTGAGCGCAAGGTGTTGCAACTGCGCTTTGGCCTGGACGATGGGCGAAGCCGCACGCTCGAAGAAGTGGGCAAAGAGTTCCACGTCACCCGCGAGCGTATTCGCCAGATCGAAGCCAAGGCCCTGCGCAAGCTGCGTCACCCAAGCCGCAGTCGCAAGCTGAAAGACTACCTGGACTAAGCAAACAACAAAAAATTCCCGATCAGCGTCAAGTTCTGATCGGGAATTTTTTGTTGTTTTGGCGCACGTAAGAGGCCGCTGAGGACATTTTGAGGCAGGCTTATACAATCGCGCCCCTGCGTTTTTCCGCAGAAAAAACGCAGGGGCGCGATTGTATAAGCCTGCCTCTCATCACATATTTGATCTTTGCATACCAGCTTCGTTATACTTATTATTGTTTCTTCCAGCTTTCTTTGTATGATTTTAGAAAGGTGCGTTATGCCAGGATTTCATATTATTACCTTGATTGCAACTGCTTTCTGGCTCTGGATGCTGGTTGATTGTCTATTGAATAGGACTCTGAGAGATACCCGGAAAGTTCTCTGGTTCCTTCTGATCCTCTTTACCCACATATTGGGGCCATTGTCTATTTCATCATCGGGCGCTCTAAACAAAATGTGTCTTATCGGCCTACTCAACCGTATTATGCACCGAAGTCACAACCACATCAGCCATATTCACAGGGCTATCAGGCTCAACAAACTCCTTCTTATCGATCAGAAGAACAACCCATTCCGCCTGCTCATCGAACCGATGAGCAATACGAACAGCCTCATGCTGCCTATCCCGAACAGTCCCAGCAAGAAACACGCTAATTCCCCTTCCTATTTGGAAAAAATAGGGCAGCTTGGTACGTAATACATTATGTTGATATATTTCTAAGCGCCGTATTATAGTCACCTGGTATTCTTGAGTAGGAAGTAGGATGTTTCAAATTAGCGAGTACCTGGGCAAACAAATAGGGAACTATCAAATCATAAAAGAGATTAGTAGGGGAACATTTGGTAGTATCTACCTTGCCAGACATAGTTTTCTGAGCGAGCGTACCGTTGCTATCAAAATTTTGCATACCTTGTCCCTTACCTCTTCTGAGCAGAAACAGGACTTTCTGCGGGAAGCCCAGTTTCTTGAAAAGCTCAAACACCCTCATATTTTGCCTATTCTAGATGTTGGTGTAGATGCGGGAACACCCTATCTCATCGTTGAATATGCGCCGCGTGGCTCGTTGCGCCAACTGATGCTGCGGCGTTCCTCCGATCCAATACCGCCAGCGCAGGCTCTAACCGTTCTCTCCCAGGTAGGGAAAGCGCTACAGCATGCTCATCAACAAAATATTGTGCATCGCGATCTTAAACCGGAGAATATTCTTTTTAATGCCAACGATAATGCTTTACTGGCTGATTTTGGCGTTTCTACCATTCTGCCTACAGAGAGTATCCAGCAGACTCGCGTCATAGGCACGCCTACTTACATGTCACCGGAACAATTTCAGGGCGTTATCAGTAAAGAGAGTGACCAGTATGCCCTGGGATGTATCGCTTACGAATTGTTTACCGGCCAGAAACCATTTACCGCTATAGAGGTGATGGCGCTGGCTTATCAGCATATGAATGAACTTCCAGTTTCTCCGCGTCTACTCAATCCTCGTCTGCCTGTACATGTCGAGCAGGCAATACTCAAGGCGATGTCAAAGGAACGTAGGGATCGTTATCCAGATGTGGAAGCCTTTATCAACGATCTCTATTCTCCTTCTCAGAAATTGACTGCTATTGCCTATCCTGTGTCCGAACCATTTCGTCCCTCCGAACGACAACCGGTTCCTACTCTGAAATCCACACCAGTACCTTTGTCCACACCGGAACCTTCAATGTTTCCTATGCAGCCGCAAGCGCAACTTATTTTGCCTGGTTCGCTGTCGCAAAAACGCGAGCAAGACATGTGGCAGCTATACAGGCAGGTGAGGGACGAGATGAAAAGTCCTATGCCATCATCCAGGGTCACAGGTGGTATGAAAAGGCTTGCCGGTTTTATGTATCTCTTCCCGGTGTTTGTCGAAGTGCTCGCTCTTGTGTTTGCAGATCAAAGTCTTGCTCCACAATATCCGATTTTCTACCTGATTATCCCTCTGGTTGGCAATTTTTTGTATGGGCTGTTTATGCGGGCTATTTTCAAGCTAAGACGGCAAAGGAGACCTCTGGTACGCTTCCATACTATGCAGGCAATTTTTCTCTTCAACAGGCTCAATGTGCTGGCTATGATTTTTGTGGGTGTCATCGTTGCTCTGAATTATACAGGTTATTATCAAGATGATGGGACCGCTTTGCTCATTGCCAGCCTGCTGGGAGGATTATTCGCTATCATGTGGCTGATTGGCATGATAGGAGCTTTCTGTGGAAAATATCTGAGACTCCCCCTGGTTGGGAAGCGTGCCCTGCGTTTTGCGAATCGTCGGCAATACTAACCCGTAGCATGCTTTCTGGCAGCACGAACTGTCTGGAGCAGGCCTGCATAATCGTAGCTGCGAACATTTGTTGTATCAATTTCAACGACCTGACCCCCAAGCGCGAGATCGGCAAGGCGTCCTCCCAGGAGCATATCTCTGTTGCGTTCGGCAAACTCCAGATCGCGGTGATAGATATGCCGCTCAGGCGTACCGGCGCGGGTCAGGATGCGCTCTAATAATACGGCTCCATCTGCTTTGCACTGGATTTGGAATGGCTCAAAATCATGTGCCTGTTGTAATTGCAGAAATTCGGTTGTGGCTAATTCGGTGGAATGGAAACAGCCCTCAACGATCAATGATTGGCCAGCGGCCAGCAACACAGTGGCAAAATAATGCATCATTTTAAAGCTTGCCGGTCCAATCATGGCAGGACGGCCATGTGTCTGACAATCAAGTCCATCAAACAATACCTCGGCAATGCTATCGCGATGTAAAACCGGCAGTTGTAAGTCGGTAGCCAGGCGTTTTGCCAATGTGGTTTTGCCAGCTCCAGGAGGTCCATTGACGATAATCAGCAGTGGTTTCGGCATGGGGATCGATTTGCCTCGCATCTCTCTTTGTCTTATTGATAAGTTTGTTGAGATTATATAGTTCCCGATTAAACTTGTCCATGCTTAGATACATGATTCGCCCCGTTTGGATAATTGCAATTGGAGAGAACTGCGTTTATACTAGGATGGGTCTGTAGCTTCGCAGTTGCTAAAGAAAGGACTGTGCGTGAGCCAAAAAAATCCTGAAGTCGTTGATGATGAAAGAGGTACAAGTCGCCTGGAAGCTTTCAGCGATGGCGTGATCGCTGTTGCTATCACATTACTTGTACTGGATATTCACGTTCCAACTCAAGAAGAGCTGGTGGGTTTGGGATTACAAGACTGGCTATTCTCTCAAAAAGAATGGCCGCATTTGTTGGGTTATGTCACAAGCTTTCTGCTTATTGGTATTTACTGGGCCAATCATCACCAGATGTTTAAATATATCAAGCGCACCGATCACTTTTTTTTGATGATCAATATCGTTTTTCTCATGAGCATCGTGTTTATTCCTTTTACGACATCACTGATGACCGGTTTCATGACTGAAGCACATAAACACGAAGCTGCGCTCATTTACAGTGCCTCGCTTTTGCTTGCTGGCTTGACGTACAACGCAATCTGGTGGTACGCGGCTCACAAGCATCGTTTACTCGCCACCAATCTCAGTCCGAGTTTTGTCCGGCGACTGAGGTGGTCCTATCTGACAGGGGTTCCACTATATCTGCTGTCTATGTTGCTTTCTCTGGTAAGTGTAGAAGCCAGCATTGGACTCTACATTTTGATCGCGGTGATCTATGTCTTGCCCCTTGATCGCTTGCGGTTCTGGAAAGAGAGCAACGATGCCACAAAGGGGGACATACAAAATATTTCAGAGCCGCAAGAAGAGCGTGCTTGAGATGTTTTGTGGGTCCTTCATAGAAAGTGATAGAAGGAGTACCCATAATGACGCAAGAAGCCCCTCTCGTTATCAAGAATCGTGAAGAGCTGATCTTTATTCTTTCTGAAGCATCAGCACTAGAGCATATGATTATGTGCCAGTACTTGTTCGCGGTTTTCAGTTTGAAGCGTGATGTCAGTGAAGGCGTGACGGCTGCACAACTGGAGGCGATCAAGCGCTGGGATCGAACGATCTCGCAGGTTGCGGCGCAGGAGATGCTTCACCTGGCCCTGGTAAGCAATTTGCTCACCTCTATCGGGTCGGTGCCATTTTTTAACCGGCCCAATTTCCCGCAGCGCTCAAAGTATTATCCTCCGCATATTCAAATGGTACTGAGACCCTTTAGTGAGCAGGCGCTACAGCACTTTCTGTATCTTGAGCGGCCAGAAGGCATGGATCTCCAGGATGCGCCGGAGTTGCAGATCCTCCAGCAAGAAGGAATGATTGCCGGTCTGGATGATGATCAGATCGTCCCGGAAGCGCAAAGTTTCTTAACGGTTGGGCACCTCTATCGTAGTATTGAACAGGGTTTTCGTCTACTGGTGGACCAGTACGGTGAGCAGGGGGTGTTCATTGGCCCGCCGCGTGCGCAAGCCTCGCAGCAGCACTTTGGCTGGCCCGAACTGGTGCCGGTCACCAATCTGGCTTCGGCCATCCAGGCTATCGAAACGATTGTGGAGCAGGGCGAGGGAGCGCGCGGCGATTGGCGCGATGCGCACTTTGGCAAATTCTGGCAAACCTTGCAAGAGTACCGCGAACTGAAACAACAGGACCCGAACTTTGAGCCTGCTCGCCCCGTGCTGGCTGCCAACGTCTCTCCTGCCAGCGATTCGGATGTGTTCATGCCCATCACCGAGCCAGTGACGGCTGAGGTCTCGATGCTTCTTAACGCCAGCTACGAGGTACTGTTGCAGATGCTTAGCCGTTACTTTGTGCATGGCTCTGAGAGCGACGACGCGCTCAGGGTTTTGAGTAGCACGGCTGTCGATGCTATGTTCATGCTCATCAAGCCTCTGGGTGAACTGCTAACCACGTTGCCAATCGGTCCACATGCTGCGGGTAAAAATGCTGGAGCTGTCTTCGCGATCTTTCGTACAGGTTATATACTGCCACATCGCTATGCAGCCTGGACGATATTTCACGAACGGCTGCTGCAAATGGCAGAGTACTGCGATAAGATCATTGCTACGCATCCCTCTGCTCCAAAGGATCTGGCGGGGATAGGAGAGAATGCTCGCCAGCTTGCGGCAAAGCTAGATTCTGTACGCAGTACAATGGATGCAAATACCCATTAAAGAGTGAGAGGAAACATATGAAAGATCCGCTCATAAAGGGACATCCACTTCACGCCATGCTGTCAGACCTGCCCATCGGGATCACTGCTGTTAGCGTTGCCTTTGATGCTCTGAGCGTGATTACTGGAGCGCGGCGCTGGCGTTCTGCCGCGCGGGCAACGCTAGGTATGGCTTTTCTCAGTGGGTGTGCCGCTGCGTTGGTGGGATTGTGGGATTATCAAGCGGTGCCACGGGAACATCCGGCTCATCGCACAGGTGCCGTGCATGGTTGGCTGAATGCGTCAGCGCTAGCGTTGCTCCTGCTCAGCCTATCGGGTCGATTGGGTAGAAAGGGGAATGAGAGGAAATATAAAGTAGATGCGGCGCAGAAACTCTCGCTGGCTGCACTGATTGTTCTAGGGCTGTCAGGCTGGTTTGGTGGCGAACTCGTCTTCAGGCTGGGTTGGCGCGTCACGCCTGCCGAGCACGCGGAACAGCTGGAAGCTGATCTGCTCAAAAGTGGAGATGGAGTGCGTATCGAAAAGGCTCATCGCATCGTGCAAGAATATGAACAGACGCATGCATTGTTGCCTTGACGAATTCGATAGAAGCTGTATGGATATATGCTAGCGCCATGATGTGGGGAGGCGTGTTATGACGGTTGAAGAAGTGTACCGCTATCCTGATGATTATGATCTCGAAGTGGCGGCACGCGATATCGGCGATATCTCATTCTGGACCAACCTGTTGCGCGATGAGCGGCCTGAGCGAGTACTGGAAATCGGTTGTGGGACGGGGCGATTGACTTTGCCGCTGGCGCGTGAAGGTGTGGAACTCGGTTTCACGGTCACTGGACTGGACCTGGAGCCTGCAATGCTTATACGAGCCGAGCAGCGTGCGGAGGCGGAACCCGCCTCCGTGCGTGAGGCGCTGCGTTTCGTCGAGAGTGACGTGCGTTTTTGGCGCACGGATGAGCGATTCGATGTGGTGTTGATGCCATACGGTATCGCCCATCATCTAACTTGCCTGGAAGATCGGCTTGCCGCCTGGCGTGGTGTACATATGCTCCTCAAGGCACGTGGCCTGTTTGCTGTTGACGTATGTGCTCCTGACTTCTCGCTATTGGCGAGCTCCATTCATGGCACCAGGCGTCATGTGGATCTGGATATCCAGGGGAATGATGGTCGTCACCTGTGGCGCAGCGTTGTCACGCGCTACTGTCCGACCACTCAGCAAGTCATGCAGGACTATGAGTACGACGTAACTGAGGCGGATGGTAGCCATCATCACTATCATTCGCCCTTTGACATGCACGTCTATTATCCATGTGAACTCAAGTTGCTCTTCCAATTGACTGGATTTCGGCTAGAGCGGCTGCTTGGCTCTTACTCTGGCGAGCCCTTTGGAGATCGCTCTCCTCTGATTCTCGCTCTGGCGCGGCCTGCTTGACAAGGAGGAGTCATAATGATCCTCCCTGCTTCTCTTCAAAGCCATTTTTCTATGCAATTTGCTCGAAGAGCAAATTGCATAGAAAAATGGCTTTGAAGAGAAGCGCAATATCGGTCTTTACCGGATCAGACTTATAATGGCGACAATGCCGAAGAGTGCGATCCCGCCCCCTGAGATGCGATTGATCCAGAGCAGCCAGCGTGTAGCAAATTTTTCCCGTAGGAGGTTGATGCCGCCGCTCAACAGGCACCACCAGAGCACAGAGCCAAGGAACACACCAGCTACAACCACTGTTGCGGAGAGTACGCTGTTCTTGTTTCCGCCTACGCCGAGCCCGGCAAAGACTGCTATGAACGAGAGAATAGTTGTGGGGTTGGTGAGTGTTAGTAGCAAGGTGGAGGTATAGGCACCAGGAAGGTGATTGGCACGTGCATCTGCGGCTCGTTCTGCTGGTCGTGTGAGCAGCGTTTTGATACCCAGGTAGACAAGGAATAGGCCACCGATCAAGTGAATCCACATCGCCTGGCGAACAAGGAAGGTGGTAATTACAGTAAGTCCAAACGCTGCGATGCTACCGTATACAGCATCTGCCGTAGCTGCCCCTAAGCCCGTGACCAGTCCTGACAGGAAGCCTTCGTGCAATGTGCGATGGATGCACAGTAAGCCGATTGGGCCGACGACGGCAGCAATAGAAAAGCCAATCAGCAGGCCGCGAAAAAAGAAACTAGTGTCCATGTTTTTCTCCTTTGTATCAGTTATGAAATGAACAAAAAAAATCGCCAAACCTGCAATCAGAGGTTTGGCGACGGGAGTTATCTGCGCTTTTAGCCAGAGCTACAAGGCATGCAGAGTAAACCAAACCTCCATCTGGTCTGGTTCATCTGCTGCTGATTCATCGTATAATGAACGTGCGTTAGCATTGTTTGCTCCTTTATAGTGATATGATCAACTGACGTAAAAAAAATCGCCAAATCCCAGAAGGTTTGGCGATGTATGCTATCTGTGTCTTTTAGCCAGAGAGTGTTGAAGGCACGCGAAGCAAACCAAACCTCCAGATGGTCTGGCGCTGCTGTGTTGCTTTCTTTAGAAGATCGCGCATGCTCATGGATGCACTCCCTGTTTCGCGTTTGTAGTATTTTACCCTATATCTGATCTAAGCACAAGCTTCTCTCGACGAAAGCCAATCGCCCACAAGGGACGGCACTACGCGATCCGCACCAGTGCGGATCGCGTAGTGCCGTCCCTTGTGGGCGATTGGCTTTCCGATAAGTTCTTGGCGGAAGTGGCTATACTGACGTAGGAGCAATATTTAACGATCCTATGGAAGCAATGTGGGAGGCGTTTATGCATTACAAACGACCGGTGATGGAGCCGCTCCAACCAGAAGAGGATGATGATGCGTGGTTAAATGATACAGGTCCACGAACGCTAGCGCAGAAAAATATGACGAAGGATATACGGGAAACACCTGTTCTGCAACAAGAAAATATATCGGTATCACAGGAAGAAACGTCGGAGAATATGACGGAAAACCCTCTTGCTCAAGCAGAAACATGCTATGCTAGTAAGCATTCTCCCTCTGTATCGCATGAGAAAGATAGTATCGATTCTCGTCATCCACTCTGGGCAATGGTATTGTATCTCAGTTCTGAAATCTGGTTTGATCTACGCGATTCCCTGAACGATCCTACTATCCCAGAACAGACGCTGGTGGATCGTGTGCGCAGGAAGGCTATTGATCTTTTGCGTGCCGAATCTGTGCAACCTGGCCTGATTAAAAATATGACCGATGCTGATGTATTGTTGCGTGCTATCCTCAATGAGGTGCTGGGCTATGGTCCGCTCAAAGCGTTGCTAGAGGACCAGAGCGTCTCCGAAATCATTGTTACCGGGCCGTGCTGTACGTATGTTGAGCGAAATGGGCGTGTCGAGGAAGCTCTGTGCTGCTTCGTTGATGAACAGCATATATTGCGGGTTATCGGCAATCTGTTACGGCTGGCCGGTCGGCGTATGCGTTTCGATTGTCCCATCGTTGATGCTTACCTGCCGGATGGCTCGCTGTTTACTGTCACATTGCCACCCAATACCGTAAATGGGCCAACGATCACCATTCGCAGGCATATAAAGAGGCAGTTTGTGATGTCGGAATTGGTAACATGTGGCTCGATGAGTCAGCAGATGGCGAATTTTTTGCTCGCGTGCGTCCAGGGTCGCCTGAACATTGTTATTTGCGGAGCAACTCACTGTGGCAAAACGACACTGCTCAATGCACTTTGCATGTGTATTCCTACCCAGGAACACATTGTTACTATTGAAGAAATCGCGGAACTACACCTGGATCGTCGTCGGCGTATAGCCTTGCTCTCAGGCTGCAAGGGTCCCGGTAATGCCGGGCGTATCACAGCGCGTGACCTGGTGCAACACGCCGAACGTATGCGCCCGCAGCGCCTCATCATCGGTGAGTGTCGCAGCGATGAGGTTGTAGAACTCTTGCGGGCGATAATTGGTGGGCAGGAAGGTGTGATGATGACCATGTATGCACATAGTGTGCGAGATTGCCTTACGCGCCTGGAAATGCTGTGCCGGGCCGGAGGTATGGATATAGCAGGCGAATTGCTATCTGCTCAACTCGCCCGCTCTCTGGATATTTTTGTGCATCTGTCCAGATTACAAGATGGCACCCTCAAGATCACCAATATTGTAGAAATTCTGGGAGCTGACGACAACGAAATCAGGTTCCGCAGTATTTTTCACTATAAAGATGAGGGCTATGATGCGAAAAATGGTAAAGCAACGGGCAAATTTACTGCCAGTGGTTTTGCCCCAACATTTTTAGAGCGCTTCAAGGCCATAGGTATCCACTTGCCACGCGAAATCTTTGTTCCTTGCACAATCCCATTGCATGCTAAGGCTGGCTGATGCTAACTCCGGCTTGTTCTATTGCTGGTGGTCTACGCAGGCGCAAGCTATAGGTGGCGATACCCAGTAAAATGCTCAGGCCCATGATTGGCGTGAAGACGCGCTCCAGCATAGTTGTACCAGTAAGCAAGGTGATAATAAAACCAAGCGCGCCAAAATTCATACCCCAGAACAAAATGTCTTCGGCCCAGGGCCAGAACGAGCGCTGTTCCTGGGTCGCATCCTGGATCAGCCCGAAGAGCGCATTCGTCATTACGCCTATAAATGTCGCGTGATCCAGTGCGATGAGTAGCCCGGAGGGGATATTGCCATTCGGGAAGGCCCCGGTGACAAGTGAGACGGTCAGGTAGATGGTCATAGCTGCGTTTACTACGACGAAGCACGCGCTGATTGCAAAGAAGCGCGTGCTGTCGCGTCCTCCAGTCCAGTTAACGTGTATTACCCTGGGAGCAAAGCGTATGATAAAGATGATTACGCCAACGACTTCGAGCAGTGCATTCAGGCCGTATAGAGGTGGAATATTGAGCAAGGCGGCGATCATCAGCACGATTCCGGCGAGAAAGAGCAGTGTGACCTGAACGACACCGAACCGTGAGAGCCTGCCGCTAGCGGGCATCAACCGCCATTCGCTGAGCCCCATGCCGATCAGGATCAAGTAGCCTGCCACCATCGTTGCCGGGTGGGCGCTCATAACTCCGTCTGGTAGAAAGACCGTTCCCGCCGCAGTTTGAATCTGGATGAGTACACCAAGAATGGCACCGATGATCAGCGTCACTATCGACTCAAGCATGGCAATATGCGCTACGGTGAGACGAACCTTTGTGCTCCTCGCGATGATCCATGCCAGGATGCCAACCATTGCTAGCAGGACCGGAACGCTGATCACTGCTCGTATAATGGCAATGCCCAGGAAGAAAGATATGACGTACAATGGAATTGCTATGGCTGAAACTATGCTCAATACGCGAATGTAGGTGTTCTGTTGCTCGACTATGCCCCCATTGCCAAAGATCCAGAAGCCAAATGCGAAGACGCTGAGCGTAATCCAACCCAGCGTCCCTGCGTGCACATGCGTCAGGATCACGTCTGAACTGAGAGTAACAATATGCTGACCATTCAACAAACCGATAGCTACTGTGACAATGAAAACAATTAAGGCCGATAAGAAAAGTAATTTGATGTCCGCACGTAAGGGATTTGCCTGGAGATCCCAACGATTCTGCGAGGGTGCCGGTGTAGCTCCCATAGCCGACTCCTTTCTGCTCGATGCCCAATATACGAAGTAAGCCTGTACATTCGATATCGGAAGATATCGTTCTTTAGTAGAAGAGTCTACTATCATTGAGATAAACGCTGCTGAGGTTATAATTTGGACTATGGATTTTTATCCAATGAGAAGTCGCATGTTTGTACTATGTTCCAACTGGGAAGGAGACATTATATGGATCGTCAGCGTATTGAAGCTGCCTATGATCATATTGCCGCAGAGTATGCAGCACTCAGTCAGATGCCGCCCAATCTCGTTGAGATGGCAACGCGTTTTCTTGGGCGGTTAGGACTGGGAGCTCGGGTGCTTGATATTGGGTGTGGAGACGGTCTACACATGACCTGGATGGAAGGACGTGGTTTCCAGGCTACAGGTATTGACCTGTCGGCAGGGATGCTGGAGCAGGCGCGTGCTCGTGGTGTGCGTGGTGAGTTGTTGCAGATGGATATGTGTCATCTGACCCTTCCCCCTGCATCTTTTGAGGGAGTCTGGTGTTGCGCTTCCCTGCTGCATGTGCCAAAGGCTCAGGCCCCGCTGGCATTGGAGCAAATGCGCTGTGTGCTGGTTCCTGGTGGCACGCTCTACCTTGGCCTCCAGAAAGGCAGCGGAGAAAAGTGGGAAGTAACCAGATTTGCCGGAGTCGAGCGTTTCTTTGCTCGTTACACTCCTGAAGAGGCTGAAGAATTACTTGCTCAGGCGGGATTTTCTGTTGATGAGTGCCATCAAGATGAGGCGGGGCCAGGTCGTAGCTGGCTGAACATTCTTGCTACAGCGGCACTGTAACATTTGAGAAGCATTGCCATTAGCGTGGTAATGCGCTGAATGATCAAACGAAAATATCGGGCGGAGGGTAATGCGCCAAACATTCAGCGCAATTACCCTCTCCTTCACAGCTTGGATCATACTGCTATACTCTGCGGTAGGTCTGACTCACGCTTTGCTCCACGAGTTGACTAACCATTCCGTATGTGGCATTCCACGTTGCGAAAGGAGTGTAAGGAAGCCCTCGATATCAAACGGTACCCGGAGAAGCTCTACGCTGAACTGATTGCCTTCGATAGTGAGAATGGCATATTCTCCCCAGGGTGGATTGCGTGCTTCACTCTCGACTCTTGCCCGTATGCGATCCAGCGGCTGACCAACACTACCGGGATTGAGCACCAGTTTGTCTCTGTAACGGAGGAAGAGTTGTTGATGAATATGCCCACCAACCAGAATCTGTGCTGTTGTGTAGTTGGCGAAGTATTCGTCCAACTGTTCCGGTGGGGTAGCAGGATAAATGCGCTCCAGAAACGACCTGGGAGAGCCATGATAGGCCAGAAGCATTGTTTTCTCATTGAGAGGCCATTCAATAGTAGGCTGAAAGGTGCTAATGAAAGCTTTGTCTTGATCGGTCAACTGCTGTGATGCCCAGTATTCAACATCCTGCAAATGCTGCCCATACAGGTCAGGGTATTCGCGGAGACGAGGCTCAAGTACCCAGGCATCGGTATTGCCCATCACAGTGGGACAGCCAATTTCTCGCAGGCGAGCGAGTGCCTCACGCGGTTGAGGACCACCGGTAACAATGTCTCCCAGGCAAAGGATCTGCTCGATCTCCCGCCGACGAATATCCTCTAAAACCGCATCAAACGCGAAAAGGTTTCCGTGAATATCAGAAATCAATGCCAGTTTCATTCGGAGTCCTTTCTTCATGCTACTAACGATTTTGCTGGTGGACCTGGAGGATCTGGTGGAGTTGCTCGATGATTTTTTCAATTTGCTGGCTTCTGGCGGCTTCCCCTTCGGCCCGTTCAATGCGGTCTACGAATATCTTTTGCTTTGTGTAAGACAGCTTCTCAAACAGGCTACGTTCTGCCGGATGCTGCTCTAATGTCAGCTGGAAGTCTGGAGGCAGTGTGATGGTTCCCTGTTCATCTGGTATGATGCTGATACGAGCCTTCTCCCCTTCCTGTTGCAGGCGCACTCCCGAAATCTGGAGCAGCATAGCTGCGATGCCTTGCCCTTCGCGCAGCATCGCAATCAGGATATGCTGAGGGCTAATGGCAGTTTCTCCCAGGCGTTGGGCCTCCTCGCCTGCCATGAAGAACACCTTCTGCACTCGTCGAGTGAAACCAAACTGAGAGCCTGAATTCCCTTGAGGGCGACCTCCAAGTATGAACATGATTCCTCCACGTGTGCTCTCGACCGTCATGCCCATATTGATCAACTCTGCTGCGGTACTCCCCTCACCAAGGATTCCCAGAAGCAGATGTTCGGTGCCGATATAGTTGTGATTGAGGTTACGAGCCTCCTCTTCCGCCAGCTTCAGGACGTGAAGCGCTTGCTCATTGAATGGCATGGTTGGTAATTCCATAGGAATATTCCTTTCTACGGCCTTTCTAGTCTCTTCGGCTTCTAGGAGTGCCGCCCGACGCAGGGCACGCAACTGTAAAACGCGCACATGCTTCGTGCTGAGTCCTAAGACCTGGCCGATTTCTGCTGCACTGTATCCCTGGAAGTAGCGCAAGGTGAGGATTTGCCGATCACGAGAGGGTAAGCCGTCAAGCAGATGCTGGATGCGTGCTTGATGTGGGTGTATCTGCTCATCGCTCTCGTCGGAGAGCACGGGGATCTCTTCGGCTACTTCGAGAGGCAGGAGGAGGATCTGCGCGTTTTCGCGCCAGTAGTCTGCAATAATGCTGCGTGCTGTGGCATAGAGCCAGCCTTTCACGCTCTCGGGACTGCGATCCTGCTGAAGCCAGCGAAGGGCTTTGAGAAAGACGGCGCTGGTGAGGTCTTCTGCAATGACGGTATGATGGACCTGTCGGTAGATATACCGGTAGAGGTCGGCAAAATGCGTACGAAAGATGGCCTCTAGTTGTGCGTCTCTCCTGTCTTCTCCAGAGAATGAATGCTCCATATATATGCCCTGCTCCTTACCTTTTCGTTCTTCCACTCTGTTATACTGTGAAGCATTACACTTTGGGAGGCCGTCGATAGCATCCATTCAACCGATCCGAAGCCCTGCCTGCGGTGGGGCTTACAGGACAGATCATTTCATTCAATAGCTGCCTCCGACAGCTATTGAATGAAATGATCTGTCCTGTTTTACATTAAATCTCTTCTTTTGGATTTGTATTCTCATTCAGCAGACCAAGAATATCCCTCACGCCGATTTTTTCTGTCGTTGTCGTGCCATCGGGGAGCATATATCTTTTTTATATGCTCATTTTATTTGTGCAGACGTAACGTATAGCAGTCTTGTTGTCGAATAGTTTCTGCTTGCCTGACCAGTTCCTCGATATCATCATAAACATTGAGGAAGCGCCCTGTGAGCAGATCGGCTTTTCCTGAAGCCAGGAAAACGGCCAGTGTGCCAGCTTGTTCAGCCGGGATCTCCGTTTCATCGTAAATAGTACGAAACTCGGGAACCCACGTTTGCCCAGCCTCGGAGTTTATGAGGTAATCGGCCATTGTTGTGCGAACTGAGCCAGGATGAATGGCAAATACGCAGACGCCATATGGTTGTGCCGAGATGGCGACACTTTCGGTCAGGCGCGTTACTGCTGCTTTGGAACTTGTATAAGCGGTGGAATGGGGACGCGGCAAATTCCCTGCTGCGCTAGAAACATTGATGATTCTGCCTCGCCGTCGCTCGATCATGCCTGGTAATACGGCGTGCATACAGAGAAAAGTGCTCAGTAGATTGCCTTCGATATCCTTCCACCATTCATTGGGATCAACCTGCCACAGAGGGCCAAGGGCGTGATGACGACCTACATTATTGACAAGGATATCTATCGATCCGAGTTGTTGTTCAACCTGTTTGACCATTTGCGCAACGGCCTGGCGGTCATTGACATCGGTTACGAACGGGCTGGCTTTGCCGTCTGCCTCTCGAATGAGCGTAATTGTTTCTGTCAGTTGTGACTCTGTACGTGCTACCACTGCAACGCTGGCTCCAGCAGCTGCAAGCGCCTGAGCGATAGCCCGACCAATCCCGCGCCCCCCGCCGGTTACGATTGCCACCTGACCTGTTAGTATATTTTGGTGGTCCATATGGTTAACTGTCCTTCCTTAGTGTGCCCTGCTCTTTGTAATATCTCAGGGTAGAGAATAATGTATCTTTCTCATAAGCAATATATTCGAGATATCCATTGTTCTTGACATATCCCTATTATACCGTCTATGAATGGCTAAAAAGGTGCAAACTAAGCTAAATAGCTGTATACTCTAAAGCACAGAAAGATGAATAGTATGAGGAAAAAGCTTTATGCAACAAAACTCACTCCCACGGCCATCTGAGCCGTCAACAGCTTCAAGGGCAGCAGGGCCATACCAATCACAGGCTAGTTTCTCGGCTTCTCTTGCTGCACATCGTGCTGAGGACGGCTGTTGGGACATTGGGTGGACTGGTGGGGGCAAGAACAAATAGAAGATAACAATTCAGGTTCAATTCCCCCTTTAGGGGGAATTGAACCTGAATTGTTATCTTCTATTTGTTCTTGCTCTTTGTGCTATTGCGGTAAAGACGCCAGAAATGCTGCAATCTGGCGGAACCAGGGCCTCATATCATGTGTGCCCCAGCCGATGATGTCGAGATGGCCGTAGTCATCCATTACATCGAGATAGTTCCACTTTCCTTTGACCGGAGTTCCACTATACGGCACGATTGCATCCGTTGAATTAACCGTTGGCCCGGCCATTGCATTTGTGCTGACTAGTCCATCGTTCGGCCACCAACTGCTGTCAATTATAACGTGCCCGGCGCTGTTTTGTGTGTATTTTCCTATAAAAATGGAAAAAGGGATGAATAGTGGAAGCATGCTGATATCAGGTAACTGATGATGGTTCAAAAGATCTCTATACGTCTGTAGCGTTCCTACAGAAAAATAATAGATGTCAGGTTGGGCTTGCACCCATCCGTTCAGTTCGCTAGCACCGTCCGGGTTAAGGTCCCAGCCGGAGCCATCGTTGCTCGACGTGAATTTGCTGTTCTCTACACGATTAATGTAACTGGACAAGGACTCTCCAGGTTGTCTGACTAATCCCCATTGATCGAGCATGAAATCATAGCCGAAAAGCAGGTGATCTCCCTGGAGGGCAGCCAGGAACGTAATGAATTGGGGAAGGAATGGTAGTGCCGTTTGTTCGAGATAAACTGCGGACGACCCGTTGTGCGGTGTGGAAATAGTGAGAATACTGTCGAGCCAGGAGAATTGGTTGCCTATGAACAAAGGCGAAAGCTGATTCTGCGCAGTTGCTGCCCTTTCATCCGCCGAGCCGTTTGCCAGGAGTTGTGCTAATATACGTACTGTTTCCCCGCCCATACTATGCGAGATCAAGTGAATCTTGTTGATTTGTCCTGTTTGCGGATTGATTTCTCCCCATTGAGGGTAGAGACCGGGAAAAGTTCTTCCGTAGCGTGCATGTCCATACTTGCTGGCATGCGCCTCACCGTAGTCAACAGTACCACCTTTTATCTGGGCGAATAATTCGCAGGCCCGATCCCAGTTGCTGGAAAAAGGCCCGATAGCAACGGGATAAGCTGTATAGCCATTGCTCTGCAGATCAACCTGAATGTTGTGAACTCCTCCCCAGTATTGGAGTGGCCCGAGAGTGATGAAGCCAGCAAGACCATGCACCATGATGATTGGATGTGTATTCTGACGGGTATTGCTTAGTGGCTGAATATCGGTTTTGGGATTAAAGCGGGACGCTTGTGAGGTCTTTAGTATGGTTGGAGTGGATGAATGAGCGAATACACTTTTTGTAGAAATAAGGGGTACAATTAATCCTGTGGTCGTGGAAAAAAGAAGGGAAGAAAGGATCTGACGGCGAGAAGGTCGAAAAACCATAATGGAGAACTCCTTTGTGAAAACTAATCAGACGGTGATCAGTTAACTGTGTGTCTCGCATCTTTGGCACCGAAAGAAGCTATTCCTCTTATTATAATGGTGCGGTAAGCGCTTGTGAATGTTGCTAGCTAACACTTTTTTGGATTTATGCACAAAGTAATGCGCAACCTGTGAAACTAACCGATCAATAAAATTACGTTGAGACGAGGTTGTTGCTTTGTTAGAAGACAACATCTGCCTACCACACTTGTTTTTCTCTCTCAATTTGCGTATGCTTGATAGAGGTGGTTATGTTTTTCTCTTCGGATAACATTTCTGAACGCATGCGTTCAGAGCAGACGAAACACATCATATTTACATATATAATTGTCTATGAAAGGTTTCTTGTATGGCAACAAAAGAACCTCCTATCAGTCCACGCATAGCCTCGTTGGAACAAGCTCTTACATCTGGCAATACAGATGCACTTGATCTTTTCTGGCAAGAAATCGCTGAACGGGGTGCGCCCCTGATGGAGCCTCTTGAAGGAGATGACAAACACTACCTGGTGACGTTTCTCTGGCGGGCTCAGGGAGATATACATAACGTTGTGGTCTTCGCAGGCCCGGCAGGTTGGGATAATCCTTCGGACAATCAAATGACGTGCCTGCTGGAGACTGACCTCTGGTACAAGACGTATCATGTAGGAGCTGATTTACGTACTGTCTACCTGCTCTCACCAAATGATCCTTTGACAAAACTGGTCTTTGGTACTGTAGATTTTGACACACGTGTTTTGCCTGACCCGCTCAACCCTCAGCAGTTTGTCTATCGTAAAGACGAAGAAATTCCTGACGATAAAGAGCTTGTTGTCTCTGTGCTTGAATTGCCCAGAGCTCCTGCACAGCCCTGGATTACGCCTCGACCAGGCGTGGCGAAAGGCCAGCTTGAAATGCATCGCCTGCGTAGCCAGATCCTCGATAACGAGCGCCGTGTCTGGGTCTATACGCCTCCTGGCTATGAGACGGGCAATGAACCATACGATCTCCTCCTGTTATTCGATGGCCTGGCTTATATCGAACTCGTTCCCACGCCAACGATTCTGGATAATCTCATCAGCGAAGGCAAGATTCCCCCGTTGGTTGCGGTGTTGCCCGATAGTCTGAACGGCGAGACGCGTAGCCGAGAGTTGCCCTGTCACCAGCCCTTTGTTGATTTCTTGACGCAAGAACTGATGCCGTGGGTGCATGAACATTATCATGTGACGAGCGATCCGGCCCGCAGTATTGTTGCAGGTTCTAGCTACGGTGGATTAGCGGCGGCATTTGTTGGATTGCGTGCTTCAGAAACATTTGGCAATGTGCTTTCACAATCCGGCTCGTTCTGGTGGGACAGAGACCCGGAATACAAGATCCCACAGGAAGCGCTCATCCAACAGTTTATCACCAGCCCTCGTTTGCCCCTGCGTTTCTACCTGGAGGTAGGCTTGCAGGAAAAGTCAGCAGGAGTTGATATGATTTCCTGCAATCGACATTTTCGTGATGTGTTAAAGCTCAAAGGCTACGAGGTATGCTACTCTGAGTTCAATGGTGGGCATGATTATATTTGTTGGCGTGGATCATTGGTGGACGGGTTGTTGGCGCTTACTGGCAAAAAGCGAGGCTTGTGAATTGTTGCTATGCGCTTATATTGATTTTTAGGCTACTGAAGATTTCATAGCCTATCCATTATGCTACTAATCTTATTTATCCTTTTAATGCTCTTGTCGTTCAACCTGAATGGATGAGGCGATCTGTTCAGTTCTCTCTATATCAGAAACGAATCGTCGGTTAAGCGCTTCCAAAGTTGGTAGATCTGACGGTTCGTTTGTATTTTTTATATCCATTGACTTTTTGTCTTCCAAAACGTATCCTTACTGACATAATGCTTGCTTACTGTTCTGTGTGAGGAGAACAACATTGGATGCTACTGATCGAGAAATTGTGCTGTTGCTCCAGCACAACGGGCGTCTAAGTCATGAGCACATCGCTCAGCAGGTCAACCTCTCGCGCCCTGCTGTTCATGAGCGCATTAAGCGCCTGGAGGAGCGGGGCATTCTTCGTGGCTATCAGGCAATCGTCGACTGGAGTGCTCTAGGTCTCCCCATTACAGCTTTTATCTGGGTACGCGTCAGCACCGACAAGATTCCCTGCAACGATTCAGGTCAGGAGATCATGCATCTTCACTGCCAGAACGCTCTGCTGGTGGAGTGCCATCGAGTGACGGGGAGATGGTGCATGCTCTTCAAGGCGCTTGTCGCCTCACCCCTGGCACTGCAACATCTGATTGATCGCATCCGTACGCTTCCGCAGGTGCAGGAAACGATGACGACAATGGTGCTTTCAACCCTGATGGAACAGGGTCAGCAACAGACAGAATGCCAATAAATCAGAGAAAGAAAGAGAACTATGCTAGCGAAATTGACTCGTTCCCGGTTTTACTATGGTTGGATTATAGCTGGTATCACCTTTCTGATCCTGCTTGTAGCCGCAGGCACGCGCTCAACGCCGACCGTGCTTATTGTCCCTTTGGAGCACGAATTTGGATGGAGCGATGCCACAATCTCGCTAGCGATCTCCATCAATCTCGTCCTCTATGGGCTGGCAGGCCCGTTTGCGGCAGCCTTGATGCAACGTTTTGGCCTGAGAAGAGTGGTTCTGGGAGCCTTCCTCCTCGTTGCTGTGGCTGCGAGCCTGACCACGATTATGCATAGTCCCTGGCAACTTGATCTGCTCTGGGGTGGTGCAGTAGGCCTGGCAAGCGGAGCACTTACGACAGTTTTCGCCGCCATCGTCGCCAATCGCTGGTTTGTCAAGCGCCGGGGCCTGGTCATGGGCATACTTACGGCCAGTAATGCTGCCGGACAACTGGTTTTTCTGCCGCTGCTCGCCTGGTTGGCAGTAACGTCGGGATGGCGAGCTTCAGCACTGGCGACAGCCGGAGCTGCTCTGGTCATTATTCCCCTGGTCGTGCTCCTCTTTCGCGAGCGTCCTCAGCAGATCGGACTACGTCCCTATGGTGCTTCTCCCGAAGAAAATGAAACTGTACAGGAGGCAACAAATCCTCTGACGGCTGCTTTCTCAGGGTTGCTGCTAGGATTACGCTCAACCAATTTCTGGTTGCTGGCTGGCAGCTTTTTCATCTGTGGTGCGACAACCAACGGACTGATTAACACCCATCTGATTCCTGCAGCAATGGATCATGGTATTCCAGAAGTGACGGCCGCCAGCATGCTTGCTCTGATTGGAGTCTTCGATCTGATTGGGACGACTGTTTCCGGATGGCTATCAGACCGCCTGAATAACCGCTGGCTCCTCTGCTGGTACTACGGGCTACGCGGTCTCTCCCTCCTGCTTTTGCCATACGCACTGGGAAGCTCGTATCTCAGCCTGATTGTTTTTATCGTCTTCTATGGTCTGGATTGGGTAGCGACAGTTCCTCCCACTTCGCGGCTCACGGCAGATCTTTTTGGAAAAGAGAACGTTGGGGTTGTCTTTGGGTGGATCGTTGCTGCTCACCAACTCGGTGCAGCTACAGCGGCTTTTAGTGCTGGTGTGTTACGTACAATCCTGGGCAGTTATCAGGTAAGTTTTCTCTCAGCCGGCATTCTCAGCCTGATTGCTGCCGGTATGGTGATCCGCATTGGCCGATCACGGAGCGACAAGGCTCCTCGTGGCGGCTTGACTCCTGAATTGAAACCGAATACGGCAAGTATCTCTTAGGATGCAGGCGGTATGGGACATCTACTCGTACTTGTAAAAGGGGCACGTGTTGGTACTGTATTGGTGAGGGTGCTGTTACTGGCTGCCCTCACCATGTTCTTGTCTGCCGTACTAACCTCTCCAGCTCTTGCCCATACTTCCCACACGCTACATCCTCAACGTTTGCTGCACGCGATTCTCCAGCGAACTGATCCGCTGGAGGGAAGCGTTCTCTCCAGGCCACCAACCTCCGTCTGTCTCTGGTTTTCTGAACCCGTTCAACTGGTGGGGCCATCGGTAACAGTGCTTGCACTCTCAGGGATAAATGTAGAGCAAGGAGCTGTTCGTGTACAAGGCGCGGTATTGTGTGTGCCTATCCACATTACCGCAGAAGGAAGCTACCTTGTTACATGGGATGTCATTTCTCAGGATACACACCCGGCAAGTGGAGCATTTGTGTTCAGCATTGGTCATATAGGCGGTATCTGGGCAAGTACGACAACGAGCAGCGTTTCGCCGCTGGGTCTTCTGTTACAGATTCTTGCACGCCTTCTGCATTTTCTCGGCTATGCGCTGGGTTTCGGATCACTCGCTTTTTGTCTGCTGGTGCTGCGTCCTCTCGCCATTGATCGCAAAAAATCGGTACAGCAGCGGACATTCCGGCTGGTAACCTGGGGGATCATACTGCTCTTGCTAGCTGAGCCAGTTGCGCTGCTTGCACAAATCGTCAGCTTACGAGCAGGTGTGCTCTTGAATGCGATAATCATTGGTGATGTGCTTGCCTCCAGTTTTGGCCACATCCTGGCATTACGCCTGGGTGCTGGCGTACTCTTATGGGTGATTATAGGAATTGCTCAGCAAGGGGATGATCGAGCCATTCCAGCAACCCTTGTTGTGGGCTTGCTCCTTGCTGTGGTGGATGGTGAAGCCAGTCATGCCGTGAGTTCACATCTCGTATGGCTAGGATTGATCGCCAATACGTTGCACATAGCAGCAATGGGCATCTGGATAGGTGGCCTTGTGAGCATTTTGTATCTGTGGAGACTTGAAGAGATCTATGAGCAGCATCGCGAGATGCTGCTTCTCTTTGGACAGGTGGCAGTTGCAGCGGTGGTCGAACTCGTGCTGTCAGGCAGCATTATGGCATGGTTACAGCTCTCCTCCCCGGCAGATTTCTTCACCAGTGCTTATGGCGAAGTACTCACCATCAAAATACTTGCCTTATCGCTGCCCTTGCTCTTTGCGTTCATCAGCCAGAGAACCCAGCAGCGAACTCGCTGGTGGGTACCAGAACTTCTGGCGCTTATTAGTCTTCTTGTGCTTGCCTGTCTCCTGGCCTCGCTTCCTCAACCCACCTGAGCTGTTATAAACGGAGGGAGAATGGCCCTTTCTCCCTCCCTGTGCGTGTCCGTTGATTGCCATCTGAGTCTGGCTACCGCAAAGAACGGTAGAAAGCCCGCAGGTCTTCTACCAGCAGTTCTGGTTCCTCTAGAGCAGGGAAATGCCCACCTCGTGGCATCTCTGTCCAACGCTCGATACGCAGGGTGCGCTCCGCAAGGGCGCGCGGGGCAGGAGCATCTTTGGGGAAGAGGGCTATTGCCACTGGAACCTCGATGCGCTGCCCCGTTTTGAGGGATGGCGCGTGGCTTTCCTCATAGTAGAAGCGAATCGAGGAATTGATCGTTTGAGTCACCCAATAGATCATGATGTTGGTAAGCAGTTCATCTTTCGTATACTTACGCTCAAGAACACCATCGATGTCGCTCCAACCATAGAATTTTTCGATGATCCAGGCAGCGAGCCCGACAGGCGAATCGGTGAGGCCATAGGCCAGTGTTTGTGGCTTAGTTGACTGGATCATGACATACCCACCCTCTTGAAAAAATCTCTGCTGCCTCGCTCTCAGGTACTCCTGCTCGACGGGCGTCAGGCTCGATGGGTCCAGGTTCATGGTGGCCTGAAAGCCAATGTCGGTCAGATGGATGCCGATGACCGATACGGGATTATTGAGCGCCAGGAGTTGGGAGATGGGGCTGCCCCAATCCCCACCAGCCGCGGCATAGCGCTGGTAGCCGAGCACGTCTTGCATCAAACTGGCCCACAACTCTGCCGTCTGTTTCACCGTCGAGCCTGGCTTTCGCACTGGATCGGAGAAACCAAAACCAGGAATGGAGGGAACAATCACATCAAAAGAGTCAGCCGCATTGCCTCCGAAGCTTTCCGGGTTGGTGAGCATGGGGATAATCTTGTGCATGCGGTAGAACGAATCGGGCCAGCCATGAGTGAGGATGATCGGCAGTGGATTCGGTCCTTTGCCCCGCTCATGGATAAAATGAATGCTCGATCCATCGAGGTCTGTGCGAAACTGCGTGTACCTGTTGAGTGTCGCCTCCTGCTTGCGCCAATCGTATTCGTGCTGCCAGTAGGCCACCAGACTCTTGAGATAGTCCAGATTCGTGCCATAGTTCCAGCCAGCTCCTTCGACCTCATCGGGCCAGCGCGTGCGAGCCAGGCGCTCACGCAAATCGTTAAGGGTGGACTGAGGGATGGCTATTTTGAATGGTTGAATATTCAATGTGTCTCTTTCTCCTTGCTAATTCTTTGTACGAAGAGATTGTAGCACTCAATGAGGACAAAATCGGCCCCGTCTGAACGGGGCCGAAATTACTGGCAATCAGAATGGTTACTTGAAAGGGGCTCAATCTTTGAGCATACCGCTGTAGCACGCCATCTTCACTGTCTTAGGTTGACATCTATTGTTTTCATGTAACATTTGCACTGTTACATGCTTGCCGTTACATGTCTACTGTTGCATAACTTCTATGGTTTTGCGCACGATCTCCACAAAATCGGGTTTGATGCTCGCGCCGCCGACAAGGGCTCCGTCGATGTCGGGATGCGCGATGAAGTGTCCGATGTTGTCGGAGATGACGCTTCCACCGTAGAGGATGCGCACAGCTTCGGCGGCCTCGGTTCCGTACATTTCCTGGTAGAGTTGCCGGATGAAGTGGATCACCATGCCTGCACCCTCGGCTGTAGCTGCTTTGCCAGTGCCGATGGCCCAGATTGGCTCGTAGGCGATCACTACGTTTTTGACATGTTGCTCGGCAATATTTGCCAGGCTGCTGTGAACCTGTGCGCGAATCACTTCCTCGGTCTGCCCTGTTTCGTACTGATCCAGGTTTTCGCCGATACAGACAATGGGACGCAATCCGTGTCGAAAGGCTGCCTGTACTTTTTTATTGACCAGTTCGTCGGTTTCGCCAAAGTATGTGCGGCGTTCAGAGTGACCGAGAATGACGGTGGTACACAATTCGCGGACCATCTCTGGTGCGATCTCACCGGTAAAGGCACCTTTCTCCTCGTAGTACATATTCTGTGCGCCCAGTTCGATGCGCGGATATGGCATAGCATCCATGACCTCACGTACTGCACTGAGCGAGATCGCCGGTGGACACAGAATACTCATGATCTGAGGATAGTTGCGCACAAGCTGTCCCAACGTTGGCAAAATTTCCATTGTAAAACTCGAAGCACTTTTGGGACCGTAGTGCATCTTCCAGTTTCCCGCTATGATAGCGGTGCGCGTTGCTGCCATAGGTCAGGTCCTCCCTTAACGCTAATTATTCCTGATCCTGTAACGCCGCTACTCCTGGGAGAACGCGCCCTTCCAGAAACTCAAGCGAGGCTCCGCCACCGGTTGAGACATGGGTCATCTTCTCGGCGGCCCCGACTTGCTCAACTGCCGCAGCTGAATCCCCGCCGCCGATGATCGTTACTGCACCCGCACGCGTGCGCTCCGCCAGGATATCGATAATCGCGTTCGTGCCCTTTGCGAAGGCGGCCATTTCTGCGACGCCAAGCGTGCCGTTCCAGACGATGGTTTGTGCTGTATTCAATGAGCGCCGGAAATTGTGGATCGTCTCCGGCCCGATATCGAGAATACGCCAGCCGGGAGATACATTCTCTTTGGAGACGACTTTATGCTCGGCATCGGCAGCAAAACGATCGGCAACCATGACATCGACCGGCAGCAAGAACTCGATCCCTTTATCATAGGCTGTCTTAATCAGATCGCGTGCCGTATCGAGCTTGCTGTCTTCATAGAGTGAGTCGCCGATTTCGTAGCCCTCTGCTTTCAGGAACGTATTCGCCATACCGCCGCCGATCAGGATAGAGTCTGCAATACTGATGAGGCGTTCGAGCACGGCGATCTTGTCGGATACTTTGGCACCGCCAACGATTGCCACGAAGGGACGCCTTGGATGTTCCAGCGCGGCTCCCAGGAAGTTGATCTCTTTTTCCATCAAGAAGCCGGCTACACCTGGCAGGGTGTGGGTGACGCCCTCGGTGGAGGCATGTGCACGATGGGCTGTGCCAAAGGCATCGTTGACGTAGAGATCGCCGAGCGTGGCCAGTTGTCGCGCGAAATCGGGATTATTTTTCTCCTCTTCCTTATGGAAGCGCAGGTTTTCCAGCAGCAAGACCTGTCCTGGTTGCAAGGCTGCTGCCAGCGCCTCAACCTCAGGCCCGATGCTATCTGTGGCGATCTGTACAGGGCTCTTGAGCAATTCGCTCAGGCGTTTTGCGACCGGAGTCAGGCGCAGCTTATCGACGGCCTTGCCATCCGGCCTGCCGAGGTGAGACATAAGTATGACAGCCGCACCATGATCGAGCAGATAATTGATGGTGGGCAAGGCCGCGACAATGCGCGTGTCATCGGTGATATGTTGTTCAGCGTCTAATGGCACATTGAAATCAACGCGCACCAGCACGCGCTTCCCCGCAACGTCAATATCGCGTATCGTTTTCTTGTTCATCGTCCTAATCCTATCGTAATAAGAGCAATATGATCACCTTCACAATGTGCGCTCTGCGCACATTGTGAAGGTGATCATATTGCTCTTATAGACCCTTCTGAGCGATGAAGTTTGCCAGGTCGCCGACGCGGCACGAGTAACCCCATTCGTTATCGTACCAGGCCAGGACTTTGACCATGTTGGTACCAAGGACCATCGTCGAAAGTCCGTCCACGATGGAGGAATGTGTGTCGCCACGGAAGTCGCTCGAAACCAGTGGCTCCTCTGTGTAATCGAGGATACCATTCAGAGCGCCAGCCGCCGCCTCTTTGAAGGCCGCGTTCACAGCATCTTTGGTCAGTGGCTTGCGTGTGGTGGCTACAAAGTCAACGACCGAGACGGTTGCTGTGGGGACGCGCAAGGACATGCCATCGAAGCGCCCCTTGAGTTCGGGGATGACCAGAGCGAGAGCGCGGGCCGCGCCTGTGCTGGTAGGAATGATGTTGGTTGCTGCTGCACGTGCGCGGCGCAGATCACTATGCACCAGATCCTGAATGCGCTGATCGTTGGTATACGAGTGGATTGTGTTCATCAAGCCGTTCTCGATGCCGAAGGTATCGTTGAGCACCTTTGCCGTGGGTGCAAGACAGTTGGTGGTGCAGGAGGCATTCGAGATAATATTATGCTTCTTTGGATCGTATTTATCCTCGTTGACGCCGAGCACTATCGTGATATCCTCGCCCTTCGCGGGAGCCGAAATGATTACCTTCTTTGCACCTGCTTGTATATGTGCAGCCGCCTTCACTGCATCGGTGAAAAAGCCGGTGGACTCGATCACAAGTTGTACGCCGAGATCTTCCCAGGGGAGTTGTGCCGGGTCGCGCTGTGCCAGAATCTTAATGCGGAGTCCATTGATGATCAGTGAATCT
>Ga0070741_10004910_pt1 | contig 30571 bp, 23 predicted proteins | sample Coa_R1_4_FD_66440 | JGI IMG/M metagenome (GOLD analysis project Ga0070741, IMG submission 66440) | Surface soil microbial communities from Centralia Pennsylvania, which are recovering from an underground coalmine fire - Coalmine... | ecosystem: Environmental > Terrestrial > Soil > Unclassified ... | reverse complement strand
GAGCAGACCTGGAATTGAAGGCCAGAATGCTTTCCCCCGGACTGATTCATTTCGCCGGCTTCGTCCAGCGCGATGAATTGGCCAGCTATTACGGTTTGGCTGAGTGTCTTGCCTTTCCAACCTACTCCGATACCTGGGGAATGGTGGTCAATGAGGCAATGGCGTGTGGTTTGCCGATTGTTTCCTCTTGTGTGGCCGGATGCACCGCTGATCTGGTCAGTTCGAACGGAATTGTCGTAGCTCCACGAAACAGCGTTCAGCTATCACGAGCGATTCAACAGATAGCAGCAGATCCGGTTTTGCGGGAAAACATGTCTTTTCGCAGTCAGGAAATCATCCAGCGATATTCTCCGCAGATGTGCGCTGCTGGCATTGCCAAGGCTGCCCTGGAAATCAAAAGCTTCAATGTTCCAAGTCGACTTGAAAACTCGAGTTTCGCTTCCGCCCACAAGTCTGGAATTGAGGTAGGCGCCTAGGACTTCCTCGTGCGAATCAGGTTCGGCAACCGAAGACGGTAATGTCACAGGTATGATTCAAGCACGCTCGCTGTAAAGCAAGCCATCCAAAATGTTGCCATCCGACCTGCGCGCGCCGGTAATTCTTTTCTTACTTGCAGTGCTGTTGATTCTATTTGTACTTTTACGCCCGGATTACTTGGCCAGCCCTGAGGTCCTCGGTACCCTCATCGTTGGTCAGATCGTGCTCGCGGCGGTTTGCAGATACCGGCAATCTTTCTTTCTGATTTTGATGCTTTCGTTTCTATGGGCGGGGATCAGCTTGCCACTTAGCGGAGCATGGCTGCAAGGGCGTTGGCTCGTGTTGGCTGTGGGGGCGCTGACCGGCGTGGCGATTTACATGAAGGACCGTAATCATTACTTCTGCGCCATTCACCTGATTGCTCTTTTTTGCGTGCTCTCGGCGGTGGTTTCAGCTTCGGTGTCTGGCTATCCGCAGGAGGCACTGCTTAAGTCCTTGAGCTTGTTTCTTGTTTTCCTATACGGAGCCATGGGTGCCCGTCTGGCCGTGCCCGTACTGCAACCGGAGAATTTCTTCCGCAAACTTCTGGTTGCATGCGAAGTCACGACGTATGTATCGGCGATCGCTTACTTCCTGTTGCGAGTGGCGTTGTTTGGCAACCCGAATTCCCTCGGCGCGACAATGGGCGTCGTCGTAGTACCGGTACTGTTTTGGGGCTTTTTATGCAGCGAGACTGTGGTTACGAGACGGCGGCTGGGCATCGAACTGTGCCTGGCAATGTTGCTGCTAGTCGGTAGTTTCTCTCGAGCAGGTATTGCCGCGGGTCTGATCTCATGCCTGCTGGTATGTGCAGCGGCAAAACAATATCGAGTCATGGTTGCAGGCATTGCGGCCTCGATCGTGATCGCAATCCTTGCCGCCTTGTTTGTACCTCGTGCAACTGAGAATTTGGGAAGCGCAAGCTCTCAGTCAGTCACCTCGCTGCTCATATACAAGGGAAAACCTGAACAGGGCTTGTTGGGATCACGCAGAGGGCCATGGCGGCAGACATTGGCGGTGATCAAAGATCATCCCTGGTTTGGAAGTGGCTTCGGTACCAGTGTAACTGGTCAAAGCGCGACAGATTTTGAATTCACCCGGCAGCGCTTTATAGATTCCAGAATGGTTCGGGAGCACGGGAACAGTTATCTGGCAATACTGGAGTGGTCAGGACTACTTGGGGTTTTTCCATTTTATTTTCTGATTGGGAACGTGTTGTTGCACGCGAAAAAGGCCCTTGTTCGTTTGAGGAGCGGCGGCAATATCTTCTCGCCTGCTGTCCCAGCCGCCAGCATTATTGTCGCTGGTCTAATTGGTGCGGCTTTCGAAGATTGGCTCTTCGCGGTTGGATACTATGTTTCCGTCTTTTTCTGGGCGATGACTTTCATTCTCGCAGACCTCACGAATTCCAGAGTCGTGACCCACACTGAGGCGATCACAATTTTGACTCCAAATACGCCATTCGCAACGCCGGCGCCGGTTCAATGATCCACATTTTTTTGAATGGTTTTGCCGCGAGTGCCGGCGCCGGCCTGACCTATCTCCACAATGTCGTGCCTCATCTTTCGGCTATTGGGAACGTGCACACGACTGTGGCGGTGCAGACACAATTAAGGAAGAGTTTCAAAAATCTTCCGCGAGTGGAGGTTATCTGTCTTCAGGGGGACTTTGGAACCGCTCGGCGGTTTTGGTTCGAGCAGAGGTTGTTACCCGCGTTGATCAGGAAATCGGGTGCGGACGTTCTCATTTCCGCAGGAAACTTCGCGTTGAGAAATTCTCCCGTTCCTCAGATTCTGCTTAGCGGAAATTCACTTTACACTTCCCGCGATTTCTATCGCGATTTATGGCGCCGGCGGGAATTTGGCATGTTCGCAGACAACTTTGTCAAAGGCATCTTCGCAAGAAAGTCCGTGCATTGGGCGGACTGCACGATCGCACCCAGCCAGGCGTTCGCAGATGAGCTTCGCCGCTGGAGCGGGAAGCAAGTCGAAGTCGTTCATCATGGTTTTGATTGGGAGATGTTTTCTGCCGATGCCGAGTCGTTACCCGATGAAATTCAGCGGAAGTTGTGCGAGAGCGAGGGTTGCCTGCGACTGTTGTTCGTGAGCCACTATAACTATTATCGAAATTTTGAGACTCTGATTCGGGCTTTGCCGCTGATTCAGAAACGAATTCAGGACAGAAAAGTACAACTGTTCCTGACCTGCAAACTCGAATCCGGCGCTAACCCAGGTGCGTACAATCCGGCTCAAGCCAGGCAGCTCGTTCGCGATTTGGATGTCGGCGGGCATCTAGTTGAGCTTGGCACGGTGCCCTACCGCTCCTTGCATCAGCTATACCGCGCGTGTGACATTTACGTAACTGCTTCTTACGCAGAGACGTTCGCCCATCCCCTTGTAGAGGCGATGGCGAGCGACCTCCCCATTGTTGCCTCAGATATCCCTGTTCATCGTGAGATCTGCGGGGATGCTGCCCGATATTTTCTAAAATTCTCTGCTGAAGCTCTCGCAGAAACTGTGGCCGAAATCGCAGGTTCGGGCAGTCTGTACCAGGAAATGAGTCGGATTAGTAAGGAACGCTCGGTTCATTTCAGTTGGGCGGAGCATGTCCAGCAATTATTGGTGTTGATCTCGCAGCTTCACACGCGACGTGACTTGGAGCGTATTCCAATTGACGGGTTGGTGAGAGCGCTTTCACTTCCAGAGTAAAGCGCCGAATTGACCTCGATCCTGGTTCTGCTGGAATTCCCTGAGATGGTAGTGGGCATTGTCACGGAGTGTATTCAACAGGGCCATTCCGTTTTCTGAGTGATAGTAACCCAGGAAAAGTATTGCATCGGGCCTCAAATAGTTAATGTCTGCAACAGCCAACTCCGTCTCATCGCTACGCGGAATCTTTTCACTGAAGCCAACCATTCTGCAATGCGCAAAATAGCTGGCGTACATCCCAGCCTCCCAACCCACACCGTGTTCTGGAAATGGACCCCTCCCGAGTACTATCAGCCGATTGCAACTCGGAACGCCTTTCAGAAGCGCAGCCATTCTATATACATCAGTTTGGTAGTCTCGACGAATACTGCGGAACGGCGAAGTCTTGTAGCAATTGAAGAATATGATGCTTGCAACAAGCAGAACCGCGGGAGCAAGCCGGACGGCATGATTTTCGGCAGGGCTCTCGGTCGGCCAGCAGTAGCGCGCTGAGAGCACGATTAACAACGGTACGATAGGTAAAATATAGCGTGCATCGAACACCAACATGCAGTAAGCGAAGATGGAAACTATCGAGCTCGAGATTACTATCCAAGCCCAAATCTTTTCTTCCGTCATCCCCTCGTTTTTGAGAAATCGCAGCGCCAGAATTATCGCCAGTGGGCCTGCAGGCGTGATTAATATGAGAATTTGTTTAATCGCCTCAGGAAAGTTCTTGTTCTCCTTTTTGATGATTTGATTGATCAGCGGCCTTAAGTCAAGGTGAGTGCTCCACAGGGTGGAGGAGGGATACATATTGTCTACGACCATATACTCATCCACGCTGCGGGAAGTATCTGTAACGACAGACGTCTCCGTCATGTCGGCGATTTTTTGAGCCTCTGGACTGAGTAGATTCCACTTAGTCTGATACCCCGATGTGAACCTGCCATATTTCGCAGCAAGTGTGGCCCCCCAAGCAGTCCATACGACAAATGGAATAATGAGTGCGGCAGATGCGCAGACTGCCGCCCTCTTGTAGTTCGAGCGATGTAAGAGAGCGCTCGCGAGCACAGTGCAGAAAGATAACCAAGGCATGGCGAAAGCTTTGGCCAGGAAGGCCAAGCCGTGGATCACTCCCAACTTGAACCAATTCGCGAAGGTCGGGAGTCGCAAGCAGCGGAGTAAAAGGATGAAATAACCTAGGACGGTCGCGGTAAATAAGAAGTCCGCCCCGATGAAATAGACGGACAAGGCCACCATTCCGCGCACGAGGCAGAAATAAAGGACTGAGAAGGCTGCAGTCGTCTTGGAACACCAATACTCCAGTGAGAGAAGATAGACGAGTAGTAGGCAGAGTAAGAATGAAAGGATGGTGATGACTCGCGCGTCGAACAGTAGATCATGTTTGAAAGGGAATGCTGAGGCTATACACCAGGAAAGCAGGGGACTCCAATAGCCATGTAGCGACGCCCGGAGGTCTCCATCAACTATATGGCGCGCAATTCCGATGTAGGAAATAGCGTCATAGTTGATCTCGTGGGACGCGTAACGCCAAAACCAGGCGATCTGAATCAGAGAGTTTGCTGCTGCGAAAACCAGGAAAACAGCCGTTGCCCAGCGGGAGGCCTTGGGCGGAGCAGAAATGTTTGCAGGCTCTCGGAGCCACGCCGCCCCCGGATCCTCCGCCGTTGTTGAGCTTGCACGTGCCCTCATATCATTCGGGATTCAACCAGGGCGAAACGCTCTTTCAGTTGCAGGAATGGTTTTTCCAGAAACTTGTACGACGCTTCAGCAAGCAGCATTGTCGAACCAAGAGCTGCTAACTCCACGACCAAAAAGTGCGCTACTGGAACTCTTCCTATCCCCCGAATAATTGGCAACTGGCTAGCCGCAATTTTCCAAGCGAAATCGAGAGCGAGCAAGTGAAAAACGTAGAGGCCGTATGAAATCTTGCCGAGGTAAGTGAGTCTGCGGGACACAAGAAGCCCTGATATGCCAAGAAAAGTAAAAAAAAACAAAATACATCCGGCTGCGACGAAAGCGTAGCCGAGGAGCAGTGACTCAGGTGAATCCATTACTGTGTCGTCCTTGATTCGAAAGATCGCTTGGGCGACAAACCAGCAGAGCAGTCCGGCAATAAAGAGACCCACGCGAACCATCGTCCTCAGGCTTGGTGTTCGTCGGCGCAGAACGAGTGCCAACAAAGTGCCGATGGCGAAGAATTGAAATTGCACAAAGCTGTTCGTCCAAATTTCGTGCTTTGCCAATGTCCCGAAGCGCGACAGCCAAATAATTGCTGCCCATGAAAGAGGAAGAATCAAGAGGGACACTCGCCAAAGGCTAACGGTGTTTCCCAACTTAGCCACCCAGGGCCACGCCAGGTAAAACTGTTCTTCGATTGAAATGCTCCACAGCGGCGCAATTGGGCTTACCCCACAACCTCCAACGGCCGAGTACCAATTGCCTGACAAAAGAATGAAAGCGATAAGCCGTCCAGTTTCGACTCGATACGCAGGAAGAAACTTACCGAGGACAACTCCGGCGGCAAGAAAAGTGAAATAGAGAGGCCAAATTCGGAGAATTCGTCGAACGTAGAACGACTTTATCTGAATTGTGCCAGTGCGAATACGCTCCCTTTCCAATAGCTCAGTGATGAGGTAAGCGCTTAGAACAAAGAACAGACAAACTCCAAAGCTTCCGGCTTGCTTGGCGACATTCCAGGAACGTACAAACGGGAGGGCTCGCCCCATGTGACTGGTTGCTTCGAAACCTGGTAGCCCATGATGGAAAAAGACGCAAAGAAATGCGAAAAAGCGAAGGAGATCCAGTTCAGGTCTATAAAATCGTGCGCTCGCGATTTCCCGAATACGAGAATGAGGAGATAGCCGCGGCGCAGTTAAGGCGCCCGAAATCGCTGCAAGAGCCAATATCTACCTATCAACGGTGAATTTTCGTCATCATAGATGGCATCAGTCGAGTCGGGGAATTGACTGATTGGCTTCTTATTGGACCTGATCAATATTCTCAGGGAACGTTCCGACGGGTCGTCCCACTGGAGGCTCGAATTCATTCTGTGCTGCAGATGCTCCGAGCTCGAGATAGTGGCCCGCAGAAGGCAGTATGGTCGGGAGCGAATCCGGAGGATTATCAATTCCAACTTGGCATGGATTTGCCGACGAGCGTGTTTTCGGGCTTTGCGCCCGCGATTAATAGAAACAGGCCATGCCGGCGGCCACACCTGCTGATCAATGTCCGCGGGAAAAATTTCCAGAGCGACTTGCATATCCTCCCCTGAAACCGTGCGGACGGTCGATGCAGCAGCAAGTCTCCGGGGCTGAAGACTTGCTGGAGACTAACATTTTCGAAGTCGCGCATCATCGCCAGAGCTTCTGCGCGGGTGAACGTTTTTGTGCCCGGGCTCTCCAGATGGTCGTACACACACTGCCGAATTGATTGTCCGCGCCAGACCCCGTATCGCAGCCAGAGCATGATTCCTGTTAACGAGACGTGGTGGTAGAGCATGATTCGCGCTTCGCCACCGGGTTTGAGCACTCGCCACGCTTCTCGTACGCACCTCGCGGTGTTTGGGCTGTGGTGCATCACTCCATACGAATAGACAATGTCGAACGAATTTGCCGGGAAAGGTAAGTTCTCGGCGTCGGCTTGTTGAAGATCGGGCTTAAATCCTGCCGCTTCGCATCGCCGCTTCGTAAGCTCAAGAGATTTAGCAGAAAGATCAATGCCGGTTGCGATTGCCCCCGCTTTCAGCCACTGCTCATAGTCAGCGCCGAGTCCGACCCCAATCTCGAGCACCTTCAATCCGCAGGCTGATGCGAATCCGGCGAAGACCGGAATGTGAGGCTCGATCCGGTACCTGGTTGCGCTTTGTTCCTCGAAATTCAAATTGCCGCCCAGGTATCGCGTGCCGCATGGCTCAGAATTCCAGAACTCGGCTACCTGAATTTTCAAATCTGGGGAAGTTGTCGCGCACGCCACGGGCCCAGAATAGAGAACACGTATGCGACTGTAGAGTACAAAGTTGTGCACTCCCCAACAGGACTTCCGTGTAACCGCTTCCAGTAAGATGTCCGCAGTATCAATCCAATGCGAGAAATTGCGGCGTCGGCACCGATGGCGAACAAGGCGGAACCGATGCTTTTTCCTGCGGAGTGTCCCCACGTACACGCCGAACTGCTTCCCATCAGCGTTATTATTCCGGCACGGAACGAGGCGCGAAATCTACGGTCATGCCTGCAGTCATTGCAAGGAGCGGGCGAAATTTACGTAGTGGATTCGCAGAGCACCGACGAAACAATTGAGATTGCGCGCTCGTTCGGAGCGAAGGTGATTCAGTTCCACTATCGCGGTGGCTGGCCCAAGAAACGGCAATGGGCGCTGGATTCGCTTTCCTTTCAATACGAATGGGTCTTGCTCCTGGACGCGGACGAGTCCCTCACGCCTGAACTCCATGCAGAAATTCAGGGCGCGATTTGCGATCCAGGAGTCAGCGGCTACTACATCGGGCTGGACATGCATTTTCTCGGGAGGCGGTTGCGCCATAGCGGTGCGACTTTCTACAAATTGTCCTTGTTTCGTCGAGGCATGGGACACTTTGAGTGCCGTGCCCGGCAACAAGATTCGTCTATGTGCGACATGGAGGTCCACGAGCACGTCGTGGTTCAAGGCGCGACGCGAAAGTTGAAGGCGCGGCTTGTGCATCGAAATGTCGAAAATCTCGACCGGTATATTCAAAAACACAACGAATATTCAAACTGGGAAGCGCGCGTCTGGAGTTCGCGTCAAATAGAAAGCGCGCTTCGGCCAAATCTTTTCGGATCTCAAGCAGAGCGACGGCGCTGGCTTCGCGCAAAATTCTTCTTTCTGCCCGGCTCGCCTATTTTTTTCTTCTTCTACAAATACATTCTTCGCCTGGGATTTCTCGATGGCGTGCCAGGTCTGATCTATTGCGGCTTTCAGGCCATTCAGTTCTTTCACATTAAAGCGAAGCTGTACGAAGCGAAGAGCACGCCTGCAAGAGATCAGGTTGCTTGCGCAGCGGAGTTCAGCCTGGTCGAGGACTCAAATGTGCGGTATTAGCGGACTCGCAGACTGGGGAGACCGCGAGACACTGGCGCGGATGAACGCGGTGCAATCGCATCGCGGCCCAAATGACTCAGGAATTTGGGACCATCGCTCACCGGACGGCTCATACATCGGACTTGGCAGCCGACGACTCTCCATTCTTGACTTGTCCCGCGATGGTCACATGCCGATGTCGAATGAGGACGGGACGGTTTGGATTACGTATAACGGCGAAATCTACAATTTCCGCGCTCTCCGGTGGGAACTCGAAGCAAAGGGTCATCGATTCAAGTCTGACGGCGATACCGAGACGATTGTTCACCTCTACGAGGAAGAGGGCCCTGAATGCGTGGGGCGGCTGAATGGAATGTTTGCGTTCGCGATTTGTGATCTTCGCGAGTCGCGCCCGGTGCTGTTTCTGGCGCGCGATCACTTCGGGATTAAGCCGCTCTACTACGCGTGCCGTGACGGCAGGGTTGCCTTTGCGTCGGAAGTAAAGGCGCTGCTCGAAGTTCCCAGTATTCAAGCCAAAATCGATTTGCAGGCTCTAGACCAATACCTCACTTTTCTGTGGGTGCCCGAACCTAAAACTATGTTTGAGGGCATATTGAAATTGCCGGCAGGGCATTACGCTCTTTTCCGCGATGGGAATTTGCGGATCTCCCAATATTGGGACTTGAATTTTCCTGCTGAGGACCATGTATTTCGGTGTTCCGAAGAGATGCTGGCGCACGAAATCCGCGAGCGATTTCAATATTCGGTCGAGCAGCAGATGATGAGCGACGTGCCTGTGGGCGCATTTCTGAGCGCAGGTCTCGACTCTTCGAGCATTGTTGCAATGATGATGCGCACCGCAAAGCGGCCGGTCCGCACCTACACGATTACCTTTCCGCAGAAGTACCGAAAAGGTGAGAACACACTGGATGATCCGGCCGTTCCCGCGCGACTTGCACAGCGCCTTGGCTGTGAAAACGAGCAGCTCGTAGTAGAGCCAGACGTCGCAAACCTTTTGCCAAAACTTTGCTGGCACATGGATGAGCCAGTGGCTGATCCGGCGATCGTTACGGCCCATCTGGTTTGCCGCGAGGCGAGCCGTGATGTGACCGTGCTGTTGTCGGGGGTCGGTGGCGATGAGTTGTTTGCCGGCTATCGAAAATATGCGGCCCACTATTGGGCACAGGCGTACGGGATGCTTCCTGGGATGGTACGGAGTTTGGCGGATTCCGCTGTCGAGCGCCTTCCCGCCTTAAGGGGAACCGCACTCAAGGGCAACGTGCGCCTGATGAAAAAAATGTTCCGTTCAGCCGCCCTGCCTGCCCAAGAACGATTCATTCAGAATTGTACTTATATGAATTCTGCGCAGAGAATCCTTCTCTACTCCAGCGACTTGCGAATAGAGATCGCATCCGCTGAAACGCATTCGGTTCATCAGGATCTGTTTGCCAAAGTAAGACACGCAGATTTCATAAATCAAATGTTGTATTCGGATACGAAGATTTTCATGCCAAGCCTGAATCTCGCTTACAACGACAAGATGAGCATGGCTTGTTCGGTCGAGGTTCGAGTGCCATTTCTCGACCGCGATTTGGCGGAGTTCGTGGCGTGGAATGTCCCGCCTCGATTGAAGCTGAAAGGTTCTGTCCGCCCCGTCACGAAGTACATATTCCGAAAGGCCATGCAAGATGCGCTTCCTGCGGAAGTGCTACATCAACCGAAGGCTGGGTTCGCAGCACCGGTTGATTATTGGCTGGCTAATGATTTGAGGGAAATGGTTGATGACCTCCTCAATGAGTCACGCACGAGAAGCCGTGGGTTGTTTCGCCCAAAGGTTGTGCAGAGAGTTGTCGACGAACATCGCACCGGCAAAAAAGATTGGTCGATGCAGATTTGGCAGCTGCTGACGTTGGAGCTTTGGATGCAGAACTTCCTCGACCAAAATTCGTCATGGTCCGTGCAGGAAAACATGCAGGCTGCGATTGCATGAAACAACTCTTACAGAGCGCGCGAACTGGCAAGGTTGAAGTTGTTGAGGTACCCGTGCCACGGGCGACCGACGGATGCGTTCTGGTGAGAGTGGCGACATCGGTAGTTTCGGCGGGCACGGAGCGGGCCGCGGCTGAGTTTGCGTCGAAAAACCTGTTGCAGAAGGCGCAAGCCCGTCCTGACCTGGTCAATGAGGTCTTAAACAAAATCCGGCGCGACGGAATTTTCTCTGCCGCCAGCGCCGTCCGAAGCAGACTCGATCAGCCATCAGCTCTCGGCTACAGCAGCGCAGGAACCATAGTCGAAGTTGGCGCCGGGATTGATGATCTAAGACCTGGAGACCGCGTCGCGTGCGCGGGCGCCGGATTTGCTGTGCATGCTGAATTTGCATGTGTTCCACGGATGCTCGTTGCGCGCATTCCGTCTGCTGATGTTGATTTTGAGGGCGCTGCCTTCACTACACTGGGCTCCATCGCCTTGCACGCGGTTCGTACAGCAGAAGCAAAGCTTGGCGAGGTAGTGGCCGTTATCGGCCTCGGACTACTAGGACAACTTGCCGTTGAGATTCTGCGCACCGGTGGCTGCAACGTTATCGGGATGGATCCAGTGCAGGAACGTGCAGCCCTTGCTGTGCGTATGGGAGCTTCGGCGGCAACAACATCAGACAGCGAGTTTCGCGACCTCTGCATGCGGCAGTCAAACGGTTACGGAGTGGATTCAGTTTTGATCGCCGCAGAAACCGCAAGCAGTGGGCCAGTGAACCTTGCCGCTGAAGTTGCTCGGGATCGCGGAATTGTAGTGGCAGTCGGCGCAGTCGGGATGGATTTAGAGCGGCGTCCTTACTACGAGAAGGAACTCGATTTCAGGGTTTCGCGCTCATACGGTCCTGGGCGCTATGACACGGCATTCGAACAGAAAGGACGCGATTATCCGATCGGTTATATCCGGTGGACTGAGACACGCAACATGGAGGCATTCCTGCAGCTGCTTGCGGACCGCAAGATTGATGTCACGCCATTAATTTCGCACCGCTTTGCAATCGACGACGGAACCACCGCCTATGACCTGATCACTGGGAAGCTAAATAGACCTCACCTCGGGGTTGTTTTGCAGTATTCAGGTAATGCTCGACCCGGTGCACACCGTCTGGAACTGGTCGAAACTCGAAGGGAAATCTCCTCAGCACACAACGTTAGGATCGGAATGCTAGGAGCGGGGAATTTCGCGCGCAGTGTGCTTATACCTGCGATAAAGAAATCGCAAGATACCGAACTTGCGGGACTCTGCGCATCGAACGGTGTCCGAGCACAGTCCGCGGCCCGGAAATTTGGCTTTGAATTCTGCACGACAAGCGAGGACGAGATATTTAACGATTCGACGATCAACACCGTGGTGATTGCCACGCGGCATCACTTGCATGCTGGTCAAGTAAAACGTGCGATCCAATGCGGGAAGAACGTGTTCTGCGAAAAGCCCTTGTGCCTCTCCGAAGCCGAGCTGGTGGAAATTCAGAAGGCATCTTTGCGCGCCCCAAGTTCTCGGTTGATGGTCGGGTTCAATCGCCGGTTTGCACCGTTAGCACAACGAATGAAAACATTTCTAGCCGCGGATGGCCCGTTCACGATGATCTATCGCGTGAACGCTGGCCCGCTACCGTCCGACCATTGGATCAACGATCCCGAGCAGGGCGGGGGAAGAATTCTCGGCGAGGTGTGCCATTTCGTTGATTTGCTCGCATTTCTGTGCGAGTCGTCTCCTGTTTCGGTTCTTGCGCGAAGCACATCCGAACCCGGTCAGGACGTTACTGCGACCATTCAGTTTGCCAACGGTTCTATCGGCACAATTCTTTACGTTTCCAGTGGCGACCGTGCGTTTTCGAAAGAACGAGTGGAGATATTTGGTTCTGCACGCGTCGCCGTCCTCGATGATTTCAGGCGTCTCGAGCTTGTACGTGGCGGAAAGAAAGAGATCTTTCGTTCGTGGCTCAAGCAAGACAAAGGACACGTCGCGGAATGGGGAGAATTTGCCAAATCCATCTGCTCGGGAAAGCCGTGCCCGATCCCATTTGAGCAAATCATGGCGTCTACGTTGGCAACGATCCGCATAGTCGATTCTCTGCGAACTGGAGCCGAGCTGAAAGTTGTTCCAGATGGCGAACTTAGTGCGGTGGCGTCTCTGGTTTCGTAGGTCTTGCCGCCCGATGTAACCACTGCTCTTGTCGGTTTAGGTTCCGACACGAAGAGTATTGTGAATTCGATGCTATAGTCGGCCCAGTCTCTTATCGCACCCGACTTGTGAATGCGCTCCACTACTACCGCCGGATTTTTGGCGCTTATTTTTCACCCCGCAAAAGCCAATTGAGTTTTTGGCACGATCCTGCCGAACTGAACGAGCGCGCGCCTATGCACAGCCTGGGCGAATACTACATGACATTCGCTGAGAAGGCGGTTTACAGCGGCCCTCACGACGCGGAAGGCATTCCGTTGCTCGATTACCACGGCAACATCGGACAGCAATATAACCCCATTGCTATCACGCAGTGGGGGCTCGGAAATCACAACCTGCACACGCGAAGCGGCAGCACGTACGCGCTTGGGAAATTCTTAAAGGCAAGCGACTGGCTCTGTCAGCGCCTTGAACAAAACTCACGCGGCATTCATGTTTGGAACCACAATTTCGACTGGGATTACCGCCAGAGATTGCGAGCGCCGTGGTATTCGGGGCTGGCGCAAGGGCAGGGGATTTCTCTTCTTGTACGCGCACATTCTGAAACTGGAAATAAGAAATACTTGGATGCCGCAACCTTGGCATTCCGCAGCTTTCTCGCGGACACCGAATCAGGGGGCGTGAGCTTTGAGGACAACGAAAAGAATGTCTGGTTCGAAGAGTACATTGTCAGCCCTCCAACTCACATTCTGAATGGATTTATTTGGGCGGCTTGGGGTGTTTACGACTATTTTCTGGCGACCGGATCGCGCCAAGCGATGAGCTTGTTCGGTGCCGCGGTGAAAACCCTGTACGACAATCTGCGGCGATATGACCTGGAGTTCTGGTCGCTCTATGAATTGTCCGGCACGTTTCTGCCCATGATTGCCAGTCCGTTCTATCACCGGCTGCATGTGACGCAGCTGCGAGTGATGCACAGAATTACTTCCGACAGGTTGTTTGCAGATTTCGCAGATCGCTGGGATGCTTTCGCGCGCAGCAAGTCGAAACGCGCACGTGCACTTTGCTACAAAGCTGCTTTCAAACTTTGCTACTACTGAGGCTGAGCTGAAGATCCTCTACATCTCGCAGTATTTTCCTCCGGAGATGGGCGCTCCCGCGGCGCGAGTTTCGGAACTCTCGCAACTTTGGGCGCGCGCCGGTCACGATGTGACGGTATTGACCGGATTTCCGAATCATCCCGATGGGGTGTTAAGGCCGGAGTACCGGCGCCATTTCCGGCGGCTGGTTTATCGGGAGCGACTGCAGTCGGTGAACGTTGTTCGGTCCTGGCTTTTGCCTTTTGCCAACCGTAAAGTCTACGAGCGTGTTCTGAATCATGGTTCGTTCTTTGCATCGGCTGCGATAACGGGATCTTGTCTCGATAGGCCGGAGGTGGTCATCGCCACCTCCCCGCAATTGCTGGTGGGCGTTTCGGGTTGGTGGGTTGCGAAACTGAAGCGTGTTCCATTCGTTTTGGAGGTGCGAGACCTTTGGCCTGAGTCGCTGAAGGCTGTTGGGGTGAGCAGTGGCGATTCCGCGTTATATCGAATTTTGGAAACCATTGCGGGGTTTCTCTATCGCAGAGCAGATCGCATTGTGGTCGTGACGCCCGCATTTCGCGAGTACCTGATGGACAGGTGGTGCGTACCGGCGCAGAAAATTTCGGTGATACCGAATGGCGTACAGACCGCAACTTTCGAGCCAAGAGTGGCCAGCCCCGGCCTGAGACAAGAACTACAGGTGGAAGGCAAGTTCGTAGTTTCGTTTATTGGAACAATGGGCTTGGCTCATGGATTGCAAACCCTCGTCACCGCAGCTGAGAAACTCCATGCTACCGATGCGAACATACAGTTTGTCCTTGTCGGCGAAGGTGCGGATCGTCAACGCCTTATTGAATTGGCAAGATCAAGAGGCCTCAGGAACATTCGATTCGTCGAGCAGCAACCCCGGGAAAACGTTCCAGACTACATTGCTCTCTCCGATGTTTGTCTCGTGTTGCTGAAGAAATCGGATGTCTTCGAGACAGTTATTCCGAGCAAGATGCTGGAATTCATGTCGTGTGCGCGGCCGATAATACTTGGGGTCGCTGGTCAGGCGCGAGAAATACTCGAGCGCAGCAGGGGCGGTTTGTGCATTGAGCCGGAGAACGCGACGGCACTGTGCGAGGCGATTCTGAAACTTCGAGACGACGCCAGGCTTCGCGAAACATTCGGCAGAAATGGACGGGAGTACATCGCCGAAAATTTTTCGCGCGAACGCACGGCCGCAGACTATTTGGAGGTCTTGCGCGAAACCGCGGAGGCGGGAATGTCGGCTGAAGCCGCGGTCGCGGCTTAGGGCCTTATCGCCACAAGCCCCACAGAGGTTGCCAATTGCACAGCTGCCTCGGCGCTTCTCGCTTGCATTCGTTTGCGCGAACTGGTGGGCACAAAAAGTATGTCCTCTGCCTGCATAGGCATATCGTTTGTCTTTGCCTCCATCAGTTGCTTGAGTGGGACGGGAACCATTGTCAGTCCTGTGGCTCCCTTGCGAACGATGCGCGTTCCGCTCAGCTTCGCTGTGGAGTTCGTACCTCCCGCCAACGCGATCGCTTGAAGCACGCTGATGTGGCCGCTATCCATCAGGAAACCGCTTGGCCGGCCAACGTCGCCGACCACGTAAACGACATCGGCGCGTCGAACAATGACGGTGTCTCCAGGAAGAATCGCGACATCGCTCTCCGGATGCTCCTCCAGGTTTCGCGAGATCGAGACAGTAAACGGCGGCTGGTCGCGATGAGTAATGGTGACGCTCTTACCTGCTCTGTCGGTGAAGCCACCAGCCGCGGAAATCAAGCTGAACAATCTCTGTCCGCCGAGGATCGGATAAATTCCCGGTTTACCCACCTCGCCCAAAACGCTTGCTCCCTGCGAAGTGTACTCCTGCACAAAAATCTGCACGTGTGGGTTCTTGACGAAGCCGCCCGTTTCCAACCGTTGCGCAATTACAGACTCTGCTTCATCGATCGTGAGTCCATCGACATGCACATAGTTAATCAGCGGCAGGTTAATGTCCCCATCGGTGTTCACCCGAATCTTGGTATCCAGCTCAGGAACGTTATAGACACTGACGTTGATGAGATCGCCAGGCCCCAAGCGTACAGCTGAATCCGCCGCTGAGACCGTTCGAGCCGGGGCCGCCGGGGAAGTTGTGTTGGTTGCCGAAGGAGATGCGGTTGCGGTTCGGGCATCCGCAATAGTTGTTTGCGCGAGAGCGACGGTCGGCAAGACGATTGCTGTGGCTGCTAAAGCACACGAGAGACAAAATGCCCAGACCATTCGCATTTTCTGCTGGAGTCTAGCACAAGCAATTTGCGCGGTAGCGCGCATTTTAAAAAGCGAACATAAGTCGGAAACACGGTATCTACACAGGGAATAGTCCGTAGTTGTGACCCGGCTTATAGTTCCACCTAGTTCATGTCCGGCGTGACGGTGCCGGGCAAAAGTCCGGGTGCAAACAGTTCTGAGGGGGAACTGAGTTTGATCGTCCTGGTCCTGGGGTTCGCCAGCTCACTGCTGCTTTCCTTCGTGCTGACAAAGTTCGTTCGAGATGCTGCCATTCGCAAGGGTTGGGTGACGGTTCCCGCAAGCGGCCATCACCTTCACAATCGCACAATCCCGAGGCTGGGCGGAATTGCGATCGTATTCTCATTTCTGATTGCAACTGCCGCTAGCCTCACCATGGCGCAATTCTTCCGCCGCAGCGCCGCCAGCTTTTCGCCTGCGCCATTGTTTACTATTCTGCCGCCGGCAATTCTGATTTTTCTTCTCGGTGTTTACGATGATCTTCGGTCAGCCAGTCCGTACTTGAAGTTTCTTGTGCAGGCAATCGCCGGCACTGCTCTGTTTGCAGGCGGACTGCGTATTTTTGATCTTCCAGTTTTATTGGGTAACCATCAGTTTTCCTGGTACACAAGTCTTGCATTGACCATCCTGTGGGTCATTGCGATCACCAATGCTTTTAATCTCATTGACGGCCTTGATGGCTTAGCCGCAGGATCTGCCTTGTTTTCAACGTTAGTGGTCTTTGTGGTATCGCTCGTGGTCAAGATGCCTCTGATCACTCTCATCACGTTGGCGCTGGCTGGGGCAATCCTCGGTTTCCTGAGATTTAATTTCAACCCAGCGACGATTTTCTTAGGAGATTGCGGCAGCCTTTTCATCGGCTTCATGTTGAGTTCTATCGCGCTCTATGATGCGCAGAAATCGCCGACACTTATAGCGGTTGCAATTCCAGTCGTTTCTTTTGGCTTGCCGATACTCGAGACGTCCCTTTCGGTATTACGAAGATGGATCAGCGGCAAACCCTTGTTCGGCGCGGACCGCGAACATATCCATCACAAGCTGTTGCAGCGCGGGATGTCGCACCGGCAGGTTGTGATTCTTCTGTATGGCGTTTCGGCGCTGTTCGCTTTATTGAGCCTGTTCCTGCTTTGGCCAACCGGAAGCACACTGGGATTAGTGCTGGGGGTGCTTGGCGTAGGAATTTGGATCGGAGTTCAACATCTGGGATACCTGGAATTCGGGGAATTGAGGCGTGTAGCGCAAAGGACGTTGGAGCAGCGGCAGGTTTTTGCGAACAATATGGCAATTCGCCGGGCCGTAGAGGAACTCAAGCAGGTGACAGACTTCCAGACTCTGTGCAATGTCTTGAGTGTTGCTTTCGAGTCAAATGACTTTGATGGTTTCGAGTTGAGAGCGGAGCTACCGGAGCATGCTGACGGTTTTCCAATGCGGGCTAAAGTTTGTCCGCATGTCCGCTGGAGGAAGCCCGGCAGTTTTACGGTGCCGAACTTTGGGAAGACCTGGAGTCTGAACCTTGAGCTAGTGAGTTCGGACAATTACTACTGCGGCAGCCTCGTGATTTTTCGCTGCTATGCCAGCCGTGATCTGCAGTTGGATGTCAATCTTCTAACGACAAGTTTAGTTACATCCCTTGCGGATGCCTTGTGCCGAAGCGCTGCTTCAGACTTCAATTTCCTTCTGACGAATCCAAGCCCGGCGTTCCTGCAAGCCGGATGATTTCCACAGCCGTAACCAATCCAGCTACTTTCCTTTCTCACCGCTGAACCTTAGCGTGTTTTTTTTCGTGCTTGGGGAGGAAGCTTGCCAGATGGGCGCACGATTGCCGGGTTCGCAGATTCATTTCCTTTCGTTGCAAACCGCTATTTTTTGCGTACAGTGCGAACTAGTCAGCTCAAACAGCACGCCAGCATGTTTGGCATGCGGTAGCAAGGCGGTATTGAGTCTTTCGCGTCTGCTGGGTGGCTCATTGCGGTCGCGACCATTGGCGCGCCTCATTCAGGATGACGAACTGAACCGGATTGTGCGCGATCTGCTTTATACAATTCCCGGCGAAGAAATCGTCTCGCATGAATTGTCTGAGGTGCTCGATGCATCTGACGCGCATTACACCCATTCCTGCCAAGCAGAAACAGATCCACACGAATACAACGCGCCCAAATTTGACGTCGAGCCAGCGATCGCGGTCATAACCGAGCGGGCGCAAGCACTGACCGGAGCAACCGGCGCCGCAATAGCTCTTCGCAGCGGCAGCGAGGTTATCTGTCGTGCACGCGCCGGAAGAACCGCCCCTGACGTGGGCATTCGGCTTCAGACCGACTGCGGTATTTCCGCGGAATGCCTACGAAGCGGCGAGATAGTGCTGTGCAACGATGCCGAAGGCGACCCTCAAGTTGATCTCGCAAGCTGTCGGCGGCTCGGCGTGAGGTCTATTTTGGCCGCTCCCTTGCGTCAGCATCAGAAGACTCTAGGCATCTTTGAGGTCCTTTCGGCCTCCCCCAATGCCTTTCACGAGCAGCATGTGACCACCATGCAACTCCTTGCCAGCATGATGGTTGCGGCCATTTCGAGGGTTTCGCGACTGGCTGCGATTGCCAGCACCTGTTAAGCCTGCTCCATGTACCCCGTTTGTGCCGTTGTGTTGTGCTAGCCGTGAGTTAACATTAGTCCAGTCTGTGTAGAAGGCGAGAACTTGGCTGGTGGATACTGCCCCGAAAAACGGCGTCCACGGCCGGGAACGTCGGCGTGTGAGCCGACACCCGGTCCACTCCCCGGCCTACGCCAGCCAGAACGGCAGCTCGCAGAGCGCTCCAATCGAGCTCTGGGAGATTCTCAACATCAGCGAGTCCGGCACTTGCATTCAAGCCCCAGGGCCGATGAGGGTGAACCGTCTTTTGCCGCTAGTGCTCGATCTCTCTGAAACTGATACCCGGATTCACGCCACGGGGCACGTGGTGTGGGCAGAAAGCTCCGGGAAGACCGGCATTCGCTTTCCCGACCTGCCCGAAGTCTCGCTGCTCCAGCTTCAGCGATGGTTAACAGTTAACGATTCAACTGGAAAAAGGAACCATGTTGAGGAGAGTCCGATCGAGCCGAGACTGGTATTTGCATCCCAGACTGTGCGACCGAGGCCAAATTCCGCCGCCAGCTATACGTCTTTGATTGCAGAGTGGGCCGAGATACAAAGAGATGTAGAACTGTTCGGTCCTAATCTCGAGGGCGCGCTACAACTTATTGCCGAACGTGCTCTGGCCCTGACGTGGGCGAGCGGTGCGGCGATTGCTCTCAAAAACGAAAATGGCGAGGATCTAATCTGCGTGGCGCGGGCCGGAAATGACGCGCCGGAAATCGGTGTCCGGCTGGATGCGGTATCCGGATTCTCAGGCGAAGCCATTCTCTCAGGCAAGACACTGAAATGCGATGACACCTCGAACGACACCCACGAAGAATGTGAGAGCTACCGCGCGCTCGGAATCCGCTCTTTGGTGGCAAGTCCAATCAAGACTTTAAAGGGTGAAATCCTGGGCATTATTGAGGTGTTCTCTTCCGAACGCGCAGCTTTCTGGGACAACGACGCACGCACACTGGAGCGGCTGGCACGGATCATTGCGCGAGCGGTCGCGCAAACCGTACACTCCATGGGCAAGCCTCTTCCTGTCATCGAGATACTCCAAGACGAGACCATTCCTGCTCCCGACCAGGATAGTTTGAATACCGAAGCGGAAGTGTTTGAAGCAGCCTCAACCACAGTGCGAAACGCGGTTTTGTTCTCGGTTGGAATTCTGGCAGTAGTCTTTGGCGTCTGGTTGGCCGCCCCCTGGATCTCGGAGGCGCTGAGCGGCTTTGTTTCTCCGCCGAAATCGCAAGCTTCTGAACATCTTGCCAGTGCCGCGGATTTTGTGGGCGTGCCGCTGGCCGACCTGAAAAAGACCGCAGTGCAAGGCAACACTGCTGCGCAATACGCGATCGGGCTGCGCTTCGCAAGTGGCGATGGTGTTGAGCAGGACTATCACGAGGCTCTGGAGTGGTTCCTGAAAGCGGCTGATGGCGGCAATATTCGGGCGGCGTCAAAGATCGCCAGCTGTTTCTGGGCAGGGAAGGGAGCGGAGCAGGATTACAGCAAAGCTTACTTTTGGGGACTGCTAGCGCAAGCTGCCGGGGACGAAACTGGCCACGTCATAGTCATAAACAGCGCGCCGCACTTAAGCGATCACCAGCGTCTGGCCGAGCAGCGCGAGGCTGATGAATGGCTCCGCGCACACCATCTCGGGTCGGCGTATCGCGCTTCGAGGTAAAAACCACAAAAAACACGAAGTTACACGAAGCAAAACTTTGCTCGATCGCTTCTACCCTTCCTCTTAGTCTGCGAGCCTTGGTGTGACATCGTGTCTTTCATGGTTGAAGAATTCAGGCTTTCCCTTTCCGCTATTCAGTGGATTTAAAATAGAGCCAGAGGTTCCTGTTGTCCTCCCTCCGCGAAATCCTGAACCAGAATGTGCGTGAAGGCGAGCTGTACGAGCCGATCGAGCGCAATCGGATTCGCTGCTTCGCATGCGGACACTGCTGTCCGATTCCCGAGGGTCAGGCGGGCGTGTGCAAAGTACGCTACAACCAGGGCGGCAAGCTATATGTCCCTTGGGGATACGTTGGTGGTGTGCAGTGCGATCCAATCGAAAAGAAGCCTTTCTTCCATGCTTATCCCGGCGCGCTGGCATACAGCTTCGGCATGTTGGGGTGTGATCTGCACTGCTCGTATTGCCAGAACTGGGTGACGTCGCAGGCGCTGCGTGATCCGAATGCAGTTTCGCCTCCGCTTGAAGCATCGCCCGAATTGTTGGTGCGAGACGCGCTTCGTCTCGGCGCGAAAGTACTGGTGAGTACCTACAATGAGCCACTGATCACTGCCGAATGGGCGGTCGAAATTTTCAAAACCGCAAAGGCCGCGGGACTGAAGACGGCGTTTGTCTCGAATGGAAACGGAACTCCGCAGGTGTTGCAATACATTCGGCCCTGGATCGACTTCTACAAGGTCGACTTGAAGAGCTTCGATGACCGGCATTATCGCCATCTTGGCGGTCGAATTGGCCCTATTCTCGATACTATTCGCTGGCTGCACGAAAACGGCGTGTGGCTGGAGATTGTCACGCTGCTTATTCGTGGATTCAACGACTCGGATGAAGAATTGCGGCAACTAGCAGAATTCCTGGTGAGTGTTTCTTCTGATATTCCGTGGCATGTAACTGCATTTCACAAAGACTACAAAATGACCAGCGCGGAAGACACGCGTTCAGAAGACCTGCTGCGCGCTGCGGAAATCGGCAGGAGTGCGGGTCTTAATTTCATTTATGCTGGGAACATTCCGGGTCGAGTAAAGAACCTGGAAAATACACGCTGCTTGCATTGCGGCTCAACTCTGATCCGCCGCTATGGATATTTCATTGAGGACTATCGATTGACGCCGAACGGCTGCTGCCCGGATTGCGGAAATTCAGTTCCTGGGAGATGGGCTGAGAGATTCGAAGGTCAGATCGCAGATCGCCCGTTCATTCCGGGGCGCATGAATGATTTAATTACTCTGAGTTAATAGCAGGTTTGGCGCGGCTCGCCAGCTTTGTGTGTCTTGTCTCAGCGCGGTATCTGGCAACTCCGCGGTAAATGGCGTCTGCAATTTGCTGGCGATATGTCGCGCTCTGAAGGTTGTCTTCATCCACGGGACTGCTGACAAAGGAAACTTCCGCAAGAATCGCCGGCATTTGAGTTCCAGTCAGTACCACGTACTGCGCTTCCTTGACCCCGCGATTGCGAATCGCAGGTGTGCGCGACGCCAATCCGCCGAATAGTGAATCCTGCACATCCGAAGCGAGGCGATGCGAGTTGGTGACTTTTTCTCGGATGTCTACTCCGGTCCAATTCACGTCTTTCAAGACTGCGTCGGATTCGACAGTCCGCGCTTTGACCGAAGAATACGTAGTCGTGTAGTAGGTCTCGACACCACGAGCAGTGGCGAGATCACTGTAATTTGCGTGTACGGAAAGAAAAAGGTCGGCTTTGGCGATGTTGGCGATCTCTGCGCGCTTTTCAAGCGGCAGATACGAATCGTCCTGGCGTGTGAATATGACTTCGGCGCCAAGCTTTGATTCCATCAACTTGCCAAGGCGCTGCACAATATCGAGAACGAGGTCTTTTTCCAGCAGGCCTTTGCGGCCCACGGTCCCAAGGTCCCATCCGCCGTGCCCGGCGTCGAGAACAACGCGAAATTCAGCGGGAGAGGTCACGAGAAGCCCCGAACTCTTTTGGGGAACTGGAGCGGTCGCAATCGCCGGGGAAGGTTTGGTCAATGGCGCGGGAATTGAGCCTGTCGGTGGCTTATGTACGTCGATTGTCAAACGGTAAGGGTTCGGATCCAGTTTGACCGAGACTTCTGTTACGCCTTTGGTTTCGAGCACTACCCGGGTTATGCCATCTACCGGTTGGGCCATGCGCAGCCGCTTCAGGAAAACATCGTTTACGTCGATGCTCTGATTAAGCAGTCCTGGCGCCATTTTTGTGTCGTGCAGGTCGAAGTAAACTCTCGGCGGGTTGTCGAGTGTGTGCGCTTCGTACTGGACCTGGTCTTCTACATCGACCACAACCGTGCTGGACTCGGGCGATGACCAATGCCGGATACCCGTGACCTGGGGAGTGACGCCAGGCTTCGGTGGAGGTTTGAGCGGTAAGTCAGGCTCTTTGGAATCCGCCGGCACCGGTTTGAACGGGCTGGCGTGTGTTGTGTTTGCGCTGGTGAGCTGTTCCGCGTGATGTATCCATGCCCAGCCGAGGCCCAACGCGATGAGAACCAAGCTTGCGACAAGTAGAAGTCCCGACCGCGAACGCTTCTCCTCAGGGAACGAAATCACAGGAGCAGAGAAGGGGATTGGCTCCGCTTGCGCTGTAGGGGTTGTGACCACTATTGGGAGATCCACTTCATCAGTTGGCGCTCCGCTACTGGTGCCAGCAGAATCGGTCGGGCCCGATTCTGCTTCTTCAAGTTTCTCCGGTGGAGCAGTGACGGCGTGTGCTAAAGGTGTCTCACCGGATGAGCCTGGAGCAGTGTTTGCCGAAGGAACTTGCACTAACACGTTTGCCGCAGCTGCAGAGGACGACTTCAGTGATTCTGGATCAGCGTTTTCTGGCGCTTGCAGCGACGGATTCACCCCTGCAGCTTTCAAATCGGGTGGCTTAGGAAGAATCTGCTCGGCGAGTTGGGCCAGCCGGTCTTCCTCTGCCGGATGGATCGCGGCGAGAATCAATTCCGCAAGGAGATTCAAGCTCTTGACATCACTCTCGTTAAAGCCAAACGTTTCGGAAGAAAAAGCTTCAATGAGGCCAATTACGCGGCCTTTGGCCGTTAGAGGAACCGCAACCATGGAACGTGCGCCGAGTCCACGGCAGGCTTGCGCGTTCACGCGCGAGTCGGTTTCTGAATCATCGCAGCGGACAGTTTGGCCATCACGCAGGCAAGCGCCGGAAAATCCCGAATTGGGATCGAGGCGAACCCCAGGATCCGGTGCAATTTTCCCGATCGATGCACGACAAACGATCGCATTTTCCTTGGCCAGCGCTACCGCGACCCCGTCTGCGCCCGTGATGGCTAGCGCGCGTGCGGCGACCAGCTTGAGAACATCGTCCAGCCCGAGATACTCATCAACGGGGGCCTCCATTCCCTGGCGTCGCCGCTGGACCGCCTGGTCATGAATGCAGGCAAAGGCCAAAAGCACCTGCAAGGCATCCTGACTATCCTGATTTGGAACCTGTGATACGGTCGCGGGCGGCAGCAACTGCGGAGCGCCCCATCCGGCATTCTTAGGTGTTGTGCTCATGAGCTAATCGGACCGCATCTCGTTACCGCCACGGCTCTCTTCCGCGTCAGCTGGATCGGTCCCAGTTTCGGCTGGGCGGGCTGGGTTGCTATAGGTAAGTTACAGCGGTTCTCTGGCAATCGCAACATATCTGTGAGGGCGACTGCGCCCTTGGTGCTGACTTTAGTAAGCCTTCCACAAGGGCTCCTTGATAGAATGAACATGTCAGGTTCGCGTGATGGAGCGGGAAAAGAAGTCGCGTTGGAAGGTTCCTCTGGGGCTTGTGGCTACTGGCGTTGCAGGCGCGGCCGTGCTCGTTCTGCGTGGCTGCTGGCACCGCAAGATGAGCTGGCCCGTCCGCTATCAGGAACACTCTTATCAGGTTTGTCTCGGCTGCGGAATCAAGCGACTGTTCGACGAAAAATCATTCCGCGCCTATGGTCCGTTTAGTTACGATTTGAATCGTCTGATTGCCTGGGACGCCGATCGGCGGGCGCGAATTGCAGCAGAAGAATCGGCACAGCGAAGGCCAGCGTAGGTTGCGAATGGACGCGGCACTGCTTTTCCCCGGGCGCCGACGCTAGAAACCGCCCAATCAACACGCTTCACTTCCGAGGCGCGGGTTCAGTGATAAACGAATACTCGTTCAATGGCCCGAAGCGACGGCGCTCCGCATACATCCGCCAGCGCCGCCATACGATTCGCAAGCTGGCCATGACGGGAATGGAAAGGTAAACGCCCAGCACCCCGGCGATTTCTCCGCCCGCCAGCACTCCAAAGATTGCCGCCAGCGGGTGAAGCTCCATGCTCTTGCCCATGATTCGGGGCGTAATCACGTAATCCTGAAGCAAACGCCAGCCAATAAGAAAAATCAGCACGATCAGCCAGTGTGAGCCGGTAAGGAGCGCCACGCTCAAGATCAAAGCGGCAGCTACGAGCGGTCCGACCACAGGAATGAATTCGAGAATACCGCCCGCTGTGCCGAGCATGAGCGCATACGGTACGCGCGTGGCCCCGAGGAATGAAGAATAGGCGACCCAGGAAAGAGCTGCGAGCGTGAGTTGCGCGCGAATGAAATCCGCGAGCATCTGGTTCAGATCGCTGATCACGCCCTGCATGAACTCGCGCTGTGGCTTGGAATGAAAAAACGAGAGCACTACCTGCCCAAACATGCGCGCATCATGCAGGAAGAAAGCGGCCAGTATTGGCACCAGAATCAGGAGCCACGACTCTTGCGCGACTTCTGCGATCCGAAGCCCGGCTTTTTGCGCGAGTTCCAGCAGGTTTCCTCGATGGGATGCCAGAAGGTTGCTCAGTTGCTGGGTGGTTGCTGCGCTGACATGGCGCTGTAGTCCGATTTCCTGCGCGATTTGTCCGCTGCTGACTTTTTCAAGTAAAGAAGGCAGCGATTCCGTCAACTTTTGCGTCTCGTGGCCGATTTTTGGCCCAACAAAGAAGAAGAATGTCGCCAGCAGAATTACGATCAGGGCGTAAATGATGGCGATAGCAGCGCCACGGCTCTTGGTCCAGCGCTGAATACGCGAAACTGCCGGATCCACGAGATAGGCAAAGAACACAGCAAACAGAAATGCGATTAATGTCCGACGAGCAACGTAGAGGAAGCCCAGGCCGATAGCGAAGACGAGAACAGTAAACAGTACACGGGTCGTGCGGCCATCGATGAGTGCCATAAGAACCCTTTTCTAAGGGCCTGACTTCTTCCCCAGACTACAGCAAAGCCGGTGCACATTCACGATACGCTCTGGTGGATTAGTCGCGGACCACTTCGACCCCGTTATCCCCTAGCAACCGCACGAGCTTGAATTCGTCATCCAGCCAGAACGCCCAGTCGCCGGTTTCTGACTTCAGCATGAACCGGCTCAACTGTCGCTCGACTCCGCGGAGAATCACTTTGTCCTTGCCCGTGAAAGTGATTGATACAAGCATGGAGGTCCGGGCGTGTGGATTGAGAGTGCCTAATTGCACCTTCTGGTTGGGCGGGCATCCAAGCCCTCCGGGCTGCTGCTTGCACGCTGTCGCCAGGAATTTCCACGCCAGCACCTCGCGCTGGATGAAGAAGTAGTCGTCGAGAATGGAAGTCGAGGAGGGCAGAAGGAAATTCTGGTCCTTAGGTTTTTCGTTCGGCGCAGTGAAGACGTGCTCGATCAGGAATGTGTCATTCGGTTCTACGACAGCATTCATCGGGTCCGGCAGCAACTCCTTCCATTCATAGCGCTTCAACTCGACTGAAGGCGTGAGGTGCAGCTCGGAAGATTGATCAGCTTTTTGCTCTCCCTGTTCGGACTTGAATTCCGAGGTGACCACGCTGCCGTCGGCGTTTTGCTTAATGGAAAATGTTTCCGTTGCCACTCGATGCGCGCCATTGAACACGCCGAAGCTTCCGGAATCGACAATTTGCGCGGGCGAAGAGCTTTTTTCAGTCGCATGTACGCTTAGCATGGCAAACTCTGTGGCCAGCAGCGCGACTGTTGAGAATAGTACGAAACGTAAGGACTTCACGGGGATGCTCCTGAACTTGCGCTCAACCCGAACCTGGAAACTATTTCGTCGACAATGGACGCGATGTCTCTTCCTGCCGTCTGTATGCAAAGTGCGGCTTTCAGATATTCAGGCCGGCGTTGCGCGAGCAGGGCGCCGAACCGGTCCCGATCGCGCAGGAGCGGACGACTAACTCCCGGCTCTGCGCAGCGCCGAAACAGTTCCTCAGCCGGCGCGTCGAGAAACACCGTTCGAATCCCATTTTCGCCCAGAAGCCGCTGGTTTGTGTTATCGATGAATGCTCCTCCACCTAACGAAAGTACTGTGCACCGGGCGTCGGAAGACTGGACGAATTCGCTTAGGAGCTGATGCTCCAGCTCGCGGAAGATCCCCTCGCCGCTCTGTTCGAATATCTCCGGGATCGTGCGGCCGTCCCTGGCTTGCACAAGATCGTCCAAGTCGGCGAAGCGCCAGTTCAATTTTGCCGCAATGGCTTGGCCAACAGTGGTTTTGCCGGCGCCCATGAATCCAACAAGAGCGATTATCTGGGGAGCAGAATGTGTGGATTGCGGCGGGTTGTGGGACGAAGCAGTTTCATCCATTGTGCAGCGGCCGGTTTGAGAGCGAAGCTACTGGCGCTTCTTGAGGCGGATTTTACCACTGAAGGAAAACAGATTTACGGAAGACGCCGCCTTCCCGAGAGTGCCGGAAAGCGAATTGGCGCCGCGGATGATGAAAGGTGCGTGCTTCGGCTCAAGCGAAAAGTCGCTCTGCACGCTACCGTTTGTCGAACGGGCTAACACGTCAATTGACGCATACCCAGGAGCTACCGCGTCGATGTTTCCAGTATGGCTCGTGAACGCGTACTCGCCTTCTTCACCGAAATCGCCTTCGTATTCAATTTTCCCGCTGTTTGAGTTAACAGAAACCAAGGTACCCGTGACGCCATGCATGACAATGTTTCCGCCAACAGACATGATCTCGATGTGGCCGTGAACATTGTTCAGGCTCACTGATCCGTTCAGCGTTCGCACATGAACATGTCCGTCAGTGCAGTCTGTAACTTCGATGGGCCCGTTATTGCCCGCTACCGTCAGGTCGCCTTGCAACTTTTCAGCGTGGATTCGTCCGCTATCGGTCTGCAATGTGAGATCCGTATCGGCGGGCACCAAAACTTCGTAGTCGACCAATCCATTGTTCTGGTCTGCGCCTGATAGAAGATGGGTGGTAACCTCAACCCGATTGTGGCCGTTGCTCTGGTCGAGTTCAACCTTGTCGGAATGCAGAATGGCAACGACTGCCACCTGACGCGCCGCTCCCGCCTTGACGACCACCGGACCATAGGGATTGTTGATCGAAACCGTCGGGTGCTTGCCCACTTTGAAATGCAGGTCCTTACGGACGCTATCGGCGGCGAGCGCCAAACCAGAGACCATCATTACGGTTGCAACACCGGCGGCATACCTTCCTACAGACATGATCGTCTCCCGACTACTGTTCGTCATTGCTCTGGTCCACGGCAAGGTGATACAGCATCTGCTTCTGTTCGTAAGCGTTGATCAGCATTTGCTGCGAGTAGATGTCATTTGGATCATTCCTGACTGCGTCCTGCGCGTCGCGAATGAAAGCATTCGCCTGGTCAAGATCATTACGATAAGCTGCGACCTGCGCTGGAGGACGGGATGCTACGTGCTTCAATATCTCCCTGTCCTCGGCAGAAACAGCGGGTTGCGGCGCTGGAGCTTTCAGGGCAGCTTGTTTCGCAATCGGCTGAGTATCACCGACTCTCGAAGGATGAAATAGCTTGATTCCCGCGGCAATCAGAAGAGCTGCGGCAACGGGCACCAGCCAGGCGCTGCGCCAGTGCAACAACCAAGAGTGCCTTATGGCAGGCACCGGTCCCCGAATCAATCCTTCGCGCCGAAGTTGCACCTCAAGCGCATTCCAAACGCGCGGGCTTGGATCTTCCAGTTCCCGAAGTTCGGCAGCTTGAGAGCTGATGAAATCGAGGTCAGCCAGCAGATTGGAACAGGCGGAGCAGACACTTAAGTGCGCCTGCTGTTCAGCAGTTCGACTGCCTTCGAGATAATCCGGTAATGCGTTCTCAAACTGCAGGCAATTCATGCCAACGTCCCCGCCCCTAGTCTTGCCGTTCATCGCCGTCCGGCTTTCTCTGTCCGGCTCGCCCGAAGGAGTTCACGCAACTTGATTCTTGCTTTGTGCAACTGCGACTTGCTGTTGCCGATCGAGCAGCCAACCAGCTCAGCAATTTCGTTGTGCTCGTAGCCCTCTACGTCGTGCAGTACAAAGATCGTACGATAACCTGGAGGTAGTTCGTCAACCGCTCTTTGTAGCTGCAGGCGATCTATCGAGCCTGCCAAACGCTCATCCGGAGCGCCTGGCTCCTTTCTGATCGTGCCCTCTTCGTCGCCATCGGTGGTCTCATCGATCGGAACTACCGGCAGCCCCTTCTTGCGAAGCTGCATCAGCACGACGTTCACCGACATGCGGTGCAACCAGGTCGAAAAGGCGGACTCCCCTCGAAACGTACCGATTTTGCGAAACAGCTGAAGGAAAGCTTCTTGAGTTAAATCCTCGGCTGAGGCCGTGTTGCCCGTCATGCGCAGGCAAAGCGAGTACACACGACGCTTGTGCAGGTTGTAGAGGACTTCAAAAGCCTCCGCATCCCCCTGCTTGGCCCTCTCAATTGCCTCAGCTTCGGAGAGCTTATTGCCTTGTGGCCGTTTCGCGTCCGTCAAGTCGCCTTTCCGGCCGCATTAGGTCTGATGCGGCGCAAAGTTCCTTTCGTTGTACCGTTTACGGCAGAGTAGTAGGCCGAAGGTTACCCTAGTTCGCAGCCTAAAGGGTATCAGAGGCAAGGTCAAACCGTGACAAGTTGCAACCTGCCCGAAGCATGAAATTTTTGTATCCGCAGCATGCGATGCAGGGCAAGATGGAATATCAGAGAGCGCACCTTCCCAAGCGCTGATTACGATATCCCGGACATGAGTCGTTTTGTGGGGCTTACCAGGAGCGCCAGAATCACTGCTACTGCGATCGCGACCAATGCTCCTGATCCAAACAGTGTTGGTAGCGATACTGTCTCATACAATGAACCGGCCTTGCCCGCCATCCAGTTCCCCGTGCCTATCGAAAGGAACCAAACTCCCATCACAAAACCCATAGCGCGTCGAGGGGCAAGTTTGGTCATTGCACTGAGTCCTACGGGACTTAGGCACATCTCTCCTACTACGCTGAGGAAGTACGAGATGTTCAGCCAGTGCGGCGATACGTTGAGGCGCGAAGCGGGCGGAACCATTACGAGGAAGCTCAATCCAACAAACAATAAAGCCAAAGAGAATTTAGAAGGATAAGACGGTTCGCGGCTTCCTAATCTGATCCATAGCCACGCGAACGCCGGCGCAAGAATGAGTACGAACGCAGGCTGTACAAATTGGAACCAGCTTGCGGGATAGAGAAAATCCTCGCCATGATGAAGGCCCAGAAGCGCCCACAGGTGGCGATTGGTGTTTCGCGCGGCAAAGAGGTTTAATGACGAGCCGGCCTGCTCGTACACTGCCCAAAAAATCGCAGAACCGATAAATAACACCAAGATTGCTGCAGCCCTTTTCCGCTCGACCGCCGACCAGCCCCTGCCGAAAATCATCCACGCGAACACGGACGCCGCCAGTGCGATCAAAACCCAGCCCAGCGCGTTTGAGATTGCCTCAGCGGTGACTGAAATCACGCCTCGCGATGCCAGCAGCGCGAGAACGATGATTATTAAGAGGAACGCCGCGACGGCAATTGAGCCGTTCCGCTTTTGCCTGCGGTCTTGTTGAGGATTTCCAGAACTCGATGGATGCAACCCAGCTTCCCCCAGCAGCTTGCCGCTCAACGTGTACTGGATGAGGCCGACGATCATACCGAACGCGGAAACAGCGAATCCCCAACGCCAATTGACCCGTTCCCCGACCCAGCCGCAGATCAAAGGTGAAATCAATGCCCCAATGTTGATGCCCATGTAAAAGATGGAAAACCCAGAGTCACGGTGCTTGTCTTCCGGACTATAGATCTGTCCCACAATCGTGCTGACATTCGGTTTCAAGAGCCCCGTACCAAGCATCAGGAAGGCCAGTCCTACGTAGAAAGCGGCTACGCTCGGGGACGCAAGGCACAAATTCCCAGCCGAAATCAGAACTCCGCCCAACAAAACAGCGAGTCGCTGGCCAATGATGCGATCCGCAATCCAACCGCCCGGTAGACCCAGCAGATAAACCATCGCGGTGTAGAAGCCATAAATGGATCCCGCTTTTACCACCGAAAATCCGAGCCCTCCGTCGGCCAGGGCAGCGGTCATATAAAGAATCAGCAGTGCGCGCGTGCCGTAATAGCTGTAGCGCTCCCACATCTC
>Ga0070741_10004909_pt1 | contig 30584 bp, 32 predicted proteins | sample Coa_R1_4_FD_66440 | JGI IMG/M metagenome (GOLD analysis project Ga0070741, IMG submission 66440) | Surface soil microbial communities from Centralia Pennsylvania, which are recovering from an underground coalmine fire - Coalmine... | ecosystem: Environmental > Terrestrial > Soil > Unclassified ... | reverse complement strand
GCTGAAGGTGCGGCACGGCTGCGCGCTGCGTCAGCTCGCCGAGGCCGGCCAGATGATCGAGGTGCCCGGCGTCGGCGACCGGCCTCCGAGGATGCTGTCGCGCCAGACGCTCGCCGAGGTGATCGAGCCTCGCGTCGAGGAGCTCTACTCGCTGATCCAGCAGGTGCTGCGCGACTCGGGATACGAGGAGCTGCTGTCTTCGGGGGTGGTGCTGACCGGCGGCTCGGCCGTCATGCAGGGCATGGTCGAGCTAGGGGAGGAGATCTTCCACATGCCGGTGCGGCTCGGAGTTCCCAGGTATTCCGGCGGGCTGTCCGACGTCGTGCGCAGCCCGCGCTATGCGACGGCGGTCGGGCTGCTCATGGAAGGCGTGACGCAGACCCGGCGCGGGCAGGTCGCCCGCCAGGGCGGATCGTTCAAGCAGGTGATGGGAAGGATGCGCGAATGGGTGCAGCGGAATTTCTAGGAGCGGAGGGAAGCGGATGTTTCACTTTCTCATGAGTCAAGGAGGCAGGCATGTTTGAAATCGTCGAAAACAGCTCGGGCGGCACCGTGATCAAGGTGATCGGCGTCGGCGGCGCCGGCGGCAACGCGGTCGATCACATGATCCGCAACGGCGTGTGCGGCGTGGAGTTCATCGCCGCGAACACGGACGCGCAGGCGCTGTCGCGAGGCCTCGCCAAGCAGCAGCTCCAGCTCGGAGCCACGGGCCTGGGCGCGGGCGCGAAGCCCGAGGCCGGGCGCGCCGCGGCGCTCGAGGCGCGCGATCAGCTCGCCGACTCGCTGCGCGGTGCGCACATGGTCTTCATCACCGCGGGCATGGGCGGCGGCACGGGCACCGGAGCGGCTCCCGTCGTGGCCGAGGTCGCCAAGGAGATGGGCATCCTGACCGTGGCCGTGGTCACCAAGCCGTTCTCGTTCGAGGGCAGCCGGCGCATGCAGTCGGCCGAGGCGGGAATCGAGGAGCTGTCGCAGCACGTCGACTCGGTGATCGTGATCCTGAACGAGAAGCTCGAGGAGGTGCTCGGCGACGACATCTCGATGGAGGAGGCGTTCGTCGCCGCCGACAGCGTGCTCAAGAACGCGGTCGCCGGGATCTCCGAGATCATCAACGTGCCGGGCCTGATCAACGTCGACTTCCAGGACGTGCGCACGGTGATGGCCGAGCAAGGCATGGCGATGATGGGCTCGGCGGCGTCGTCGGGCGTCGACCGCGCGCGCATCGCGGCCGAGCAGGCGGTCGCTTGTCCGCTGCTCGAGGGCGTGAATCTCTCCGGTGCGCGCGGGGTAGTCGTCAACATCACGGCCGACAAGTCGAGCCTCAAGCTTCGCGAGACCAAGGAGGTGATGAACACCATCCGCGGCTTCGCCGCCGACGACGCGACCATCATCTTCGGGGCGGTGTACGACGACGCGATGGGCGACGAGCTGCGCGTGACTGTCGTCGCGACGGGCCTCGGGCAGCCGCAGGCCGCGCGCCAGGCGAAGCCGCAGCTCGTACAGCGGACGGGAACGGACAACCTGCCTGTGGCCGGCGTGGACTACCGCGCGCTCGACGAGATGCCCGCGGTCATCCGGAAGAACCGCAGCTCCACGATCGAGGCGCTGCAGAACAGCGGCGTCGACAAGTACGACATTCCGGCGTTCCTGAGGAAGCAGGCCGACTGACGAAACCGACAGGGAGACTCACCATGAGCATCGCAAAGCGGTCCGTGCTTCCGCCCTATCGCCGCAAGCCCGCGCTGGCGAGGCCCCGGCTGCGCGCATCGACGTCGATCGAGCCGGTCCTCGTTCGCACCGTCGCCTTCATGCCGGCGTACCAGCGCAAGCGTATCCATTGAAGGAGCGGAAAATCACGTCCGGCGGTGGGGCTTCCGCGCTACAATCGACATCCGTTCCCGCTCCATAAACAACCACGCGATGTTCAAGCAGCGCACCCTCAAATCGGCGATCCGCGCCACCGGCGTGGGTCTGCACACGGGTGAGAAGGTCGCGATGACTCTGCGCCCGGCGCGGCCGAACACGGGGATCGTGTTTCGACGCGTCGATACGCCGAAGCCCATCGATCTGCGCGCCGAGGCGTTCCGCGTCGGAGACACGCGGCTCAGCACGACGCTCGAGGAAGGCGACGTCAAAGTCGCGACCATCGAGCACCTCATGTCCGCCTTCGCCGGGCTGGGCGTCGACAACGCCTACGTCGATCTGTCGGGATCCGAGGTCCCCATCATGGACGGCAGCGCCGCGCCGTTCGTGTTCCTCATCCAATCGGCGGGCATCGAGGAGCAGCCGGCCGCGAAGCGGTTCTTCCGCATCAAGCGGCCGGTCGAGGTGCGCGACGGCGACAAGTGGGCGCGCTTCGAGCCGTACGAGGGCCTGAAACTCTCGTTCTCGATCGTGTTCGATCACCCGGTGTTCGAGAAGTCCGCGCAGGAGGCGAGCGTCGACTTCGCCGAGACCTCCTACGTCAAGGAGGTGGCGCGCGCCCGCACCTTCGGCTTCATGCAGGACGTCGAGGCAATGCGCTCGAGCGGCCTCGCCCAGGGCGGCAGCCTCGACAATGCGATCGTCATGGACGAATACCGCGTCCTGAACGCCGAAGGGCTGCGTTTCGGCGACGAGTTCGTCAAGCACAAGCTGCTCGACGCCATCGGTGATCTGTATCTGCTCGGCTACCCGCTCATCGGCGCCTATGCCGCGCACAAGTCGGGACACGGACTGAACAACCGGCTGCTGCGCGAGACGATGGCACGCAGGGAAGCGTGGGAGCTCGTGAGCTTCGAGCGCGCGGAGGACGCGCCCTTGGCGCTCAGCCGACTGTTCGCCTTGCCCGCGTAGCCGACGCGCCCGTGCTGGCGCTGCGCGTCGTCGCAATCCTGGTCGTCCTCGCAGCGCTCTCGGGGCTCGCGCTCTACCTCTTCACCCGCGATCGCCGTTACCTGCGCTTCGCCGTTCGACTGCTTCAGGTCGCCGTGATTTTTGCCCTGTTTTTGTTCGGGTTATTGGCGCTCGAGCGGATCGTGGCGCTCGCCTAGTCAGGGCTTGCTGACGTCATGGCGAGCGAGCGCCGCGACCCGTTGTTTCAGCGGTGAATCAGGGAGTTGCGCCGCCAACTCCGCGAGGCTGGCGACCGCGGAACCGCTCAGCTTTGTCGACTTCTCAGGTTTTTCCTTAGCCGCTTCAGGAGCTTGCACGCCGATATCCATTTCTGTAACCTGGACTCCACGGTCCGAAAACCGCTCGCGTAGCGTCGGAGAAATCAGCTTCAGCTTCGCAGCGACCGCGTTGTTTTCGGCGAAAAGAACGAGCTTCCCCTGCTTGTAGTTCGCGACGGTGCAGGCTCGCGCCAACGCAGCGGGAAGCAGGCTCGCCAGGATCTGACGAAGTTCGAGCAGGCGCCGGGCCTGCGGCATCAATGCTGGGATGCCGCCGGTCTCAGAAAGCAGAGCGTCTGGCTTGTGTGGATGCATGTCGTCCGCCGAGTAGGGAGAAGCAGTCATGCACATTATTCTGGTTTCCAACCGGCTCGCCAAGGCGAGATCGGTGACCCTGACGACGGCGCACCTGGTCGCCGGCGCGGCGTGCTTCGCCACGGTCATCCTCGGCCTCGCCGCCGCCATCTTCTGGGTTTCGGTGCGCCATGCCGACGAGTTCAACATCCCGCAGCTGCAATCGCTCGTGCTCTCCGCCCAGCAGCAGGAGACGCAGAAGACGCGCGACTTCCTGCGCGAGAACCTCAACGCCATGGCGGTCAAGCTCGGCGAGATGCAGGCGCAGCTCACGCGCATCGACGCGCTCGGCGAGCGGGTGTCGGCCCTGGCGGGATTCAAGCCCCAGGAGTTCCGCTTCAGCGAAGCGCCCGGCCGCGGCGGCGCCGTGTCGAGCATCCCGCCCCAGAACCTCTCGATGGTGGAGTTCAGCCAGAAGCTGGACCAGCTGTCCAAGCGCATGGAGAACCGCACCGACTACCTCGGCATCCTCGAGTCGCAGCTTTTCGACACCAAGATGAAGAAGAAGCTGATGCCGACGATCCCGCCGGTGGACGGCAGCTGGAACGCCTCGAGCTTCGGCTGGCGCATCGATCCGTTCACGGGAATGCACGCGATGCACGAGGGCATCGACTTTCTGGCCGAGCCGGGCACGCCGGTATTCGCATCCGCGGGCGGCGTGGTCACCTTCGCCGACTTTCATCCGCAGTACGGCTACATGGTCGAGATCGACCACGGCAACGATTTCACCACGCGTTACGCGCACAACTCGAAGCTGCTCGTGAAGGTCGGCGACCTGGTGCACCGCGGCCGCAAGATCGCCGAATCCGGGTCGACCGGGCGCTCGACCGGCCCGCACGTGCACTTCGAGGTGCGCTACAAGGGCGTGGCTCAGGATCCCAACCGCTTCCTCCAGGCCTCGGCGCGCCAGGAGCACAACCGGGTATTGCAGGCCTCGGCGCGCGCGCGCTAGCGGCGCAGCGCTCGAGCCGTCCGCGCCCGGGCGCCGAGCGGCTTCCATAGTCCGTAATGAGCCCGGTCCGCCCGGAAGGCGGACCCCGGCGGCATGCTAAAATTCCGCCTTTTCGCGCCGGGCATCTGCTTGAAATCCTGCTGAAATGATTTCCCGCTTCCTCAAGGCCATTTTCGGCAGCCGCAACGACCGGCTGCTGAAGCAGTACGCCAAGTCGGTGCGGGCGATCAACGCCCTCGAGCCGGCCGTGTCGGCGCTCTCGGACACCGAGCTCGCCGCGAAAACGCCCGAGCTGCGCGAGCGCGTGGCGAAGCTGCTCGAGGTCGATACCCAGGAGGACCGCAAGGCGGCCGAGCGCGCGGCCCTGATGGAGGTCCTTCCCGAGGCGTTCGCGGTCGTTCGCGAAGCCGCCAAGCGCACGCTCAACATGCGCCATTTCGACGTGCAGCTGATCGGCGGCATGGTCCTGCACGACGGCAAGATCGCCGAGATGCGGACCGGCGAGGGCAAGACGCTGGTCGCGACGCTGCCCGCGTACCTGAACGCGCTCACCCGCAAGGGCGTGCACATCGTCACGGTGAACGACTACCTGGCGAGCCGCGACGCCGAGTGGATGGGCCGCGTCTACAACTTCCTCGGCCTCACCGTGGGGGTGATCCTCACGCAGATGCCGCACGAGGACAAGCAGAAGGCCTACGGCGCCGACATCACCTACGGGACCAACAACGAGTTCGGCTTCGACTACCTGCGCGACAACATGGCGATGTCGCTCGCCGACAAGTTCCAGCGCGGGCTGAACTACGCGATCGTCGACGAGGTCGACTCGATCCTGATCGACGAGGCGCGCACGCCGCTCATCATCTCCGGACAGGCGGAGGACCGGACCGAGATCTACCATCGCATGAACGAGGTGGCGCCGCTGCTCAAGCGCCAGGAGAAGGAGGGCGCTCCGGGCGACTTCCTCGTCGACGAGAAGAACCACACCGTGCTGCTCTCGGAGGAAGGACACGAGCACGCCGAGAGCTTCCTCGCGCGCGCGGCGCTGCTGCCCGAGGGCCGCAGCCTGTACGAGCCCGCGTATGTCAACCTGATGCATCACCTGAACGCGGCGCTGCGGGCGCATCATCTCTTCTTCCGCGACCGCCATTACGTGGTGCAGGACGGCGAGGTCGTGATCGTCGACGAGTTCACCGGCCGCCTCATGCCGGGCCGGCGCTGGTCCGACGGCCTGCACCAGGCGATCGAGGCGAAGGAGAACGCCTCGATCCAGAGCGAGAACCAGACGCTCGCCTCGATCACGTTCCAGAACTACTTCCGCATGTATGGCAAGCTCGCGGGCATGACGGGCACGGCGGACACCGAGGCCTACGAGTTCCAGGAGATCTACGGCCTCGAGGTCGTGGTGATACCGACGCACAAGAAGATGATCCGCATCGACAACCTCGACCAGGTGTTCCGCACCGGCAAGGAGAAGTACAACGCGGTCATCGACGACATCAAGGACTGCTACGAGCGCGGCCAGCCGGCGCTGGTCGGCACGACGTCGGTCGAGAACTCCGAGCTCCTCTCCGGGATGCTGCAGAAGCAGGGCGTCCCGCACCAGGTGCTCAACGCCAAGCAGCACGCGCGCGAGGCCGAGATCATCGCCCAGGCCGGGCGGCCGAAAATGATCACGATCGCGACCAACATGGCGGGCCGCGGAACCGACATCGTGCTCGGCGGCAACGCCGAGAAGCAGATCGACCTGCTGCGCCAGAATCCCGAACTGCCGGACGAGGAGCGCGAGCGCCGCATCAAGCAGCTGCGCGGCGAATGGCAGTCGCTCCACGAGCAGGTGGTTGCCGCGGGCGGCCTGCACATCGTCGGCACCGAGCGCCACGAGTCGCGCCGCATCGACAACCAGCTGCGCGGCCGCTCGGGCCGCCAGGGCGACCCGGGATCATCGCGCTTCTATCTCGCGCTCGAGGACCCGCTGCTGCGCATCTTCGCGGGTGACCGCGTCAACGCCATCATGCAGCGCCTGAAGATGCCCGAGGGCGAGGCGATCGAGCACGTGCTCGTCACGCGCTCGATCGAGTCGGCGCAGCGCAAGGTCGAGGCGCACAACTTCGACATTCGCAAGCAGCTGCTCGAATACGACAACGTCGCGAACGAGCAGCGCCAGAATATCTACGACCTGCGCAACGGGGTTCTCGAGTCCGAGAACGTGTCGGACCGCATCCGCGCATTGCGCGAAGGCGTCGTCGCCGACCTGTTCCGCGCCTATGTGCCCCAGGAAAGCGTGGAAGAGCAGTGGGACATCGCGGGCCTCGAAAAGGCCTACGTCTCGGAGCTGCGCGTCGAGGTACCGCTCGCGAAGTGGCTGGAGCAGGATCCGAGCCTCGACGACGAGGCTCTGCTCGGGCGCGCGATCGAGGCCGCTAACCGGGCGTACGACTCGAAAATGCAGGGCGCCCAGATCGACAGCGTGCACCACCTGGAGCGGTGGGTGCTGCTTTCGACGCTGGACACGCACTGGCGCGAGCATCTGGCGGCCCTCGACCACCTGCGACAGGGCATCCACCTGCGCGGCTACGCGCAAAAGAACCCGAAGCAGGAGTACAAGCGCGAGGCCTTCGAGCTGTTCGGCAACCTGCTCGAGACCATCAAGCTCGAGGTGACGCGCACGCTCATGTCCGTGCGGCCGCCGACCGAGGAGGAGCTGCGGCAGGTGGAAGAACAGCAGCGGGCCCCGGCCGCGGAGAACGTGCAATACCAGCACGCCGGCTACGAAGAGGCGCTCGCCGGCACCGCGCCCGGGGAAGACGCGCAGGCCCAGGCCGCCGCGCCCAAAGCCGCGCCCTTCGTGCGGCAAATGGGCAAGGTAGGCCGCAACGATCCCTGTCCCTGCGGCTCGGGCAAGAAATACAAGCACTGCCACGGCAAGCTGGCCTGAATGGCCGTCAACCTCCAGGCGCCCGATCCGGCCGATCTGCACCCGGTTCGCGGAGTGAGACTGGGCGTCGCCCAGGCCGGGATTCGTAAGGCCGACCGCACCGACCTGCTGCTGGTCGCGCTCGATCCGGGCGCAAGCGTCGCGGGCGTGTTCACGCGCAACCGCTTCTGTGCGGCGCCGGTGCTGGTGGCGAAGGAGCACCTCGGCGCCGGGAAACCGGTCCGCGCGCTGGTGGTGAACACCGGCGTCGCGAACGCGGGTACCGGAGAGCCGGGCATCGCGCGCGCCCGCGAGACCTGCCGCGATGCGGCCCGGCTCCTCGGCTGCGACGCGGCTCAGGTCCTTCCGTTCTCCACGGGCGTGATCATGGAGCCGCTTCCCGCCGACAAGATCGCGGCCGCGCTGCCGAGATGCGTCGCCGGCCTGGCGGAAAGCCGGTGGTCCGAGGCCGCGACCGCGATCATGACCACCGACACCGTGCCGAAAGCCGCCTCGCGGCGCGTGCGTGCGGGCGATGCGAGCATCGTCGTCACCGGCATCGCCAAAGGCGCCGGCATGATCCATCCCGACATGGCCACCATGCTCGCCTTCGTCGCGCTCGACGCGCCGATCGCTCCCGCGCTGCTGCGGCGCATGGTCGAGCGCGTCGCGGCCGCCTCGTTCAACCGCATCACGGTGGACGGCGACACCTCGACCAACGACGCCTTCATCGTCGTGGCGACCGGCAAGGCGGCGCAGGCGATCGAGAGCGAGCGCGATCCGCGCTTCGCCTCCGTGTACGAGGGGCTGGAGGACGTCTCGAAGCGTCTCGCGCAGGCGATCGTCCGCGACGGCGAAGGTGCGACCAAGTTCATCACCGTTCGCGTCGAGCAGGGCGCCGACGCGGCCGAGTGCGACCGCGTCGCCTACGCCATCGCGCATTCGCCGCTCGTGAAGACGGCGTTCTTCGCCTCCGACCCGAACCTGGGCAGGATCCTCGCGGCGATCGGCTACGCCGGCATCGCCGATCTCGACGTCTCCCGGGTCGACCTCTACCTCGACGACGTGCTGGTCGCCAAAGGAGGCGCTCGCGCCGCGGGCTACTGCGAGGAGGACGGACAGCGCGTCATGAAGAAGCCCGAGATCGCCGTGCGCGTCGCACTCGGTCGCGGCACCGCTGGCACCGAGCTTTGGACGTGCGACCTCTCGCACGGCTACGTCTCGATCAACGCCGATTACCGCAGCTGAAGCGCGTGGCGAAACCGGGGAACCGCATGTCGGATGTCGAGCGGCTGATGCAGCAGGGGCAGGAGCTGCTCGCGCGCATCGAGGCGCTCGTCCCGGGCCGGCCGGCGCCGGTCGACTGGGACGCGAGCATCGCGTTCCGCTGGCGCAAGCAGGCGCAGCGCGGCGCGCTCCAGCCGGTCGCGAATCTGCACAAGATCCGCCTGTCCGACCTCCAGGGCGTCGATAGGCAGAAGGCGCTGATCGAGCAGAACACCCGCCAGTTCGTCGAGGGCCGGTCCGCGAACAACGTGCTGCTGACGGGCGCGCGCGGTACCGGGAAATCGTCGCTCGTGAAGGCGATGCTGAACAAGTTCCACAAGCACGGCCTGCGCCTGATCGAGGTGGAGAAGCACGACCTGCTCGATCTTCCCGACATCGTGGACCAGATCGCCAAGCGGCGCGAGCGCTTCGTCATCTTCTGCGACGATCTGTCGTTCGAGGCCTCGGAGCCCGGCTACCTCGCCCTCAAGGTGGTGCTCGACGGATCGATCGCCGCGCCCTCGGACAATGTGCTGATTTACGCCACGTCGAACCGCAGGCATCTCATGCCGGAGTACATGCAGGAGAACCTCGAGACGAAGCACCGCGGCGAAGAGATCCACCCGGGCGAGACCGTCGAGGAGAAGATCTCGCTCTCGGAGCGCTTCGGGCTGTGGATCTCGTTCTACCCGTTCGATCAGGACGCGTACCTCGGCATCGTCGCGCATTGGCTCGAGGAGCTCGGCTGCCCCGGCGACTTCGAAAAGGCGCGCCAGGAGGCGCTGCAATGGGCGCTGCTGCGCGGCTCGCGCAGCGGCCGCGTGGCCTGGCAGTTCGCGCGCGACTACGCCGGCCGCCACGGCAGGACGCCCAAGAAGCCGGGATGACGCCGGTCGAGGTCGCCGTCGCGGTCTTCGTGCGGCCCGACGGCGCGGTGCTGCTCGCGCGACGGCCGGCCGGGAAAGTCTACGCGGGCTATTGGGAGTTCCCGGGCGGCAAGGCCGAGCCCGGGGAAACGATGGCCGAGGCGCTGCGGCGCGAGATCCGCGAAGAGCTGGGCGCCGAGATCGAGCGCGCGTACCCGTGGATCACGCGCATGTTCGTTTATCCGCACGCGACCGTGCGGCTGCATTTCCACCGCGTCGTCGCCTGGCGCGGGGAGCCCCGGGCGCTCGAGCACGACGCCCTGTCGTGGCAAAGGCCGGACGCCCTGTCGGTCGCACCGATGCTGCCCGCCAACGGGCCGGTCCTGAAGGGCTTGTCGCTTCCCTCCGAGTACGCGATCAGCGATGCGTCGGGATACGGCGTCGAGCCGTTCCTCGCGCGCCTCGAGCCCCGCCTGCTCGCGGGATTGAGGCTCGTGCAGGTCCGCGAGAAGACGCTGAGCGCGGCCGCGCGGCGCGATTTCGCGGCCCGCGTCGTGTCGCTGTGCCGGCGCCACGGTGCGCGCGTGCTGATCAACGCCGACGCGGAGCTCGCGCTCGAGCTCGGAGCCGACGGGGTGCACCTGACGAGCGCGCAGCTGCGGACGCTGACGGAGCGCCCTCGGCTGCCCTGGTGCGGCGCGTCCTGCCATTCGGCGGAGGAGCTGCGCTTCGCCGAGCGGCTGGGTGCCGACTTCGCGGTGCTCGGACCGGTGCGGGCGACGCCGACGCATCCTGCGGCGGCGACCCTCCAATGGGCGGGCTTCCGTGCGGCGGCCGTAGGCGCGGCCGTCCCCGTGTACGCGCTCGGGGGGCTCGCGCCGGCGGATCTCGGCGAGGCGCTGGCGTGCGGCGCACACGGGCTCGCGATGGTCCGCGGCGCGTGGTCCGCGTAGCCGATCAGCGTTTCTCGTCGCTGTCGGGCTCGCCCTTCTCTTCCTGCACCGGGACGCGGTACTGCTCGGTCGCCCAGGCGCCGAGATCGAAGAGCTTGCAGCGCTCGGAGCAGAACGGCCGGTAGGCGTTCCCCGGGTCCCACGCGACCTGCTTGCCGCATCGCGGACACGCGACGGTGCGGATCTTACCCATTCGCCTTCAGAGGTTGCAGAAGGTGAGCTCGAATTCCACGTCCGATTCGCAGATTCGCGGCCGCGGGTCGGTGCCGAACATCGTGAAGCGTATGTTGAGCGCGTACCGGTTGGCGCTGATCTCGGGAATGAACTGCGATTCGCGCGGAAGCCGGATCCGCACCATCTGCGAGACCTTGCCGCCGAGCATCTGCGAGAACGTGCCCTGGTGTGCCACGAGCTGCGCTGGCTTGCCGCCCTCGCGCAGGAGCCTCAGCACGATGGTCGCGCCGTCGCGCAACGGCAGCAGCGGGTTGATCCAGCCGGCGAGGTCGGCCGCGCGCCCGGCGCTGTCGCGATGCAGCCAGTAATGATAGGACGGCAGGTCGAACTCGCACGCGCCGCCCGGGATCGCCGTGCGCTGCTTGATCGACATCAGCCACTCGTTCTCGCGCAGGTATTGCCCGATCTTCCCGGTCATGCCGAGCAGCGCCTGGCTCGTGCGCTCGATGTCGCGGATGAGCTGATTCAGCACGTCCTCGGCGATCTGCGGGTTGTTGCGGAACGAGACCAGCATCTGTTTCTGGCGCTCGAGCTCCTGGATCAGATCCGATTTGAGATCGGCGCGGCCCGCCACCTCGAGGATCTCGAACAGGGTCAGCAGCGCGGCGTGGTGCTCGAGCGGCTCCGGGCGCTCCGCGAAATACTTGCCGCGCTCGAACAGGTCCTCCAGGCGCAGCAGCGTGCGGATGCGCTCGTTGAGAGGATACTCGTATGTGATCACTGTCTCGGCCGAGACTTCGCGGAACCCTGTCCGGAGCCTCGGGAAATTCTCCCCGATTCGCCCGGGATTGACAACCGAAGACTACCGCGCCGCGCCGAATTGCCGCGCCTGGGCGAGATAGAACGCGTGCAGGCGATCGACCTGCGACCCGAGGGCGCTCAGGGGGCCGCTGTTGTCGATCACGTCGTCTGCATGCGACAGTCGAGCGGCGCGCGCCGCCTGCGCCGCCATGATGGCGCGCACCTCCGACGCCTCGAGGCCGCTGCGCGCCGCCACGCGGGCGAGCTGCTCGGCTTCGGGGGCGTCGACGACGAGCACGCGCTGATAGCGCCGGCGATCGACGCCCGACTCGACCAGGAGCGGCACGACCAGCAGGACGTAGGGGCCCGACGCGCGGGCGACCCGCGCGTCGCTCTCGCGCCGGATCAGGGGATGCAGGATGGACTCGAGCGTGCCGCGCGCCGCGGGGTCGGAGAACGCGAGGCGGCGCATCGCGGCGCGTTCGAGCGCCCCGTCCGGTCCGATGACGGCCGCGCCGAAGGCGGCGCGGATCGGCCCGATGGCACTCCCGCCCGCGGCGGTGAGCTCGTGCGCGATGACGTCGGTGTCGACGACCGCCGCTCCGCGCTCGGCGAACAGCCGGGCCACCTCGCTCTTTCCGCTGCCGATGCCGCCCGTGAGCCCGACGACGTAGCGGCTCACAGGAACTGGTTGATGTAATGGCGGGTGAGCTGCGGTCCCCAGAACAGCGCCACCACGCCGGCGGCCGCGAGATAGGGCCCGAACGGGATGGGGACGTTGCGTCCGAGGCGGGACAGAACGATCAGCACCATGCCGACCGCGGCGCCGATCACCGAGGACATGAGGATCACGAGCGGCAGCATCTGCCAGCCGCACCAGGCGCCGATCGCGGCGAGCAGCTTGAAATCGCCGAACCCCATGCCTTCCTTGCCCGTGAGCAGCTTGAAGATCCAGTACACGCTCCAAAGCGAGAGATAGCCGGCCGCGGCGCCGATCACCGCCGAGGGCAGGTCGACGAAGGTCCCGGGGATGTTGACCAGCAATCCGAGCCAGACGAGCGGCAGCGTGATCGCGTCGGGCAGCAGCTGCGTGTCGAAGTCGATGAAGCTCGCCGCGATCAGGCACCAGAGGTAGATCATCGCGGCGAAGGCCGCGAGGCCGAAGCCCAGGCGGGCGGCACAATACGCGGCGCCGGCGGCGGCGAGGAGCTCGACCAGCGGGTAACGCGCGCTGATGCGCGTGCGGCACTTCAAGCAGCGACCGCGCAGGAAAGCATAGGAGAGGAGCGGGACGTTCTCCAGGGCACCGATCCGGTGTCCGCACGCCGGACAGGCTGAGCGCGGCACGAACAGGTTGTACGGCGCCTGAAGCTCGCCTCCGGGAACCGCTTGCGCATGGGCCGGCGCGCCGGCGCCCGCGGCCTTGTTCTGCGCCAGCTCGGCGCATTGCGCTTCCCAGTCGCGCTCCATCATCTTGGGCAGACGGTGGATGACCACGTTGAGGAAGCTGCCCACGGCGAGGCCGAGCACCGCGGCCACCCAAGGGAACACCGCGGGCTGCGTGAACAGGCTGATCGAGGCGCTCATCGGCTGGAAGAAAAAAGGGTTACGGTACACCCGTAACCCTCTTTCGGGGAAACGGCGGCGCGTCGCGGCGTCAGACGGCCTGGCCGATCTTGAATATCGGCAGGTACATCGCGATCACCATGCCGCCGATCAGCACGCCGAGCACGACCATGATCATCGGCTCCATGAGGCTCGACAGGGCCTTCACCGCCTCGTCGACCTCGGCCTCGAAGAAGTCGGCGACCTTCCCGAGCATGTTGTCCAGCGCGCCCGACTCCTCGCCGATCGAGACCATCTGTATGACCATGGGCGGGAAGACGTTCGACTCCTGCATGGCCGCGGTCAGGCTCGAGCCGGTGCTGACCTTCTGCTGGATCTCCTTCGTCGCCATGACATAGATGTAGTTGCCCGACGCGCCCCCGACCGAGTCGAGCGCCTCGACCAGCGGGACCCCGGCCGCGAACATCGTCGACAGCGTGCGCGTCCAGCGCGCGATGGTCGACTTCTTCACCAGGTCGCCGAACACCGGCACGCGCAGCATCACCCTGTCCATGAAGATCTGCACGGGGATGGAACGCTTCCACAGCGCGAGCAGCCCCCACACGCCGCCGATGACTCCGCCGAAGATGAGGTACCAGTACTTCACGAAGGTGTCGGAGACGCTCATGACGAACAGCGTGGGCGCCGGAAGATCGGCGCCGAAGCTCGTGAACACCTGCTTGAACGCCGGGATCACGAAGATCATGATCACCGCCGTGATGACGAACGCCACGACGATGATGGCGGTCGGGTAGAACATGGCGGATTTGATCTTCGCCTTGATCGCGAGGATCTTCTCCTTGTAGGTCGCCAGCCGGTCGAGCAGCGTCTCCAGGATACCGGCCGCCTCGCCCGCCGCGATCAGGTTGCAGAACAAGGCGTCGAAGTACAACGGGTACTTGCGGAACGCGGCGGCGAGCGACGAGCCCGTCTCGACCTCGGTCTTCAGCTCGAGGAGCAGGCGCGCCACGGCCGCGTTGGAGTGGCCCTTGCCGACGATATCGAAGGCCTGAAGCAGCGGCACGCCCGCCTTCATCATGGTCGCCATCTGGCGGGTGAACAACGTGATGTCCTTCTCCTTGACCCTCCCGCCCGAGCGCGCGCGCAGCCGCTTGATCTTGGTGACGACGACGCCCTGGCGCCGCAGCGTGGCGTTCACCACGTGATCGCCCGCGGCGCGCATCTCGCCCTTCACGATCTTGCCGTGACGATCCTTGCCTTCCCAGGCGAACTGGAGCTCCTTGATCTTGAGCTTCGCCGCCGCAGCAGTTGCCATGACGCTTCTCCCTGACTACTTCATTCGTTGGTCGACGCCATCACTTCCTCGATGGACGTCAGCCCTTGTTTGACCTTGAGCAGGCCCGACTGGCGCAGATCCCGCACGCCCTCGCGCCGGGCCTGGTCCGCGATGTCGATGGCGTTGCCGCCGCGCATGATGATCCGGTTGATCTCCTCGGAGATCGGCATCACCTGGTACACGCCGACACGGCCGCGGTAGCCCGTTCCCTTGCAGCGCTCGCACCCGACCGCGCGATACGGCTGCCAGCTGCCGTCGAGCTCGTCTCCCGCGAATCCGGCGCTCTCGAGCGCTTCCCGCGGGATGGTAACCGCCACCTTGCACGCGCACAAGCGGCGCACCAGACGCTGCGCGGTAATAAGTATCACGCTCGAGGCAATGTTGAACGGCGCGATGCCCATGTTCAGCAGTCGCGTGAGCGTGCTGGGCGCGTCGTTCGTGTGCACGGTCGAGAGCACGAGATGACCCGTCTGCGCCGCCTTCACCGCGATCTCCGCGGTTTCGAGGTCGCGCACCTCGCCCACCATGATCACGTCCGGATCCTGGCGCAGGAAGGCCTTGAGCGCGACGGCGAACGTCAGGCCCGCCTTTTCGTGCACGTTCACCTGGTTGATCCCGGGCAGCATGATCTCGGCGGGATCCTCGGCGGTCGAGATGTTGATGCCCGGCTCGTTGAGCAGGTTGAGGCAGGTGTAGAGCGACACCGTCTTGCCGCTGCCGGTCGGACCGGTCACGAGGATCATGCCGTAGGGACGGTGTATCGCGTCGAGCAGCGCCTGCTTCTGCTCCGGCTCGTACCCGAGCGCGTCGATCCCGATCGCCGCCATGGTGGGATCGAGGATGCGCATGACGATCTTCTCGCCGTGCAGCACGGGCAGCGTGCTCACCCGGAAGTCGATCACGCGCCCTTTCGCGAGCACGAGCTTCATGCGGCCGTCCTGCGGCACGCGCTTCTCGGAGATGTCGAGCCGCGAGATCACCTTGATGCGGGAGGCCATCCGGTCCTTGAGGGCGAGGGGCGGCTGCGACACGTCGCGCAGCACGCCGTCCACGCGGAAGCGCACGCGGTAGTGCTTCTCGTAGGGCTCGAAATGGATGTCCGATGCGCCGTCGTTGATGGCGTCGATCAGCACCTTCTGGATGAACTTGACGATGGGCGCGTCGTCGGCCTCGCTGTGCTCCTCCTGCGCCGCCTGCTCGTCCTCGTGCGAGAACTCGAGCTCGAGGTCCTCGTCGATCATCCCCTTCAGCGAGGTATCGGTCGACTCGACGAACTTCTTGATCGCGAACGCGAGCTTGTCGTCCTCGACCACGACCGGCTCGATCGCGAGGCTCGACTGGAACTTGACGTCGTCGAGCGCCTGCGTGTTGGAGGGATCCGAGATCGCGACGAAAAGGCGATTGCCGCGCCGGTGCAAGGGGAGGACGCGTCGGCTCTGCACCAGCCGGCCCTCGACCAGCCCGGCGGGGAAGCGCGCGCTATCGGCGGCGGCGAGATCGAGCAGCGGCATGCCGAAGGTCGCCGCGGCGAACTCGGCGATCTCGATGGCGCTCATCCGGCGGCTGGTGACGAGCTGCTCGACGAACGAGGCGCCCGCGGAATTCGCGTCGGCGATCAGCGCGTCGACCTCGTTGTCGCGCAACTTGCCGTGCTGCACGAGCGCCCTCGCGAGGCCGCTCCTGCCGAGCGTGCGGACGTTGGCCGCCATGCGGGACGATCAGCCGGAAAAAAGGATGCTGGATGATGCAACGCGCAGGGGTTTTTGTAAAGCCTGAATTTCCTGCGCTAAATCCATGAGAAATATGCGCAATCGGGCGCCCGAGACAACCCCCTTCAGGCGTCCAGGGTCTCGCCCGCGCGCGGGCGGAACAGGCGCACCGTGCGCACCACGCGATCCTGGGTGTGCACGATCTCCATCGGCACGCCGGCGATCTTCACGCTGACGCCCGCTTCGGGGATGTCGCGCAGGTGCTCGAGGATCAGGCCGTTCAGCGTCTTCGGACCCGAGAGCGGGAGCGCGAGGCCGAGCTTGCGGTTCAGCTCGCGCAGGCTGCTCGCGGCCTCGACCAGCGCGCTGCCGTCCTGGTCCCACTTGTAGCTCGCCGATTTCATCGGCGCGGTCGTGGTGAACTCGCCGACGAACTCCTCGATGATGTCCTCCATCGTCACGAGGCCCTGGATCTCGCCGTACTCGTCGACGACCAGCGCCATGCGCTGGCGGTTCTCCTGGAAGTACTGCAGCTGCGCGAACACCGGGGTCGACGCCGGGACGAAGTACGGCTGCTCGAGCAGCTGCTCGAGGCCCTCGCGGTCGGGCGAGCCCGACTGCGTCAGGCGCAGGACCTTGCGCAGGTGCAGGATCCCGGCGATGTTGCCGAGCTCGCCGCGATAGACCGGGAGCCGCGTGTGATACGCGGTGGAGAGCTGCGCGACGATGGTCTCGAGCGGCGCGTCGAGGTCGACCGCCTCGATCTGCGCGCGCGCCGTCATCACGTCCTCGACCGTGATCGTCTCCAGGCCGAACAGGTTGAGCACGATGCTCTGGTGCTTGCGCGGCATGTACTGCCCGGACTCGAGCACGAGGAGGCGCAGCTCCTCCATCGACAGGCGCTGCGGCTGCTCCGCGGTCCTCGTCTTCACGCGAAACAGGAAGAGCAGCGGCCGCACGAACAGGTTGACGAGCCAGACCACCGGGTACAGCACCCAGAGCATCGGCTTCAGCACGTAGCCGACCGCGAGCGCGATGCGCTCGGCGTAGGCCGCCCCGATCACCTTCGGCGTGATCTCGGAGAAGACGAGCAGCGCGAACGTCACCGCGAGCGCGCTCGCTGCGGGCACCCAGCGGTAGTCGCCGAACAGCGTGTGCGCGATCATCGCGGCGAGCGTGGCCGCGCCGGCCGCGACCAGCGTGTTGCCCAGCAGGATGACCCCGAGCAGCCGGTCGATCTTCGCGAGCAGCTCGGCGACGATCTTGGCGCCGCGGTGTCCCGCGCGCACCATCGCCTTGAGCCGATAGCGGTTCAACGCCATCATGCTCGTTTCGGCGATGGAGAAGAACGCGGAGAGGACCAGCAGCACAGCGAGCGCGGCGAGCTGCGCTGCTATGGGGATGTCGTCCAAGGCGGGCGCTTAGATGACGAAGACGATTTCAGTATAGCGCAGCGGCCGCGGCCCGGCCCCTCAGACTCCGCCGCGCCGCAATATCACCTCGAGCACGAAGCGGCTGCCGACGTAGGCGAGCAGCAGCATCACGAAGCCCGCGAGCGTCCAGCGCAGCGCGACGCGCCCGCGCCAGCCGTAGAGCCGCCGTCCCGCGAGCAGCGCGGCGAAGATCAGCCACGAGGTGATCGCGAACACCGACTTGTGCTCGAAGCGCACCGGCCGCCCGAACAGCTCCTCGGAAAAGACGAACCCGCTCGCGAGCGTGAGCGTGAGCAGCACGAAGCCGAAGAAGATGATGCGGAACAGCAGGCTCTCCATCGTCAGCAGCGGCGGCAGCGCCGAGAACGGGCCGGGCAGGGCGCCCCCGTGCAGGCGCCGCTCGAGCAGCGTCATGAGCAGCGCGTGCAGCGCCGCGATCGTGAACAGGCTGTAGGCCGACATGCCGAGCATCAGGTGCAGCCGGAACTCGAGCGACTGGGTCGGCGCGTGGATCGACAGGCCGGGGAAGATCAGCGGCAGCGGCACGCACACCGCGGCGACGCCGAGCACCAGCGGCTGCATGCCCTCCAGGCGCAGGAACAGGCTCTCGATCCAGTAGAGCAGCACCGTCAGCCACAGCATGACGGAGAGCGCCTGCCCGAAGCCGAAACGCAGCTCGGGCGCGGCGAGCAACGACTCGTAGACGAGCCAGGCGTGGAGCACGAGCGGCGCGACGATCGCCCATCGCTCCCACGGCTCGATCGATGCCGGTCCCGGCTCGCGCCAGCGCGTCCGCCAGAAATGGAACGCGAGCGCCGCGTACAGGATCGTCGCCGCGACGTAGAGTAGAATGGACGGCATCCCGCCAGTTTACCCGTTCCACGCAGGTCCGCTTCCATGCTCGAGAACCTCACCCAGAGACTGTCGCGCGTCGTCAAGACGATCCGCGGCGAGGCGCGTCTCACGGAAGACAACATCGCCGAGGCGCTGCGAGAGGTGCGCGTCGCGCTGCTCGAGGCCGACGTCGCGCTTCCGGTCGTGAAGGACTTCATCGGCAGGGTCCGCGAGAAGGCGCTCGGCCAGGACGTCGTCGGAAGCCTCACGCCCGGCCAGGCGCTCGTCGGCGTCGTGAACCGCGAGCTCGCCGCGCTGATGGGCGGCGAGAACGCGGGCCTGAATCTCGCCGTGACGCCGCCCGCGGTCATCCTCATGGCCGGATTGCAGGGCTCGGGCAAGACCACCACGGCCGCGAAGCTCGCGAAGCTGCTGCTGGAGCAGCATCGGAAAAAGCCGCTGCTCGTCTCCGCCGACGTGTATCGTCCGGCCGCGATCGAACAGCTGAAGACCGTCGCGGCGCAGGTGGGCGCCGACTTCTATCCGTCGGCGGTGGGCGAGAAGCCCGTCGACATCGCGCTCGCCGCGCTCGACCACGCGCGCAAGCACTACAACGACGTGCTGATCGTCGACACCGCCGGGCGCCTCGCGATCGACGAGAAGATGATGCAGGAGATCAAGGAGCTCTCGGCGGCGCTCTCGCCGGCCGAGACGCTGTTCGTCGTCGACGCGATGCAGGGTCAGGACGCGGTGAACGTCGCCCGCGCGTTCGACGACGCCATCCCGCTCACGGGAGTCGTGCTCACCAAGCTCGACGGCGATGCGCGCGGCGGGGCCGCGCTCTCGGTGCGCCACGTCACCGGCAAGCCGATCAAGCTCGCCGGCACGAGCGAGAAGCTCGGCGGCCTCGAGCCCTTCCACCCCGATCGCATGGCGGCGCGCATCCTCGGCATGGGCGACGTGCTGTCGCTGGTCGAGGAGGCGCACAAGTCGATCGACCTCGACGAGGCAAAGAAGCTCGCCGAGAAGGTGAAGAAGGGCAAGGGCTTCGACCTCGAGGACTTCAAGCAGCAGGTCGCGCAGATGAAGAAGATGGGCGGGCTCGCGGGCCTGGTCGACAAGCTGCCCGCGCAGCTCGCCCAGGCCGCGAATCCCGCGCAGCTCGACGAGCGCCAGCTGCACCGCATCGAGGGCATCATCAACTCGATGACGCGCCAGGAGCGCGCGAAGCCCGAGATCATCAAGGCGTCGAGAAAACGCCGCATCGCCGCGGGCGCCGGCGTGCCGGTGCAGGAGGTGAACCGGCTCCTGAACCAGTTCGAGCAGATGCAGAAGGTCATGAAGCAGATGCAGAAAGGCGGCCTTGCGCGAATGATGCGCGGGATGAAGGGCATGCTCCCGGGGCTGCGCTAGCAGCGCCCCGCCGATGCCGAACGCCGCCTTCCAATCTCCCCGAAACTCGCGTAAAATCACGCCCTTTTCGACGTCCCGGACTCTCCATCATGGTAGTGATTCGTCTGGCCCGCGGCGGGGCCAAAAAGCGGCCGTTCTATAGCGTCGTCGTGGCCGACCATCGCCGCGCCGCCCAGGGGCGGTTCATCGAGCGCGTCGGCTTCTACGATCCGAAGGCGCCCGAGGGGCGCGAGACGCTGCGCTTCGCCTCCGAGCGCGTGACCTACTGGACGGGCAAGGGCGCGAGGATGAGCCCGACCGTCGAGCGGCTGTTCAAGGGCTACAAGCCGGTCGCCGCTGCGGCGCCGGCCGCCGCGTCGAAGTAAGCGATTCGGGCGCGGCCGCATGGCGCGCGACCCGGACGAGAAGGTGCCGATGGGGCGCGTGGTCGCGCCCTGGGGCGTGAAGGGCTGGGTGAAGGTCGAGCCCTACAGCGACGAGCGCGACAACCTCTGCGGATTCCGGAACTGGTTGCTCGAGAAGCGGGGAAAGCTGCAGCCGGTCGCGGTCGCCGAATGCAAGGTTCACGGAGCGCACGTGGTGGCGCGCTTCGAAGGATGCGATGACCGCGACCAGGCGGAAACCTGGCGCGGGGCGCAAGTGATGCTGAGGCGCGGCGAGCTGCCGCCGCCCGAGCCGAACGAGGTGTACCAGGCCGACCTGATCGGCCTCACCGTGCTCGGCGCGAACGGCGAGCGGCTCGGCCGGATCGTGGAGATCCTGGAGAACCCGGGGAACCCGGTCCTGCGGGTCGCGGGCGAGGATCGCGAGCGGCTCGTGCCGTTCGTGCCGCCGGTGATCCGCGCGGTCGATGTCGAGGGCGGCGTCGTCGAGCTCGAGTGGGGAGCGGACTGGTGATCCGGTTCGATTGCGTGACGCTCTTCCCCGAAATGTTCGCGGCGGTCACCGACTGGGGCGTCACGCGCCGGGCGCTGGAGCAGGGGTTGTGGAGCATCGCGCTGTGGAATCCGCGGGATTTCACGAGCGACGCGTACCGCACGGTCGACGACCGGCCGTACGGCGGCGGGCCGGGGATGGTGATGCTGGCCGAGCCGCTCGAGCGGGCGATCGCCGAGGCGAAGGCCGCGGCGGCGGGCGAGGCGAAGGTGGTGGCGCTCTCGCCGCAGGGCGCGCCGCTCGACAACGCCAGGATCGAGGCGGTGTCGCGCGGCGAGCGGCTGGTGCTGCTGTGCGGGCGGTACGAAGGCATCGACGAGCGGCTGGTGCGGCGCTCGGTCGACGAGGAATGGTCCATCGGGGATTACGTGATCTCCGGCGGAGAGCTGGCGGCGATGGTGCTGATCGATGCGGTGGTGCGGCGCCTGCCGGGCGCGCTCGGGAACGAGCAGTCGGCCGAGCAGGAGTCGTTCGCGGAGGGGCTGCTCGATTGCCCGCACTACACGCGGCCGGAGACGTACCGCGGCGAGACGGTGCCGGCGGTGCTGCTCTCGGGCCACCACGCGCAGATCGAGCGCTGGCGCCTGAAGCAGTCGCTGGGAAGGACGTGGTTGCGGCGCCCGGAGTTGCTCGAGCGACGCGGGATGAGCGAGGCCGAGCGCAGGTTGCTCGAAGAATTCAAGCGGGAACGGGATACGAACGGAGCAAAGCCATGAATCTGATCGAGCAGGTCGAGAAGGACGAGATCAAGCGCCTCGGCAAGAACGTGCCCGAGTTCGACCCGGGCGACACCGTCATCGTCAGCGTGAGCGTCGTCGAGGGCGAGCGCAAGCGCGTGCAGGCCTACGAGGGCGTGGTCATCGGCAAGCGCAACCGCGGCCTCAACTCGTCGTTCACCGTGCGCAAGATCTCCTCGGGCGAGGGCGTCGAGCGCACGTTCCAGACCTACTCGCCGCTCATCGCCTCGATCGAGGTGAAGCGCAAGGGCGACGTGCGCCGCGCCAAGCTGTATTACATGCGCGGCCGCTCGGGCAAGGGCGCGCGCATCCGCGAGAAGGTCGCGGCGCACGAGCAGCAGGGCGGCGGCGAGGAGTAGGCCGGCCCTCGCTTCCCCGGTGGCGTAGAATTTCTCCTGCGCCATGAGCCTCAATTCGATCCCCGAGATCATCGCCGAGCTGAAGTCCGGCCGGATGGTGATCCTCGTCGACGACGAGCAGCGAGAGAACGAGGGCGACCTCGTCATCGCGGCGGAGTTCGTCACGCCCGAGGCGATCAACTTCATGTCGAAGCACGGGCGCGGGCTGATCTGCCTGACGCTCACCGAGCAGCGCTGCCGGCAGCTGAACCTGCCGCTGATGGTGCGCGACAACCGCTCGCCGCTCGGCACGGCGTTCACCGTCTCGATCGAGGCGGCGAGCGGCGTCACCACCGGCATCTCGGCGCACGACCGCGCGCGCACCGTGCAGGCCGCGGTCGCGCCGAACGCGAAGCCCGAGGACATCGTCCAGCCGGGGCACATCTTCCCGCTGATGGCGCAGGGCGGCGGCGTGCTGGTGCGCGCCGGCCACACCGAGGCCGGCTGCGACCTGGCGACACTCGCGGGCCTCACGCCGGCCGCCGTGATCTGCGAGATCCTGAAGGACGACGGCACCATGGCGCGGCTCCCCGACCTCGTCGAGTTCTCAGCGCGCCACGGCATCAAGATCGCCTCGATCGCCGACCTGATCCGCTTCCGCGGCCAGAACGAGTCGCTGATCAAGCGCATCACCGAGCGCACGGTGCACACGGTGCACGGGCCGTTCCGCATGATCGCCTATCTCGAGAAGCTCGCCGGCGAGACGCACCTCGCGCTGGTGCGCGGCCAGCCGTCGGCGTCCGCGGAGACCCTGGTGCGCGTGCACGAGCCGCTGTCGCTGCTCGACCTGCTCGACACGGGCGCGGGCGAGCACTCGTGGACCGTTCACGAGGCGCTCGAGCGCATCGCGGCGAGCGGGGCGGGCGTCCTGGTGCTGCTCAACTGCTCGGAGAGCGCGGGCCAGCTGATCGAGCGCGTCGCCGCGCCCGGGCGGCGCTCGCCGGCGAAGAACGACCTGCTCACCTACGGCATCGGCGCGCAGATCCTGCGCGACCTGGGCGTGCGCCGCATGCGGCTGATGGCCGCGCCGCGCAAGATGCCGTCCATGGCGGGCTGGGACCTCGAGGTCGCCGGCTTCATCGAGTCGCCGCGCAAGAGCAGTCTGCACTGACATGGCGCAGGCGAAGGCCGACTTGAGCGGGGCCGGGTTGCGCATCGGCATCGTGCGCAGCCGTTTCAACGAGGAGATCGGCCTCGCGATGCTGAAGGCGTGCAGCGCGCGGCTGAAGGACCTGGGCGTCACCGAGATCAGGACCGAGACCGTGCCGGGCGCGCTCGAGGCGCCGATCGTGCTGCAGAAGCTCGCGAACACCGGCAACTACGACGCGCTGATCGCGCTCGGCGCCGTGATCCGCGGCGAGACCTACCATTTCGAGGTCGTGTCGAACGAGTCGGCCGCCGGGCTCATGCAAGTGCAGCTCGACACCGGCATCCCGATCGCGAACGGCATCCTCACCACCGACACCGACGCGCAGGCCGAGGCGCGCACCGCGCAGAAGGGCCGCGACTGCGCCGAGGTCGCCGTCGAGATGGCGAACCTCGCGAAAGCGATCGCCAGCAGGCACAAATGAAATCCGCCCGCCGCCGCTCCCGGGAGCTCGCGCTCCAGGGGCTGTACGCCTGGCAGCTGTCGAAGGAGTCGGCGTCCGGGTTGCGCTCGCAGCTCGCCGAGGGCGACGACTTCGCCAAGGCGGACGCCGCGTACTTCGAGCTGCTGCTGCGCGGCACGATCGAGCAGGCGGCCGAGATCGAGCGCGACATCGCCCCCGTCCTCGACCGCCGGCCCGAGCAGCTCTCCCCGGTCGAGCGCGCGATCCTGCTGCTCGCCGCGTTCGAGCTGCGAAATTCGCCCGACGTCCCGTACCGCGTCGTGATCAACGAGGCGATCGAGCTCGCGAAGGCCTTCGGCGGCACCGACGGCCACAAGTACGTGAACGGCGTACTCGACCGCGTCGCGAAAGTCCTCCGGCCGTCGGAAGCGGCCTAGGCCGTGAGCTCCGAATTCGAGCTCATCCGGCGCTTCTTCGCCCGGCCGGCGCGCTCGGCCGTGCTGGGCGTCGGCGACGACTGCGCGCTCGTCGCGCCGGAGCCGGGCAACGTGCTCGCGGTCACCACCGACATGCTGCTCGCCGGCCGCCATTTCTTTCCCGACGCCGATCCGGAGAAGCTCGGCCACAAGGCGCTCGCCGTGAATCTCTCGGATCTCGCCGCGATGGGGGCGCGCCCGTGCTGGGCGCTGCTCGCCATCGCGCTGCCGGAGGCCGACGACGCCTGGCTCGCCGCGTTCGCGCGCGGCTTCTTCGCGCTCGCCGACCGCCACGGCGTCGAGCTCGTCGGCGGCGACACCAACCGCGGGCCGCTCGCGATCGCGATCACCGCGATCGGCCAGGTGCCGCAGGCGCAGGCGCTGAGGCGCGAGGGGGCGCGCGCGGGCGACGACGTCTGGCTCTCGGGCGCGACCGGCGAGGCGGCGCTCGCGCTCGCGCACCTGCGCGGGCGGGCGCGGCTCGAGCCGCGCGCGCTCGAGGATTGTCTCGCGCGCCTGCACACGCCCGAGCCGCGCGTCGCGCTCGGTGAGCGGCTGCGCGGCATCGCGAGCGCCTCGATCGACGTCTCGGACGGCCTGCTCGCCGACCTGGGTCACATCGCGGAGTCTTCGGCGGTCGGCGCGGAGGTCTCGCTCGAGCTCGTCCCGCGCGCCGCGGCGCTGGCGGCGTGCCGCGACGAAACGCTCGCCCGCGCCTGCCTGCTCGCGGGCGGCGACGACTACGAGCTCGCGTTCACCGCGCCCGCCGGCCGCCGCGCCGAGCTGGAGGCCCTCGCGCGCGAGCTCGGCCTTCGGCTCACGCGCATCGGGCGGATCGCCGCCGGGAACGCCGGCGTGCGCCTGCTCGATGCGGCCGGGGCGACCGTCCCCGCGCCCGCAGGCTGGGATCATTTCCGGTGATCCTGCGTCCCGACGCGCGCTTTCTCGTGCGGCACCCGGCGCATTTGGTCGCGCTCGGGTTCGGGACGGGGCTCGCGCCGATCGCGCCGGGGACGGCCGGCACGCTGCTCGCGTTCCCGATCTACCTCGGGCTGGACGCGGCGCTCGGGCCGTTCGACGGCTGGCCGGCGCGCCTCGCCTTCCTCGCCGCGCTCGCCGCCTTTTTCGCGCTCGGCGTCTGGGCGTGCGGCCGCACCGGGCGCGACCTCGGCGTCGCCGACCACGGCGCCATGAACTGGGACGAGGTCGTCGCGTTCCTGCTCGTGCTGCTGCTCACCCCCGAGGGCGTCGCGTGGCAGGCGCTCGCGTTCTTCCTGTTCCGCTTTTTCGACATCGTCAAGCCGCCGCCCATCCGCCACTTCGACCGCACGCTGAAAGGCGGCTTCGGCGTGATGTTCGACGACCTGCTCGCCGCGTTCTACGCGCTGCTCGTGATGGCCGCGGCGAGGCAGATCTGGCCGCTGGTGTCGCCGTGACCGAGGCGGACGACGCGCTCGGCGGGCTCGCGATCCGCGTCGGCGCCGCGCTGAAGGCGCGCGGGATCGCGCTCGCCACCGCCGAATCGTGCACCGGCGGCTGGGTCGCGCAGTGCGTGACCTCGGTCGCCGGCAGCTCGGACTGGTTCGAGCGCGGCTTCGTCACCTATTCCGACGCGTCGAAGGAGGAGCTGCTCGGCGTGCGCCGCGCGACCCTCGACGCGCACGGCGCGGTGAGCGAGGAGACCGCGCGCGAGATGGCGGCGGGCGCGCTCGAGCGCAGCCGCGCCGGCGTCGCGGTCGCGGTGACCGGGATCGCGGGACCCGCGGGCGGCACGCCCGCGAAGCCGGTCGGCACCGTGTGCTTCGCGTGGGCGAGGCGCGGCGGCCGCGCGCGCAGCGCGGTTCGGCGGTTCGACGGCGACCGCGCGAGCGTGCGGCGCCAGTCGGTGATCGCGGCGCTCGAGGGCGTGCTCGGCTCGCTCGAGGACTGAAAAAAACCGCCGCCCGGTCTTGGACCGGCCGCGCCGCTCCCCTATATTGGCGGGATGGGCCTTCTCCAAATCCCTGCCGCCGGCGTGCGCCCGGCCGCCGTCGCGGGGATGTTCTACCCCGCGGACGCCCGGGCGCTCGAGCGCGATATCGGCGCCATGCTCGAGGCGGCAGGTGAGCGAGCGCTCGCGCCCGGTTTCCCCAAGCTCGTCATCGTCCCGCACGCGGGGTATGTCTACAGCGGCCCGGTGGCCGCGAACGCGTATGCCGCGCTCGCGCCCGCGCGCGGACTCGTTCGGCGGATCGTCCTGCTCGGCCCTTGTCACCGCGTGCCGGTGCGCGGCCTCGCGCTGCCCGCGGCGGGCGCCTTCCAGACGCCGCTCGGGCGCGTCCCGGTCGACGCGGACGCCGTCGCCGCGCTGCGCGGGCTGGCGCAGGTCAGCGAGTCGGCGGCGACGCACGCGCAGGAGCACGCGCTCGAGGTGCAGCTGCCGTTCCTGCAGCGCGTGCTGGGCGAGTTCTCGCTCGTGCCGCTCGTCGTCGGCGACGCCGCGGCCGACGAGGTCGCCGAGGTGATCGAGCGCCTCTGGGGCGGCCCGGAGACGGTCGTCGTGATCAGCTCGGACCTGTCGCACTACCTCCCCTACGACGTGGCGCGCCGCATCGACGGCGCGACGCTGAAGAGCATCCTCGGCTTCGAGACGCGCATCGCGCACGACCAGGCGTGCGGCGCGACGCCGATCGCGGGCGCCCTGGTCGCTGCGCGCCGGCGCGGCCTCTCGCCCGAGCTGCTCGACTACCGCAACTCCGGCGATACCGCGGGCGACCGGCGCCAGGTCGTCGGCTATGCCTCGCTCGCCTTCGGCGACAAAGCCGCCTACGGGCCCGGGCACGGCGAGCGGCTGCTCGCGATCGCGCGCGCCTCGATCGCGAGCGCCTTCCGGCGCGACGCGGCGCTCCCGGGATCCGACGCGCCCTGGCTGAAGGAATGGCGCTCGAGCTTCGTCACGCTCAAGCTCGACGGCGAGCTGCGCGGCTGCGTCGGAGCGCTCGAGCCGCACCGGCCGCTCGCCGAGGACGTCGCGGCCAACGCGAGCGCCGCGGCGTTCCAGGATCCGCGCTTCGCGCCGCTGCGCGAGCACGAGCTCGAGCGCACCGAGCTCGAGGTGTCGCTCCTCTCCGCGCCGACGCGGATCGCGTTCGACACGCACGAGGAGCTGGTCGCGCAGCTGCGTCCCGGGATCGACGGCCTCATCGTGCAGCATCGCGACGACCCGTCGCGGCGCGCGACGTTCCTGCCGCAGGTGTGGGAGTCGCTTCCCGACCGCGAGGAGTTCGTGGCTCAGCTCAAGCGCAAGGCGGGACTGCCGCCGGGCGAGCCCACGACGCGCTTCGCCGCGCGGCGCTACGCCGTATTGAAATGGCGCGAGAGCGACCCGCGGCCGTGAGCGCGCGTCCCGATCCCCATTTTCCCGGGCGCTGGTGGCACATGCTGGCCGACGGCCGGTTGAAGTGCGACCTGTGCCCGCGCGACTGCAAGCTGCACGAGGGCCAGCGCGGCGCGTGCTTCGTGCGCATGCGCAGTAACGACGCCATGGTGCTCACCACCTACGGGCGCTCGTCGGGCTTCTGCGTCGATCCGGTCGAGAAGAAGCCGCTCAACCAGTTCTACCCCGGCTCGGCGATCCTGTCCTTCGGCACCGCCGGCTGCAATCTCGCGTGCAAGTTCTGCCAGAACTGGGACATCTCGAAGTCGCAGGATTTCGACCGGCTCGCGGACGCCGCGGACCCGGGGACGATCGCCAAGGCCGCGCTCGAGCTCGGCTGCCGCTCGGTCGCGTTCACCTACAACGACCCGGTGATCTTCGCCGAGTACGCTATGGACATCGCCGACGCCTGCCGCGAGAAGGGCGTCATGGCGGTCGCGGTCACCGCGGGATACATGCATCCCGAGCCGCGGCGCGAGTTCTACGCCAAGATGGACGCGGCGAACGTCGACCTGAAGGCGTTCACCGACGACTTCTACTTCAGGACCTGCGGGGCGCGGCTCGCGCCGGTGCTCGACACGCTCGCCTACATCCGCCACGAGACCGACACCTGGCTCGAGATCACGACGCTGCTCATCCCGGGAAAGAACGACTCGGACGAGGAGATCGACGCCGAGTGCCGCTGGATCGCGAAGGAGCTGGGGCCCGACGTGCCGCTGCACTTCACCGCGTTCCACCCCGACTGGAAGATGACCGACATTCCGGCGACGCCCGCGGCGACGCTGACGCGCGCCCGCCGGATCGCGCTCGGCCACGGCCTGCGCTACGTGTATACGGGCAACGTCCACGACCCCGAAGGCGGCAGCACCTATTGCCCGGGGTGCGGGACCGCGGTGATCGGGCGCGACTGGTACGAGATCCTCGGCTACCGGCTCGCCGACGACGGCCGCTGCAAGGAATGCGGCCACGCCGTCGCCGGCCGCTACGAGCGCTACACCCGGTCCTTCGGCTCGCGCCGCATCCCGGTCCGGCTCGCGGCGTCGCGCTAGCCGGGACTTGCTTTTCCGGCCGGGACTGTATATAAATACAGTCAACCGGCTCGTCGCTCCCGGCGTTGATCCCTTCGAGCGAGCCTGTCCGGCGGCGGGCGCCCGCTTCAACGCACAATTGGGAGATAATCCGATGGTCAACGAAGGGAAGGTCATGGAAGAAGCGAAGGCCAAGGCGCTCCAGGCGGCGCTCGCGCAGATCGAAAAGCAGTTCGGCAAGGGCTCCATCATGAAGATGGACTCGGCCGCCGCGCAGGACGTGCAGGTCGTCTCCACGGGCTCGCTCGGCCTCGACATCGCGCTCGGCGTGGGGGGCCTCCCGCGCGGCCGCGTGGTCGAGATCTACGGTCCGGAGTCCTCCGGCAAGACGACGCTGACGCTCTCGGTCATCGCCCAGATCCAGAAGCTGGGCGGCACGGCCGCCTTCATCGACGCCGAGAACGCGCTCGACCCGCAGTACGCGAAGAAGCTCGGCGTGAAGATCGAGGACCTCCTCATCTCGCAGCCCGACACCGGCGAGCAGGCGCTCGAGATCGCCGACATGCTGGTGCGCTCGGGGTCGATCGACGTCATCGTCGTCGACTCGGTCGCGGCGCTCACGCCCAAGGCCGAGATCGAGGGCGAGATGGGCGAGCCGCAGATGGGCCTGCAGGCGCGCCTGATGAGCCAGGCGCTCAGAAAGCTCACCGCCAACATCAAGCGCACCAACACCCTCGTCATCTTCATCAACCAGATCCGCATGAAGATCGGCGTGATGTTCGGCAACCCCGAGACGACGACGGGCGGCAACGCGCTCAAGTTCTACGCCTCGTGCCGGCTCGACATCCGCAGGATCGGCTCGATCAAGAAGGGCGACGAGGTGATCGGCTCGGAGACGCGGGTCAAGGTCGTGAAGAACAAGGTCGCTCCGCCGTTCCGCGACACCGTCTTCGACATCCTCTACGGCGAGGGCGTGTCGCGCGAGGGCGAGATCCTCGAGCTCGGCGTCGCCCAGGGCATCGTCGACAAGTCGGGCGCCTGGTACCAGTACAAGAAGGACCGCATCGGCCAGGGCAAGGACAACGCCCGCGACTACCTGAAGGAGAACCCCGAGCTCGCCGACGAGATCGAGGCGAAGATCCGCGAGAAGCTCGGCGTGAAGAACCCGGCGTCACCGGCCGCGGCGCCGGTGACGGCCGAAGTTTAGTCGGGCTTAAAGCCCGGCTCGGTCCGGTCCCACCCTACGGCAGGGCGGATGGCGCGTCAGCCCACCCTGAAGGAGCGCGCCATCCGACTCCTCGCCGGCCGCGAGCACACGCGCGCGGAGCTCGCCCGCAAGCTGGCCGGCCACGCCGGCGCCGAAGACGACCTCTCCGCGCTGCTCGACGAGCTGGCGCAACGCGGCCAGCTTTCCGAGTCGCGCTATGCCGAGGCCCGAGCGCGCCAGCTCTCCCGCAAGTACGGCGCGGCACGCATCGCGCACGAGCTGCGGGCGAAGGGCCTGCCGAAGGAGGCCGCGGAGGCGGCCGCCGCCGCGGCGCGCGAGACCGAGCTCGAGCGCGCCCGCGACGTCTGGAGCCGGAAGTTCGGGGCGCCGCCCGACACGCGCGAGGAGCGCGCCCGGCAGATCCGTTTCATGCAATCGCGGGGGTTCTCCTTCGACACCATACGCGCCGTGACCGGCGGAACCGAGGACGACTGAGTTCTGCCAAAATCCGCCCCGGTATGCCCGAGGCGGACAACGGCTGGGTCGACGAGATGCGCTCGGCGTATCTCTACCGCGTGCTCGCGGAAGTGGAGCGCGGGACGCCTCGCGCGCAGATGTTCGAAGGTCTCGCGAAGGAAGCCCGGGAGCAGGCGTCGATCTGGGCCCGTAGCGCGAAGCTCGCGTCCGTTCCGCCGTACGCCCCGGACCTGCGCACCCGCGTGGTCGCCGCGCTCGCCCGGCGCTACGGCCCGAGGGCGATCCGCGGCATCCTCGCCGCGATGAAGGTGCGCGGCCTGTCGGTCTACAGCCACGCCGCCCCCGGGCACCCCGCGACCACGACGGTCGACGAGGTCGGAAAGCGCCACCGCGGCGTCGCGGGGCAGGGCAACCTGCGCGCGGCGGTGTTCGGCGTGAACGACGGCCTGGTCTCGAACGTGAGCCTGATCCTGGGCGTCGCGGGCGCGTCGCCGAGCCCGGGCGTCATCGTCCTCTCGGGGGTCGCGGGGCTGCTGGCCGGCGCCTTCTCGATGGCCGCGGGCGAGTACGTCTCGGTGCGCTCGCAGCGCGAGATGTACGAGCACCAGATCGGCCTGGAGCGCGCCGAGCTCGCCGA